>FRDC01002365.1_pt1 | contig 37967 bp, 35 predicted proteins | sample 1106171 | NCBI WGS metagenome assembly FRDC01 (sample SAMEA3930566, study PRJEB13176) | freshwater metagenome | biome: Drinking water system; feature: drinking water; material: water | place: Singapore | collected 2014-12-20 | reverse complement strand
ACGAATAGAATTCGACGACGAGGTTCGGTTCCATTTTCGCGGCGTAGGGGACCTCGGCGAGTTCCGGCACGCGCACGAAAGTCGCCGTCATCTTCTTCGGATCGACATCGACATAGTCCGGAATGTCGCGCTCGGCTGACTGCAAAGCTTCAAGGACGAGCGCCATGTTCTTCGCCTTGTCCTGGATTTCGATCACGTCGCCCGCCTTGCAGCGGTAGGACGGGATGTTGGTCCGGCGGCCGTTGACCTTGACGTGCCCGTGATTGACGAACTGGCGGGCGGCGAACACCGTCGGGACGAACTTCGCCCGATAGACGATGGCGTCGAGGCGGCTCTCGAGGAGGCCGATCAGGTTTTCAGCCGAGTTGCCGCGCAGGCGGATCGCTTCGTTATAGATGCGCTCGAAGTGCTTCTCGGAAATGCTGCCGTAATAGCCCTTCAGCTTCTGCTTGGCCTTGAGCTGGAGACCATAATCCGACGTTTTCTGCTTGCGCGCGCCGCCGTGCATGCCGGGGCCCGTTTCGCGCTTGTTGACCGGCGATTTCGGCCGGCCCCAGATATTCTCCGCCATGCGGCGGTCGAGCTTGTATTTCGAGCTAAGGCGCTTGGTCACGAAAGTCCTCTATCCGGCGCGCTCCGGCGAGGGATGAATTCCCGCGCGATTTCAACGGCGGCGGCGCGCCACCCGTTATGGAGGCGGCGTCTCTAGACGGGGGGCTCCGCCCTGTCAAACTGGCCCGCGAGGGTCTTTCTCGCCAGCCGGCCGGCGCGCTAGGGAAAGGGCCNNCCTTTTCAAGGAAGCCCTCCTCACATGCGTCCCGCGCCAGCCTCCGCCGTCGTCATCGCCATCGCCGCCCTTGCAAGCCTTGCCTGCGCGCGCCCGGAAAAGTCCGCCGCCGAGGCCTCCGGCGCGCCGGCCGCAGCGCCTGCCGCGCGACCAGCGCCGGGAAGCACCGCCGCCGAGCCGCGGGAAGACCGGCGTCGCGATCCGTTCACCTACGCCAATTACGAAGCCGTGCGAGTCACCGACCTCGCGCTCGATATTGACGTGCTGTTTGACGAAAAAGCCCTCGACGGGACAGCGACGCTGGCCTTCGAGCGGGTCGATCCCGCCGCCTCGACGCTCGTCCTCGACACCAACGATCTCGATATCCGCTCACTCGAGGCGGGCGACGGCGCGACGTGGTCGCCGACGCCCTTTACGCTCGGCGCAGATGATCCTGATTTAGGGTCAAGGCTTGAGATCACGCTTCCCGAGAACGCGAGCGCTGTGCGGATCGCGTATCGCACGCACCCGAACGCCGCGGCGCTGCAATGGGTGGCGCCGGAGGGGACCGCCGGCAAGCGCCGTCCGTTCATGTACAGCCAGAACCAGTCGATCAACGCGCGTTCGATGGCGCCGGTGCAGGATACGCCGGCGGTCCGCATGACCTATTCGGCGATCGTCCGTACACCAAAGGACTTGCGCGCGGTGATGAGCGCCGAGAACGATACGGGCCCGACGGACGGCGAATACGCCTTCCGCATGCCGCAGCCCGTTCCCGCCTACCTTCTGGCGATCGCCGCCGGCGACATCGCCTTCAGGCCGCTCAGCGATACTATAGGCGTTTACGCCGAACCTTCCGTCATTGGCGCGGCGGCGGCGGAGTTTTCCGATACGCCCGAGATGGAGCGCATCGCATCCTTGCTCTACGGGCCTTATAAATGGGGGCGTTACGATCTCCTGATCCTGCCGCCCTCCTTTCCGTTCGGCGGCATGGAGAACCCTCGCCTTTCCTTCATGACGCCGACGCTGATCGCGGGCGACAAGAGTCTCACCGGGGTCGTCGCGCATGAGCTTGCGCATTCCTGGTCTGGCAATCTCGTCACCAATGCGAGCTGGAGCGACGCCTGGCTGAATGAAGGCGTAACGTCCTATGTAGAGAACCGGGTGATGGAAGCGGTTTACGGCCGCGAGCGCGCGCTAATGGAGCAGTCGCTGTCGCTCGATCAGCTGAAAGAAGAAATCGCCGCGCAGGAACACCCGGAGCTGACCCGGCTGCGCCTGCCGATGGCTTTGGCGCATCCGGACGACGCCTTTTCCGAAGTCGCTTACGCCAAGGGCGAATTTTTCCTGCGCTTCCTCGAAGAACGCTTCGGCAGAGAAGCATTCGACGTTTTCCTGAAGGCCTGGTTCAATACGCATGCCTTCAAAGCAGTGACGAGCGACGACTTTCGGGCGTTTCTGGATGACCGCCTCGTTGCAGCGAACCCGAATGCTGTCAGCGTCGCCGAAATCGATGAATGGCTGGACGGGGCGGGGCTGCCCGCAACCACGCCGGCGCCGAAATCAGCGGCGTTTGAAAGGGTCGATCAGGTCCGCAAAGCCTGGCTTGACGACGTAACGCCCGCCTCGGCGATCGGCGCGAACGCTTGGACGACGCAGGAATGGCTGCATTTCATCAAGGGCCTTCCCGAAGAGGCGAGCGCCGACCGACTGAAGGAGCTGGACCTCGCCTTCGATCTTACCGCGAGCCGTAACGCCGAGATCGCGTTCGCCTGGCAGATGAAAGCGATTTCAGCCGGCTACGCGCCGGCGATGCCTGCGGTCGAGAGTTTCCTGACGCGCATCGGCCGCGGCAAATTTATCTACCCGCTTTATCGCGCCTTGAAAGACAAGGGCGATCTGGCGAACGCCGAGCGGATCTTTGAAAGGGCGAGGGCCAGCTACCACCCCATCGCACAACGGCGGATCGAGGAAATCCTTCAGGCGCAGAACTAGCGGGCCGCCCCTTCGCCCTACCGAAACGCCCCCGCATCTAGCGCGCAAATTCCGACAGGCTGAGGTTGTTTCCGTCCGGATCGTTGAACCACGCGACCTTCGCCGCGCCGTCGGGCGCGGTCCAGACGCCGTCATCGCTTTGGCCGAAACCCGGATAGACGATAAATTTGACGCCCTTCGCCGTCAGCGCGCGAATGGCGGCGGCGATGTCATCGACTTCAAAGCCGAAGACGGTATGGGCGTGCGGCGTCCAGCCTTCGATAGTCGAGAGGCGCATGACGGCGCCGTCGAGGCCAAACACCGCCGCATACGGGTCCTCGCTGACAAGCGGCAGCCCCAGCGTATCGCGGTAAAACGGCGCGCTGATCGCGCGGTCGCGCGTTGCAATGATTACGACCGGCTTCGCGCCTTTGAGAATTCCCATAGTCCCCTTATCTCCCGGTTGCGGCGGCGCCGGATTTCAAGGCAAACAGCGCCATGGCCCAGAGAGCCTACCACCACGGCGATCTCCGCGCGACGCTAATCGCGCTGGCGAGCGAGCAGATCGCCCGCGAGGGCGTCGAAAAGGTCAGTGTGCGGGCGCTCGCAAAGGACGCCGGCGTCGCTCACCGCGCAGCCTACCAGCACTTTCCCGACAAGGACGGCCTGATCGCGGCGGCGTTCGTCGAAGCCTATGGTCGGCTTGAGGCGATGACAGCGAAGGCTACGGCGGGCGCAACGGAGGCTGACGAGAAACTGATGGGCGTCGCACGCGCCTATGCAGCCTTCGCGGCGCGCGAGCCCAACATGTTCCTCGCGATGACCGGACCGCGGATCAATCAGGCCGGCGCGCACGAAACGCTCGAAACGACGATTGTGAAGATCTGGCGTCATGTGGCGGGACCCATCAGCGCCGGCGTTGATGCTGGCCGCTATAAGGCGAGCGACAAACGCGCCGCCGCCGCGCTGTTTTGGGGCGGCCTTACGGGCGTGCTGACGCAGGCCGCGCTCGGCCGCCTCAAGGTGAAACCGGCCGAACGCGCGCGTTTTTTCGACGACGTGGCGCGGCGCTTGATCGAAGGATTGAAAGCGCCGCCCGCTTGACTTAGCCGCGGGCTCCCGCAATGTATCCACTGGATACTTTTGGAGCGGAGCAACTCATGCTGACAAGGCTCGCCGCGCGCCTCGACACCTCAGGCGCGCAAAGGAGGATGCGCCGCTTTCGAAGCGAGTGGCCGGCCGCCTCACGACCCGACATCCGGTTCTTCGACACCGGGCTCACGCAGTACCGGTATCGTGAACGCGGCGCGGGGCGCACGATCGTCTTCGCCGCCGATCCTCCCGTGACGCTCGAAATGTACGACGCGCTGATCGACGCTTTCGCGAAACGCTTTCGCGTCATCGTCTTCGAACTTCCAGCGATGGGGTTCTCAGTCGCACGGGAAAAATACGGCTTTGGCTTTCACGAGTCCGCCGACGATGTCGCGAAGTTTCTGAAAGGCGTCGCCGGCGAGGGCGCCATCCTCGCATTCTCCTGCGCGGCCGGCATGGCGGCGGTTGATATCGCCGTGCGCCATCCCTCGCTCGTCTCGGCGCTGACGCTCATCCAGACCACCGACTGGGAAGGGTTTCAGCGCTGGAAGGCGGCGCGCGATCCGAAAAAAATTCTCGGCAAACCGTTTGTCGGGCAGTTCGCCATGCGCAAGTTGGGGCCGAAGCGCGCGCCCGACTGGTTCAGGATCGCAACCGGCGATCGCGCGATGGTTGAACCGTTTTGTCAGTGTGCGGCTGAAACGCTTGAGCGCGGCGCGGGATGGCCGCTGGCGAGCGCATACCAGCGATATCTGGGCGGCGCGCGATCTCCGCTCGGGCGGCCGCGCCAACCGATCCTCGTCCTCTGGGGAAAGGGCGACCGGAGCCACGGCCCAGACGCGCCTGAACGCGCCAGGACTCTCGGCGACGCCGTCCGCGTGATCGAAATCGACCATGTCGGACATTTCGGCGACCTTGAAGACACGCCGCTCGCTTATGACGTCATCACGCGCTGGCTGGATGGACTTTGACGCGAGGCAGTCGGTAATCCCGGCATCCTTCGAAGGGCCCTAAAGGATGACCGGGGCCGGATGCTTGCCGAGCGACGTCGTCGCGGTGAAGGTTTCGCCATCGACGGTCACCTCGTGCGACGTAACGATCCCGTGCACCTCAAGCTCGGCGCCAGCCGCGCCGGCGGGCCCTCCGACGCCGCTTGAATCAAACTTCAGCTTGACGAGCGCGCCGACCGACCAATGCCGGATCGTGCAGGATGACGCGTTGGCGCAGGTCTTGAAGTCTTGAATGCTGGCGAAGACGCCGGGCTGAACCTCGTGGTAGTAGGTGTTGACGACCGTGATCTTCTCCGCGTTCTTGGCGACGCGGCGCTTGCACAGCCAGGCGCACCACCATTTGCGCTTTTTCTCCTTGCCAAGAATCTCCGTCTCGCCGCCGATCGACTTGTAGACGAGGTAATTCGACTTGAACGACTCATGCGTCCGGAGGCCGCCGCCAGCGAGCGCCGCTTCCTGGCTCTCCGGCGCGTGGTTTCCGAACGCGGGGGCCGCCGCTGCCGCGGCCAACGCCGCCGCAGCGGCGATTCTTCTCAGATATAGCGCAACCATGGCCGCTCTCCCCTTGCGACTGCCGCCGGAGAAACATAGCAGGTCGTCCCCAAACCGCCTGCCGCCGGGGGCGTAAAGGCCGGTCCTTGCGCGTTCTGATGGCCCTCGGCGCCGGCGCCTGCAGGTCTGGCGCCGGCGCTCTTAGGATACAGCAATGATCGCAGCATCCGTAATTTCCGTACTTATACGGATGATCCGTCTACATACTATATAGTTGACAGTCGCCGTATTTCCTGATAGCCTGGCGCTGATGATCAGCCTGCTCCTCCACGCCGCCGCTCAACGCCGCGACATCCTTCGCCGCGCCGGCGCACCGCCCCAATTGCGGACTTTCCGGGAAACGCCGGCGGAGGCCGCGGAAATGGCCGGCTTTTTCCTGACATTGCTTTCAAAAGCCCGGGGAATGAGCGCGGCCGCAAACCATCGGTCGCGGGGCGGGATTCGATCCCTCTCCCCCCGGAGCCCCCAGAGGTTTAGGGATTGGTCGTGGCCGTCGCCCCCCTCATCGATGCAGACATCTGACGTCCGTCGATCCGCTGTTCCGCGGGGGATCACGAAGGACGTAGGAAAAGGACCTGTTATGCGCCTCCTGATCGCATTCGCTCTCATGACCGTGTCCGCTTCGGCGACCGATCTCACCGCCGCCGACCAGGAGGCGAGGGCGCTCGAGATCCTTCAGCGTTCGGTCAATTTTCGTTCTGTCGCCGGCGACCAGGCGCTGGCCGACTATGCGCGCTATCTCGCCGGGCTCCTCGTCGAAGGCGGCTTCAAAAAAACTGATGTGACGGTCGATCTGTCGGGGCCGGCGCCGACGCTCGTCGCAATCTATCAGGGCGCGACCGACGCGCCGGCGCTCATCCTCTCGGGACATATGGACGTCGTTGAAGCCCACCCGGCGGACTGGACGCGCGATCCGTTCAAGTCGGTTACGGAGAACGGCTTCGTCTATGGACGCGGATCGGTCGATAACAAGTTCGACATCGCGATGATGGTCGCGACATTGCTTCGTTTGAAATCCGATAAATTCATTCCGCAGCGCGACGTTGTTCTTGTCCTGTCGGGCGACGAGGAGACTACGATGGTGACGACCGAGGCGCTGGCGAAGCGGTTCAGGGGTGCGCACATGGTCCTCAACGGCGACGGCGGCGGCGGCACGCTGCGCGAGGACGGATCGGCGCTTGCTTACGGGCTGCAGACGGCGGAAAAAACGTACGCCGACTATGAAATAGCCTTCACCAATCCCGGCGGCCATTCGAGCCGTCCGTCGAAAGAAAATGCGATCTATCGCCTCGCCCGCGCCATTGATCGCCTCAGCGCTCATGACTTTCCGATACAGGCGAACGAAACGACGCGCGAATTTTTCCGTGTGACGGGATCGATGACGCAGGGAACGCTCGGAAAGGCGATGCTGCGTTTTGCCGAGAAGCCGACGGACAAGATGGCGACCGCGGCGCTGCGCGCGGATCCCGAATATGTCGGCCAACTCGGCACGACTTGCGTCGCAACGATGCTTGAAGGCGGCCATGCGCTCAATGCGCTTCCCCAACGCGCGAGCGTCTCGGTCAACTGCCGCATTTTTCCGGGCGTCGATCCGAAAGAAGTCGAGGCGCGCCTGCTCGCCGTCGTCGACGACGAATCAGCGTCGATCCGGCGGCTGGACACGACGCTCGCGGGCCCTGCATCGCCGATGCGCGCGGATGTCGCCAAGGCTGTGAAGAAGGTGATCGAACGGCGCTATCCTGGCCTGCCGGTCATTCCGCAGATGTCGTCCGGCGCGACGGACAGCTTGCACTTTCGCGCGCAGGGCGTCGACAGCTACGGCGTCTCCGGTCTCTTTTTGAAGCCCTCGGACGATTTCAGCCATGGCTTGAACGAACGCGCGCCGGTCGCCTCAATCGACGGCGCGCTCGATCATTGGCATGTTCTGATTACGGATCTCTCCGATTAGCGCCCGCCCGCGTCATCAACAAGTAAACCGGCGGCCCGGCGGCGAGCAGCGCCAATCCCCAGACAAAGGGTTTCATACCGGCCCCGTAAATGGTCCATATCGCATAAGCTGTCGCCAGCGCGCCGATGACGCCCAGCGCCATCGAGCGGCGAACGGCGCCCGCCGCGTTGAGCTTCAGCGCGGCGAGCGAAACCGCGAGATACATGAACAGTATCGACGTCGTCGAGAGCAGCGCGACGAAATTGAAAAGCCCGATCAAAGTCTCCGAGTAGTTCAGCAGAACGACGCCGGTCAGCAGCCCGCTGGAAACAAGGTGCGCGTTGACAGGCGCGCCGCTCGCGGAGGTTCGGGCGAGAAACGGCGGGAAGACGCCGTCTTTCGCCATGGCGCAAGCGAGTTCGCCCTGGACGAGAATCCAGCCATTGAGCGCCCCGAAAACGCTCACCGCCGCGAAAAAGGCGAGTGTCTTGCCGGCCCCCTCGCCCCACCGGCTGGCGATGAAATCGGCAAGCGGCGCGTTCGAAGCGGCGACCTGTTCCGGCGGCTGCAGCAGGATCACCGACGTGCACACGAAGAGATAAAGCGCGCCCGTCAGTATCGTCCCGAACATCGTCGCGCGCGGAATGGTCTTCTCGGGCTCATGCACCTGTTCGGCGGGCACGGTCGCAGATTCAAGTCCGAGCAGGCTCCACAGCGCCAGCGTCGCCGCCATGGTTATGGGGCCGATCGCGATTTTTTCGGCTTCGAACGGCTGCACTGCGGACATTCCCTTTTCGCCGAGCATCAGCGCGGCGAGAATGATGACTGCGACAAGCGGCAGAATTTTGAGGGCCGTCGCGATGACCTGTACGCCGCCGGCGAGCGAAGCGGCGCGACAGTTAACGGCCGTCAGGGCCCAGATGATCGACAGCGTTACGATCGCGTGCAAGCCGGTGGTCGTCGCAAGGTTCGGAAAGAATACCGTGAGATAGCTGACGCCGGCGGTCGCGATCGCCGCGTTTCCGACCCAGACGCCGATCCAGTAGCTCCACGCGACCATGAACGCCGCTCCCGGGCCAAAGGCGGCGCGAGTATAGGCGTAGGGCCCGCCGGCGCGCGGCATCGACCGGGCAAGGCTCGCAAAGACGAACGCAAGGCAGAGCCCGCCGGCGATCGTCAGTATCCATCCGAAGATGGAGTTCCACCCGAGCGGGGCAAGCGAGGCCGGCAACAGGTATACGCCGGATCCAATCATGTTTCCGACGACGAGCGCCGTGCACATGACGATTCCGAGTTTACGGGTTCGGGAAGCCGACGATCCGCTCAAGTCGCCTCGCGTTTGAAGACGCCGCCGGTCAAGCGCCGGAACATCACCTTCCGCCCGGCCGCGCCGACCGTCAACGCCGCCGGGAAAGCCGGAAAGAAACAATCACGATTGATTTTTTTTCCGGATGGGCCAAGCTTTCGTGGACGGGACATGAACCGTCATCGAGGGAGGATTCCATGAACAAGCGGCGCGCGGACCATCGGCGGCCGGCGGCGATTCTGGCGGCCGTGGCCCTCATTCTCACCGCCGGCTGCGGCCGAGGCGGTGAACCGATCTCCGACGCGAATGCAACGAACCATCTCGAAACGACTCGCGTGAAATCGACGGACGAGTTTGTCGCGCGGACCGGCTCGGCGATTGATCCCGCAACCCATCCTGGCAACGCCTTGTTCGCTGAAAATTGCGCGACCTGCCATTCAGGGCGCGTGCCGAAAGCGCCAGCTGTCGTTTGGCTTGAGATGATGGCGCCTCAGGCGCTCATCGCCGCGATGAATGACGGCCTGATGAAGAGCCAGTCGGCGCATCTATCCGAGGCGCAGCGTGTCCAGATCGCGGAATACCTGACGCGCACATCGCTTGAAGATTTCACGCCGCCGCCGGCGCCAGCGATCTGCGTCGGCGACGCCGCGAAGTTCGAAGGCGCGCCACCAGCGGCGGTCAACTGGGGCCACGATACGTCGCGCTTCATTCCGCGCGACGTCGCCGGGATCACCCGCGAGGACATTCCAAAGCTCAAGCTCAAATGGGCGTTCGCCTATCCGAACGCGGTGCGGGCGCGGTCGCAGCCGGCGATAGGCTGGAACTCAATTTTCGTCGGCAGCCAGGACGGGACCGTCTACGCATTCGATCTTCAGACTGGTTGCACGAAATGGACCTTTCGCTCCTCCGCGGAGGTGCGCACCGCCATTGTCGCCGACGCCGAAAATCGCCGCCTCTATTTCGGCGACGTTCTCGGTCGCGCCTACGCGATTGATGCGTTCACCGGCAAGGAGTTGTGGCGGCGCAAGATCGACGATCATCCGAATGCGACGATCACCGGCTCGCCGACGCTGGGCGGCGGCAAGCTGTTCGTGCCGGTGTCCTCTCTGGAAGTCACTTCTGCGGCTGACCCCGCTTATGCGTGTTGCACCTTTCGAGGTCTTGTCGCGGCGCTGGATCCTGCAACGGGAGATGAAATCTGGAAAACCTATGTCATCCCGGAGCCGGCCGCCGAGCACGGCCGAACCAGCACAGGCACGCTGATCCTTGGCCCCTCGGGAGCGCCGGTCTGGACCTCGCCAACCTACGACGCCCGGCGCAACCGCATTTATGTCGGCACGGGCGAGAACTATTCTTCTCCCGCGGACGGGAACTCGGACGCCATCTTTTCGATGAACGCCGATGACGGAAAAATCGTCTGGCGACGCCAGCTCACCGCTGGCGACGCGTGGAACGTCGGCTGCATGATGGGCAATGAAAACTGCCCGGTCGAGAACGGCCCTGATGTCGATCTTTCAGCGTCGCCCCTGCTCGTTCCGCTCGCTGACGGACGTGACATTATCGTTGTCGGCCAGAAGTCGGCCGTCGCATACGGCGTAGATCCGGAGAGTGGGGCTATCTTGTGGTCGCAGCGTGTCGGCCATGGCGGCACCCAAGGCGGCGTGCACTTCGGAATGACGGCGCATGATGGCGTCGTGTTCGCGCCTGTCGTCGATATGGCCGACACCAGGGACGCGCGAGTTTATGATTCAAGGCAAAACGGCGCCGGGCTGCATGCGCTGGACGCCGCTACAGGAAAATTCATTTGGCGCGCCCGGGCCGATAATGTCTGCGCAGGCCGGGAGTATTGCGATCCCGGCATTTCCTCGGCGGCGACGTCCGTGGAAGGCGTCGTATTCGCCGGACATCTCGACGGCCGCCTTCAGGCCTATGACGCGAAAACCGGCGAGATCATCTGGAAGTTTGACACGACAAGACCAGTGAAGACGATTACAGGCGTCGACGCCGCTGGCGGCTCGATGAGCGGCCCCGGCGCGGCGATCGCCGGAGGACGCCTCGTTGTGAACTCCGGGTACGGAATATATTATCACATGCCCGGGAATGTGCTCCTCGTGTTCGGCGCCGACGAAAAGTGAGCGATCCTGTTCGAAAGTACGAGCATCTTGAGGTCGGAGAAACGCGGGCCTCCGAGCCACTTGTCGTTGACATTCAGGATATGCTCGCATTCGCACGCGCTTACGATCCTCAGTGGTTTCATACGGACACGGAGCGCGCCGCAGGCTCAGTATTCGGCGAAGCCGTCGCGAGCGGCGTTTACACCGCGGCCCTGTGGCGAAAACTCGACCACCAGATCAACAGCGATATCGACTTCATTTGCGGCGTCGCCTGGGAAGATGCGCGCTGGCCGAAAGCGGTGCGTGCGGGGGACCGTCTGCACGCGACGTCGGAGGTCATCGAAAAGCGCGCTTCGCGCGATGGAAGCCGAGGCGTCGTGATCTTTCACTATCGCCTCATCAACCAGGACGGCGATGAGGTGTTTTCCTGCCGCAGCGTCAATCTCGTCCGGCGCGCGGCGAACGACTGACGCCCCGTCGCGTCACCGGCGCTGATCGAACCGGCGCCCGACCATCGCCGCGGCGATGTTGACCTTCTGGATGTCGATGGCGCCGCCGGCGATGCCCCACCCCCAGGCGTCGCGAAGGCGTCGCTCCATGCCGTACTCGCGCGAATAGCCGTAAGCGCCCATCAGCTGCACGGCCGACCCGGCGACTTCCCGCGCGATCTCGTTCGCAAAGCATTTTGCAACCGATGAATCGAGAACGCTTGGAAGGCCCTGCTCCGCATTGCAGGCGACGCGATGAATGAGAAGGCGCGCCGCCTCGACCTTCATTTGCATCTCGGCGAGACGAAGCTGGACAGCCTGAAAATCGACGATCGGCTTGCCGAATTGCTTTCGCGTTTGGACATAATCGAGCACCTGCTCAAGCGCGCCCGACGCCTGGCCGAGAGCCATCGTCGCATTGCCGCACCGTTCAAGGTCGAAGGCCTCCATCAGCTTTTTGAAGCCGCCTGCCGGGACGACAATATTTTCAAGCGACGTTTCCGCGTCATCAAAATAGATGTCGCTCGACGGCACGCCGCGAAAGCCCATCAGGTTTTCACGCGGCCCGAAGCGTACGCCCCTCGCTTCCTTTTCGATATAGACGGCGCCGATGCCGCGCGGGCCTGGATCGTCCGACATGCGGCAATAGACCAAATAGCCGTCGGCGTGCCCGCCTCCCGAACACCACCTTTTGACCCCGTTGATGACAACCTTGTCGCCACGCGTTACGGCGCGCGTCTTCAGATCCGTCAGCGCGGACCCTGCGTCAGGCTCCGACATTGCGATTGCGACGATCGCCTCGCCGCGGCAAACCGCCGGCACAACACGCTGCTTTAGCGCGTCCGTACCGAAATGTTCGATGGCCCGCACCGGCCCTACAGACGATTCAAACACCGGGAAGGCCACGGCGGAAGATATTTTGGCGAATTCCTCCAGAATGAGAAGCGCTTCGAGATTGCCGAGGCCAAGACCGCCAAGTTCCGTTGGAATGTTGACGCCCAAAAATCCGAGTTCGGCATAACGCCTGACCAGCGCATGCGAGGGCGGCTCGCCGCTTTCCTCGCAGCGCCGCGCAACCTCAGGAAGCTCCGCCTGCGCGAAGGCGCGGGCGGCCTCCCGAAGCTCTTCCTGCTGCTCGGTCAGCCTGAAATCCATGACAGCCCAGCCCTTTTCTGTCTGCGTCACTCTTGAGGGCAAAGGTAGCTTCGCCAGACCCGCTTGCCAACGGAAAAACAATCATGATTGTTTTTCTTCGTGGGCCGTCTTGAGCTATGGGAAAGTCCAATCGGATCTCACGGAGGCGCATCTGGCGAAGCTGCTCAACGGCGTGACCGTCATCGACATCGGGCGCTATGTCGCTGGCCCCTATTGCGCGACTCTGCTCGGCTATCTTGGCGCAGAAGTTATCCGTGTCGAACGCCGTGAGGGCGGCGAGGACCGGTTTATCGCGCCGCTCTTTCAGCATCCAGACGGATCTCCCGGCGAGGGCGGTCTTTTCATGCAGACCGGCTGCGGAAAAAAATCGCTCGCCGTCGATCTCTCAAAGCCGGACGGTTTAGCAATTCTCCGCAAGCTCGCGGCGCAATCCGACATTCTGATCGCAAATCTGCCACCGCAGGCGCTCGCCAAGCTTGGACTCGATTGGGCTTCGTTCTCGTCCGCAAATCCCCGCGGCGTCCTGGTGACGCAAACCGGCTTCGGCTCCGAGGGCCCGGACAGCAGCAAGGGCGGTTTCGACGGTGTCGCGCAGGCGATGTCCGGGGCCATGTATCTTTCAGGAACGCCTTCGCAACCCGTCAAAGCCGGCGCGCCCTATGCCGATTTCACAACGGCGGTTTTTTCCGCCATGGGAGCGCTCGCCGCCCTGATGGCGCGAGAGAAAACCGGCCTCGGACAGCATGTGGAGACAAGTCTGCTCGGGACAGCGCTCGCAGTCATGAATGCACATCTCGCCGAACAGGCGGTGACGCAGCGCAATCGCGAAGGCACGGGAAACCGCGTGCAAACCTCCGCGCCATCCGATGTGTTTGCAACGCGCGACGGCCATATCCTGGTGCACACGGTCGGCGACAACCTTTTCAGGAAATGGGCCGAAATGGTCGGCCAGCCTTCGCTTGCCGATCTTCCTGAGTTAAGGGGCGATCAAGCCCGCGGGGACCGGCGTGACACGCTTTGCGCGATCATGGCCGACTGGTGCCGGGAACGCACGAACGCCGAAGCGCTGGCGGCGCTGGAGCGCGCCGGCGTTCCGGCGGGACCTGTGCTGTCGATGCAGCAGGCCCTCGACAATCCCCAGGTTGCGGCGATGCATTTCTTCGAGTTAGTCGCGTTTCCAGGGCTGCCTGTCGCGGCCCCGGTCGCCAGTTTGCCAATAAGGTTTTCAAACATGGACACGGCGATCGCCTCGCGTCCGCCGACCATTGGCGAACATACGGAGGAAATACTGCGGCGACTGGGATATGACGTTCGCGATATCGAAAAATTCCGCGCGACCGGCGTCATCTGATCAGCCCGCGCGGGAAATCGCGTAGCCAAGGCGCGGGAAGTGCACGACGATGCCTTTGACCGCGGCTTCATCCGGCGAAATTGCCACTTCGTCGGCAGAGAGCGACACCAATGCGCCGGTTGTATCGCCGCGAGATGAAGTGACGGGCGAGATGCGGACCCGGTCACCGACCGACAAGCGCAACGGGTCAGTCCTGTCGATGTGGGACTTCGCACGGGATTTAGCATCCTTCGCCGCGGCGAACGCCGCGTCCGCCGTCGTCTCGGAGCGTGCGCCCTCCCCCAACGCCGCCATCCGAGCTTCCCATGGCTTCAAATTGGAAAAATCGGAAAAAAGCGTTTCGACAAAACCGAATGCTGCGCGCGTAAACCAGTTGACCACATAACACTGGATGTCGGCGAGTCCTGGCTGCGCGCCCATCATGAACGGTCGCCCGTCGGAAAGCTGGCGATCAAGCAGACTCGCCGCCGCGCGAAGTCTCGCGCAGGCGTCGGGGAATCGTTCCTCACGCTTCTCAAAATCAATGTCCGGAAATACAGCGTCGCGATCGCGATAGAAAGCCGGATCCCATCGCGGCGACAGTTCGCGGATCGCAATGTCGAGCCCGGCGCGAAAATAGGAATCGCCAAAATCGCAGAGCATGCGCGCGACGCCCTCGCCGCCCGGAAAAAGCGTTGGCGAGGGAATTCGCCGCTCGAGCTCAGTCGCGATCAGTTGTGAATCGACATAAATATCCGCCCCGATCTGCAATACCGGCGTGCCGCGATAGCCCCCGGTCAGCGCGACGAGGTCAGGCTTAGGCGCTATCATCGGCTGAATGACAGACCGCCACTGCGCGCGTTTGATGGCGAGCATTTTCAGCGCCTTCTGGGTGAACGGTGAAGCGTCGTAGTGATGCAGGATCAGATCATCGGTCACTTGCGGCCTCGTTCCTCGGCGTCGGACTTCACGGAGGCCGCCGTCTGACCATATAGAAACCTGTACGACTCTTTCGGCGCCATTTTGACATCGCCGAGCGCGATCGCTTGTCGGACCAGCTCCCGTTCGCCGATGCGCTCAAACCAGTTTTTCACGTTTGCAAAATCGTCGAGCGACTGGCCTTGCCACTCATGATGGCGGACCCACGGCCAGCAGGCGAAATCTGCAATCGAGATTTCATCGGAGATATAGCGTCTGCCGGCGAGGCGTCGATCGAGGACGCCGTACAGCCGGTTCATTTCATCCGTATACCGCTTCACGGCGTACGGGGGCTTTTCGGGCGCGAATTTCCGGAAATGATGCGCCTGTCCCGCCATCGGCCCCAGCGCGGACATTTGCCAGTAAAGCCAGGCCTTGATTTCCCACCGGGATGCGGCCGGAAGGAACTTGCCTGACTTTTCAGCAAGGTACTCCAGAATCGCGCCCGACTCGAAAAGCGCGAGCGGACCGCCCTGCGCCTCCGTGTCGATCATTGCGGGGATCTTGTTGTTCGGACTGACCTTCAGGAACTCAGGATCGAACTGGTCGCCTGACAGGATATCGACATGCCGCATTTCATGCGGCACGCCCGCTTCAAGGGCCATGATCGACACCTTCAGGCCGTTCGGCGATGGAAAGTTGAAAATAGTAAGCATTTTCAGAGCGTTGCGCCAAATGCGGGGCGTGTGCTGTCCCACATCGCCAAGGATAGCCAACAGCAAAGTTAAAAACAATCATGACTGTTTTTCTTTTCCCTCCGCGGGACGCGTGCTAGTCTTGTCGCGCCATCAAATTCGAGGCTCCGGGTCTGCGATGGATTCAAGATCGGCCGAACGCATCAAGAAGGGCATGGCCTACGAGCGGGCGCGAAACGGTCCGCCTGAAGGTTTCCCTCGCTTGCCGCCGATTCCGAGCGCGCGGTACACGGATCCAGAGTTCAATGCGCTCGAGAAAGACCGGCTTTGGAAGAAGAGCTGGCTCTTTGCCGGGCATATGGATGAAATCCCCGAGCCCGGCAGTTTCGTTCTGTGGAAGCGGCTCGGTTCGCCGATTCTGATCGTGCGCGGCAGGGACAATCGTCCGCGCGCGTACTATAATACGTGTCGTCACCGCGGGGGCCCGCTCGTCAAGGAGGACCGCGGCCGCAAGAACCTCTTCACGTGCGGATATCACGGGTGGAGCTATGACCATGATGGCAGGCTTGTCGCCATCAGGGACGAGCGCGACTTCCCGGATTTCGACAAGAGCTGTCTCGGCCTTATTCCGGTTCGGTGCGACGTTTTCGGAAAGTGGATCTTCGTCAATCTGGATAGCGACGCCAAGCCGCTGCTAGATGATCTGGCGCCGGTCGCGGCGCAGATGGCCGAATTCCAGCCCGACCGACTGCGCTTAGCGCACAAGGCGGAGTACGCGGTCGGCTCGAACGTTAAAGTGCTTCTCGACGCCTTTCTTGAGACATACCACTTGAAGTCGATTCACCTGCAGACAGTGGATCGTTTCCTCGACCACATGGGCACGACGATAGAGCTATGGCCGAACGGTCACTCGCGCATGACGACGCCAAATCGTCGACCTGAATGGAAGGATCCGGGCGTCGCGGGGCTCCCTGAGATCGCCACCGTCGGTGAAATTGCTCGCGACAACAACGTCTCCTACAACATTTATCCGAATATTGTCGTGCCCCCGGCCCCGACCGGTTTGCCGTTTATCGTCTTCTGGCCGCAGACGATGAACACGATGACGCTCGAATGCGTCTGGTTTTCGCCCGACTGGGGACCGGGCCCGCTGCCGGAAGTCTGGAAGACGCGTATCGCGAATTTTGAACGCATCATCTACGAAGACACGCAATTTGCTCCGCAGATTCAGGAATCCGTCGAGTCGGACGGCTTCAAGGGTATCGTGCTGTCATACCAGGAACGGCGCATCTATCACTGGCATGAGGAACTCGACCGACGCATCGGCGCAGCGGATGTGCCAGCCCATGCCCGCGTCACACCGATCCTGGAGCCGTTCATCGAGCGGCCGCCAAACCTGAATGCGGCGGAGTAAAAGAGCGACGATGGCCCGCTTCGGCGTCCTCGATTATGGCGTTTTCGTCCCCAGGCGCAGAATGTCCCGCGACGCAATTTTCGACGCCGTCGGATGGGCGCAGCCCGGACTTCGCGCCCTAGCGAAAGGGCGGCGCGCTTTCGCCGCCTGGGATGAAGATGCAATAACGATGGGCGTCGAGGCTGCGCGCGCAGCGCTCAAGAACAGCACCGTCGGGCCGCACGCGCTTGCGTTCGCCACGACCACGGCTCCGTTTCTCGATCGATTGAATGCAGGGGTCATCGCCGCTGCGCTGGATTTGCCTTCTACAGTTCGAAGCGCCGATTTCGCGGGCTCGCAGCGCGCGGGCGTCTCGGCGATGTTGGCCGCCTGCGAGTCAACGAGCGGTCCCTCGCTCATCATCGCCGCAGAGAGACGCCCTGTGAGAGCAGCAAGCGTCCTTGAGATGATAGCGGGCGACGCCGCTGCTGCGGTCCTGCTCGGGGAAGGCGAACCGATCGCCGAGTTCATCGCGTCCAGCTCATCGACCGTCGATTTTGTCGATCACTATCGAACGGCGGCGTCCGTTGTAGATTACTCCCTTGAAGAACGTTGGGTCCGCGAAGCGGGCTTTGCGCCCATTGTCGGCGACACCGTGGGCGCGTTGCTGAAAAAAGCTGGCGTCAAGGCGCATGCGATCAACCAATTTGCAGTTTCCGCTCCGACGCCATCGGCGCTGATCGCAGCAGCGCAATCGGCGGGCATTCGCAAGGAGGCGATTTCCGACCTTCTGCTCGACGGGATTGGCCATGCGGGCGTCGCACATCCATTGGTTATGCTCGCCGACGCTCTCGATAAGGCGCGTGCGGGCGATCTGATACTGGTCGCCGCGTTCGGACAGGGCTGCGACGCGGCGCTCTTTCGTGCGGCAGGCCGCGGCGCAAAAGACGAAATCGCACGGGCGACCGCGGGGGGCCGGCATGAATCAAATTATTCTAGATTTTTGGCGGCCTCAGACCGCCTCGATATAGACTGGGGAATGCGCGCTGAGCGCGACAACAGAACGGCGCAAACCGTCGCTTACAATAAATCACGGGATGTCTACGGCTTCGTCGGAGGAATTTGCGAACGCTGCAAGACGCCGCAGTTCCCAAGGTCGCGTCGCTGCGTCAATCCGCAATGCGCAGCGCTCGACACCCAGAGCGACTACAGATTCGCCGAGCGCGAGGGCGTCATCAAGACCTATACAGAAGACTATCTCGCCTTCACGCGAGACCCGCCGCTTGTTTATGGCAACGTTTCTTTCGCTGGCGGAGGAAATGTGTTCATGGAAATGGCGGACTTCGCGCCTGGCGACGCCCGGGTCGGCGCAGCCGTCGAGATGCGGTTCCGCATAAAGGATATTGACGCCGCGCGAGGCTTTCATCGCTATTTCTGGAAGGCGGCGCCGGCGCAAGGGGCGGTTCATGGCTGACGGCATACGCGACAAGGTCGCGATCATCGGCATGGGCTGCACGCGCTTTGGCGAACGGTGGGATTCGACCCCGGAAGATCTCGTAACCGAGGCGTTCGAAGAAGCGATCGCGGACGCCGGGATTGAACGCGCGGACATCGAGGCCGGATGGTTCGGCGTCTTTTACGACGAACAGAACGTCGGCAAGTCCGCTTATCCGCTGTCGCAGTATCTCCGGCTCCCGAACATTCCTGTAACCCGCGTTGAGAATCTCTGCGCGACGGGAACCGAAGCGCTTCGGGGCGCTGTTTACGCCGTCGCGGCCGGCGCTTGTGACATCGCTGTCGCTGTCGGTTGCGAGAAATTAAAGGACACCGGGTTTTCAGGATTGCCCGAACGCACCAAAGGCACATTCGAGGATCTCTATCAGCCTAACTTCACGCCGCCGGGCGCTTTCGCGCAGCTCGCCGCCGCCTATGCCGCAAAGCACCGGATTGAAATGCGAGACCTGAAGCGGGCGATGGCTCACATTTCATGGAAGAGTCACGAGAATGGCGCGCTCAATCCTAAGGCGCATTTGCGCAAGAGACTGACGATCGAGCAGATCGTTGAGGCTCCGACTGTCGCCTATCCGCTTGGCGTTTACGATTGCTGCGGCGTTTCGGACGGCGCCGCCTGCGCAATCGTGGCGCGACCGGAAATCGCACGGTCTTTAGGCCGCGGCCGTTTCGTTTCAATCAAGGCGATTCAGCTATCGCCGTCGAACGGCGTCGAAATGGGGCATCAATCCTGGGACGGGGCCCATACGCTGACGACGCGAAAGGCGGCGGTTCGCGCCTACGCGGAAGCAGGCATCAGCAATCCCAACGCCGACATCAGCCTGACGGAAGTGCATGACTGTTTTTCGATCACAGAACTGGTCCTGATGGAGGACCTCGGTCTCAGCGACGCAGGAGCTGCCCCGCGCGATGTTCTTGACGGGCGTTATGACGCAACGGGATCGATACCGTGCCAGACGGACGGCGGTTTGAAGTGCTTCGGGCACCCGATCGGCGCCTCCGGGTTGCGCATGACCTATGAGATTTACAATCAGCTGCTGGAACGCGCCGGCCCCAGGCAACTTAAGGCGCTGAAATTCGGGCTTGCCCATAACCTTGGCGGCATTCCCAACCGAAATGTAGCGGCGATTTCGATCTTCGGCATCGGCGCGTGAATGGGGGAACACAATCCATGGACAGTGGCGCAAAAATGACAACCAGAAGAAAGTCCAACGGTCCTGCGCCGGCTGAGAACGTGACGCCGCTGCCGGATTACTCCGGCATGACGCTGGAAGAGATGGCGGCGGCGCCGACCGTCTATCGCGATGACCTTCTTGCGGGGCAAACGGCGATTGTGTCCGGCGCAGGCAGCGGCATGGGTCGCGCAACCGCGTTCCTGTTCGCGCGCTTGGGCGCGAAGGTGGTCATTTGCGGGCGGCGCGAGGAAAAGCTGGCCGAGACGAGAGACGCGCTCAAACGCCTCAGCGGCAAGGACATTTTTTATACGCCTTTGTCGATCCGTGACGCCGATCAAGTCGATGCTTTCATCGCAGAGGTATTCGAGAAGCACGGTCCGCCGACCGTACTGGTCAACAGCGCCGGGGGCCAATTCTCGCAAGAGGCGATAGATTTTTCCCGCAAAGGCTGGAACGCCGTCATCGACACCAATTTAAACGGCACATGGTGGATGATGCAGGAGACAGCCAAACGATGGCGCGAGGCCAAGGCGCCGGGCAACATCATCAATATCGCCGCGGTTGTCGAACGCGGCATGCCCCAATCCGCGCATTCGTGCGCGGCGCGCGCCGGCGTCATCTATCTTTCTAAGACCGTATCGACCGAATGGGCGCCGCTCGGCATCCGCGTCAATTGCATTGCGCCCGGAGCGATTGAAACTGAGGGCGTCAACCGGTATCCGAAAGAGGCGCTTGCAAGATTTCCGCTGGCGAATCCGATGAAACGTTTTGGCGATGTCTGGGACATCGCCGAGGCGGCCGTCTATCTCGCCGCGCCTTCGTCAAAATATGTCACCGGTTCCGTTCTGACGATTGACGGCGGCATGTCGCAGTACGGGTGGGTTTGGCCGATGGGCAAACCCGACTGGTTCAAGGAATGAAGGAGCCATCGTATGGTCAAAACGCCCTTAAGCCGAATTCCGCGCGAGAGGCTGGATGGCGACGCCGCGATCGCCTGGGACGCATTGGACAGGTTGACGGGCGAGCCTGCTTTCATCGAAGCGTTTGCGAACGCGCCGGAGCTGCTTCGATTCGTCATGGATGACTTCTACGCCAAGATCTTTTTCGGCGGCCGCGTGAAGAACAAATACAAACAGCTCGCGCGCCTATATCTGTCAATGATTCACGGGTGCATGACGTGCAACAAGCAGAATGTCCCGGGCAGCCTTGAGGCCGGCATTTCGAAATCGCAAATCCAATCGATCCGGGATTTCGAGCATGGGCCCTTTGATGACGCCGAGAAGGCGGTGCTTCGCTACGCGGCCCAGATGGTCATGACGAACCCGGACGGCGTGGTGACCGCCGAACTCCATCGTCAGCTGCGCGCGCATTTCAGCGACGCCGAGATCTGCGAGCTTGGTGTGGTCATGGCGGTGATCGGCGGCATGGCGAAACTCTCATTCGTCCTCGATCTCGTCGAGAAGGAAGCTTATTGCGAGTTCGCGAGACCCGCAGCCTGATTTTCCTCCAGATAACGCCGCCAAGTAGGAAGCTGCTCCGGAAAGTCCGCTTCCTGGGGTGTATCGTAGGCCTTGACGCGGAGCCGTGATCCGAAGGAGGTCACATAGTCATCCGCCTTCAAATAATAGAGAAACGAGAGAAGGCGGTCGGCGAATAGCCACCGTCCGGCCTCTCGGACATAGGCATCCTCATAACGCAAGGCCGCCACCATCGGCGCGCCGTTTCGAACCAGTTCGGCGTGCGACGACAGGAGCCCGCTTGCGTGATCCTGATCGCCATCCCCAAACCAGATCACGTGATCATGACTGTAATGGGCGCCGTGTCCGAGAACCGAAAACCTTCGACGGAACTGATCCATGATCGCCGGGCGCCCGGCCGCCGCCATGACGCCGTCCTTGGAACGGAAGCTCGCATCGACCGCAAAGAGCGTTTCGAGGCCCGCTATGTCGCGGTTATCGACAAAGAAAGTGTACCGCGCCGCGAGGGTTCTGATCTCCTCCCGATGCTCAAGTCGTTGCAGCCGCTGTATGATGTCAGGCTCCATTTACGCCTCAAAATTTGACGGCGGCGCCGCCATCCACGTTAAATCCGAGACCTGTGATGAACTGCGACTCCTTGCGCGCCAAGAAGAGCGCCGCCGCCGCGACATCTTCCGGATGGCCGAGGCGTCCGGTCGGCGCCTTGTCCACCCAGTATTTTCTGAACCCTTCATCTTCGAAGAACGGCGCAGAAAGCGCGGTCACAATCGCTCCTGGCTGAAGATAGTTGGCCGTAATTCCATATTGACCCAGGTCCACCGCCATCGACTTCGTCATGCCGGCCACAGCGTGCTTTGACGCGCCATAGGCGAAGAGGTTCGGACCGGCCGTTTGTGACATGATCGATCCAAGATTGATGATGCGTCCGCGGCCGCTCTTTTTGAGCAGCGGCAGAGCTTCCCGGGTCAGCCGGAAGATTGCATCGACATTCAGCGACATGACCTTTCGCCATTGATCGTCGGTCGTCGTCTCGACGCTTCCCGGAAGGGCGATGCCGGCATTGTTGACCAGAATATCGACGCCGCCGAAATTTTTGCACGCGGACTCGATGATGCGCCTTGGCGCATCCGGGGCGGTCACATCGCATTCGAGCACGGCGAATTGCTCTGCGGCGAAACCCGCGCCCGAACCTGACCACGGCGGCGCGCCCGGCAAATCGACGATGAGCACCCGCGCGCCGTTCCTAAGAAACTCCTTCACGATGGCCGCGCCAATCCCGCTTGCGCCGCCCGTAACGATTGCGACTGCGCCGCCGAGAACGCCAAATTCCGGCATGGACGCCTCAAAAGAAAGTGGCCGGCCTTTCGGCCGGCCAGAGTTCAACTCAGGGAGGGACTCAACGATTTCATTCGGACGCCAGGCTGAACCCGACCTCGACACCGAACGCTCGCGGTTCGCCATATTGTGAGAAGGTCCACAAGTTCGCGACCGGTTGCGAGGAGACGCGATACCGTTTGTTCGTCAGGTTGCGCCCGAACAACCGGACGAACCAGCGATCATCGACGCTGGCGAGTTCGACTGTGGCGCCGACAAGCGTTCTGGCGTTCAGCGTTGTGTCGAACTGCGCGCCGAGGTCCGAGTAATTGAAGATCTGTTCGTCTTCGTGCGCGGCTGTCGCGCCCATTCGCAGGGTTTTGTCGGCGCCAACCGGCGTTTCGTAGCGGCCGAACACGGTCCAGGTTTTCTCAGGCGTTCTCGTCAGCGGTCGACCCGAGAAATCGACGTCAATGATGCCGTCGAAGTCGGTGTCGGCCTCGAACCGGTCAAACTCGCCGTCCTGCCAGGAGAAATTGCCGCCGAGGAGTAGGCCCTCGATCGGCGTCACCCACTGAGCCTCCAATTCGACGCCAAGGATGTTGAGCTGCGCGGCGTTGAAAAACCGGGTTTCCTGGAATTCGACGCCGGAACTGTTGGTCAGCGTTGCGGCGATCTGGCGCTGGGCGTCCTTGTATTTGGCGTAGAAGAAGGTCGGATTGAGCCTGACGGCGCCGTCTGCAAACTCCATGCGCAAACCAGCTTCATAGGAAATGACGCGTTCGGGTTGCGTCGCCGCTATGCCCGCTGGCGTTAGCTCGTTGCCGGTGGTTCCGGACTGGTCATTGAAAGCGCCCGAGCGGAAGCTGCTGGACGCGCTGGCGTAGCCGAAGAAGTCCTCCGAAAATTCATAGGAAATGACGCCCCGCCAGGCGGGCTCGCTGAAGTCCGCCGAGCTTGCGAGGACGCCGGTCGAAAACCGGTCGAAATCGGCCGCGCCTAACGGGCCAAGCGTTGCGAAGCTCAGCGTCGGGTCAAATCCGCCGCCGAGGGTCTGGAAGAATACCTGGTTGCGGCCGATCCAGTCCTTGTCTTCCCACGTGTAGCGCACGCCGCCAGCGATCGTCAGGCGGTCCGAAACATCGACCGTGGCGTCGCCGTAAACCGCGTAAGCGGATGCGTCCTGAGCGTTGCAAAGGACTTGCGGATTATTGTTGAAAGTGCCGACAAATGGCGGCCCCAAGGTGAGCCCGAACAGATCAAGGAAGCCAAGCGTTTGGGTCACGCAGAAGGTCGTGTCATTCGTCTGGTAAAAGCCGCCGCCGACGAAATTGATGTTGTCGGTGACGTCCCAGATCAGACGCACTTCCTGCTGGAACGTCTCGCGATCGTCCGCTCGATTGGCGTCGAATTGCGAAATCGGTCCAACCTCCCCGACATAGTTGCTAAATAGCTCCGACTGCTGCGCGCGAAATCCCGTGATCGATTTCACAAGGACCGCCTCATTCACGTTCCAGTCGAGGTTGAGATAATAGCCATTCACGTTCACTTCATGGCCGTTGCCGATGTCGGCTCCGATCGCGCTCGGGTCCGTTACGCCGGCGTTGTCGAGCGGATCGCCTGGGTCTTGCGTGTAACCAAGGGCATTGAAAACGAAATTCGGATCCCCGATCGGCGTTTCGTTGACCGCGGGGACGGAATCGGAATCGTCGCGTATCAGTTCGTACTGAAAGACAGCATTGAAATTGTCAGCCGGTTGCCAGCGCGCCTTGGCCCGGAGGTTGATGACATTTTCGCCGCCAAGCCGACGGCCGTCGCCTTCTCCTGAAAAGAAGGCGCCGACCGGAACATTGAAGGTCGGGCCGTATTCAGCGCCGTTGCGATAATAGCCTTCCGATCGCTGATATTGCCCGGCGATGCGGATCGCAAACTGGTCGCCGACAGGCAGGTTTAGCGCCAGCCGTGTTTCAATGCGGCCGAACGATCCTCCCTGGAACCGGCCATCGCCCTGCACAACGCCAAGTTCGGGCTGCTTCGTTCGCACGGTGACGACGCCTGCTGTCGTATTCTTTCCGAACAGCGTGCCCTGCGGACCGCGCAGCACTTCGACCTGTTCGATATCGAAGAGATCGAGGAGCTGCGTCTGCACGTGAGGAACGACGAAATCGTCCAGCGTAACGCCGACCTGCGGTTCTGAATAGACAATGATATCGGTCTGCGTAGCGCCCCGAATGGCGAATGACGCCGCATTAAATCCTGTCACCTTGGACGCCGAGAAGTTTGGAACAAGCTGGGCGATATCGCCAAGGTCGCGCGGCACGATCGATTCAATTGCGTCTTCGTTGAGCGCCGAGACTGCGACTGGCGTGTTTTGCAGGCTGGTTTGCCGGCGCGTCGCCTCAACGATGATTTCGTCCCCTTGCGCGAACACCGGCGTCGCCTGAGCGGCCACAGCGATTGCGCCGAAAAAGGCGGTTCTGATCGCGGATCGCGAAACGCTGTTCTTCATAGACGTGACCGTTAGCTTCGCGGACATTGCGCGCCCCTTCCCTGCTCGTTTCCTCCGTTTCGAGCCCGCCGGTCTAAGCCGGATTTGCCCCGATTTGCCGAAGCGCGACTCGAAAACACAAACAATTATGTTTGTTTTTTTTCCTTCCGGCAAGGCGCGAAAATGCTGCTTGAATCGACAAATCTCGCGGCTATTGTGTTGGCAACACACTGCCCGCGGGTTATTGCGGCGCACAAAAACAAACCAGCATGTCTGTTTTTTAGTTGTATCGGCTGGTTCGCAAATCGCGTGGCGGCGGCGTCGGGCACTAGAGTCCGATACGGCGACGGGAAGCTCGGAGGAGAGGAGTGACGTACACTTTTATCGCCCGGATGAAAGTTCATCCGCATAAGGAGCAGCAATTCATCGCCGCCTGCGAAGCGATGGAGAAGGCGGTCGCAGACAATGAGGCGGGCGCCCTTCTCTATCGGTTCTACCGCTTGCGCGAGCCGAACGCTTTCGCCGTCATCGAGAGCTTTATTGATGAGGCGGCGGACGTCGCGCACCAACAATCCGCGCATTTCAAGGAAATTGCGCCCGGCATGATCGAGTGTATCGACGGAGGATGGACCCGCGAATTCCTAGATCCGCTGAAATGACCGGCGCGATGGCGACCGCCTCTCCCGACATGGTTCTGACTTTGGGCGAGCTTCTGAATTCGGCGGTCGCTTCGAGACCTGACGCCGATGCTCTGGTTTTTCCGGATAGCAGGCAAACTTACAGCGCGTTGCTCGCCAACGCCCGGCGCTGGGCGAAGGCCTTCATCGCGCTTGGCGTGAAGCCGCGCGACCATATTGGCCTGCTGATGACGACGCAGCCGGAGTTCGTGGAAGCGATGTTCGGCGCCGCCCTCGCGGGCGCCGCGACGGTCCCGATCAATGCAAGATATGCGTCGGCCGAACTTTCCTATCTGATAGAAAATGCAGACATCGTCACACTGGTGACGACCGACAAGGTCTCCGAGGCCGTGGACTTCACGGCCAGACTCGAGAAGGCTTTTCCCGACATCAGAACGAATGATGACGCCCGCAACCTGAAAATCGCCAGCGCGCCGAAACTGGCCAACATCGTCTTGTGCGGCGCGACGGGAAAGCAGGGTTACGTCCCGCAAGCCGACCTGCAGGCGCTCAGCGCCACTATCGACGACGCCGCGCTCAATCGACGAATGCATGGGGTAAGGCCGGATGATCTTGCTTTCATCCTGTACACCTCCGGTACGACGTCCAATCCCAAAGGATGTCTAATTCCGCACCGGGCGATCGTTTCCAACAGCCGGGCGCTTGGCCGACACCGGTACCAGATGACGCATGAGGATCGCTTCTGGTCGCCCCTGCCGATCTTCCACATCGCCGGCATACTACCGCTCGTCGCGGTCTTCGACGTGCAAGGCGCCTATCTCACGATCCCGCATTTTGAGGCGGGCGCCGCGCTGCGAATGCTCGAAAAAGAGCGCGCGACCGCGGCCTATCCGTCATTCGTGACCATCATGCAGGATCTCATCAATCATCCGGATTTCGCAACAACCGATCTTTCGCGCGTCCGGCTCATGAATTCCAATCTTGGCGTCCAGCCCGAGGCTATCAAAGAGGCGATCCTCAAGGCGATGCCGCATGCAATCCAGGTGGGCACCTATGGATTGACAGAGGCGTCCGGCACGGTGTGCACAAGCCGGCTCTCGGACGATGAGCGCACGCGCACGACCCGGCTCGGCGTGCCCCTCGATGGCTGGGAGGTGAAGATTCTAGACATCGAGACCGGTGAGCCCTGCGCAATCGACGAGCGCGGCGACATTTGCATACGCGGGCCTGGCATGTTGACCGGATACTACAGGGACGCGCAGAAAACGGCCGCTTCGATCGATCCAGACGGGTGGCTTCATACCGGCGATCTTGGCTCCTTCGACGCCAACGGCCAGATCATGTTTCATGGCCGCACCAAAGACATGCTCAAGGTCGGCGGCGAGAACGTGGCGGCGGCAGAAATCGAAGCGGTGCTGAACACGCACCATGCCGTTGAACTCGCCCAAGTCGTCGGCGCGCCCGATGCGCGCTACGAAGAGGTCGCGGCCGCATTCATCAAGCTGAAAAGCGGCTTTGCGGCTAGTGAAAAAGAGCTGATCGATCACTGCGTCGGCAAGCTCGCGCGATTCAAGCTTCCCCGATACGTGCGCTTTGTCGATGACTGGCCGATGTCAACAAGCAAGATCCAGAAATTCAAGCTAAAGGCGCTTATCGCCGATGAACTGTCAGGCCGCCGAAAAGAGGAGGGAAAAGGATGACGGCTTTTGTGGCGAGATTGGTGGTGAAGCCCGAAAAGCGCGCTGAATTCGAGCGCCTGCAAACTGAATTGCGTATGCTGGTACACCGGCATGAACCGGAAGCGCCGGTTTACGAATTGATTCGTTCCCGTGAGAATGACAATACCTATTTCTGCATCGCGACCTTCACCAGCGAAGACGCCTTCAACCGTCACATGTCGATCGATTTTCATGACCGGCTGGTTCCTCCGATCATCGACTGCCTTTCAGAGGAAATGGACCTTAAATTTTTCGACGTCGTCGGACAGCCAAAGCGAATGGCCTGAGACTCGCCGCCTGACGCGTTGAATGCGCTAAAGTCTTCGTAAAGGCTCGCGGCCGTCCCATCCTTCCGCCTTACGGCGGATGAACGCGTAAAACCGCGTCAACGCGTCTGACGGCTCGTAAAATTCGAGCATGCAGCCATACTGCGCGCGGGCGTCAGCCATGATGAAACGAACGCCATCGGACGTCTCGGCGTCGAGCGCGATAGCCATATTCCGCCTCTCGGCCTCGCGCGCCGACGCGCCTAAATCGTCCACGAAAACCGCGGCATGATGAAGACCCGTTTGATGCGCGGCGTACATGTCCCGCACCGCCGACGGCGCATCATCATGCTGATGAATGAGTTCGATCATGATATCGCCCAGCTGGCCGTAGGCGGAACTGTGGTCGAATCGCTGCGGCGAGCCTCTATAGTTGGATCTCACCAAGCTGATGTGTTCAAAAAGGAAGAAGGGGCCGGCGCCGCCGACCCTGGACCAATGTCGGGCTTGATCCGCTATCGAAGGCGCATGAAAGGCTAACTGAACGACGCGACCGAATTCCGCGCCGAGCAAAATCGATAGAGTGAGGCCCGCGCCCATTCACGCGGCGAGTTCGTTTGCGTCCCGGATCGGGCGGCTCCCGTCCCAGGTTTCCGCCGCGGCCCGGATCCGACCAAAGTAATTTCGGATGAACGGAAGGTCTTCGAGCACCTCGACCATGCAGTTCATTGTCGATGATGTGTCAACATAGCAGAACTTCAGCGGGCCGAACTCGCCGCTGCTGGCCACGGGAAACCCGGCCGCTTCATATCTGGCGACTTCCTTCGTGTAGTCATCGACGATCACCGCGACATGATGAAAGCCCTCTTTCCCCTTCGGAAACAGGTCGCGATAACACGAGGGGGAATCGCAGTGCTGCTCGATCAACTCGATGTGCAAATCGCCGGCCTGGGCGAGGCCGGCGGAGAACTCGACCTTTTGCGGACGGCCGCGGTAAAGCGGATTGGCCACATCCGGCCGATCAAGGATGTAAAACGGTCCGACGCCGAACGCCTCCATCCACCGCGTCGCCGCCTTTCGGACGTCGCTGACCACATAGGCAAGCTGAACGATTTTGTGATTCATCGCCGGTCGCAGCATGCCTGCCTCCTTCAATTGAAAGATTGGGGATCTTCCAGGATCTTCTTGAGCGATTGAAGAAATCGACCGCCTAGCGCGCCGTCAATCGCTCTGTGGTCGCAAGAAAGCGTCACCGTCATGCCGCGGGAAAACCCCAGTTCAAGCGCGGAGGCATTTCGGATCGTTCCGGCCGCAATTATCGCCGCCATCGGCGGGTTGATTACGGCGTCAAAACTTTCGACGCCGAACATGCCGAGATTGGACAGGCTGAACGTGCCGCCCTGAATGTCATCATGTTTGAGCCTTCCCTCTCGGGCTCGCATGACAAGAATCCGCATTTCGGCGGCGATCTCGGAAACCGACTTTACGTCTGCGCGGCGTATGACGGGCGACACCAGTCCGCCCTCCACCGCGATCGCCACGGCGATATCGGCGTTCGAAAACTGATGAATCTCCTCGCCGGTGAAATGGATGTTGACCTCTGGCGTTTTCTTGAGAGCCTTCGCGCAAGCCGAAATGAGAAAGTCGTTTATGGTGACGGCTTCACCCCTTTCTTTGAAGGCAAGGCGGCGCTCTACGACATGATCCATTCCGATCGTCGCGCGCAGATAAAAATGTGGTATCGTCCTGGTCGCTTCCGAAAGACGTCGCGCGATTGTTCGTCGCATCGCCGTCAGCTTGATAACCTCAAACGGATTTGTCGCGCCAACCAGCGCCCCGTCCTCAAAAAGTCCCTGAGCCTTGGCTGCTTGTTCTACATCCTGGAGCGAGATCCGCGTCGCTCGCCCTGCAAACTCGGAAAGATCGACGCCCAGCCGTGTCGCCAATTCCGCGGCTTTTGGCGAGATTGAGAGCCCCTCAAGGTTCGCCGCGCTCCGCTGCGCTCCGACGGCCGTCGCGGTTACCTTGCTTTCCGACTCGGACAGGAAGCTCGAGTCGGCAGGCTTGAAGGACCTAACGAAGCTGTCGATTTCATCTTCAGGAACGTCTTCGTCGGCGAAGACCGCGATGAGCGCGCCGACCTTGTACGCCTCGCCTTCCAGGCCGATCCGGCGCCGGAGCAATCCGTCGAACTCCAACTCGACATCATTCGAAATCTTGTCTGTCTCAATGACGACGAACAGCTGCCCGTTACGGACAACGTCCCCCACCGCGGCGCGCCATTCACGAATGACCCCCTCTTCCATTTCAATACCCCATTTGGGCATGGTGAAGGGCTGTATGCGCTTAGACATGGCGGCGCCTATTTGTACCCGACAACGCGGCGGACAGCGGCTTCAATGGCGGTGGGGCCCGGAACGAAGGCGCGTTCAAGCTCCTTTGCAAACGGAACCGGCGCGTGCGGCGACGTCACGAGCTCGACCGGCGCCTTCAAGGAAGAAAAGCCCTTTGACGCTATGAATGCGCCGATGTCTGCGGCGATGGAACAGCGCGGCGGGCACTCATCGATAATGACGACGCGGCCTGTTTTTTCGACGCTGTCGAGAATGGCGTCCTCGTCAAGCGGACTGGTCGTGCGAAGGTCAAGGAGATCGCAGCTTACGCCAGCCGCTTTGAGCGCCTCTAAAGCCTTTTCGGCGAACAGGACCATACGGCCCATGGCGATGATTGTCGCGCTATCCCCCTCGGCGAGCAAGGCAGCCTTTCCAAATGGAACAACGTATTCGCCGTCGGGCACTTCGCCTTTGCGGCCGTAGAGCGCCTTGTGTTCGAAAAAGACGACGGGATCGTCGTCTCTGATCGCAGAGGTCAGCAACCCCTTCGCATCGGCGGGACTGGATGGAATGGCGACCTTAAGCCCCGGGACGGAAGTGATGATCTGGTACATCGTCTGGCTGTGTTGCGCAGCCATGTTCATTCCCGCGCCGTAGGGCGCGCGGATAACGACCGGGCATGTGGCCTTTCCGCCTGACATGTAGCGGAACTTCGCCGCCTGATTCATAGTCTGGTCGAGCGCGAGGCCCAAGAAATCCGCAAACATAATCTCGGCGACGCCGCGCTTTCCCGCCAACGAAGCGCCAACGGCAAGACCGACGATCGCGTTCTCCGAAATTGGGGTATCAATCACCCGGGTATCGCCAAAACGGGGAAGAAGGCCCGCGGTGACGCCGAAAATTCCACCTGAGGCCTCGCGTTCGCCCGAGGTTCCGCCGGCGCCGCCGGACACGTCTTCGCCGCACACAAAGACGCGGTCGTCACGCTCCATTTCACGGTGCAAGGCGTCGTTCAAAGCCTCGCGATAAGACTTAACAGGCATCCTGAAATTCCTTAGCGGTATGAGACATACACGTCGGTCAAAATCTCGCCGGGCGAAGGCGGCGCGGCCGCCCGAGCCTCGTTAACCGCTTCGTCAATCAGCCGCCCGACATCGGCGTCGATCGCGTCCAGTTCGGTTTCGGCGGCCAGGCGGTCCGCGCGCGCTCTGTCGCGAAACTTCTTGATGCAGTCCATCTCTTCGCGATGACGCCTTACCTCGTCCTTCGCCCGGTACTTCTGCGGGTCTCCCTCAAAATGGCCGAAGAAGCGCGTCGTCATGAACTCCGCCGCGCTGGGTCCTTTTCCTGATCTCGCGTGATCAAGAAGCTCGGCCATGGCGTCGTAAACGGCGAAATAATCGCAGCCGTCAGCCTTCACGGTTTTCATGCCGAAGCCCGCGGTGCGCGCGGCGATATCTTTCGAGCCGACTGCGTAGTCGGCGCCCGTGTGTTCGGAGTATCCATTGTTCTCCACGACGAAGATGACTGGCAATCTCAGGACAACCGCCAGGTTCATCGCCTCAAATACCGCGCCCTGATTGACGGAGCCGTCGCCGCCAAAGGTCACGGCGACATTTCCCCGGCCGTCCATCTTCGCCGACAATGCGGCTCCAACGGCGAGCGGCGCGCCGGCGCCGACGATGCCGTTCGCGCCCAACATTCCCTTGTCGAAATCTGCGATGTGCATCGAGCCGCCTTTGCCTTTACCAAGGCCAGTCGCTCGCCCATAGATCTCCGCCATCATCGCTCTGACGTCGCAGCCCTTGGCGATGCAGTGACCATGTCCGCGATGGGTTGAGACGATAAAGTCCTTCCCTTCCAGATGCTCGCAAACGCCGACCGCCACCGCCTCCTGACCAGCGCATAGATGCGTGAAGCCCGCGATCTCGCCTGTCATGATCTCCTTGTGCAGCCGCTCTTCGAATTCGCGTATCGTTTTCATCCGCCGATACGCGCGAAGAATCTGGTCCTTGCTTTGCTGAATTTTCATGCTCCGCTCACTCAGGTCCAGCCCCGTAACAATAGCTCTCGATCGTCTTGTGGAAATGACGGATGCGAAGCTCCTGATCGCCGATCCATAATCCGGGATAGCCAGCGCTCATCATGCCTTGCTGGACGTGCGGCAGATTATAGGCGTCTTGATTGATGACGAGCCCGAGCGAAGTTTCGCCGTGCTTATAAGTCCGATGAATCGGCCGCTTGTAGTTTGCGCGATCAAAATCGGCGCCGGGCAGCTGAAACATAAAGTAGTCGAAGAACATCTTCCCTGGATCGGTCGGATGCGGACGCTGACGGAACATCATGAGATCGTCCGCATGGATGTTCATCGTGATATTGGGAAAGATAAGATAATTGTAATCGTCTGTAAGCTGATCGTCGTTGAGAAGGGAGTAATCCTTGCCTTGCTTCGGTCCATTCGCCCGCTTCCAGGCCTGAACCGCCTGGCGAATATTGTAAAGCGATCCTTCGTAAGAGGCCGGATCCATGCCCGCTTCGCGCATGATGACCTTGATGGGCGGGGGAATCTCGGACGGCGAAATAACGCGAGGGCTCAGCAACCCGAAGGCGATCAGGTATCGGTTGTGGCGTTCGTAACAGTCTATCTGAATGTCGAGGTCGTCGAGATAATAAAGCAGCTGCGGATGAGTGCCCTGAACGTGGTAGCTTTCGTTGAAGGCGTCAACGGAGGCTTTCCAGTTGCAGTCCCACTCGACCGTTTTCCAATCGGCGAGCACCATCCTGTCGAACCTGTATGGATCGAGGTGCTCTGGAATAACGCCAAGGTAATCCTTCAGGCTTCCGGCTTTCCGATCGAGGCTGAACCAGACGAATGAACCCCAACGATCGCAGAGAATCTCGCTGAGGCCGCCGCACGGCGGCGCTCCCTGCGGGAAGGTCTCGAGGTCCGGTATGTCGGCGAAGCGGCCATCGAGCCTGTATTCCCAATTGTGGTAACGGCAGCGAAAACTCTGCGCGGCGGATTGCGGGCGGTGAACGCTATGCACAAGCCGGTTGCCGCGATGGAGGCACACATTGTGAAAGGCTTTGACGGCGCCGTCTTTTTGGCGGACGAGAAGCACAGATTCCTTGCCGATTTCCGTCACGATGTGATCGCCGGCGGACGGAATGTCGTCCTCCCGACACCCGAGCAGCCAGACCTTCGTCCACATCCGCTCCCATTCAAGCCTTGCGAAATCAGGCGATGTGTACCGTTCTGCAGGAATGACCTCAGCGCCGAGATTCTGTCTTGGCGCCGGCTTGACCGGCGTTCCTTTCGGCCCTTGAGGCTTCTTGACGCGAGCTACCCTCTGATCGCGACGAACCTTCATAACGCCCTAGAACTGAACGCGCTTCGTATAGCCGCCATCGACGACGAGATTGACGCCTGTCACCCAGCTTGCGGCCGGACTTGAAAGAAACACCACGCAGCGGGCGACTTCGTCAGGAGTCCCAAGCCGTCCGAGCGCATGCGTTTTCTCCGTACGCTCGTAAAACTTCTCATTGGAGGTTTTTATCATGTCCCACGCGCCGCCATCGAAATAGATCGGTCCGGGGGAAACCGAGTTCACCCGCACGCCCTTGTCGCCGTGCGCCTGGCTGAGCTGTTTGGCGTAAGTGATGAGCGCGGCCTTCATCGCATTATAGGCTTGCGGCGCCATGAAAGTTTCAACGGCGGCTGTCGTCGCAATCAAGGTGATCGCACCGCCGCCGCGCTTCTCCATCAAAGGCAGCACCGCCTCGACGCCGCGAACCGCACCGAGCACGTCAACTTCAAAGTTCTTCCACCAATTTTTTTCGCTGTCCGCGCCGCCGCCGGCAGATACGTTCGGAATAAACACATCAACGCCGCCAAGTTCATCGGCCATCGCCGCAACCCAGCCCTCATACTCTTCCTTGTTCTTTATGTTGCAGGGCTTTCCGACGATGCGCCCGTCGGCGAGCAACGATATCTCCTTCACCGCCTTTTTCACGCTCTCGGCCGAACGTGAGCAGATCGCGACATTGGCGCCCTCCTCCGCAAAGAGCTGCGCAATCCTGCGTCCGATGCCTTGCGTCGCGCCCGTTATGAGGACGTTCTTTCCGATCAGTCCGAGGTCCATGCCTACACCCTGCGCTCGGCCTGATCGGCCGAATTAAAGACAATCATGATTGTTTTTTTATTGTGGTCAAGCGGGTCACGCCGCAGGGCGCGCGGTCAGCCCGTTATCAATCAAAAGCTCGGCTCCGGTAATGAACCGGGACTCGTCCGAGGCGAGAAAAAGCACGAGATTGGCGACATCCGCCGGCGCGCCGAGCGCGCCCGGCGGCAGCACGCCATCCGGGATTTCAATGGGCTTTTCTTCCGCACGCCCCTGCGCGAACTGAACCATTGGCGTTTCGATCGCGCCTGCATGAACAGAATTGCACCGAACAGGATAGCCTGAGGCCTGACAATGTACGGCGACCGACTTTGTCATGGCGCGAACGGCGCCCTTGGCGGCTGAATAGGCGAAGAATATCGGATAGCCAACATGAGACGCCGTGGACGACATGTTGATAATCGAGGCGGACTTACTTTTTTTCATCGCTGGAAGGGCGTGTTTGCAGCCAAGGAAGACGCCCTCGGACATCACCGTGTTTGCGAGCCTGAACTGGTCGAGCGTGCAGTCCTCGGGCGAAGACAAGATCACCACTCCCGCATTGTTGACGAGGATATCAAGGCCGCCAAAGGCCTGCTCGGTGCTGGCGACCACACGTCGCCAGTCGTCTTCGCTGGCGACGTCGTGCTGCAGGAACAAAGCGCCGTGGCCAACGGACTTCGCCGCGGCATGGCCCCTCTCAACATTGACGTCCGTTAGGACGACCTTTGCGCCCTCGCGCGCAAGGACCCGGGCGTCCTCCAGTCCGAGACCGGACGCGGCGCCGGTGACAATCGCAACTTTCCCCGCGACTCGACCCATAGACCCTCCAATTCGCGATCCGCTGCGCAGTTTTCGCACTGCAGCATTCTATTCGTGCATTTCGCGAGGAATAGCGTAAAATAAAGTCAGACGTGAATGTTTTTTTCTGGGTCCCAGTCCATGGCTGAAAGAGATTCGATGTCGGGAACGCGCCTTCGATCGCAGCGCGGGGTTGCTCAACGAGCCTCGAGCGAAATTGGACGTCAGGCGCAAAAGAGCGCCTCGACCCGAAAGCTGATTGTCGAGGCGGCGTTACAGTGCCTCATCAAATACGGTTACTCGCAAACCACGACGCCGCGCATCGCCGAGGAAGCCGGCTTGTCCCGCGGCGCGATGATGCACCATTTTTCAAATCGGCTGACCGTCGTCCAGGCGGCGGTCGAGCACCTGCACGCAAAAAGGCTTCGGGCTTTCAAGCGAGCCGTCTCCTCCCTTCCGGCGAACAAACCGCATCTGCATGACGCGCTTGAGGCCTATTGGCGGCACGTGACCCATCCGCTGTTCGTCGCCTTTCACGAGCTTGCAGTCGCAGCGCGAACGGACCGGGATCTTGAATGCATCCTGCGTCCCGCGCAGGACGCCTTTTATCGCGCTTGGTATGATCTGGCGGTCGATCTTTTTCCGGAATGGCAAAGCGACAAATCGAGCTTTGATCTTGCGCTTAACCTTGTCCAGGTGACACTCGAAGGAATGGCGCTGAGCCGCCTGTCATCGACTCCGAATCCCAAAGCCGAAGCAAAGCTGTTTGAGTACCTTGAGGATAGACTGCGCGATCTGATGCCGATCGAAATGAAAAGCATGAAGCGCTACGAATCGTCCCGATCGAGGCCTGCAGGCTAGTTGGAGACAGCATCATGGCTGATGTTATTCTCCATCATTTCGACGCGTCGCCATTCGCTGAGAAAATCCGCAAGCTCTTCGGCGTCAAGAGCATCGCCTGGAGAAGCGTCATCATTCCGATGGTGATGCCGAAGCCCGAACTCACCGCGCTTACTGGCGGGTATCGCAGGACGCCGGTCCTCCAGATCGGATCCGATATTTATTGCGATACTCGTCTTATCGCCCGCGTGATCGATCGGCTTTATCCCGACCCTCCGCTTTACAGCGGCGGGCGGCTCGCCGCCGCGATGTCGCATTTCTGGAGCGGATCGGAGTTCTTCTCTCCTGGCGCCGCGCTGTCACTCTACGAGAACCGCGCTTTCATTCCAAAGGAAGTCGCAGCCGACCGGCGCGCCTACTTCAATTTTCTAGACTTCGACAGATTCGAGGAAGATGCGCCGCATTTCCGCAGCCAACTTCGCGCAATCGCGAGGCTGATCGAGAGCGACCTGTCGGACGGGCGCAGATTCCTTTGCGGGAATGCCCCCGGAGCAACCGATCTCGATGCCTATTTCAATATCTGGATGGCGCGCGGAAACATTCCCTCCTCTGAGCGCTTGTTCAGAGACATGCCGGCCTTGATCGCCTGGCGCGACAGGTTGGCCGCGATCGGGGAAGGATCGCGGTCGGAGCTGGACGCCGCCGAGGCGATAGAAATCGCGAAGCGAAGCGACCCGGCATCGGCTGGACGTTCGCGCGCAGACGAAAGCGGAGCGGAGCCGGGCGATGTCGTCAGCGTCGCGGCGTCTGACTACGGAAAGGATGCGGTGTTCGGCGTCCTTGAGTTTGTTGACGACGATGAGATCATTATTTCGCGGCGCGACCCGCGCGCCGGCGATGTTCGCGTTCATTTCCCCAGAGTTGGATTTATTCTCGCCCGTAACGCGGCAGAAAAGAAACAAACGTGATTGTTTGTTTTTCGGCGAAGGCGTGTTAGCTTCGCCGTCGGATCAAGGTGCGAACGGAGGCAGAAATGGCGGAAGGTTTCCGGGCTGAGTGGCCGATGGATCTCGGCGCGCCTAAGACTTCGCTGGAGGCGAAACAGGAACGCCCCGCCGATATTGGCGCTGATGTGCCGGACCCCGCGCGCTACTACTCTCGCGAATTCATGGAGCTGGAGTGGAAGCATGTTTGGCCGCGCGTGTGGCTGCTCGCCGGGGTAACGCCGGACATCAAGGAGCCAGGCGATTTTTCGCTTTTTTCTCACGGGCATGAGCAATTCATCCTGGTTCGTCAGCACGATCTTTCGATCAAGGCTTTTTACAATGTCTGTCCGCATCGCGGAAACCGCGTGTGCCTTGTCGAGCAGGGTAGCGTGACGGCGTTTTCCTGCCCTTTTCATGCCTGGAAATTCGGGTGCGACGGCAAATTACAGTCAATCACTGAAGAAGCGACCTTCGACAAAGCGCTCATCAGTCATCGACCCGGCCTGACAGAAGTCAGGTGCGACGTTCTCGGCGGATTGATCTTCATCAACATGGACGGGAAGGCGCCGCCGCTGCGCGAATGGATCGGCCTGCCCGCCGGCTACATCGAGAATTACGAAATCGAAAAGATGAATGTCGTTCGCCACGTGCGCAGCGAATGGCGCGCGAACTGGAAGACCGGAGTCGACGCCTTCTATGAGACCTATCATTTGCCTCACATCCATCCGCAAACACAGGGCGTGATGGAGGACTACAGCCAGATCGATCTTTATCCGAATGGCTTTTCACGCATGATTGTGCCGATCGGCGTCAAGTCGCACAGGGTGTCTGACCGCGACAAGATTGACCNNCGGTATCAACAATTCATGATGGCGGAGGCCGGAATAGACGCGGCGACCTTCAAGGGTACAGCGCGTGACGTGCGCGCCGCCATTCAGCGAGCCAAGCGCGCGCGCGGTCGGCGGTTCGGGCTCGACTATTACGACCGGCTCACTGACGGACAGCTGACCGACAGCTGGGCGACGGGGTTTTTCCCGAACGTCCAAATCGGCATGCACCCGGAGGGCGTATTCATCATGCGGTTCCAGCCGCATCCGCACGATCCCGAGCGCTTCTTTTACGACAATATGACGATGTTCCGGCACGTCGATGACCCTGGTTACTCCGTCCCAGGATGGATGGGTCTTCCGAAAGACACCGATGTCACCGGCGACGTTCGGCCAGCGATCGAACATATCCCGGCAGACGTGAAGCCGAACCTTGGCGAAGTGCTCGATCAGGACGTAGAGCTGGTCGCAGCGGTTCAACTCGGCGTCAAATCGCGTGGGTTTCGCGGTCCTTTATGGTCGGAGCAGGAAGACCGGCTTCGGCATTTCCATCGGGAACTGGATCGCTTGATTGAGCGCGGTCAGCGCGCATGACCTCATCGCGCGAATTCGGGAGCGCACAAGGTCGCTGACTGCCGACTGCGATATGCCGCAGGGCGCCTCCAGTCGCAGGCAGGTGGTGGGCGGTGACGGGTTCGAACCGCCGACCTA
>FRDC01003560.1_pt1 | contig 38190 bp, 40 predicted proteins | sample 1106171 | NCBI WGS metagenome assembly FRDC01 (sample SAMEA3930566, study PRJEB13176) | freshwater metagenome | biome: Drinking water system; feature: drinking water; material: water | place: Singapore | collected 2014-12-20 | reverse complement strand
GCTGTGCTCTACCAACTGAGCTACCTCGGCACACCGATTTATTGCGGAGTTGGATCTGAAGGTTTCTGGTACTCCCGCCACATGCCTCAGAACTTTCGCATATTACCAAGATGACCGACCGGAGTTCTACCTCTTTCATATAGAATCGGCTATTCATCGGATCTTGAGAATAATCAGAGCGTTGCCATAGCTCCAGTCGTACCACGTCTGAAAATGCACACGATGGTTATGGAGGGGTGAAGGAGAATGGAAAACTCTATTCAGGAACTATGGTCTCAGGTATGATTTGCGCAGTTGTCCTGTGCCGTGTGCTGCTTAAGCTTTCGGCGATTGAAGACAGGAGATCCGGTCATGCCGTCCGTTCACCTCGTAAAGGATGAGGAATCACCATCTACCGCAGTCGTGAGTATTCCGTCTCTATGGATGGCCTGGGGCTACTTAATGGCGGGCGCCGTACTTCTCGCCGTCATCGGCACCTGGCTAGTCTGGTTTTCGGCGTCCGTTCAGCGGAAGTTTCAAGAGGAGGACATCCGAGCGGCCTGCCAGCGTGTCATGCCGGACACGGCTGAGCGGTGCTTCGATACTGTCGTGATTCAGCGGGGAGGGGTAAGGCGGTGAGCAGATGCCCTCGATGGTGTTTCGCAATCCTGGGGGCGCTGCTCGTGGTGCCGCATTTCTCCGCCCAAGCAGGTGAAGGAGAGCCAGAGTCAAGGCCACGCGTTGAGTTGTCCATCCGTTCGTGGATGTTTACCAGCGGGGAAATGCAGTGGAGCCACAATGCGTCCAGGCTCGATCCCACGCTCGGCAACCCGACATCGAAGCTGACCTTTAAGGACAATAACACGCATATCGTCGAACTTGAGGGCAAGGTTCATCTTACCCGTCGATGGTACTTGCAAGGAGATTTTGGCATCTCTGTAGATTTCGATCGAGGCACATTGATTGATGACGACTACTTGGCCGGGCAGCGTCTGTTTTCACGAACAAGCAGCAGCATCACCGGGACGGGAACTTGGTATGTCAATGGAAATGTCGGCTATCGGGCCCTGGAGTTTCCGAACGCGCGTGGGTATTTGAATATGTTCGGAGGCTTTCGCTATTGGCGAACGACTTACGAGGCGACTGGTTTTGACCGATTGGTTTGTGATTCCACTGTCATCTCATGCACTCCTCAGAGCTCGACGGCGTTGGCCATTACGAATACCACCCATTGGATTACGCCGATTCAGATTGGCATCGATACGGACTATCGACTGACGAAGCGGTTCAGTGTCGGGCTCAAGGCGTCATTTAGCCCCGTGAGCGTCGTGTATAACACGGATGTGCATCATCTGCGGTCGGATCTGCAGCAGAATCCAAGTTTTTCCATGTGGGGAGTCGGAGTGGGCGCCAGCGCCGAACCTACTGTCAAATTCATGCTGACTCAACGCTTTGCCTTGACCGGTGGCTATCGTGTGTGGTGGAACCGTATCTATACCGGCACATGGGAGAGCCATCCAGTTGGCAGCGCATCACTGACCGCTCCGCTGTCGTCACTCCAAACCATCCGCCACGGTCCGACCGTAGGACTCACGGCCTTCTTCTAAACTGCTGAAGACAGATGTGCTGCTACCGTCTCGGTCGCCCTGACGGCAAAGTTTCTTCTTCGTATTGAAAGAAGAGCCGCTTGGCTTCTGGGTGAAGCTGACTTGGATGGCCGTAGGGGATGCCCAACGTTTTGAAGAGGGGCGTGAGTTTGCCGTTCGGATGAAGATAGCCGGCTCTAAGCGGCACGGTCCGCTTACTGTGGCGTACCAGCCTGCAGGCGGTGGGACGGATGGATGTAAGCCAATCGGCAATGTCCTGCGGATTGCCGATGGAGGCCGACAACAAAAGAAGTTTGGCCTGTGATGGACAAAAGATGATGGTTTCTTCCCACACGACGCCGCGCTCTGGATCGGCGAGGTACTGTGATTCGTCCAGAATGACGAGCCCCAAGGTATCCAGCCGGACATCGATTTCCCCGCTCGCCGCATCGTAGAGGAGGTTGCGTAAAATCTCCGTCGTCATGATGAGCAATGGAGCCTGCCCGTTTTCTTGGCGGTCCCCGGTGAGAATGCCTACTTTGTCCGTGCCGAAGATCCTGGAGAACTCGGTATATTTGGTATTGGACAAGGCTTTTAACGGCGAGGTGTAGATGACGGTGCGATTATCTTCCATCGCTCGACGAGCCGCTTCCACGGCTACATAGGTCTTGCCGCTTCCGGTCGGGACGCTCACGACGACGTCGGTGTCGCTCAGCGCGGCTAACGCTTCTTCCTGCCAAGGGTCCGGCACAAATGGCTGCGGAGGAGGAACGCCGATTCCTTCCAACCAAGCCGCCAAGGATACAGCTGGCTCGGAGGATTCCGGTTCTCCTCCCCGAGATGGCACTTTCTTAGGAAGGGCGGTTCCGGGGGAACGCACCGATCTGATCGGCGATACGGGTTGTTGTGCTCGTGATTGCCGTTCTCCAATCAATACTTGCAGGTCAGATTCGAGGCCTGCACGATTTTGACTCGAATGTTGGAGGATTAATTCGATGAGGCGGCGCTTGCCGGCTCGGAAGTGTCGATGGACGCGGCCGCGCGCTAAACGATGCAGGATCGCTACCGGTTGCTGTGCGAGGAGTTGTTCGAGTTCGTCGGTGGTCATAACCCAGCCTTCAGCTGTCGTCCTGTAGCTCTCAGCTGAGAGCTACAGGCTGCATGCTTGATCACGGCAGTTCCTCCAAGACGCCACGGCGGATCAAGGCGATTGCTTGTGATGCGGTATCTGCCAAGCCTGGATGTGTGGCTTTCAACGTATGGAGTTGAGACAGAAACTCCAAGGTTCGGGCGAGCAACCGATAGATGTCGCCCTCTGCCATTGTCGTCAAGCGGCAGAGGCTGATCCACGTGATGGCAGGATCGGCAATCCAGCGCTCCGCCAACGCTGCCACATCCGCTCTGAGGAGAGGGGAGTTTTCATAGGGAGACAAGTGCTCGCTGAGTTTTCTCACTTGCCCCAAAAGGGAACTCAGCCCAGTACTAATGCGTGGAAATGCGCCGGGGCGATCGTCGTCATGGGCAATGCTGGCCATGATGCCGGTGAGGATGGACGGATCCGCACCAGTAAAAGCTTCGGCCCGGATCAATTCGGTAATCAGCAGCGAATGATCAATGCGGATGAGCCTTGCCCATTCCCCTTCTGCAGTGAGCTGTGCGGACGGCGTCAGATAACCGAATTTCTGTAGGACTTCGACGCGCTCTTGGAACCGATGCCATAGACTGGCCCGCAGAGCTTGGATGGATTTGGTATGGCGTTGTTGTTCCTGCCGGAGCCGTGAAGCGGTCACAAAGTCTTTCTGACAGGCTGGGCGTGAGCGGCAGGTGGGGCAGGAAAAATCGCCGAGGGATTGTACGATTGCATCAGGGAGTGGTTCTGAGCCTTTCTGCACGAGGATGGGTAGGACAGGCAGCCGCGTAGGGAGTTCCGCCAACTGATAGCTGAGTTCGTCGAATGTTTCTGCCGTGCACCAGGGATACGCAGGGGCTTCCTCGCAATCGAACACCCGATCAAACACTTCAGTCACATTCGAAGCTGGACATTCCGTCACGGCGCCGTCAGGGCGCAGGACTGTGACCATTGGGCTCTTTTGGCCTTTGCTCCGGTACTGGCGGAGCACAATCCCGCGCCCTCGAATGAGTCCCACCACTCGTCCCGGTGTCGAGAAATGAAAACGGGCGGACACTTCCGGTGACTCACGCCGGCTGATCTGGTGGCGCGAAGGCTTTTGCCTGCGAGCGTGGTCGAAGGTCTGCCACTGGGTGATCCAATCGGTACAAACGCGGGGACCGAAGGGTTCCATCTGAACGTGAAGCGCGTCCAGCTTCCGCTCAAGGAGCTCAGCCCGTTGGTTGAGTTGAAACTGGGCGAAGCTCTTGGCCAGGATCGCTTGAATTTGTTCGTGTGGATGGGCTTTCAAGAGGTTCAGCACCATCGGGTAGCTGATCGTGAATTGGCTGTCGATGGCTTCCGGATGCCCGGTGAATCCTTTGGTGAGGACAGCGAGATCAATATAAGGGGATGGGGTGACCACGGCAAACCCGACCTGATCTTTGCCGCGGCGGCCGGCTCGTCCCGCGATCTGCTGCACTTCACCGATGGTGAGATCGGTGAAATCGCGTGATTTGCGAATGCTGGATTGGGTGATCACGACCGTCCGGGCGGGAAAGTCCACACCGGCTGCCAACGTGGTCGTCGCGAACACGGCATCGAGACAGCCTTGTCGCATGAGTTCTTCGACCGCGATTTTCCAGGAAGGCAAGTGGCCTGCATGATGTGCAGCGACGCCAATCCGCTGCACGGTTGGGATGAGCGGATGATCCGCCACGCTGGGATATTGTGCGATCACCCGTTCGAGGGCCAACGCGATCGCGTCTTGTCGCACCGGGGGGAGCACGATGTCGGCGTGGTCGAAAGATTCCATCGCCTCGTCGCAAGCACGGCGTGAAGTGAGAAACACGATGGCAGGCGTGAGGTGTTTCTGGCGGAGAGTGGTGATGAGATCAACCGGATGAATCGATGGCGGCATGCAGTTTCATTCCCTTTGAAATCACGACGAGGCCCGATTCGGTGATGGTGAACCGCTGGGCGTCGGTGTCCCGGTTGTACCCGATCTCTGTGTGGGGGGGAATCGTCACATCCTTGTCGATGATGGCGCGTCGAATGCGGCTATGTTCGCCGATGAGGACGTTCTCCATCAAAATAGATTCGCGGACGTCGGCATGATCCAGCACACGGACATTGGGAGATAAAACGGAATTTTGCACGCGTGCTCCGGACACGATGCAGCCACCGCAGACGATCGAGTCGAGTGCCACGCCCATACGGCCTCCCTGATAATCCTGCGCGAAGACAAACTTGGCCGGGGGAAATTGTCCTTGGTAAGTACGGATCGGCCACTCGGGATCGTAGAGGTTGAACTGAGGATCTACGGCGACGAGATCCATATTGGCCTCCCAATAGGCGTCGAGCGTTCCAATGTCGCGCCAATACTTGACGGCTTTCTTGTTCGCATCGTGAAACTTGAAGGCATAGACACGTCGTTGCTCGATCATCCGCGGGATGATGTTTTTCCCAAAATCGTGTGCGCCGCTCTCTTGGGCGTCGGCGATCAGGTGCTCACGAATGGCGTTCGTGCGGAACAAGTAGATGCCCATCGAGGCGAATGCATGGGTTGGGTCGTTGGGGAGGGGAGTGGGCTCGGCCGGTTTTTCGTCGAAACGCGTAATGCGGTAGTCTTTGTCGACCGAGATGACTCCGAAACGTGTCGCTTCCTGAATAGGAATATCAATGGCTCCGACGACCGCATCGGCACTCTTGGCGACAAGCCAATGGTACATCTCGGCATAATTCATCTTATAAATGTGGTCGCCCGCTAGGACGAGGAGAAACTCAGGGTGTTCTCCGTCGATCAAGAACATGTTTTGGTAGACGGCGTCGGCGGTTCCCCGATACCAATCTTCACTGATACGCTGTTGGGGAGGGACTGAGGCGATGTACTCTCCCAGCTCGGCATTCAAAATATTCCAGCCCACCCGGATATGGCGGTCGAGCGAATGAGATTTGTATTGGATGAGAACGGCGACCTTGCGCAGCCCGGAATTCAAACAATTGCTCAGCGTAAAATCGATGATTCGGTATTTCCCTCCGAATGGGACTGCGGGCTTGGCGCGCTGAGCCGTGAGCGGAAAGAGCCGCTCGCCTTTGCCGCCGGCAAGGACCATCGTGAAAATGTTCTTCATTACGTTGAATTTTAGCAGGACCTGTATCAAATAGAAAGGAAGCGGAACATTGACTTCCTCTCTCATGCGGATAATACTAACCGTCAGAACACCAGCGTTGACGTATCGTGGAATATGAAAAAAGGAGTGAGCATGAAACGTGATGTTGTGGTGGCCGCTCTCCCTCGCAGCAATAACAAACTCGTGACGAAGTCTTCCGTCAAGTCTGCGGAGTCTCTGAGCGGGATGGCGTGGCGCCTGGAGCGGCTGGAGGGGCAGTTACAGAAGCTATCCGAGCTGGCTCGGGAACATGCCGAAGATGTGGACCGCCTGGTCCGCATTGTCGCGGAGGATCGCGACGTCATCCGCCGACAGTTGCTCCGCAAACATCATGAGAAGGTGCGGGTCAGGAAGCATCTGCGAGAAGCCAACTCTAAAATCGGGTTGGATAGCTGATAGTATCGCTTAGGTCCCTCTGCTCAATCCTGCCAGTCCTCAAGTCTGAGTTCCGCGTGAAGGGAACGACTTCTGTCCCGAACATCATAATATTTCCAAGTCCTCGTAAAAGCAGTATAATAAGTCCGTCTCATCTGAGACACCTGCCGTCAGGTGCAGTTCACCGCATATAAGGTGGTGATGTGGGTAGAGCTTCACGATTTGGTCTGTCCTGTGATTTCTTTTGGACGCCTCTCTGTGTCGCGGTTCTGTGTGTCGTGGCGGCAGAGGGCAATTCTGTGTTTGCTGCACCGTCAATGGGCGCAGGTCCCGAGGTATCGCCGAAAGCCGCTCCAGTTCCGTCGCCACAGAGCCTGCGGTTAAGCCTCGATGAGGCGATTGGACTCTTTCTTCGCCAGAACCTCGACCTGCTCATCGCCAAATTTGGAGTCGAATCTGCCAAGGGACAACAGATCACCGCCCGCTTGTTTCCCAATCCAGTGGCTAGCATTGGGACGCTGAGTTCCTATACGCAAGGGCGCACGTTGTCGAACAGCGGGGTCATCTTTGGCCAAATTCAACAGTTGATCGAACTGGCGGGCAAACGCGGCTATCGGATGGAAAGCGCCGGCTTTGGCACCCAGTCGGCCGAGGCTGGCTTTGAGGATGCGGTCAGGCAACTGAGCTTCACGGTTAAGGATGCCTATTACCGCATCCAATTAGCCCAACGTCGCTTGGCCTTGGCGGAGGAGAACCGGGATCGATTCTCTCGAATCCTCGAGATCAACACCATCCGCTTCAAGAAAGGGTATATTGCGGAGGTCGATCTGATTCGCATCCGGCTTCAGTTTATCGACTTCCAGTCCCAGGTGATTCAGTCCCTCCAGGAAGGGGAGACGGCTCGTGCGGATCTTCGCCAACTGCTGCGGCTCTCTCCCGCCACACAGATGGAGCTGACGACGGACCTCGACTATAAGCGGCTGGATCCAGACATCGGCAAGCTTCGGACGGTGGCCGTGGAGGCTCGTCCTGATGTTCGTGCCAAGCGGCTGCAGTTTTCTCAACGCGAGGCGGACCTGAAACTCGCCAAAGCCTACCGTATTCCTGATGTCACGGTGGGAGGGGGGTATGGTGTTCAAGGCTCCAAGGGGCCCGACAATCCTGGTCAGGTTGCGCTCAATCTTGGCTTGCCCCTGCCATTGTTCAATCGGAATCAAGGCGGTATCATGCAGGCAGAGGTGGCAGTGCAGGCTGCTGAGGCGGATCTCGGCAAAACGCTCAACCAAGTCGAGAACCAAGTGGACATCGCCTATCGGAATCTGATTCAAAGCCGACGATTGGTCGAAGCATTTCTCGGTGGGGTGCTGGACGATGCCCGCTCGACGTTTACAATCGTCGAGCGCGCCTATGAGCGAGGCGGCGCCACGATTCTCGATTTGCTGGACGCGGCGAGAACCTCACGAACCATTCAGCAGAATTACATCGAAGCACTGTTCAACTATCAACGCAATGTGATTCAATTGGAAAGCGCAGTGGGTCAGGAGATCGTTTCATGAGGGACTGGAGAGTCTGTCTGTTAATCACGGCAGCATTCGTCGTCGCGGCCTGTGGGCGAGGCGAACAACCGCCACAATTGAATGCGGCGACACACCCGCCTGTCAAAAAGGGAACGGCACCGATCGAGGCTCAACCGCGTGTCGAGACGACGGTCGTCGAATTCAGTCCCTCCCATCAAGGGCTGACGCTCGCAGGCAAGGTCGCCTACGGTGAAGATCGGTACTCGCGGATTTCCTCCCCGCTACAGGGGCGTGTCGTCGAAGTCCGCGCCCATCTTGGGGATCGTGTAAAGACAGGGGATATTCTTCTGGTGGTCGACAGTCCAGACATTGCCCAATCCTATTCGGAGTATGTGAAAGAGGACTCCGATCTGCAGTACGCCACCAGGGCCCATGAATTGGCGAAGGATCTCTATGAAAATAAGGCGATGCCCCTCAAGGATCTGAAGCAGGCCGAGAACGAGCTGGTCAAGGCTCAGGCTGAATTTCGTCGTGCCAAGGAACGCTTGCTCTCGCTGAGGATCGCGCTGGAAGAATTGAACAAGCCGCTGGACAAACAAAAGATCACGTCCCGTTTTGAGATGAAGAGCCCCTTGACCGGCATTGTCGTGGAGCGTGCAGTGACGCCGGGGCAGTCGGTGACCGGGGACTCTGACCACGTGCTCTTTACGATCGCCGATCTGGATAGGCTGCAGGTCTTGGCGGATCTCTACGAGCGCGATTTGGCGCTGGTGCGGGAAGGGCAGTCCGCTGTGGTAAAAGTCGAAGCCTATCCAGGCGTCGATTTTCCAGCCACGGTGAAGGCTGTGGGTGATATCGTCGATCCCGCGACCAGAACGATCAAGGTTAGGGCGCTGGTGAACAATGACTTGCACAAGCTGAAGCCGGAGATGTTTGCCCGGCTGCAACTGGAAGTGGGGGATGCCGCACAGTTTATTGCCGTGCCTCGGGAGGCTGTGTTGGAAGTCGACGGGAAGCAGTTTGTCTACGTCGCGAACGACCACGATCGGTATGTGAGGCGAGAAGTGAAAATCTCGAATATCTCGCCGGACCAGGTGCGCATTATTGAGGGATTGACGCCAGGAGAGAGAATCGTGACCAAGGGTGCGGTGTTGATCAAAGGGCAAGAAATCAAAGGTCTGTAAGTGACGGATCGTCCCGCCGTGCAGTGTTCCTGGACAAGATGAATCCATGATCGCCAGAATCGTTGAAGTCTCGCTGGTTCAGCGGTTTCTGTTGTGTGCCCTCGGGTTTCTTCTCCTATTCGGCGGCTTGTACGCCTTCCATCTTCTCGATGTCGTCGCCTATCCGGACCCTTCCCCTCCGATGGTGGAGTTGATCACGCAATACCCTGGCTGGTCGGCTGAGGAAATCGAGCGTCAAATCACGATTCCAATCGAAGTGGCCTTGAATGGGATGCCAGGACTGACGGATATCCGGTCACTCTCGATCTTTGGGCTGAGCGACATCAAGGTGTACTTTGACTTTGATACCGAGATGTTTCGAGATCGCCAGGAAGTCATCAATCGGATTACCTCAGTTCAGCTGCCGCCGGGAGCGCAGCCCGCGCTTTCACCATGGTGGGCCATTGCAGAGATTTACCGGTACGAATTGACCGGCCAAGATACCAGCTTGACGGAATTGAAAACGATTCAGGACTGGCAGGTTCGGCGAGCGTTCAAGCGTGTGCCGGGCGTCATCGATGTCACGACGTTCGGCGGCACCACGAAGGAGTACCACGTCGATGTCGATCCAGGAAAGCTCATCAGTTACGGCGTAAGTCTCTCCCAGGTCATGACGGCCTTGACCAACAGTAATGCCAACGTCGGCGGCAACTATCTGACGATCGGTGCGCAAAGCTACAACATCCGAGGGTTGGGCCTCATCAACCGGCTTGAGGATATTGAAAATGTGATGGTGGCGGAAAAAGAGGGGACGCCGATTTTCGTCAAGACGCTCGGGAAAGTGGCGGTCGGTCATCGCGTGCGTCTCGGCAAGGTCGGTATCGACGATCGCGACGATGTGGTGGAAGGCGTCGTGCTGCTCCAGCGCGGATACAAGGCCTTACCGGTACTGGACAAAGTAAGAGCGAAGGTCGACGACCTCAATGGGTGGAAGCTGCCCACAGGGGTCAAAGTCAAGACCTTCTACGATCGAACCGCCTTGATTCACACGACCGTAGAGACCGTCAGAGACATTCTGATCAGTGGAATGGTGCTGGTGTTTGTGATCCTCTTTCTGTTCCTCGGCCATCTGCGGGCGGCTTTCATCGTCGCGCTGACCATTCCTCTCTCGCTGTTGTTTACTTTCACGATGATGATCCTCATCGGACAGTCGGCCAACTTGATTTCCTTGGGTGCGATCGACTTCGGCATTATCGTCGATGCCACGCTGATCATGGTCGAAAGCATATTCTTCCACTTGGCACACGGAAAGACGGGCGGGTTGACGGTTCATCAACAAATCGTCCGGGCCGCCCGGCAGGTAGGGCAGCCTATTTTCTTTTCCACCGCGATCATCGTCGTGGCCTTCGTGCCGCTCTTTACGATGACAGGGGTTCCGGGGAAAATCTTTGCACCCATGTCCATCACCTATGGGTTTGCCTTGCTGGGCGCACTTTTGATGGCGTTCACCCTTGCCCCGGTGCTCTGTTCGTTTCTCCTGCGAGGGCCGATCAGCGAGGTTGATACGTCGATGGTGCGCGTTGTCCGCACGATGTATTTACGAATCGTCATGTGGGCACTGGAACATCGGATCGTCGTGGTCGGGTTTGTAGCAGGAGTGGTGATTGTGACCTTCGTGGCACTCCAGTCGCTTGGCGGAGAATTCATGCCGGCATTGGAGGAGGGAAATTTGTGGGTTCGAGCCACGATGCCGGTCGACATCTCGTTCGATCAGGCCGACCGGCTGACGAGCGAAATTCGGCGGCTGTTCAGGCAGTCGCCGGAGGTGGATACTATCGTCTCGCAACTGGGGCGCCCCGACGATGGTACCGATCCGACCAGTTTTTTCAACGGCGAGTTCCTCGCAAATCTCAAACCTCAGTCGGAATGGCGTCCAGGACTGACTAAAGACGCTCTCATTGAAGAGATTGAGGGCCGTTTGAAAGCGATACCCGGCGTCATCTTCAATTTTTCGCAGGTCATTCAAGACAATGTCGAAGAGGCGATGTCCGGAGTGAAGGGTGAGAACTCGATCAAACTATTCGGCACCGATTTAAAAACGATGGAGGTCAAGGCAGTTGAAATCGAATCTGTGATGAGAGGTATCCATGGGGTGAAAGATTTGGGCATTTTCCGGTTGGTCGGTCAGCCGAACTTGCTGATCCAAGTCGATCGGGAAGCGAGTGCACGATACGGATTGCAGGTTGCTGACGTGAATGCCGTGGTCCAGGCTGCTGTCGGTGGACAGGCGGTCACGAAGGTGTATGAAGGGGAACGCCTCTTTGACCTCGTGGTCAGGTTTCTTCCAGAATATCGGCAGGATGTGGAGTCCATCGGCAACATTTTAGTGAGTACTCCGGATGGGGTCCGTATCCCCCTCAAACAAGTAGCTAATATTACGACGCAGACCGGGGCCTTTATCATTTATCGTGAGAACAACGAACGCTACATCCCCATCAAGTTCAGCGTACGTGACCGCGATCTTCAAAGTACGGTAGAAGAAGCGCAGAAGAAATTGGCGAGTCAGGTGCCATTGCCCGAGCGCTATCGAATGGAGTGGGCCGGGCAGTATGAGCAGCTCAAAGAAGAGCAGAAACGGTTGGCCAAGGTCGTACCCGTCAGCTTGATCATCATTCTCTTCTTGCTCTATACGACCTTCGATTCGCTGAAGAATGCGTTTCTGGTGTTGGCCACCGTGCCCTTTGCGCTGGTTGGCGGGGTGTTGTCCTTGGTGGTGACCCACACTCACTTTAGCATCTCGGCTGCGGTGGGGGTTATCTCGACGTTGGGAGTGGCCATTTTAGGCGGAGTCTTGTTGATCTCGCGAATAGAAGAATTTCGACGAACGGGGCTCGATTTGCGCCAGGCGGTGATGCGCGGCGCTGATGTCCAAATGCGGCCGATTCTGATGGCAACATTGGGTGCGGCCATCGGGTTGCTGCCTGCGTCCCTGGCGACCGGTATTGGGTCGCAGGCGCAGAAGCCATTGGCTCGAGTGGTGGTCGGCGGAATGTTGACGGCGGCCTTCTTGATTCTGGTTGTGTTGCCGGTGTTGTATGAAATCGTGCACCGACGGGGCGCTGCTCAGGATGAAGAGCGGTAGACCTGCGGGCGATTGATGTGAGATGAGGCGATGAAAGGTTCAAACATCATGAACATGTGCCAAACGAGTGGGATCGCGGTCATTCTTACATTGAGTCTGGTGGGAGGGGTGAAGACATCCTTTGGATGGGTGGACCAAACAGCACGCGTATGGCCGGTCCAGATGCCCTACGAAGCTCCGCCGAAAAGCCAGGATGTGCCCGATGTGTCTGTTCCCCCGAATAAGAATCCGCTGAGTCCCGAGGAACTCAAGCGGGCGGAGGCCTTGTTGCCGTTGCTGGAAGGCAAGCAGGAATTCTGGGCGATGGGTGAGTTTGTGCATCTGGGGGAGCCGGCTGTTTCGGTCCTGGTCAAGGCGCTGACCATGCCGAGCCCACGAATCCGCTACAATGCGATTGAAACCCTGTCGATGATGAATGGTGTCTCGGGAGTCCCTGCACTTCTCGCCACCGCCAAAGAGCTTAACGAAGTTCCTCGTGTCCGTGAACATGCGCTGCGAGTAGCGATTCGTCTGGACTCAGCCAAGACACCGGAGGCGATCGAGGTGATGGCCAAAGACCTGAATCCTTCGGTCAGGAAAGCCGCGGGGTTCGAGGCTCGGTACGTACGGCAAAAGGCCGTGATCCCCATCTTGATTCCGATGGTGACCGATGATGAACGCTTTGTCGCATTGTCGGCGTTACACTCTCTATGGATCTTGACGCGCCATGAAACCGAGTTTCACGATTGGGACACGTCGACGAAGCAGGACCGTGTAGCATGGTCAAGCGAATGGACCGAGTGGTGGGCTGCGAACAAAGATGTTTTTGAGATTCCGGAGCCGCAGCGATCCAAAAGAGGCGCGCAGTAGTACGGAAAGGCGGGAAGTTGCGGGCGGAGAGATCCCTGTGTTACGTATATAATCAAAAGGTTAGGCCTCCATGCTCAAAATCGCCAAGCTCGGAAATCCCATCCTGCGCAAGATCGCCGCTCCCGTCGATTCGCGCGAGATTAAGTCTGCCGAGTTGCAGCGGTTGATCGATGAGATGTTTGAAACGATGTACGACGAACCGGGGATTGGGCTGGCTGCACCTCAAGTCTCGCGCTCGATTCAATTGGCTGTGATGGGGTGCAAAGGGGAAGATGGCTTCCCTGAAACTGTCCTCATCAATCCCTCGATTTTGTACTACGGTCCGCAACAGGTGGAAAACTGGGAAGGATGCCTCAGTGTTGATGGGTTGAGAGGAAAAGTCACCAGACCATCGTTGGTGCGGGTGAAGGGGTTGGATCGAAACGGCAAGTCCCTTGATTTCGAAGCAACGGGACTTTATGCGGTCTGCATCCAGCACGAGTTGGACCATTTAATCGGAAAAGTCTTCCTCGACCGCATGACGGATCTCTCGACGTTGACTCAGCTCCATGAATTCTCACAATACTGGCAAAAGGAACCGACGAGCGTGATTTAAAGCGTCACCCGATCGGCTACTTGTGAAATCTCTCCTTCGTGTTCTGCGCTATATTCGACCTCACCGCGGGCTCGCTTTCACGACCCTTGTGTGTGCGGCATGTGCTACGGCCATGGAACTGGTTCCTCCCTGGGTGATCAAGATTGTCATCGACGACGTGATTCAAGCCAAGCAAGTTGCGTTGCTTCCCTGGGTTTTGGGCCTGCTGGTCGGGGCCTATGTGCTGAAAAATCTGTTTGCCTCGCTGCGAATCCGGCTCAACAATCAGCTCGAACAGACCGTAGTACATGATCTGCGCCGGCATATCTTTGGCGCGCTGCAACGCCTCTCCATCAATTACTTTGAGAATCGGTCGACCGGCGAAATCATGTCCCGGGTGACGAACGATACCGAACACGTCGAGCGGATTTTCATCGACGGACTGGAGGGTGTCGTGACGGCGTCATTGACCCTCATCGGGATCACGATCATGCTCTTTACACTCAATTGGAAACTGGCCGCGCTCTCGCTTCTGCCGATTCCGCTGCTCATGCTGTCGGCGAGCTGGTTTACAAAGAAGGTCCATGGCTACTACCACGAGATCAGAAAAAGTTCTGCCGAACTGAGCGGCTACCTGCAAGACGCACTGTCCGGCATCAGAGAAACGATGGGCTTTACGCAGCAGGCATATGAACAGACACGGTTCAACCGGTTGAGCAAAGCCTATAGCGACACGAATCTGAAGGCCATGGTGTTGTGGTCACTCTACTCACCGGGGATGATTCTTCTTGGCAGCTTGGGGGCCGTGGTGATCCTCTGGTATGGAGCCGGTGAGGTATTAGAGGGTCGGCTGACGCTCGGTGAGCTTGTGCTGTTTCTGTCTTATCTGGCTCTGTTCTATGTTCCCATCAACCAGATTCACTCCGTGAATCACATGTTGCAGCATGCACTGGCGGCGAGCGACCGAGTGTTCGAAGTGCTGGACGCGGTTCCAGAGGTGACAGACCGGCCCGGCGTGATGGCCCCGCTATATCGGATGCGTGGAGAGGTTCGGTTCGAGCAGGTACAGTTTCACTATCGTCCTGATGTGCCGGTGATCAAGAGCCTCTCGGTCTCTGCCTCGGCTGGGGAGCGTGTGGCACTGGTGGGGCCGAGTGGAGCTGGGAAGAGCACCTTGCTCAAGTTATTGATGCGGTTCTATGACGTCCAAGGTGGAGCAGTGTTGATTGACGGACGAGATATTCGTGATCTGCCCGTGGCCTATCTTCGGCGGCAGATCGGGTTCGTGCAACAAGAACCGTTCTTGTTCAATGGGACAATGCGGGAGAATATTCTGTACGGCGATCTAAGCGCAGGACAAGATCGCCTTGAAGCGGCGGCGCGAGCTTCACGGGCGCACGAGTTCATCGTGGCGCTTCCTGAAGGCTATGACACCTGGATCGGCGAGCGGGGCGTGAAGTTGTCGGTTGGGCAAAAACAACGGATGTCGATCGCTCGGGTGTTGTTGAAAGATCCCCCCATCGTGATTTTTGACGAGGCGACCTCCAATATCGACACGGAAACCGAAGTGAAGATCCGCGAGGCGCTGGCGGAGCTGACCAGAGGGCGAACGACATTCGTGATCGCCCATCGACTGTCCACGCTCCACGATGTGGACCGGATTCTTGTTATCGATGGAGGCCGGTTAGTGGAGGATGGTCGGCACGATGAGCTGCTCCGTTGCGGAGGGGTCTATGCCGGTTTGTACGAAGCGCAGTTCCAGGTGTAGTAGGATGCTGAAAAAGACCGCCAGCTTTGTTCTCGCGTCTCTCGGACCCTCAACGTACCCCAGAGGGTACGCTTCGGCCCCTCGTTCGCTGCGGCCGCGCTGGACGGCCATTTTGAGCATCCTACGAGACTAGCAGCGTATTCTTGACGGGTTCCGACTACTACGGCGATGTTCGCGGTTGCGGCTGTGGAGGGGAGGCCGATATACTCCCTGTGGAAAGTTAACAAGAATAGGGTGTAATGCGCGATGGTGCTGATTTATGAAAGCGACCCCCTGGATGATGAGCATTCCAGGGGGAGTTTTTACCATGTCTGTCGAGGGCGAATCGATCGCACACCATTGAACGTGCCGGAATCTGATCGTCCTTATGAGTGCGAACAGTGCGGGGTCGACCTCGAAGCAGAAGACTTTTTTATGGCCCTTCAAAAAGGATCGGTCTAGCCAGATGGCGGGGAGCGCCGGAAGAAAAACAGTGGGGGTCTCGCGGGGCCTGATGATGCTGTGCGAAACCTGTCATGCCCTGGTGATGAACGAAAAACTTACCGACGAGAAAAACTTCGTCGCAAACCACGACGACCTCTTTGATCTGATCTGTCTGGGCTGTACCGACATCAATCGCCCCCTCATCGACGACATGGCGGGCAGTGGCGAGTAATCTCTTCCCATTTCCTTCTCCCATCGCACGACGTGCAGTTGAAGTTTTTGGAGGCGCGGTGCCCACGAAGGGAATGCAGTAACGCATCTCATCAGGCGCGCGACGCATTAACGGTTCCTGTTTGGGTGGGACTTGCTTCGAACGTTAGATCGATTGAAGCAGCGTGACTTGACGAGATCTTAGGAAGCTTGGAGTGACGGATCTTGCAGAGTCGTCCTGCAGCTATTTACACTCTTTTCCGTTGTAATACATACAGGTCGATTCGCCGGATTTGACCTTCCATGTTTTGATCAGCGGCGCCTTGCCATCTCCTCGCATCTCGACGACGAAATCCACTAACCCTGAAATGGGGAGCTTCTCAATGTGCGGCCGAGCGGCTTCCGGCGCTTCGATATAGAACACCGAACCTAGTGTGGAAATGAGTATGCGGTTGTTTTCCTTGTCGATGTGAATAACGGGGCTGTAGAAGCTCTTGTCTTCAGCGGAGACGGTTATGACCGATGCCGCAGCTATGAAGAGAAAACAGGACAGGATAAAGACGAATCGACGAAGGTCGCGCATGATCTACACTCCTCCACTCAGAGTGATCGATTACATAGTATCGTATCTCGTGAAAAAGAACAAAGCTGCAAAATGACGGATTACTGAACCATAACATCTGCTTTCATAACGCGGCCCGCTTTGATCCAATAGGTTTTGACGTCCGGTTCTGCATTCATGAGCGAGACAAGGAGATACGCGGGAAGGGGGAGATTGATCTTTGGCCAAATCTCTTCATAGTCGGTGGCGATTTTGATGTCGGTGACTGAAGGGCGTGCGGGATCGTGTGGATGCGAGTGATAGATAACTTGAAGCTCAAGTCCTTGGTTGCGCATGTCTTTCTTGGCGGCTGAGAAGTCCTGCATGTCCATCACGAAGGCGATTTCTGCACGCTCAGCTGGCGAGAGCCGCTCAAGATGAGCAGCTTTGGCTGAATCGAATGAAGAGAGGTTTTGCGCCCCCTCCATTGCGACGATGTTCTTTATGCGATACAGATGGCTGACTACGCCATTGGCCCCAGCGAGAAGCCCACAACACTCATACGGAGTGAGTTCCTTTGCATGGGCGATGATGTCGTCGAGAATTTGTCGGGGGATGATGAGGTCGGCCACGTTAGATCGTGCAGGTGACGGTGTAGTCACTGCTGAGATCCTTAATCTTCGGATTCGGCCCGCAGAGAGGGCATTTAGGGTCTTTGGGGCGGCCAACCTTTCGGAACTTCATGTCGAGCGCATCGTAGATCAATAACTTATCGGCGATTGTTTCTCCGATACCCAGAATTTCCTTGATCGCTTCCGACGCCTGCAGAATTCCCATTGTGCCTGCCAAGACGCCGAGGACACCGGCTTCCTGGCAATTAGGGACCAGGCCGGCCGGGGGCGGTTCCGGATACAGGCAGCGGTAGCAAGGGTACCCTTCATGAGGCTTGATCGTGGTTAGCTGCCCCTCGAAGCGAAACATACTGGCGGAAACCAGAGTTTTTCTCGCGAAGAAGCAGGCATCGTTGACCAAGAAACGAGTTGTGAAGTTATCGGAGCCGTCGAGAACAATGTCGTATTGGGAGACAAGGGGCAGAATGTTGTCGGCATCCACCAACTGATGATAGGTCTTGATGGTGATCTCTGGATTGATGGCCGACAGGGTCTTTTTGCCTGACTCAACCTTCGCCTGTCCGACTGTTGCGGTCGAGTGCAGGATCTGCCGCTGCAGATTCGAAAGATCCACAACATCGCCATCGACTAATCCGATCGTCCCAATGCCGGCGGCAGCGAGATAGAGCCCGGCCGGAGAGCCGAGACCGCCCGCGCCGATCAACAAGACCTTCGCCTTATTCAGCTTGAGCTGACCTTTTCCCCCGACGTCTTGGAGGATGATATGCCGGCTGTAGCGCTGAATCTGTTGTTCGGTGAGTTCCATAGCTGCGCTCAGGCTAGAGACCCTTGGCTAGAGGCTAGGGTGCAGAAAGCAAACGTGCCCATCACCCTGGGTCCCTTGCCCCGTGCCTCGCACCACTCGTCCATCTTCATTCCACCACGTTCAACTCGATCGGATCGACGCTACAGCCTTTTTTCCGCAGGCCGGTGACGGCGCGTTCGATTTCAGCCGTTTCACCGGAAAGCTCGACATCGACCCAGCCGGTTGTTTCACGAACGTCGGCGCGCCGGACGTTCGTGACAATGTTGTATTCCCGTCCGATCTGGTAAATGATCGGCTCCTTGACCTTGTCCTCGGGAAAACGGACATGAAAACGCAAGTGTGCCATGGCTATCCTCCCGCGATCGCCGGGACAATGGAAACCTCATCGCCATCCTTGAGGGAAGTCTCTTTCCCTTTGAGGAAACGAATGTCTTCTTCGTTGACGTAAATGTTGACGAAGCGGCGCAATTCCCCTGTCTCATCGCAGAGACGATCCTTGATGCCGGGATGTGCGCTATTCAACACCTCGATCATTTCCAGCACGCTGCCGGCCTTGGCTTCAACTTCCCCCTGGCCTTTGGTCAGGGGACGGAGGGGAGTCGGAATGCGAACTTTAATCATGCGTCACCGCCGCCATTCTTTCCCATTTTGAAGGTTTTCTCGAAATCCACCAGGCTGGGCTGAATGCGAGTCGGCCGCCCGACGGCGTCGATCACCGCTTCCTGGGTTTTTAATCCGTTGCCGGTGATGTAGGCCACGGTGACTTCCTCTTTCTTGATGACACCCTGCTTGACCAGCTTCTTGAGGACGCCGATCGTCACACCACCGGCTGTTTCCGCAAAGATGCCTTCGGTCTGGGCCAGCAGCTTGATGCCGTCCACGACTTCTTCGTCCGTGACCATATCCATGGAACCGTGGCTCTCTGCAGTAGCCTTGAGAGCATAGTAGCCATCGGCCGGGTTGCCGATCGCAAGAGACTTGGCGATGGTCTTGGGCTTCACCGGTTTGAAGAAGTCACGCCCCGCCTTGAAGGCGGTGGAGATCGGCGAGCAGCCCTCGGCTTGGGCACCATTGATCTTGGTGCGGACGTTGTCGATCAGGCCCAAGGCCTTCATTTCGTGCAGGCCCTTCCAAATCTTGGTCAAGAGCGAGCCTGATGCCATCGGAATGACGACTTGATCGGGAGTCTTCCATCCCAGCTGTTCCACGGTTTCAAAGGCAAGAGTCTTGGAGCCTTCCGCATAGTAGGGGCGAATGTTGATATTCACGAAGGCCCAGCCGTGCTCACCGGCGATCTCACTGCAGAGCCGGTTGACGTCGTCATAATTGCCTTCCACTTCGACGACGTGAGGCTTGTAAATCAAATTGCCGAGCACCTTCGCGGCTTCAAGGTCGCCGGGGATGAATACATAGCAATGTAGATTTGCGGCTGCGGCATGGGCCGATACGGAATTGGCCAAGTTGCCGGTTGAGGCACAGGCCACCGTTTCAAATCCCAACTCGCGGGCACGAGTCAAGGCGACAGCGACCACGCGATCCTTAAAGGAAAGGGTTGGGTGGTTGACCGTGTCGTTCTTAATGTAGAGCTCGTCGAGTCCGAGATACGCGCCGAGGTTCTTGGCCCGCACCAATGGCGTGAACCCTGCATGAGGGCCGACGAAGTTTGTCCCCTCGACCGGCAACAGGTCGAGATAGCGCCACATACTGTGCGGACCGTCTTCGATCTTCTTGCGCGTGATGTTCTTCTTGATCTCCTCGTAGTTGTACTTTACTTCGAGAGGGCCGAAGCACATCTCGCAGACGTGAATGGCTTTGGTCGGATATTCTTTTCCGCACTCGCGGCAGGCTAGCGCTTTCATTTTGCTCATAGCGACACCACCTTCGGAAATCTGTGATTACGGATGCATCGCACAGCCGGCATAAGGATCTCCGTCATCGAACAACTCAGTGATCGTCGGATGCTCACCACAGAGGGCACAATTCGGGTTACGACGGACTTTGATTTCTCGAAATTGCGTTTTGCGTGCGTCGAAGTCGAGCATGCGGTTCGTCAACGGTTGGCCGATGCCCAGGACGAGCTTCAACGCTTCTGTGGCTTGAATCGTCCCGATGATGCCGGCCAGCACGCCGATGACTCCTGCTTCCTGACAGGATGCGACCAAGCCGGGCGGCGGCGGCGTCTTGAACACACAGCGATAGCAGGCTGATTTCTTGGGGATGATCGTCGTCACACGGCCATCGAAGCGCAGAATGCCGCCATGGATCAGCGGTTTATCGGCAAAGAAGCAGGCGTCGTTGATCAGGAATTTTGCAGGAAAGTTGTCTACGCCATCGATCACGACATCGTAGTCGTTGAAGATTTTCAGCGCGTTGCCGGCGGTCAACCGTTCTTCGTACATCGAGACATGCACGTCGGGATTCAAGGCTTGAATCTTTTCTTTTCCCGACAGGACCTTGGGCCGTCCGATGTCCGGTGTGTGATGGAGGATCTGGCGTTGGAGGTTCGTGAGATCCACAACGTCGCTGTCGATGAGCCCGATCGTACCCACCCCGGCCGCGGCCAAGTACAGAGCAGCCGGTGAGCCGAGTCCTCCGGCTCCGACAAGAAGAATCTTCGCCTTGGCGATCTTCTTCTGTCCCTTACCCCCGACTTCGGGTAAAAGAATGTGCCGGCTGTAGCGGTTAATTTGGTCTTCAGTGAATTCCATTTTAGCTGTCAGCCATCGGCTATCAGCCATCAGCTAAGAGCTGACTGCTGAAAGCTGAGAGCTTCTTCGCTCAGATATTAAAATACTTCTCGATGCTGATATACCGTTCGCCTGTATCACAGAGAATGGTCACGACATTCTTGCCTGGTCCCAGTTCATCGGCAATCTTTTGGGCGGCGAACACATTCGCGCCGGCTGAAATGCCCACCAAGAGGCCTTCCTTTTTCGACAGTTGCTTGGCGGTCTGATAGGCCTCGTCATCGGTTACTGTGATCACCCGGTCGAGTATCTTTCTGTTGAGGACCTTGGGAATGAAGCCTGCGCCGATGCCTTGTATCTTGTGGGGGCCTGGATCACCACCGGACAGCACGGGCGACCCCGCCGGTTCAACGGCAATCACCTTCACATTCGGGTTCTTTTCTTTGAAGACTTCACCGCATCCCGTGATTGTGCCGCCGGTGCCAACCGCAGCAACAAGTGCGTCGATTTTCCCTTCAAGCGCCTCCCAAATTTCGGGCGCCGTCGTCATCCTATGCATCGCTGGATTCGCCGGATTCGAGAATTGATCCGGCATGAAATACGACGGATTTTGAGCCAGGATACTCTCGGCTTCCTTGATGGAACCCTTCATCCCTTCCCAGGCAGGGGTCAGCACGAGTTGCGCGCCATAGGACGACAGTAAACTGGCCCGCTCCATGCTCATGCTCTCAGGCATGACGAGGATCAGCTTATACCCTCGCACCGCAGCCACCAGTGCCAGTCCGATCCCCGTGTTCCCGCTGGTCGGCTCGACGATCGTCCCGCCCGGTTTCAGCTTGCCCTGGCGTTCTGCCTCATTGATCATGTTGAGGCAGATCCGGTCCTTGACGCTCCCGCCCGGATTGAAGAATTCGACCTTGCCGTAGATCGTCCCTGAACCTGGTTTTGAGAGGCGGTTCAGTCGAACAAGCGGGGTCTTGCCGATCAGCTCAGTAATCTCTTTGTGCAAAATCATGGTCACCGGCCCCCTCCCATATAGAACAGGAACTCAACCTGGTCCCCTTCACTCAGGTGGGTGGTGGCAAGGTGATCACGCTCGAGTACCTTATCATTGACCTCGACTGCGACCATCTGCGGTTCAATTTTCTTGGTTTTGAGCAAATCCAGAACTGTCCCGGCCTGAATCTCTTCCGATTTTCCATTGATCTTGACCTGCATGAATTCTCCGAAGTTGGCATAGAGATTAAGGAATTTTGTCAAAGTAACAAAGGCAAGCTCCGCTTGTCAAGGTTACGTCTTGGACTGTGAGAGTCATTGAATAAGGATTGGATTCACCTTGCCAAGTCTCGCCCGTGACCCCATCTCAAAAGACGGACCGACCTTGTCTGTTGCTTGACTTTGATCCGGCTCAGCCGCCACTATGCCGACTCTTTTTGGAGAGCCGCCGATGTGGAAAAAGAATTTTCTCTTCCGTGCCTCGGAGGCCACCCCGTTGACTGAGTCCGAGAACGAGCTATTTCATGATACAGAGCCGGCCATGGACAGCGCAGGGCTCACTCTTGACAAGTTTTTATCCGTCTGGGTTCAAGGCGAAGGTGAGGAAGCGACACCCTCGGTGTTCACCAGCATATATGTCCGGACAGCGACGCTGGATGTGGCTAAGCAAGTGGGTTTTCTTCAACCTCTCCAGGGACGCTCTCATGAGATCAAGCAGATGCTGACGCATGGCCAGAAACAGTTCCTTCGGCAATGGTTTCAAACGCATGCCCCGCGGGCCTGGGAGTCATCTGAAGACCATTTCCGCGATCTGTTCGAAGTGGAATGATCCGGTCTCCTTTATCCTCCGTCCGCACGAGGTCCTGCGCAGGTCTGCTATTCTGCCTGGTGGCAAGTGTTCTGAGTGGACCGAGGTGGGAAGCCTCTGCCGCCTCAGTGGAGGTGTGGTATTCCCCGGAGGATGAGCCACTCAAGCGGGTCGTCCAGATTTATGCGCACGCCACGCGATACATTTTCGTCGCAGTGTATGGGGTGACATCCCCGCTTGCGGTCAGGGCACTGGTCGAGGCCAAAAAGCGGGGCGTCGATGTGCGTGTCATCACCGACCGCGAACGGCTTGACGACGCCAAGCAGCGAACGGCCCTGTCGGTTCTTCGAGAAGCCGGGATTCCCATCAAGGTCAATCGGCACGACGGCCTCATGCATCTGAAGCAAGTGGTCGTCGATGACGAGGTCAATACCAACGGGTCGATGAATCATACGACCAGCGGCAATCGCTACAACGATGAACGGCTGGACGTCATCAGAGATCACGCCATCACCGTGAAGGCTCGCGAAAAGTTTCTATCGATGTGGAAGGATGAGCAACGCTTCGGTCCGTGGAAGGAATGAGTACAAGAGGTATGACCGAGCCGGTGGTTGAAACAGACATTGTGGTGGTTGGAGCCGGTGGGGGCGGGGCAGTGCTTGCCCTGGCGCTTGCTCAGAAGGGCATCAAGACGATCGTTCTGGAACAAGCCCCCGGACCGCCACAGGGGTTGCGCGGCGAAATCCTTCAGCCGAACGGACAACAAGTCCTCGATCGTCTTGGATTGCTGAACAAGTTGCCGGTTGGGTCTACGCGTGCGGTGCGCAAGTTTCATTTCTGCCGCGTCGGCGGTGAACGGCTGTGCACGGTGGATTATGGGGATCTGCCCCCACCGTACAATCAAGCCGTTGTGACGCTGCCAAATGTGGCGCATCATGCGATTCTTGACGCCATCCAGGCCGAACAATCCGTGTCGCTGTGGTATGGAGCGACGTTCACGGGGCTGCTTCGAGAGCGCAATCAGGTCGTCGGGCTGACAGCCAAGCGAGGAACAGACCAGGTGACTGTGAAGGCTAAAGTGGTCGTCGGCGCCGATGGGGCTTTTTCTAAAGTTCGAGAGGCCTTGCAGATCCCGGCCGATCTTCACCTCTATCCGCAGGGCTATCTCATTTCCATTCTGGATGCGCCTATTCCGGTGACTGAGGCGAAGTATTTTGTCGGGAAGCGGACGATCCTCGGCATGTTTCCCGCTGCAGGGAATAAAGTCTACCTCTTCTATATGATCGACACCGGTTCGTACGACCGGGTCAAGGCGCAAGGTACTTCCGCTTTACAGCAGGCCTGGACCGCGATCGATCCGTCCTGTGAGGTGCTCTTTCACACGTTGACCGACTGGAGCCAAACCGCTTTCATGCCGACGGGGCGTGTGCGCACGCCGACGTGGGTGGCTGACGGAGCTGTGTTGATTGGGGATTCTGCTCATGCGATGAACCCCCATGCCTCGCAAGGGCGGATGCAGGCGATGGTGGATGCGATGACGCTGGCGGATCTCCTGCCCCAGTGTCTGGCGGTGCAAGATTACTCCGCTGGAACGCTCAAGAATTACGAGCGCTCGCGGCGCCCACAGGTCACCATGCTGCAGAAACTCGCGGACGAACAAGTCCTGTTCTGGAACACGGCCAATCCTGCGATTGCTTTTCTCCGCGATCGGGTATTCCGCACGCTGGATCGCAATGCCCGGTTGCGCTATCGCGTATTATCGACGACGGCAGGACTCCGCAGGACTCCTCCGTTTAGTTTGATCGATCGTGTGATGGCCGCGGGTTTTCTGCCGGACCCTGCGGCCCATGAGCATGAAGTAGTGGCAGGGAGTGTCAGGTAGCGGAATGTCATCTGTAAATTGGACAATTGATGGACTGCCGGACGAGATACAGCACATGCTGCAGTCGTATGTGAAGGACGTGATCCGAGTGTATGGAAGTCAACTGGAAGGCGTGCTGCTCTACGGCAGCGCAGTCAGAGGCGAATTCTTGCCGGGACGGTCGAACCTGAATCTACTCTTATTGGTGTCATCCTACGATGTCGCAGTCCTAAAAAAGTACAACGGCATTCACAAGCGATGGAGCAAGGAGCAGATGGTGGTACCGTTGTTTCTTACGACAGCAGACCTCCAATCGGCTGCAGTTGTGTTTCCGCTGGAATACCAGGATATCCAGGAATGCCATCGTGTGCTGTGGGGGCAGGATCCCTTCGTCGGCTTCAAGGTCGATTCGCGCCATCTGGCCGGAGAAGTCCTGCAGGCTCTGCGTGGAAACCTCCTGCGCGTACGTCAGCGTTTGGTGGAAGGGGGAAGCACGGAAGAGGCCATGGCAATCCTCCTACCATTGTCGATCACGGCCTTGTTGCCGGTACTGCGTGGTGTGCAGCGATTATCGGGCAGGCCAGTCCTTTTTCATGGCCCGCCATTGTTGAAGGATTTCGAGGCTCACTTGGGGATCGATCTTACGGGCCTTCGGGATGCATTATCGCTCAAGCGCGGACAAATTTCTCCAGGCCAAAAAGAGGTCCCCAGACTGATGGATCGATATCTGGAGAGCCTCGGGCGGTTGGTCGTGGCGGTTGAACAACGGTTGGAACAGAGATGACGCGCACGTTTTCCAGATGGGGAGTAGTAATTGCGTCGCTAAGCCTGCTGCTGTTGACTTGGAGCGGCGCAAGCCACGCGTCGCTCTATGAGCGGCCGAAAGAGCGTCCGCAACTCCTTGGCCCGATGGGTTATGTCAGTGACCATGCCCAGGTGTTGGAGGGGAACTGGAAAGAACGTATTCGTTCCGTCTGTCAGGATCTCGAACGGAAAACCGGCGTCGAGATGGTGGTGGTGACGGTACCCAGCATCAAGCCGTTCGCCTCGGCGAATGAATATGCGTCGACGCTCTATGAAAAGTGGGGGATCGGCTCCACGCAGCAGGAACACGGCATAATGGTGTTGGTCGCAGTGCGGGAACGGCAAGCGGCGATGACATTGGGTCGCCAGATGCTGCCGATCATCACGCCGACGATCATGAACGAGGTCGGGAGCGCCTATCTTCACCCATCGATTCAACTCGGACATTTCGGAGAAGGCCTTTACCGGACTGTGGTGGCGCTGGCCACACCGGCTCAAGAAGTGCGCGTCGGCCAACTTGCAAGGACGCATTTGAGAGGCGTCGGTTTCTGGATCACGCTCGTCACCAGCATCGCCGCCATCTCCTTCTTCTGGTGGATCAGCCGTCCCGACCTGCGCCATCCCTATCGGCGAATTCAGAAAGGCGAGTATTGGGGAACCGGGCAGGGTGGTTTCGGCGGCAATTGGGGTGGGTTTGGAGGAGGGACGAGTGGGGAGGGATATCGGTAGAGTTGTTTGTTGAAAGCACATGAAATTGCCTGCTGACACATCGATTGCCGAAGACAAACTGGTGGGTTATCTGCTCCTGGCGCAGGTACGCGGCGACAAATCGGTCTTTCTGGCGCAAGCTGGTTATGTAATGGAAAACGCCAGTCAGCTGTTGCACGACTTGCGCGCACAGATTTTGCCGGTAGACGCCGTGCAGTTGGAATCCAACAAGTTCGGGCAATATTACGAGATTTGCGGTGCGCTAACCGGTCCCAAATGGGGTGAGGCTGGCTGTTCGCACGATTTGGATGACCGAACACTTGTCGGGAATCACAAAGTTCGTTACACTCATTCCAGACAGACGGAGGACGGGATGAAGTTTAAGCTGTACACAGATGTGGTGTTGACGTGCGATCTGCCTGAGCATCGTCTCCGTCGCGGCGACATCGTCAAGCTGATAGATCATCACGTGGCTCCTGACGGCACAGAGGGGTACTCCATCGAGGTCTTCAATGCCGTCGGCGATACTATTACCGTTACCGCCGCTCCCGCCGTTGCTCTTGAAGCGCTCCGCGAAGACGAAGTGCTCTGCGCTCGGACATTGTAAAGAGACGAGTCTTTGCTTTTCCGGGCACCCCCCTAACCCCAAACAACATTTTAATACCAGTCAAAATACAGGCACTTTGGGCTGTCGATCGTTGACTCCTGCCGACTACCCATGTAGCTTGCGCCGCAGCGTCCCCCTCGAATAGGGAATAGCACCTGACAGCAAGAAACCCTACAGTCTGCGACTGGGAGGAAACCTTTCCAACCACCAGTTACCGAAAGGCACATCAGATAGGTCTTGGCAGCGAAGAGAACCCGTTATGCCGCGCAATGACCAAGTCACGCGACAATGGCATATTCTGCAACGATTGGAAGGGTCGAAGCGCGGCCTCACGCTCGACGAACTCCTCGCAGCCCTCCCACCGGATCTTCTGAAACATCCCCGCACCATTCGTCGCGATCTTGAAGCCTTAGAAGCGGCGCATTTTCCCTTGCTCTCCGAGCGTGTCGATGGCTGCGTCCGTTGGCGGCTCCTGGACGGCTTTCGCAACCTCCCGGCACTAGGCCTCTCGCCGACAGAATTGATGGCACTGACCTTTACGCGACATCTCCTCCTTCCCCTGGATGGCACCGAAATCAAAGCCGCGCTGGACTCCGCGCTCCAGAAAGCCACGGCGCGCATTCCGCCGCCCGCGATGGAGTTAGTCCGCCAACTGGAACAATCCTTTTCGGTTGGATTGGGGCCGCATAAGCGCTACCGCGAGCATCGCCTCACGATCGATGGCTTGACGAAGGCGATCACACGCGCACGCACGGTGCAGATGCGCTACTTTTCGGCCTCCCGCAATGCCGCCTCGCGGCGCGAAGTTGATCCTTATCGCCTACGGTACGTGGCCGGGGGACTCTACCTCATTGCCTACTGCCATTGGCGAAAAGACGTGCGGATGTTCGCCGTCGAGCGCATCAAGTCGCTGACACTGACAGACCATCCCTATCAAATGCCGCTACACTTTGATATGGAGGCCTACGTTGAGAATGCTCTCGTCGTTATGCAAGGGAAGCAAATAGAAGTGGAATTGCTCTTCGACAAGATGACCGCGGCCTGGGTCAAAGATCGCGTGTGGCACGCCAGTCAGCAGGCCAAGAAACTGAAAGATGGCCGGCTCCGTATGACGCTCAGGGTGGCCGACACGCGCGAACTGGTGGGATGGATACTCAGTTTTGGCAGCGGGGTGCGGGTGGTGCAGCCTGACTCATTGCGATGTGTAGTGGAAACAGAAGCGAAGAAGATTGCGGGTCAGCGATGATTCGTGAAGAGGAGCGGCACTGGCGGTTTCCCGTTCAAGATCACGATCTGTGATCTTGAAGTGGGGCCAGAACATCACCGGAATGTGGAGGCGAGAGTGACCTCGGCTGTCAGGTCTACTCACAGCGGCAAATCAAGTAATCTGCCGGAAGCTTCTGAAAGCATTGCGGGAAAGCTGCTCGACAAGACGATTCTAGGAACGGACCTCGGATGTCACCTCGTTGTGTGAAAGTGGGCGCAGAACGACCCATCACACAAGGAGGCAGCCATGCGATCTAGTACCGGAATAGGCGCTATGGGTATCCTGTTATGGGCGGTGACAAGTTGGGCCGATATGGGCTTCGACCAGCGGTATGAGCGGGACTACAACATCTTCAACCCGGTCACGCAGTACCAGCCCGACAATCCTTTGAATCCCATCAACGCCTATGATCCAACGAACCCGTTTAATCCCATTAATCGGTACGATCCCGGCAATCCCGCCAATCCCGTCAACAAGTACAGCCCGAACAATCCATTCAATCCCGTTAATCGCTACCATCCGGACAACCCGCTGAACCCGGCGAACAAGTACAACCCTGACGTGCCGTTCGGGCCGCTGGATGGGGGGACCGGCGGCAGAAGATGATCCGCAATGGAAGACGCGCGAGAGGTGGCAAACGATGATCCCACAAAGAGGAAATCGTTCCGATGAATAGTGTCGCAAACGTCGAAGGTATTCAGAAGCGGATCTTTCTTCTCCGTGGGCAGAAGGTCATGCTCAGCATGGACCTGGCTGACTTGTACGGCGTCGAAGTTCGCGCACTCGTGCAGGCAGTCAAGCGGAACCGGGAACGGTTCCCGGAAGATTTTATGTTCCAGTTGAACAAGACTGAGTTCGCAAACTTGAAATCACAAATTGTGACTTCAAGTTGGGGAGGTCTCCGTCGGGCTGCGCCGTATGCCTTTACCGAACAGGGCGTCGCGATGTTGTCGAGCGTGCTGAAAAGCCAAAGGGCCATTCAAGTGAACATTACCATCATGCGCACGTTCGTGCAGTTGCGCGAGTTGGCCGCTACGCACAAGGAACTGGCAACCAAGCTGACAGAGCTGGAGCGCAAGGTCGCCGGGCATGACGGGCATATCAGATCGCTTTTTGAAGCGATCCGGCAACTCATGAACGAGCCGGCCTCGCCGGGACGCCGGATCGGATTCGATGTGAAATCACCCAAAACCGGCAAACCGAAAGGGCATCGCAGATGAACCGCTCGCTCCAACCCGTCCAACAACCCCGACGTGCCGTATGCACCGTTGGATGGAAGGAGCGCCCCAAGAGATAAGGGGGCAAGGAATAGGAAATCGAGATGAGCAATAAAAACGAATTTGTGCGCTGGCTCCGGCAAGCGACCAGCCTGGATCTCTATGCCGTTCCAGATCCGATCCGTCTGTAAGGCAATTGCCGAGAGGGTAGATCCACATGAGTACAGCACAGCCTGGCTTCGATCGGCTATTTAAAGATCTCACAGCTAACGAGCCGTTTCCGTGGCAAAGAAGGTTTTACGACGAGTTGGTGCAGAAACAATTCCGTACAAAGTGTGATGTCCCTACGGGCCTCGGAAAGACATCGGTCATCGCCTTGTGGCTTCTGGCTTTAGCTCACCAGGTACAGAATGGCGCAATTGATCGATTCCCACGACGACTAGTTTATGTGGTGAATCGCAGAACCGTTGTAGATCAGGCCACCCGTGAAGTGGAATGTTTGCGTGATGCGCTTATCTGTAAATCTGAACTCAAAGCAGTGGCAGACGCACTACGAGCCCTGGCAATTCAGTCTGAAGGCGAACCTCTTGCGATTAGCACGTTGCGCGGTGAGTTTGCTGACAATGCCGAGTGGCGCAATGATCCCGCAAGGCCAGCCGTGATCGTTGGCACAGTGGATATGGTAGGAAGCCGCATGCTGTTCAGCGGTTATGGATGTGGTTTCAAGAGCAAACCGTTGCACGCCGGCTTTCTTGGACAGGATGTACTGTTCATTCATGATGAGGCCCATCTTGAGCTGCCCTTTCAGACGCTCATCATGGGGATTTGTACAGAGCAAAAGCGCTGCCGTGAATTCGGCGTCTTTCATGCTATGGAACTGACGGCAACATCAAGGACAGACCAAGCAGGCGAGACACCAATCTTTACCGATGAAGACGTGGAGGATGAACGTGTGACAAAGCGACTCAGAGCAAGAAAGGGTCTGCGGTTTCCTGTTCTGAAAGATATGAAGGAATTGTCTGACGCTGTCGCAAAGCTGGCGCTGACGCACGAGAACAGCGGAAAGGCCATCCTGGTCTTTCTTCGAGAACTCGATCACGTGAAGAAGGTGTTCCGTGATCTGGACAAGGCCAAGCAAAAGGTTCAGATGCTTACAGGCACCCTCCGCGGTCTTGAGCGAGACGCGTTAGCAAGGAAGGACCCGATCTTTGCCCGCTTCATGCCGAGACCGGAGACAGACCCCGCGGAAGGCACTGTATACCTTATATGTACCTCAGCCGGAGAAGTCGGAGTGGATATCTCGGCTGATCATATGGTCTGCGACCTCACGCCATTCGATAGCATGGCGCAGCGCCTCGGGCGCGTGAATCGCTTCGGGCACGGTTCTGCCTCTGTTGATGTTGTGCATGTGGTATCCAAGAAGGATAAGGAAGTCTCGAAAGCTGGCAATCCTGGATCAGAAAATGATGCAACCGATCAAAGAGCAAGTCATGCCGAAGAATCCGCTGGAGGGAAGATCGCGGAAGACGCTGGATCAAACGAGAAGAATGAGACGCGGTCGCCGCTGGAACTAGCGATCGAGCGGACTCGGTTATTGCTAGGCAAACTACCACCACGGGCCGACGGCTCTTCCGATGCAAGCCCAGCAGCGCTGCGTGGCTTGCCGGAAGCTGAGCGGTTGGCCGCGTTTACACCACCGCCAGTGATCTGTCCTGCGACTGACATTCTGTTCGACGCGTGGGCGCTGACATCGGTGCGTGAGAAGCTGCCGGGTAGACCACCGGTCGCGGATTGGTTGCACGGAATGGCGAACTGGGATCCGCCTGAGTCCTACGTGGCCTGGCGTGAGGAAGTCGAGGTTGTGAAAGACGAGTTGCTGTCTCGATATATGCCCGATGATCTCATCGAAGACTATCCGCTCAAACCACATGAGTTATTGCGGGATCGTTCAGACCGAGTCCGCAAGGAGTTAGAGAAAATTGCCGCACGCGAACCGGACCTACCATGCTGGTTGCTCGATGCTGAAGGAGAAGTCCATGTGTTGAGGATGGAAGCACTTGTTCAGAAAAACAGGCAGAAGAAGCCGGTGATTAATCTAGAAGACTGCACAGTGATTCTGCCTCCCAAAGCCGGAGGGTTGAAGAAGGGCTTGTTGGACGGGGACGAGCCATTTGATGAGAACCAAAGTGACCTCTACGACGTGTCGGAGAAGTGGTTTGACGAGGAAGGGCAGTCGAGGCGAGGTCGGGTCTGGGATGATACTGAGCCCCCAGCAGACATGCGGCTTGTGAGAACTATTGATACCAGGGCAGATGCGGAAGAAGAAATCGTAGAGCACGACGAACAGAACATTCGGCGCTACTGGCAATGGTACGTTCGTCCGCGATCGGCAGACGATGATGGCTCACGCACGGCACGTGTGCAGCAAGACTTGCAAGAGCATCTCCAGGCGGTCAAGGGCATGGCGGACAAACTCGTCATCAAACTTGGCCTGCAGGCCCCTGAAGCCAAGGCAGTTACCCTGGCTGCCCAATGGCATGATCTTGGGAAAAACCGTGCGATATGGCAACGGTCGATCGGCAACCACGACTATCCGCGTCAAGTACTGGCGAAGTCGGGTGGCCAGATGAAGCCGATCGATATCACCCCATATCGGCATGAGTTTGGCTCGCTGCTTGAAATTAAATGTCTTGCTGAATTTCAACTGCTCGACTCGGGAACACAGGATCTGGTCTTGCACCTGGTCGCTGCGCACCACGGGCGGGCTCGTCCTCACTTCCCGGCTGACGAAGCTTTTGATCCAGATCGTTCCGAAGAAGATGCCTTTGAACTTGTTCAGGAGGTGCCTCGGCGTTTTGCCCGTTTGCAACGGAAGTACGGTCGCTGGGGACTGGCATATCTCGAATCGCTGGTGAGGGCTGCTGATGCGCTGGCATCACAAGCGCTCGGTTCAATTGGCATGGTGCAGCCAGTGAATGTCACAGAGAAGGTTACTCGATGAACACAGACTATGGCCACGCCATCCGTATTCGTGTTGATCCGTCAAACCCCGGTCAGTTCTTCGCATGCTGCGGATTATTGGAAATGGCCGAACGTTTATGGAAAGGGGGAGAAGGGTGGTTTGAAAAGGGAATGTTTTATCTTCGCCCGTTTGGGGGTGGAGAAGATAGGACATTGAGTTCGCTGCTGCACGAGATTTCAAAGACGCCTCTCAAGCAGATTGACCCAGAGGACGACTTCTCATCCCCAATGGAGTTGCCGTCTCCGTTCGCGTTACGGATTGATTGGTGGAAAGACGAAAGCACGGGTGGGGATCAGCTCAAGGTGTGGGCAGGAAGCATGCGAAGCGTGCGGATCGCGCGAGCGATGCAAGCCACACTGAGTCGGACTGAGTTACACAACGAAGGGTTATTTGAATACGGTGCCGTCGTGTATGACCCACAAGAACCAGACAAAAAGGTCGAGCCTTTCTACTTCGATGCCCGTCGCGGATCGAATGCCTTGGCGATCGACATTGGGTTCATGCCTGACAGCCTCAGCATGACGACCGTTGCCTATCCGACAGTGGAATTTCTCTGCCTCGTGGGGCTTCAGCGCTTTCGACCAAAGCCAACAGCCACAAGAAGAGTCTTTGATTACTTCACTTGGTTGGTACCCCTGGCAATTGAAGTGGCACCTTTGGCAGCAAGCGGTGTGCTATCCCGTGTTGATGGCCGGGGCTATCGGTTTCAGATTGCTTTCCGTACAGACCAAAAGAAACACAAGGCATTTACCCCAGCCATTCCTATCGAAAGGAGCGAATCATGAGCGACTTGTTAACGAAGTATGACAGGTGGTTGGAAGACATCGAGCCAGCTGCGCTGGTTGTCCGAGAATACCTCATGCCGGTCGAGGGGCATGATGGTGTCGTCTTTCCAGCGACCTTTGCGGCCGGTGATGGATTCCCAGGTGGATACAACATTGACACTTTCCCTGACGGAACAAACGTGTGCCTAATAGATAGCGTAGGCTCGCAGGCCAACCGGATCGAGCCGTTGTTCGCCGAGAACGACTACGCGGGTTTGGTGCCGCAGATCGTCATCAAGGCTGGCGAGAAGCGCGTGAATCTCCTTGAAGCTGGACACCGCGCGGGTGATGCGATCATTCGCTGCTCGGCTTTAAAGCCGGAGCTGCAATCTGCCTTCAAGAAGGTGGTGGATGGTAACGCCAAGCCGTTGGCCAATGTTGCGCCAACTTCAATGGTGTTCGGCGTGTGGGACTCCCGAGACACACAGGCGAAGCTACCTCGGCTTCTCTCGTCAGCTATTCGCGCTTTTAATGTCCGAAAGCTAACCCGATCAGCTCAATACGTTCCGGCAGTCGAATATGTGAACGAGGACCTGCTGGAGCTACCTTCCGATCAAAAGACAAAAGATGCCTATGCCGTACGAGGGTTTATCCACGTTCCGGCCGCAGGAACACATGGCGGTGTGATCGCGACGGGTGGCATTCGTCGCGATGCGACTCTGCACCTTTCCGCCTTGCGTCTGTTGACTGCGGACCAGGATAAAGAGAAGACCCGCGCCTTACGTCGGTACATGTTGGGGCTTGCTTTAACAGCGTTCACCTATTCTCCAATTGGGTATCTCCGACAGGGCTGCAATCTTGTACTCGACCCGGACAAGAAACGGGAGTTCAAGGCGGTCTATCACGACGGCAGGCGTGAAGATGTGGACGTGAAGCATAAAGAGGCTTTTGATTACGCCAAGGATGCGGCGAAGGCTTTTGGCCTAGACATAGATCGCAAGATGGACTATCACAAGCCTCCCGACCGCGAGGTCGAGTTTGACAAGGAACTCGCAAAGAAAGATGTGGCCGGTGATGATGCCAGTGAGGGAGGACGGAAAGCGAAAGGGAAGAAGGCGAAGTAGCGAGAATCATCATGCTCACACACTTTTGCGTATCCATCCGTTTGCTCGACCGCATATTTCACGGTCGGAAAGACCGCCGCCTTCCAGAATGGCCACCGTCGCCGCTGCGCGTTTATCAGGCCCTAGTTGCTGCGGCTTCCAGAATTGGAGAAAGCTGGTTAGGTGCTAGCGACGTCCGATCGGCTTTAACCTGGCTGGAGCAAAGAACGACTCCGCCCTTGATTATTGGGCCGCAGGCGTATTGTTCCAGCCCCAATGGAAAGCGTCACGGCCATGTTCTTTCGGTGCCCAATAACGTGATGGATATCGTTGCGAGAGCATGGGCTCGAGGAAATCTAGCTGGGACAGGAGACGCCGATCCGGCAACGCATCGCACCATGAAAACTGTGCATCCGGCGTATTTGCTAGAAGGTGACACAATCCATTACCTATGGTCTCTTCCTGAACCTGTATCCAACGAGAATAGAGCGTACTCAGACATTCTGGCCAAGATCGCCAACAATCTTACGGCTCTCGGATGGGGCATCGATATGGCGATTGGGCATGCGGCGTTGCTGTCTGAGGAACAAGTGAAGGCTTTAAGTGGAGAACGGTGGATCTGCGGAAGAGAAGGAGTTGAAGATGGGCTTCGCGTGTCGACGTCGGGGACACTCAATGCGCTCATCGATCGACATGAACGCTTTCTCAAGCGGGTGCGGCAGAATGGAACGTTCGATCCCACCCCACCATTGCCGGAATCTGCATACAGGAGAATCGAATACCGCCGAGCCACTGATCCACCGAGGAGGACTGTCGCCGCGTTTTCACTCCTCAAGACCGATGCCAGCGGCTTTCAGTCTTTTGATACGGTGCGCACGGGCCTTACACTCGCAGGCATGATGCGGCATGCCGTGACATGCGCAACTCGTCGAGCCGGTTGGCCCGAGTCGAAGATAGCTGCTTTCGTCCTAGGACATGGGGAACCGATACGCGGAAATCACATTCCGGTAGGGCCTCGGCGATTTGCTTACTTGCCACTTCCCAGTATTGAGGGACGCGGAGAAGGGAAAGCCCGTGTCGTTGGGAGCGTGCGCCGACTCATGCTGACTGCGTTTTCCGATGACTGCGAGGACAAGATCGCATGGGCACAGCGGGCGTTGTCGGGGCGTGACCTTGTTGACGAGGACAGTGGGCAATCTGCAGCATTGCTCTCACTCCTGCCCGGCAATGAAAAGATGGTCCGCTGTTATGTCGAGCCTGCTGACACATGGGCCACTGTGACGCCGGTAGTCCTCCCTGGTTATGACGATCCGGCGCACTATCGGAGGCGATTAAAGAAAGGGGTCTCGGCTGAAGAGCAGAAGCGGCTGCTGGAACATCTGAATGACAGAGTCGACGGCCTGCTCCGCAATGCAATCGTCCAGGCTGGCTTTTTAAAAGAATTAGCAGATCACGCCGAACTTGAATGGCGCAAGGTTGGGTTCTGGGCGGGAACCGATCTTGCCGACCGTTATGGTGTGCCTGATCACCTGAAGCGATTTCCCCGAATCCACGTCAGGCTCCAATGGCGTGATACGCAGAAAAGACCCGTCGCTGTTCCGGGGCCTATCTGTCTTGGTGGTGGACGTTTTTATGGCCTAGGTTTGTTTGCGGCTGAGTGAGGTATTGGCCGACACGGCCTTGTTCTTTGACAACTGAATAGTGAAAGGAGGGTGTGTATGAGTCTCGAAACTGGTGAGACGCCTCTCTCGGTGGCGGAGGAGCCGCTCCTTCCTGTGCGGATGCTGAACGAATTCGCCTACTGTCCCCGCTTGGCCTATTTGGAATGGGTGCAGAGCGAGTTTGCCGACAGCGTCGACACGGTGGAGGGGCGGTTCCACCATCGCCGAGTGGATGAAAGTCCCAAGAGGCAATCGGGGACTGGCACCGGCAAATCCGGTGCAGCGTTCTCCGACGCTGAACGAGATGAAGATTTGGTCATTCATCAACGCTCGGTCTGGTTGTCTTCGGATCGACTCGGCATTACGGCCAAGATCGATCTGGTGGAAGGCGTGGGCACCTGTGTCGCGCCGGTCGATTACAAACGTGGCAAGCGGCCGCATGTGGAGAAGGGCGCGTGGGAGCCGGAGCGGGTGCAGGTGTGTGCGCAAGGGCTCATCTTGCGAGAGAACGGCTATGAGTGTGATGGTGGCTATCTCTATTTTGTGGGATCGCGGGAGCGTGTGGCGATTACGTTTGATCAGGAGTTGATCGAGCGCACGCTGGAACTGCTTGCGGGCATGCGGGAAATGGCGAGGGGCGGGGCGATGCCTCCGCCCTTGGTGGACAGTCCCAAGTGTCCACGTTGTTCGCTTGTCCGCATTTGCCTGCCGGATGAGATTGGCTGGTTGCGCCAAGAGCATGGTGACACGGAACAAGCAGCCTCGACGTTGCGGCGGTTATTGCCGGCCCGACATGACGCCTTGCCGCTGTATGTGCAACAGCCAGGTGCCCGGGTCGGGAAACAGGGCGATTGTCTGAGAGTGATGGACCACGATGAAGTGCTGGCAGAAGCCCGCCTCGTCGAAATCTCGCATTTAGTTTTGTTCGGGGCGGTGCAGGTCAGTACGCAGGTGGTGCAGGAGCTCTGTCGCCGGGAGATTCCTATTTCGTATTTGTCGAGTGGCGGGTGGTTTTACGGCATCACAACGAGTCTAATGCACAAAAACGTCGAATTGCGACGACGCCAATATGCCGCAGCAGCAAGTTGCTCCTTCTGTCTAAGACTCGCGATTCGGCTGGTTCAGGCGAAAATTGCCAACTGCCGAACGATCTTACGGCGAAATCACACGGCCGCACCAGAGACCGTGTTGCAGGAACTCAAGCGCGATCATGTGCATGCAGCTCAAGCGCAGTCGTTAGAGGAATTACTCGGTATCGAAGGGACTGCAGCCCGCCGGTACTTTTCAGAATTCAGGGGCATGCTGAAAGCAGACGGGATGTCGTCGGACTTCGATTTTGATGGACGTAATCGACGGCCCCCAAGGGATCCTGTTAATGCACTGCTCTCCCTGGCCTATGCGATGCTAGCGCGGGAATGGACCGTGACGCTGCACGCAGTTGGACTTGATCCCTACCTGGGCTTTTATCATCAGCTGCATTACGGGAGACCGGCCTTGGCCCTCGATGTGATGGAAGAGTTCCGGCCGCTAATCGCGGATTCCGTCGTGTTGACGGCGATTAACAATGGTGAGGTGCGATCAGAAGACTTCATCAGGCGCATCGGCTCCGTTGCGTTGACGCCGGAAGGTCGGCGACGTTTTATCGAGACCTACGAGCGGCGGATGGCCCAAGAGATTACGCATCCGGTCTTCGGGTATCAGGTGAGTTATCGGCGCATCTTGGAAGTGCAGGCGCGACTGTTGGGGCGGTATCTGTGTGGGGAAATTCCAGAGTACCCGGCTTTTACTACTCGGTGAGTGATGCGGCGGCTCTATTTTGTGACGTACGATATCCGCGATCCGAAACGGTGGCGACGTGTCTACAAGACAATGAAAGGGTTTGGCGCGCATCTGCAACTCTCGGTGTTTCAATGCGAGCTGCCAGAGATGGATGTCGTGAAAATGAAGGCGGCCTTAGTCGAGGTGATTAATCATCAGCAGGACCACGTGCTCATCGTGGATCTAGGTCCGACCGAGGGACGTCCGATCAAGAGTGTTGAGTCGTTGGGGCAGGCGTTCACCCCAGTAGAGCGGCAGGCACACGTGGTGTGATGATGTTCTCTGCCGTATAGTGCGAGCGGTCATATGCTGGCTGAACCGTCGGAAGCGCTCGCGCGATTGTAATTACATGATTTGTAGGCAGCTGTTGAGAAAAGGAGGTGGTGTAACGTGTTCAATATGGAAGTGGTTTCGTGCAGAAAGGAGGGCGCTCGCATCATGAGTGAGAATATGAAGAAGAACAGATGTTTCCGTAAGATCTATTTCCGCAGCTGAGAGGCTGCGGCCCCATTGAAGCGATACGGTGTACCGATCGTGGGCGCAAAATACGCTGGCATTTCCGCAGCTGAGAGGCTGCGGCCCCATTGAAGCGCCTCCCACGCTGGGAAACGTGGTCAGCACGTCGTCATTTCCGCAGCTGAGAGGCTGCGGCCCCATTGAAGCGACTTTTCGGAATACTACGGCCGGCGCGCTGACGGCATTTCCGCAGCTGAGAGGCTGCGGCCCCATTGAAGCATACTGTTCCAGGAGACGATGTTCATTGGGTGCAAGGAGATTTCCGCAGCTGAGAGGCTGCGGCCCCATTGAAGCTATGCCAACCGGCTCCTCTAGGCCTTGAAGAGCTTGATTTCCGCAGCTGAGAGGCTGCGGCCCCATTGAAGCTGGTCGATGCTGTGGGCCGAGCCGTGGCTCTGGTGGATTTCCGCAGCTGAGAGGCTGCGGCCCCATTGAAGCCGCTGCGAACGGCAACACCAACAAACTGATCCTCGGTCATTTCCGCAGCTGAGAGGCTGCGGCCCCAT
>FRDC01003386.1_pt1 | contig 38218 bp, 30 predicted proteins | sample 1106171 | NCBI WGS metagenome assembly FRDC01 (sample SAMEA3930566, study PRJEB13176) | freshwater metagenome | biome: Drinking water system; feature: drinking water; material: water | place: Singapore | collected 2014-12-20 | reverse complement strand
CAGGCACAACCGGATAATGCAGTGGTTACAGTGAACCCATTGCCAACAGCTACGGTGTCAGGAACAACTGAAGTGTGCAGGAAAGCTGCTTCTCCTTTGGTTAGCTTTACTGGGGCAAACGGCAGTACCCCATATATATTTACCTATACGGTTAATGGTGGCGCTCTTCAGACAGTAAGCAGCACTATAGGCAACAGCACGGCAACAGTCGCTGTTCCAACCTCTGTAGCAGATACGATTGAATACAAGCTTATAAGTGTTCAGGAGGGCAGTGCAATTTCGTGCAGTCAGCTGCAGAGCGATAGTGTGACGGTAATTGTAAATCCATTACCAGTGGCCGATTTTACTCCTACGGAAGTATGCTTTAATACACCGGTTCAGTTTACTGATCTTTCTACCGTTGTAGCAGGCAGTGTAACCGGTTGGGGATGGAACTTCGGGCAGGAGGGTACTTCTGTACTGCAGAACCCTGTGTTTACATATATTGGTTTTGGCGACTTTGTAGCTACACTTATTGTTACAACAGATAATGGATGTATCGATACTGCCTCTTCACTCGTGACAGTGCATCCATTGCCATCACCTGCCTTTTATGCAGCAAGCGTTTGCGATGGCCTTACAACACAATTTAATGAAATGTCCACCATTCCTAATACTGATACTATCGTTTCCTGGAACTGGGATTTTGGTGATAACACAGGTAACAGTACTGTTCAGGAACCCGGCCACCAATACTCAGCTGCAGGAAGCTACAATGTTGAACTATTGGTAACCTCTGCTTTTGGTTGTAAAGACTCATTAACAAAACCGGTGAAAGTACATCCTAACCCGCAGGTTGGATTCTCGGCCTTAGATACTACAGGTTGTGAGCCATTGTGTGTTTTCTTCCAGGATATATCACAGATTCAGAGCGGTATTATAAGCAACTGGTTGTGGGATGTTGGTGATGGCAGTCCTATGAGCACAGCATCAGAGTTTCAGCATTGTTACAATAATAATGACCAGGAAATAAATGCAGCAAGTTATGATGTGGCATTAACGGTGGTTTCGGACAGTGGCTGCGTAAGTACGTTGAACAAACCAGCTTACATCACAGTTTATCCTAAACCCGAAGCAGATTTTATTGCACGCCCTATAACAACGACTATACTCGATCCAATAATAACCGTATCCGATAGTTCTGTTGGGGCAATTACATGGGCGTGGGATTTTGGTGATGGAGCAACGGCTTCTGTTTATAACCCTCCTGCACATGAATACACGGATACAGGGCATTATACCATAACACAGATTATAATCAGCATGTATGGCTGCAGAGATACTGCTACAGAATTGGTAATTGTAGAGCCCGATTTTGCATTTTATGTTCCCAATGCGTTTACACCTAATGGAGATGGGGTGAATGATGGCTTTATAGGAAAAGGTGTGTTTATTATTGAATATGAAATGTGGATTTATGACCGTTGGGGCAATATGCTGTATTATACGGATGACATGGATTTGCCATGGGACGGCCGCGCCAATGGTGGAGAAGAGATGGCACAGCGTGATGTATATGTGTATGTTATAAAGCTGAAAGACATTTGGTCAAATCCGCATAAATACCGTGGGACTGTAACTCTCGTAAGATAGGTGGATTTACGTTTTTTTGAAAGCGGATGCCGATATATATTTGGTTAATTTGATTTTATGATTAAGCTCTGGCTTGTTTTGTCGGTTGATTTCAAGACCAGTCGTTTTATTGTTTTATCCTTACATAGTATTTTTATGGCAGCAGTATTGGGCGGTGATGTGCCCATACTTTCGGCCTGCATTACCAGTTCGTTTTCACCATCAGGACAAACAAGAGTTATTTCTTTTGGCGCATTTCCAAGTGTATAATTCTCCAGTATCGCTTTTCCGTTCAGAAAAAGAGTAACAATGTCGCCATCTTCTTTGTGATCGTCCCAGATAACAATTGTAAATTTTTTTTCTGGCAGCTTTAGATTGGCTATAGGTACCACCTTCCTTTCTAGCATCGGCACTGCGTTATTAGCAGTGGTGATTTTTACAGGAGCAGTTTTTTTTACATAACAGTAATCACCACTTATCCCATGGCATTCAGCTCTTTTGTCAATGGAAGTGTGAGTTCCGCTAAGGTACAGTCTTCCGTTTTTTGAGGTCAGAGAAAACACATTGTATGTTTTACACAAAATAATGTCGTTGACAAGATTGGCCTCAAATGGGAAAGGTTCGTCCTCTGTCCACTCCACTTTTTCGCCATCAATACTTCCGGAAATAGAGTATAAAGCTTCACTTCCATCGCTGAAGCGTATGTTTTCAAAACCTTTTATTTTATTGCCCTCTTGTACGATTTCGAGTTCTGATTGTGTTCCTTTTGTATTACTGCCGGTCCATTTGCCGCTGATTGTATCGTTTTTGCCTTCGGGAAAAGTGCTGATAAAACTTTCTGCCAAAGGGCTGTTATCATTGCAGGCCAGGCCAATAGCACTTTCTGTACTTTTTAAATCAGTAGAAATGCTATTTATACAAATGCCCATTAATGTGCCGTTAAGTCCACCAGGTCCGCTGATGGTAACAGATGTATAAGGCTGCGTAGAGCTTAGCTTAATAATGCCTGCACTGGCACCATAATAAGAACCGGAAGATTGCTTTTCCGGTATAAATGTGTTTTTGGTTTGAGTGTAGGGACAATTACCGCATAATTGTTTCGCGGTTAGGATGCCTTTATTAACATCGAATGTGAAACTTTCTCCAAATTCAGACCAGTTCAAAACATATTCTACATTGTTAACCGGGGTGGAAAAGGTGATGGTATAACTGAATGCTTTGTTGCGTCCAAGCAACGCAGGACCAGCCTCCAGATCACAGTAAACAGCTGCAGAATAATAGGAGGAGACATCTCCGGTTGCTGTTCCTGTAAGGGTGACTCCGTTTATAATAGCCGGGAAGGCACCCACAGGGTTACAATTGCACTTGTTTTGCGCCATGGCCTGGCAAAAAAAGAGCAATGAAAGCAGTAAAATAATTATACGGTTGTACATCATTGGGGGACTATTGATTAACAGTATAAAAATTGGCACTGGCTTAGAATGTCAGATTGTAGCATCCCCAAGCTTAATGTAATAACTGAAGACGGTACTGAATTATTACATTGAGAGACTCCATTATTTTAAATGCGGACTTGTGTTGCTTCAAAACCGACTTTTGTATAACGATTGGACAGGAAAATAGATACTTGAAATTTATTGTTTATTTTCGTAATTATAAACCCTAAAAATGAAATTAAGAGAACTGACCGATTTCCTGGAGTCCTACGCACCTTTGGCTTACCAGGAAAATTATGATAATGCAGGGCTGATTTGCGGCAATCATGATATGGATATCACTTCAGCCCTTATTTGTTTAGACAGTACGGAAGAAGTGCTTGATGAAGCAATAGCCCTTGGCTGCAACCTGGTAATTGCCCATCACCCGATTGTGTTTTCAGGGATTAAAAAGCTCAACGGTAAAAATTATGTGGAGCGTGTGCTTATAAAAGCCATCCGGAACAACATTGCCATTTACGCTTCGCATACCAACCTGGACAATGTCCACAATGGTGTAAATGCCAAAATTGCTGAAAAGCTTGGGTTGGTTAATTGTTGTGTGCTCGTCCCACAAAAGGGTGGGTTAAAAAAGCTCATCACTTTTTGTCCGGAAGATAAGGCAGAAGGAGTAAGGGCGGCCTTGTTTGCTGCGGGGGCAGGCACTATAGGGAATTACGATGAGTGCAGTTTTAATGTTGGGGGAACAGGAACTTTCAGGGCAGGAGAAGGGAGCGACCCTTATGTGGGGGAAAGGGGAAAGCAACACCAGGAAAAAGAGGTGAGAATAGAAACTATTTATCCGCAACACATTGAACCACAGCTTGTAAGGGCATTGTTGAAGGCGCATCCGTATGAGGAAGTGGCCTATGATTTGGTTTCTTTGTCCAATTCTTACAACAGGGTAGGAGCAGGGCTGATTGGGGAACTGCCGGAAGAACTACAGGAAATGGAGTTTTTGAAGGGGTTAAAGGCCTCAATGTCAGCAGATTGCATCCGATATACGGCTTTAAGGAACAAAAAGGTAAAAAAGGTGGCTATTTGTGGCGGTTCGGGCAGCTTTTTGCTGGGGGATGCCATTCGTAACCAGGCCGATGTATTTGTAACGGCTGACTTCAAATACCACCAGTTTTTTGATGCAGAAAACCGCATAGTGATTGCCGATATTGGTCATTATGAGACAGAACACTTCACAAAGGAATTATTTTATGAGGTTTTGAAGAAAAAATTTAGTACATTTGCACTCCTTATATCAAAAATTAATACGAATCCAATTAAATATTTATAAGAGATGTCAAAAGCTAAAACTGAGGAAATTTCAGTAGAGGAAAAACTGAGAGCATTGTTTGAACTGCAACAGGTTGACTCAAAGATTGATAAAATCAGGACAGTAAGAGGCGAATTGCCTTTAGAGGTAAGGGATTTGGAAGATATGGTTGCCGGTTTGGAAACGCGTATAAACAATTATACTGAAGAGCTGAAAAACCTGGAGGAGTCTATTTCTGAGAAAAAAAATGTGATCAAAGATGCTCAGGCATTGATTAAAAAATACGAAACACAGCAAGGGAAAGTACGTAACAACCGTGAGTACGATTCTATTACAAAAGAGATTGAGTTCCAGAACCTGGAAATTCAGCTTGCTGAAAAGCGTATCAAAGAATACAAAGCAAATATCCTTGCTAAAAAAGCAATTGCAGAAGAGTCGCAAGCGGAATTGGAAAGCCGTCAGAAAGATCTAAAAATCAAGAAGAAAGAGCTGGAAGAGATTGTTGCTGAAACCGAAAAAGAAGAAACGGCTTTAATAAAAAAATCTAAAAATTCTGAAGCGGTTATTGAAGATCGTTTATTGAATGCTTACAAACGTATCCGTGCAAACGTAATGAATGGATTGGGTGTGGTTACTGTAGAGCGTGATGCCTGCGGTGGTTGCTTCAATAAAATCCCGCCTCAACGTCAGCTGGATATCCGTACTCACAAAAAAATCATCGTTTGTGAGCATTGCGGGAGAATTTTGGTGGATGCTGAAATCTTAACCGGTAAAGCAGTAGCGAAAGCGTAATATTCAATTTAAAATTATACTGAATGCCCCATCTTAATTAAAGTTGGGGCATTTTTGTTTACGAGCAGAACATCAATTAAGAACAAACACCCTCGCACGTTTCTCGACCAGCTCGAAATGGACAGCACTCGGGTCATTTCGAGCTGGTCAAGAAACGCTGCATAGCTCAAAATAAATAAATGCGAACTATTCTGAGATATATTATACCCGGCATTTTTTTGCTGATAGGATACAACAGCTTTTCCCAATCTGTTTCTAATAGTATTATTCCTTTGAAAGCTACTGATACGCTAACATTAAAAGTGATGGAAACGAAATTTGCTTTGAATAATTCCCTGAAAATAAAGTTCAGTAGTTTTAGTCATGAACATTCTTCATCTTCACCAGCTGATTCCTTTTCAGCTACTACTGGGGTCTATTTTTTTGAAATAACTGTTGATGACAAAATGGAACCAATTACCATTTATACAGGTGTAGAAGGCAGAAGCCGACCGTTTGAATGGAAATCGTATACAGTTACTATGCTTTCGGCAACAGAAGACCAAAGAGCGATTGTCGTGAGTATATCTGCTATAAAGTAGAGAGGGGGGGTATTAGGTTTGGGTGTCATTGCAAAGCATTTTTCACAACCGAAGCAGTCCCACCCTAGTATGAGATTGCTTCACCCTTTCTGCGAAGATGGGTTCGCAATGAACTGTGTTAAGAAGCAAATTATTTTTAGTTTATTTTTAAATAAAATTCATTTTTGGTTGCAATAGCAAAAGCTTGTTTTAGTAGTTTGTTAGCTACAGCTATTAATGCAAGCTTTTTAGCTTTTCCTTTTGCTAAAAGTCTTTCATAAAGCTCTCTGCAGGCTTTGTTACATTTTTTAGCAGTCCAGGAGCACAGATAAAGCATGGCTCTTACTCTGCTCATTCCCATCTTACATATTTTTACTTTAGCCTTTACGCTTGTACCTGATTCAAAGATTCGTGGGCTCAATCCAACATAAGAGCTTAATTGTTTGGCTGTTTCAAACTTGCTAAAACCACCACTGAGAACAATTAATTGCATAGCTGTTTTTTTACCCAGTCCAGGAATACTCTTTAATTGCTCAAACAACTTATGATGGTATTGTTTGACACTGCTTTCCATCTTTGCTTCTATTAGCTTTATTTCACCCTCAAGCTGTTTTATCATACTCTCCATACTCTGATAAACAGACAAGCATTTTACCGGATTTTGGTTGAATGCTTCTTGTTGACGAATCAATCCTGTTCTTGATTTATTCAACTGCTCTATATAAGCCTGCATTTGTTTTAACTCCAAAACATACCCTGCTTCCGGTTGCCAATACTCAGGATGCTCCGCTTTTCCATATTCGGCTATTAACATTGCATCCTTCTTATCGGTTTTTGCACGCATCATTCGCATTTGACTAAAACGCCTTATTATTAACGGATTAATAACACTGCAGCTTATGCCTTTTTCTGATAGAAAGAAAGCTAATTTCAAGTAATACGGTCCACTGGCTTCCATCACACAGATACTTTCTTCATCAAGCAATTTGAGCAATTTGGTAAAACCAGCTGGGTCATTGCTTAATTTGTAATGAATGTACTTTCCCTGAACATTTTCAATGGCTACATCAAAACTTTGTTTTGATATATCAATTCCTACGTAACTTTTACTTTTTTTCATAGCTTTGTGTTTAGACCAAAAAAGTAAACGGAAGAAATCTGCTTGTGACTTATCAATCCTACATACAGGCTCTAAGCCTAACGAACTGTCCAAGTTCATAAGCAGAGAGGGAAAGGAACTAGCATTGCGAACAGTCTTTTCGACCAATGACAAATAATAGCTTTTATCTTTCCCTTTCTTCTGTTGAAACTTTTTTATTCTAAGGTACTTCTTAACACAATTCTTTCAAAGAACAAACATAGGATGACGAATGGAGTTATTTTTTATGTAGCGTTTCCGAATACACTTTAGGGTTATTCAAAACCTCTTTCGCTTTCAGTATTTCCGGGTCGGTAAGGATGGTGTTCTCCATCATACCGGTGTTGTAATAATACCGTAGCACTATTTCTCTTTGCAGTGCTTTTTTTATCGCTTCTTTATTCTCAATCAGTATATCTTTCTTCGAATTTATAACCTGGTCATACAGCGCCTTGTACTTTTTGCTGAATATGTGACTTGTATTGTCTTTTTTCATTAGCTCCTCAAACTCCTTTAGCTTATCTTCTTCAGCTATCTTAAAATTGTATTTCTTTTTTTCTACAAATCGTATAAAGTCATAAAATCCGATATCCGTGACCTCTATTTTATTGGCGGGCACCTTGATTGTTTTGGTATTACGGAAGTAGGTAGCGTAGTCAAAAATAAGATAGGCTTTGTTAAGCGCATCAATAACAGGAGTGCTGCCTTGCTGAGGTTCAGTTTTTATGTCGGGTTCAATGCCTCCTATGTCATAGACTTTACGGCCATTTCGCGTGTAAAACACTTTTTTTAGTGTGTCGGAAAAAATAGTTTCCTGTCCGTTGATATAACGTTTGGAATAATCGCGCTTTTGAATGCAGCGACCGGAAGGCGTATAATAACGGGCTGCTGTAACGTATAGACTTGTGCCATATCCGGGAAACCGGGTGCCTTGTACCAGGCCTTTTCCGAATGTCTTTTGACCGATGATTACGGCCCTGTCCAGGTCCTGCATGGCGCCCGTAAAAATTTCTCCGGCCGAAATGGTATTGTTGTTGGTGAGTATTACCAATGGCATCACGGTGTCTATAGGCTCATTATGGGTCACATTGTTGTAGTCGGTGGCTTTGCCATGCAAATGGATAACAATAGTGTTTTTGGGAACAAACACATTTACACAATTCACTGCTTCTTCCACCAGTCCGCCTGTATTGTCGCGCAAGTCAAGGATAATGGATTTTAGTCTTGGATTTTTTTTCAGCTCTTTTACAGCATTTTCAAACTGGTGATCGGAACCGGACAAGAATTGCTGTACCTGTATATATCCAACACCAGTAGCTGTATCCAGCATGGTATAAAATGCAATGGACGGTGTAACGATCTGCTTGCGGGTTATTGTTTTATTCACTATTCCCACATAGGGCCTGTCGACAGTAACATTTACAGCTGTTTCGGCATTGCCTCGCAAACGGGCAATAACAGAATCCATGGGCAGACCTTTGACGAACATACTGTCGATTTTCACATACACATCACCCGCCCGTAAATCGTTGAGTTGTGCGCCATAGCCTTCCAGCGGACTTGTAATTACTACGGATGAATCCCTGTTCGTAACGCGTGCGCCTATGCCCGAGTATTGTATGCCCTGCCATACTTTTCCTCTTTCAGCTGATTCTTTTTCATCAAAAAAAACAGTGTGCGGATCTACGGATTTCACCATGCCGTCAATCGCCCTGCGGATAAGAAAGTCGGAGTCAAGTGTATCTACAAACTGGTCCTTCAGCATTTTAAAAACGGATGAAAACAGGCTGAGATTTTTTGAGTCTTTTTCTTCTTCGGCACTGGTAATGAGGAAGGCGGAAGTGCTTAAGAGAACAGTAATAGAAAGGATATAAAAAAAATACTTTTTCATTTAGGTGTTTGAAGGATAGTCATACTGAGCTTGTTGAAGCATGTGGGCAAGCTCTCCCATGCCCCTCGACAAGCTCAGGGTAACCACGCACTTATTGTGTTATCAGCTGTTGTGCGTAGTTGATTTCTTTGCCTGTGATTTTTATTATATATACTCCTGGCGATAAATGTTCTGTTTGTATTATTTTTACTGAGCTTCCGGGCAGCGCCACTTCTTTTTTGCCGGTGATTTTTCTGCCCGTAATATCAAATACTTCCATTGATAGTTCATCTTTGTTTTTCAGCTGTAGCATTACAGAAACATTATCCGCAGCCGGGTTGGGGTATATCGTTGCTTTTCCTGTTGAAGCATTTTGAGTATCGTTTGTTCCAAGCGCCAGATCTGCATTGAGCACAAACAGGCCGTTCTGCATATCGCTTGCTAAGAGTATTCCGCTGGGTAAATCCACGTATGCCCCCCAGCACCCGTGGTAAGCGGTTCCGGAAGGGTTGTAATTATTGTTTGGGCCGTCCAGGGTATCAGTATCAAAATAGCCGGTGCGGACAGGGGCGGCAGGGTTGCCAATGTCATAAATCTGCACGCCATCCTGGTAATAAGCAATTACAGCTTTGTTGCTGCCAAAAATATAGGGATTGTGAGGTGTTGCACCTTCGTTCGATTTAAATGTACTTGTAACCGACATGTTCTGCAAATCGCTTACATCTAGCAATTTTACAGGTTTATCACGCGGAACTTCATCGCAGAAAATAAGCGTTCTTCCGTCAGGCGCAAGAAAACTGCTGTGATTATAGCCCTGCTCGGGGTATGAGGTAAGCGAGTTGATCAAGGAAAAGGTTGTGTCCGCATTGAACTTGTATATAAACAGCCCCTGGTAGCCGCAGGATGCATATACAGTGTCGTTACGGACAAACATGTCGTGTGCAAAGCTGATGGTTGAATCATCCTGGTGCAGGGTTCTCAGGAGAGTAGGGTATTCCGGGTTAGCCAGGCTGTAAACGGCCATAGAGTGGTAACCACTGCCGTTCGGAAGGGTAACGCTGCCACAATACAGCTTATCACCATCTATATAAAGTGTATGGGCCCTTTCGAAAATAGTTACATCATCGTGCACCACATGCACAGAATCCGGCAGGTAAGAAAGATCCATGATCTGGAAGCTGTTAGGCGACTGATCATCGCTGGAAGCATAGAGGTAATTGCCATAGGTTTTGTATTCGCGCCAGATACACTGGTCTCTGCGGCCAGGTACGTAATCCCTTACTACAGGAGCTGTTGGTGTTGATACGTCAATGATGTAAGTTCCGGAGCTCGAACCGATGATAGCGTATTCTTTGCCATCATATACATCTACCCAGCCCCATACACCCTGGTATTTAATACCCAGCTGGGGTTCCGCTACTTCGTCCGGGTTGAACCAGTGACTGAGAAGTGATACGTTCTGATTACTGTATTGGGCATTGGCAGAAAATGCCAATAGTATTAAGGCGAATAACAGAAGATAATATCTTTTCATTGAACTTTATGTTGTTCAATAAAGATAGGGAAAATTTACGGGAAAAGAAAGAGTTCACGAGTGTTATGTCTAAAAGGGTGAATTAGGCGAAGGATAATACTTATATCCCTGTGAAACACTTTTTAAATCTGTGCTCTCTGTGTTCAAATTTTTAACACGGAGAACACTGGGTGGTATGAGTTGCACCGGTTGAAGGGTAATTATCCTCTTTCCCTGATTGGTTCATGTTGTGCGTATAAGCCTGTATTTAAAGCAATGAGCTGGTGGAGTTTTTTTGTTTGTGCAAGGTTCCCTAATTCTTTTGCTACAAGAGGCGAGCCCGTTTTGGGAATCAGGGCCACCGAGTAAGTTTTTGAGAAGGTTCCGGTAGTTGAATAGTCATCATCGCCATTAACGCTAACCTGGTAGTAAATGCAAACAGATGCAAATTCGTTTAAAGCGAATTTTTTGCCTACCCTTGTAAAAAAATAATCTTTATAAAACCAGATGGTACTGCGAGATTGATTTACAGCAATGCAATCAATGGAAAGGGTTAAAATGCTGCCAGGGCAACAAGTACCAAACCACAAAGAAGAGCCTTGATTTCACTAATACCAATGCCAATAAAGATACAGGTTACACCAATAACCATTGACGCTGCGCCCAGGCTCATGGAGGGCCCGTTCATGCCAATGGATTTGTCAATAATGGTAAAACCGTCTTTGTTGCTGTACATTCTTTTAGTAAGAATGGCAAAGTAAATCAGATAAGGTTAAATAAGCTTTATCAGCTCTTTCATGATAAGCGTCATTTTCTTTTCGGCCTGTGCTGCTACGTGCTGAACCTCTTCATGCGTTACCTGTACAATTTTACCGGGAACACCAAGATCGGTAATGATAGACATGGCGAAGCAGGGAATGCTCATGTGACGCGCTACAATTACTTCCGGAACGGTGCTCATCCCTACTGCATCAGCGCCTATGTTGAACACATATTTGTATTCAGCCGGAGTTTCAAACGTAGGCCCTGTAAGGCCGGCATATACGCCTTCCTGTGTTTTAATACCATTCGCAGCAGCCACTTCTTTGGCTTTATCAATCAACTCTTTGTTATAGGCATCACTCATGTCCGGGAAACGCGGCCCCAGCTCAGCAATATTTTTTCCAATCAAAGGATTGGAAGGGAATAAATTGATATGATCATTGATGATCATCAAATCACCAATTTCAAAATTAGGGTTAACCCCTCCGGAAGCATTGGAAACAAAGAGCTTCTGGATGCCTAAAAATTTCATCACACGCACCGGGAATGTTACCTGCTGCAAAGTATAGCCTTCATAGTAATGGAAACGCCCCTGCATGGCCACCACTTGTTTGCCTCCCAGTTCACCGAATATCAGCTTTCCTGAATGCCCTTCTACGGTTGAGACAGGGAAGTTCGGGATTTCTTCGTACGGAATGGTGTGTTTAATCGCAATCTCTTTCACGAGCCCGCCAAGGCCCGTACCCAATATAATTCCGATTTCCGGCTGTATGCTTATTTTACCCTTTATGTAGGCTGCTGTTTCTTTGATTTGTTCTAACATAGTCTAAAATTTGTTTATTAAAATCTTCTCCGCCCGAATCCTTACTACGGGCATCTTTCTCATGAAACTTAATTTCAATTGGCATGTAAAAAAGTGGCATGTGGTTTAAAGCTTCTGATAATTCAGGAGTTTTTAAACGCATCGCATCCTTCTCCGTTGTCAACAGTATTTTGTTTGCGGATGCAATATTATCAAATATTTTCCGAACATTTTCTATATCTTCCACAGTAAAGCTATGGTGATCGGGAAATTTTACCGACACCACTGCTTTGGCTTTGTCCTTCAAATAATATTCCAGCGGCTGCGTGTTTGCGATTCCGGTAAGCAATACAATGGAGTAATGCCTTTCAAAGTAATAGGCTTTGCTGAAAGGGGTAATTGTTGTTTTATGAAATGGCAGAAATTCACCATACTGAATGTATGAAAAATAAAGCTGTTGGTGAGTTTTTGGTTTTATTGATTTCTCAAGGCGTGCGCGTTCAATGGGCAGGAGTATTTCCGGGCATTTAGTTACAATAATGATGTCTGCACGTTTGATGCCGGAGCGGAACTCGCGCAAGGTGCCCGAAGGCAATACATGATCATCAAAATAAGGTTTGCTGAAATCTGTTAGCACAATGGATAAGCCAGGTTTGATAGCCCGGTGCTGGAAAGCATCGTCAAGTAAAACAGCCTGTAGAGAAGGAAAAAGCTGGAGCAGGTGTTTTACGCCTCTCACCCTTTTTTCATCCACAGCAACAGGAATATGGGGATATTTATTTTTAAACTGGAGCGGCTCATCGCCTATTTCGGAAGCTGTGGAGGAAGTGTCTGACAACAGGAAGCCTTTCGTTTTTCTACCATAACCTCTGCTTAAGGTAGCTGTCTGATAATCAGCATTTAGTAGCTGTAAGAGATATTCAATGTGAGGTGTTTTACCGGTACCTCCTACTGATAAATTTCCGACAGAGATCACAGGGATTTTAAAACCGGTGGAGCGGAAAATGCCCCAATCGTAAAATTTATTGCGTACAAACAGCAATAATCCGTACAGGATGGAAAATGGATATGCTATGATGCGCAGGAGTTTCATAATGAGTAAAAATAAAGGATATACGGTTACGGATAAACGAATGGATACGAATTTACTAAACGGGGAGTGTTAAGAACTAGCTCTGGTGGTGGCTTTTCGGTTTATTCAGTCAAACAACGCTTTTTTCGCAAATTCGTATCCATTCGTTTATTCGTAACCCCTTAATTTACTTATCTTTGTATCTATAAGTTTACTCACATGATTGCTATAGATAATACCATTGTTTCTGAGCACCTGCTTGAAAAAAAATTTGTTTGCGATATAAATGCCTGTAAAGGAGAGTGTTGCGTTGCCGGAGATTCGGGGGCACCTTTGGATGAGGATGAAATTGCAATTATGGAAGATGTTTTAGATAAAGTAAAGCCTTACATCCCTAAAGATGGTTTAAAAGCTATCCAGAAGCAAGGTGTGTTTGTGATTGATGAGGATGGGGATTACACAACACCCCTGGTAAAAGGCAAACATTGTGCTTTTACATATTTTGAAGAAGGGATTGCCAAATGCGCGATTGAAAAAGCATATTATAACGGTGAAATTACCTGGAAAAAGCCTATTTCCTGTCATCTTTACCCGGTGCGTATTACCAAATACAAAGATTATGATGCCGTGAATTACCACAAGTGGGAGGTATGTAAACCAGCCTGTGAGTGTGGTTCAAAACTGAATGTACCGGTATATAAATTTCTTCGTGAGCCGCTTATCCGCAAATATGGAGAAGATTGGTACAAGCAGCTGGAAGTGGCGGATAAAATGAAAAAAGGGTAGTTTTTTCTCTAATATTCCTAATGGGTTCGTTCCCCTGGCAAATAGGCCACGAGGGCGCTAAATAGCTTAAAGAACATAAAACATTTTTTATTTCGAAATTCCAATTTTAGCTTTTGGATAACAAGCCCCAGAGGGGCGAAATGTCAATAGCAAAAAATAACAATAGCTTCGTGAGCTCCGTAGGAGCGAAATATCACCACTTTATATTTTCGAGAGCTCCTTCGTATAATTAGTTTATATGTTTTTGACCCCAATATGTCGCTCCTACGGAGCTTAAGATGCATTTAATTCTATATTCTACTAAGATTTCGCCCCTTTGGGGCTTAACATTCTCTGTGCAACTCTTGAACCTCTGCAACCTCTGTGTTTAAAACTGCATATTTTCACTATAACTCTGTTTTCATATTTTGCCTGCCCTACAATGCTTTATTGTTAAGCCTTACAGCTTCCAATCTCTCAAAACCCGCATATTTCTAATTCAATATTTTTTCAATTCTGCCAAATTTTTCAACGAAAAAATTTCACTTTTTTTTCAAAAAAACCTAAATGCGTGTTTTTAAGTGAATTACTGGATTATCAACATTTGCGTGTTAATTCCGCGTGTTTATAACTTCAATCAAATGTTAATTCAATAGGCTTGACACGCGCTCTTTTTTTGTCAAAATTTGCATACCTCAAAATCACTAATCGTTTCTTTATTTAAAAACGCAAGAGAAAGCAAAAGGCTTTCAGGGGAATTTAACCCTCTGTTTCTGGGTAAAGGTGAGGATTAAGACCTTGATTAAGAGTTGATTACGATGACACAAGAAAATTTATTTACAATGACAGAGGAACCAATACTAAAAGAGAACAAGGACCGCTTCGTTCTTTTCCCGATAAAACACAATGATATCTGGGAAATGTACAAAAAAGCTGAAGCGAGTTTTTGGACTGCTGAAGAAATTGACCTGAACCCTGATTTGCAGGATTGGGAAAACAAGCTGAACAATGATGAAAAACATTTTATCAAGCATGTATTGGCCTTTTTTGCTGCCAGTGATGGAATTGTAAATGAAAACCTGGCAATTAACTTCATGAATGAGGTTCAGTATCCGGAAGCCCGTTGTTTCTACGGTTTCCAGATCATGATGGAGAACATTCATTCTGAAACATACTCTTTGTTAATTGACACCTACATTAAAGATACGAAAGAAAAAGACAGGCTTTTTCACTCTATTGATACACTGCCATGTGTTGGGAAGAAAGCCGAATGGGCTTTAAAATGGATTAGCAACGGAACCTTCGCTGAAAGGCTGATCGCTTTTGCAGCGGTGGAAGGGATTTTCTTTTCAGGAAGTTTCTGTTCTATCTTCTGGTTGAAAAAACGTGGTTTAATGCCTGGTTTGACATTCTCTAATGAATTGATTTCCAGGGACGAAGGTTTGCATTGCGATTTTGCCTGCCTGTTGTACTCACAGCTTCAGAACCAATTGCCACAGGAAAAAGTGAAAGATATCATTACCAATGCTGTAGCGATTGAAAAAGATTTCGTAAGTGACGCATTACCAGTACGTTTGATTGGTATGAATGCCGACATGATGTGCCAGTACATTGAGTTTGTTGCGGACCGTTTACTGGTGGCTTTGGGTTGCCCGAAAGCATACAACGCTACTAACCCATTCGATTTCATGGAGTTAATATCCTTACAAGGCAAAACCAATTTCTTCGAGAAACGTGTGGCTGAATACCAGAAAGCTGGTGTGATGGGCAAGAAGGAGGACAATGTGTTTAAGTTGGACGAAGACTTTTAGGTTACAGATAAACGAATGGTTGCGAATTTACGAAACTAGGCGTGTTAGGCCAGCCAAGTAATGAATAACCAGAAATAGAAAAAGATAAGACGACAAAAAAATATATAATTACTTAATACCCCGCCAATATATGTACGTAATCAAAAGAGACGGAAACCGTGAATCGGTAAAATTTGACAAAATCACAGCGCGCATCCAGAAGCTTTGCTATGGTTTAGACACAAACCATGTAACCGCTATCAGCGTTGCAATGAAGGTGATTGAAGGTATTTACGAAGGTGTAAGTACAAGTGAATTGGACAACCTTGCAGCTGAAACAGCAGCTTCGTTAACTACAAAGCACCCTGACTACGCGTTATTGGCTTCGCGTATTGCCGTTTCTAACTTACATAAGAACACCAACAAGTCGTTTTCCAAAACAATGGAAGCGCTTTACAACTACATCGACCCTAAAACAGGCAAAAAAGCGCCTTTGATTGCTGACGATGTATGGGAAGTGATTAAAAATAATGCACAGGAGCTGGATTCCACCATTATTTACGATCGCGATTTCGGTTACGACTATTTTGGCTTTAAAACTCTTGAGCGTTCATATTTATTGAAGCTTGACGGACAGGTTGCTGAGCGTCCTCAACATATGTTGATGCGTGTGGCTGTTGGTATCCACAAAGATGATGTTGCTTCTGCAATTGAAACATACAACCTAATGAGCGAGCGTTGGTTTACACATGCTACACCAACATTGTTCAACGCAGGTACTCCAAAACCACAAATGTCGTCATGCTTCCTGTTGACAATGAAAGAAGATAGCATTGATGGTATTTACGATACATTAAAAAGCTGTGCGAAAATTTCGCAAAGTGCTGGCGGGATTGGCTTGAGCATCCACAACATCCGCGCTACAGGTTCTTATATCCGCGGTACTAACGGTACTTCAAACGGTATTATCCCAATGCTGCGTGTATTCAACGATACAGCACGTTATGTTGACCAGGGTGGTGGGAAACGTAAAGGGTCTTTTGCTATTTACTTAGAGCCTTGGCATGCTGATATCTACGAATTCCTGGATATCCGTAAAAACCATGGTAAGGAAGAGGCGCGTGCACGTGATTTGTTTACTGCTATGTGGACTCCTGATTTGTTCATGAAACGTGTGGAAGAAAATGGAGACTGGTCATTGTTCTGCCCTAACGAAGCTCCTGGCTTAGCTGATTGCTGGGGTGCTGAATTTGAAAAACTATATACTCAATACGAAAAGGAAGGCCGTGCACGTAAAGTAATTAAAGCGCGTGAATTGTGGGCAGCCATCATTGATTCACAAATTGAAACAGGCAACCCGTACATGTTGTATAAAGATGCTTGTAACTCAAAAAGCAACCAGCAGAACCTGGGTACTATCAAATCTTCTAACTTATGTACGGAAATTCTGGAGTACACTTCTCCTGACGAGATTGCGGTGTGTAACCTTGCTTCCATTGCATTGCCGCGCTTTGTGGAAGATGGAAAATTTGATCACCAAAAGTTATTTGACATCACTTACGTAATTACAAAAAACTTAAACCGCATCATTGACCGTAACTATTACCCGGTTGCTGAAGCACGTAACTCTAACCTGCGTCACCGCCCTATCGGTATTGGTGTACAAGGCTTGGCAGATGCGTTCATCTTAATGCGTTTCCCTTTTGATTCTCCTGAAGCAGTTCAGTTAAACAAAGAGATTCACGAGACTATCTACTATGCTGCAATGACAGCTTCTAAAGATCTTGCTAAAGTAGATGGGCCTTATGAAACATACGCTGGTTCACCAGTATCAAAAGGTATTTTCCAGTACGATATGTGGAACGTAACTCCATCTCCTCGCTGGGAGTGGGAAGTATTGAAAGAAGAAGTGAAAAAATACGGTGTGCGCAACTCCTTGTTGTTAGCGCCAATGCCAACAGCAAGTACATCACAGATCTTAGGTAATAACGAGTGCTTTGAACCTTACACATCCAACATTTATTCAAGACGTGTATTGTCAGGAGAGTTTGTGATTGTGAACAAACACTTATTGAAAGACCTTGTAAAATTGGGTATCTGGAACGACAGCCTGAAAAACAAAATCATCATTGCGAACGGTTCTGTTCAGAACATCAATGAAATTCCGGCTAACATCAAAGCATTGTACAAAACAGTTTGGGAGATTTCCCAGAAAGTAATCATCAACATGGCCGCTGACCGTGGTGCATACATCTGCCAGTCCCAATCATTGAACCTGTTTGTTCAGGATGCGAACTTCGCGAAACTTTCTTCGATGCACTTCTATGGCTGGAAAGCCGGTTTGAAAACAGGTATGTATTACTTACGTACAAAAGCTGCGGCTGATGCAATTAAGTTTACTGCTGATGCTGCTGCTGCTAAAGAGTTGCCTGTAACTGCTACTGTTGTTGCCGGTACAACAACTGCTACAACTCCGGTTGAGGTGTTAGGTAACGAAGATGCTTTGATATTAGAGCGTCAGAAACAAATCAGCAGCGAGCGCCAGGCATTGTTGGATGCGGAAGCCAAGAAAGCTGCGGAAGTTGCAGCACAGCTAACTTGCTCGCTGGATAATCCGGACGCGTGTGAGGCGTGTGGATCGTAAAGTGTGAAAAAGGATAAAGTTAAAAGTCAAAAGCCCCAGTTATGTGAATAATTCGGGGCTTTTGAGTATAAAACAAAATCTACATTTAACAATGGCCAAAAAGAATACTACACTTGTAATACCGGATGAGGTTGTAATGAATAAAATTTACATCATCAGGGGACAAAAAATAATGTTGGATAGTGATTTGGCGGAATTGTATGGTGTTGCAACAAAGGTTTTGAACCAGGCAGTAAAAAGGAATATAGCCAGATTCCCGGATGACTTTATGTTTGAACTTACTAGGGACGAATACAATTCTATAAGGTCACAATTTGTGACCTTAGAAAGTGGGAAGGGAAGATATAGTAAATATAACCCTTATGTGTTTACAGAACAAGGAGTAGCTATGTTATCCGGTGTTTTATCAAGTGACAGAGCAATTGCAGTAAATATTCAGATTATGCGCATATTTACCCGCATACGACAAATGCTGGTTGATAATACCGAATTGCGGCTGGCAATTGAAGAGCTGAAAAAGAAAACGGATAACAATACCAAAAATATTGAGCTGGTGTTTCAATACTTGGATGAATTGCTTGATAAGAAGGAAAATGTTGTGCCACGAAGGCAGATTGGATATAAGATAAAGGGGAAGAAGTTAGAATAGGCCAGAGTCCTGGTTAAAAAAAGCGTAGAGAGACACTACGATTAATGGGGGCTTCGTTTTAATTTTCGGTGGTTGGGTAAAGGCGGCTAAGCGCGTTGCGGAAGATTGTGCATTTACCAATAAGTTTTGTACATTTAATTAAGTTTGTGAGGCAAAACAGGTGGGTGCTTCAACCGCATCTCGTTTAGCTGCGAACCGTTATGCACAATAATAAAAACGAAACAATGAAACGACTAATCTTAATCTTGACATTGGTCGGAATAATGACAAAAACTTATTCTCAATCGACTTTATTGTGGTCTAAAGACTTTGCAACTTGGCTTAATAATTATTATTCGGAATACCCCAGTATTCAGACAGTTGCCGACACAATAAAAGTTATTGGTAGAAAAAATACAGCTGACGGACAAAGACTATTAATCGTGAAGTATGACCTGTTTGGTGACACGATTTCAACAAAAAACTATGGAAACGACTCTGTGTTTAACAATTCGATTATTGACTACAAATTCGACACATTAAATCACGTCTATATTTTAAGTAAAGAACAACTTGGTTTTTACAAATCGAAAATAGTTCTTCAAAAATATTCTCTGGACGGAAATTTAATTTGGGTTAAGCAAGTACAGAGTCCTGCTGACACCTCATACACACCCCATTCTTTGGGTTTAGCAAACGACACTTGTATATTCATTTCGGCATATAAAGAATACGATTATCCAGAGCCAGGTGATGATGTAATTTTTACAACTACGCTCTTACAATTGTATGCTTACAATTCAAATGGAAACCAATTGTGGCAAAGAGAATTTAATCCAAACACAGAGATAAACTCGTTTGCCTACGACATTTTTATTCATAATAACGACATTTTTCTTTTCGGAAGTGCTGGTAAACTTGTAAAAGTTGATATTAATAATAACATCACATTTAATGGCAATACTGGTATTCTTAATGGTGTAAGTGAAGTACAATTAACCCCTGATAATAATCTTTTAATAACCGCAGCTTTTGGAAAATATAGAATTTCCAAGGTAAACCTAACTGGCACTTTAATATGGACACAACAATATGGAACAAATTTACCAAGCAATGTTATTGCGGACGAAATGAAGGCCACAATACAAGATTCAGTTGGTAATATTTATATTACAGGCAGGCACTATGGTATGAATTACGGAACACCAAGTTACACCAATGCTGACATTCTCACGTTAAAGTATAACAGTAGTGGAAATTTGATTTGGCAAAACCGCTATGAATATGGGATTAACAATGCAGACATTGGAAACACAATAGTTCTGAAGAACGGTCAAATTTATGTTGGTGGCAATAGCCAAAGATTAGGCGTTGGTTCAGATTACGACTATGTAGTTTTAAAAATTGATTCTTCAACAGGTGTATCAACAGGTGTTTACAGATACAACGGAGTTGCAAATGGAGATGATGCGGTTTCTTCTTTGTATGTTTTTGATAATGGAAATGTTGCATTGACGGGATTGAGTTATATTAACTCTCAATATGATTGGACAACTCAACTACTTTCAGATGTAGTTTTACCCGTTCAAAATATTGAGATAGAAAATTCCTTTCGCGTTTATCCTAACCCAACTGCAAGCGGAGAAGTTCTGACAATAGGAGGTAACGGTATTAAATCTTATTCAATAATTTCAGCGACTGGTCAAATAGTTCAACAAGGGACACTTGAACCAACCGAATTAAACTCAATATACATTAACAATGTTAAGACTGGAATGTATTTACTTTGCCTAAAAACAGACAACGGAATAATGACACGAAAACTAATAGTGAAATAGAATTACTGTGCATAACAGCATCTACCAGCTATGCGGAGGATTGTGCAAGTTGCAAATGCACTTTTAATTGTGCGCTCCGCGCTTCATCTTTTGCATTTGCGATTTAGTTCAGTACTTTTAATAAAGTTTTTCGGTTAAGACAGTTTTGTGCAAGTAATCCGCCCAGCTGGTAGCCGCAACTCGTTATGCATAAAGACGAAACAATGAAACGACTAATCTTAATTCTTCGTCCTTGCACGTGTTATCACTTGAAAGATTATACCTAATATAGAATGAAGATAGTTCATGGGGTTCCGGCCTGAATTGAAAAAAATGGCAACAAAGATGCATTTTAATTTTTGATTATTTTAATCATATCTTACAATGGAAGCTCTTAAATAATTCTTTAGATGAAAAAACATTTAATTTTATCTGTGCTCAGTTGCTTGTTACTTATACACAATAGCTACGCACAAAATTCAGAAGAGAAAACAGGTTATAAATACAACAATCATTTCGACATCGCTTTAAGTGTTGGGAAAAGTGAATTTGCTACTTCACTGTCATGGTCTAAGCTGCATGATATTGCTATTAAAGGTAAATTTAAAATTGGTTATGGTATTCGCCTGACCAATTATTTTGGCTCCGGAAAAGCTTACACAACAGCTCCTGCCAGCTTAATCAAAGAACAGAAAATTGATGAGGTTATAATTTCTTCGGCCCAAACCAATAGTTTAAATGCTACTATTAACTTTCAATACAGCTTGTCGCGTAGATTCGAGGCTGGCTTTAATATTGATGCACTTGGCTTGAGTTTTGGTGGTGAAAAAAATGCAGCCAAATCAGCACTGGTTGTGGCCAAAGCCAGACCTACACGGGCTAATTTTTTATTGGTTGGTAATAATGATATTGGTAGTCTTAATTCTGAATTTTATCTTCGTTTTTGGATGGCTGAGAAAATGGCTATTCGGGTGGGGTTCAACCATTTGTTTTCTGAGTATACTACTGATACAAAATTAGCTCATAACAATAATAGATACAGGCTAATTACAAATCTGGGATTTGTTGCTCTTACATTTTCTCCATATAAATAGTTCATTTTAAATACGATCGCAAATGGTGTCTCAATTACACTCAACACTGCTATCACAATTTGATTTTAATAAATAGCCACCAGGAAATTATCCAAACCATCTTGAATACGGGCAGGTGAAACTAGAACCGTTTGCAGGAATTTATTTTGAAGCTCTTTACCCGGCTGCTTCTACCCCTGGTTCAGCGTGGCACATTAAAATTAAACTTAATGCAGGGAGGATCAATACAATTTATATTTTAAAATAGAATGTGCCGTTCATACCTTATTAAAAGAATAACAATACCCCACATTTAAATTCCACGAAAAAGGATGTTTAAAACCGGAAACAAATCCTGTTTGTTGTTTGTACAGAAGTATCATGGCAGCATCTAAATAGAAACTCTTCAACTTACCGCCAATTCCCAGGTTTAAAAATTTTCTGTCGCCTTTTGTTTTGTCTTCATAAAAATAGCCGGTTCTTAAAGCAATACTTGCATTTTTATTAAACACCAGCCTGTTTTCAATACCGAATTTATGTACAATTTCAGCCAGCTCTTCTCTTATGCCTCCCGGTGCATCTGCAAAGGACTGGTAAGCTCCTTTAAATACAGACACTTTTGGAGTGTAGGTGCTCATCATACCGGCACTGTTAATAAAGGGTTGCGGGCTTGGAACCAGCAGCTTTTCGCATTGGTATGCGAGGTCAATAGAGTAGTCCAGGCTCTCCTTTAGTTTTTTCGTATAGGTCCACATTGTTCCAAGAGAAATGCAAGTGGGAATAAAATCACCAGTGCCCGTATCTCTATAATTTATCTTACTGCCCATGTTTGTTATAGAAGCACCGATATCATACCTCCAGAAAGAGTTTTCTTTTTTTGCTACTTCTCTTCTGTAGTCAACGCCTATATCAGCAGCCATTGTTTTTTCGGCCTGGGTTTGTTCACCGTCAATAATGGCATTGTTCATTATATCACTTATCACATATTTAAAACCAAGACCAACAGATAAATTATTCGTTAGGCATTGTGCATATCTTAAGCTGTGATAGGCTTCGTGCGCCTTATATGTTCCAAGCATGTTGCCGTTTACATCTGTCATGATAATATTGCCCTGCGAAAACCGGTTGTAGGAGTACGCTACTGCGCTCCTGTTGCGAAACGCGTAATGAATACCCGCATCCATTGCATTTATATCCGGTACCAGGTGCCGTAACCAGGGCTTATAGGAAAGTTTAAGTCCAATTAATCTTTCATTTCGTGATAACAGCGCGGGGTTCTGTGTTAAGCCTGATTCACAATAGGGTGAAGCGGCAACAACCCCAATATCCGCTATTCCCATTGCCTGGGCATTGGGGTTAATTAAAAGGAAAGGAACAGCAGTAGTTATTGTGCCTGAGTTTTGTGCAATTAAAGCGTTAGACAACACTAATGCATAAAAGGAAAAATAAATTAGTTTTTTCATCCGGGTAATTTTGTGATGAAAACGAACTTAACGTCATAATATTTTAATTCAAATAAAAAAAATGCAATTATAACCGACCTGATTGAACAATAGTTTTGCAAATTTTTTTTTCATTTTCCGGGTGACCTTTGTTTGTTTTTTCCATTTAATAATAAACAGCATTCAAATTCACAAATTAAAAATTATTGCTTTATGGAAACTATCAAAATTAAACTCTTCCTGTTCTGCGCTGCATTATGGAGTGCTGCGCTTTTAAATGCACAAACTGCGGTAAACAAATGTGTATCACAGGGTAATTTTGTAATCGATGCCTATTATGGCTATCCTTATGTTGTGGGCAAAATATTGAAAAATTTATCGAATGGGGATGATAATGGGGTAGAGATATCCAGTGCGAGAAACACAAACCATATTGGGGGTAAATTCGAATACATGATAAATGATCATTTTGGTATCGGGGCAGATTATACTTTCGCCCGGGTTACCAATTATATCAATACATTGGATTATAGGAATGAAATCGGTCAGTATAAAGTTGCCAATGGTTCTTATAAAGAGTCGTTAACCAAGCAACGTGTGCTCGTTCGAATGAATATACATTTTGGAACCACATCAACTATTGACCCATACATATCATTTGGTGCAGGATACAAGCAAAGTGTTTATAAAAATGATTTTCCTTCTGATTACCCGATAAACGATGTTAATATTAATTTAATTCCAATTTCATTTCGCGCTGCAATTGGTATGCGTTGGTTTTTTATGGATGGGATAGGTTTAAATTTCGAGGGTGGCATTGGAGGGCCGGCTATTCAGGGAGGAGTTTCTGTTAAATTTTAGCATCATTCAAGCGGATACAAAAAAAATTGATTATAGCCAGAGGTATTCTTTTTTTAGTAAGCCTCTGGCTATAGTTCTTTTCGCCCTTGCAGGTGTTATCACCTGCAAGTCCATTTGGGTATAGCTTGCGCCTATGTTCTCGTAATAGGTTTACGCGTTATTAAAAGTGTAGCAATAAAAGATATTTAAATTCCAAGAAAAAGGATATTTAAACCCGGCAACAAATTCCGTTTGTTGTTTATACAATAGTAAATGCCCGCATCCTTTGTATTTATGTCGGGTGCCAGCCCCGTAATTAATTTGATATAAATGCCTGATATTAAAAACATAATTGTAAAGGTTGCGATACCAGTTAGTTTGTTCAATGCACATTGCTAACTAATTTCTTTTCCTTAAATTGCAGTATGTTACTACAAAATACGTTTTTTACAATCGTTCTTGTGGGTGTTTTGCTGTTCGCTTCATGCAAAAGCAAAAAAGAAACCGTTCAACAGAAAGAACCGGAACCTGCAAATACCGGAGATGCAACAGCCCTTGCATCCAACGAAGCAACCATAGTTGCAAAAGTGATCTCCATAAGTGAGCAGCGCGATGAGTCGGGTCCTTGCTCCAAAGCACCGTGTTATGCCTCCATACAAATTGAAAGTATAAGTAATAAAGGCAAACTTTTTCAGCTGGATGATGTTTCAGTCCCCATCCCTGTAAATTTTGCATTCTCGCTTTCGCCTACTGTTGGCCTTTTTCGGATGCCGACAAATTATCCCGGGTTGGCACTAAATGACAGATTTGAAGCCAAAATTCAAAGCAAGCCTGCATTGGGTGATAAGATAACCTATACCGTTCATGGTTATAAAAAATTAAACTAAAAACCTTATAAAGTATTTTACATTGAAAACGAAACTTATTTTTTCAGCTGTACTTTTTGTTTTTATCCTGGGTGCATCTATGTGCCTTTACAAAAACAAATCAAATGAAGTAAGAGTTCCCGGGGGAGCCAATTCTTATGGCGACAGGGAAGAGCAGAAGGCACGGCAGGAATGGGAATGGATGATGCTGCGCGATCCTGAAACAGGAAAAATCCCGGCAGGCATGCGGTCGAAAGAGCTTGCGTTCGCACAAACATTACCTGCCGATGGAGATTTCTATAAAAATGAAATGGGAAACCTAGTTCGGAGCGGACAGGATTTTGTGCTGCAAGGACCCTATAACATTGGTGGCCGTACACGTTCAATTGTTGTTGATGCCAGTAATGAAAATGTGGTATTGGCAGGAAGTGTTTCCGGGGCATTGTACCGCAGCGCTGATGCAGGTGCTACATGGACAAAAGTTACGTCCCCCACTCAATACCTTGGTGTAACTGCCATTGCACAGGACACGCGAGCTGGCCATACCAACACGTGGTATTTTACTACAGGCGAAGGATATGGCACGTCTGCCAGCGGGGATGGTGCCTTTTATCTTGGTGATGGGTTGTTTAAATCTACTGATGGTGGGCTTAGCTGGAACCCTGTTACATCAACCGCAGGTGGTCAGGCCCAGACTTTTACCTCGAACTGGCAGGTGATCTGGAATGTTGCAACACATCCCAATGATTCGGCTGACGTTGTTTTTGCAGCAACCTATGGAGCAATTTACCGCTCGCTTGATGGAGGGAGCACCTGGTCGGCTGCACTCACCAGTTCCACCGCTGCTTCTTATTTTACAGATGTTGCGTGTGCTTCTAATGGCGCAGTTTATGCAACACTTAGTTCTGATGGACAGAAAAAGGGTTTGTGGCGATCGGCAGATGGGATATCGCCTTTTGTAGACATTACGCCTTATGATTTCTTTAATGGCACTGATACGCTTCATTGGCCGCAAGTATTTGAACGGACCGTTATTGGTATCGATCCCAATGATGAGGATGTGGTGTATTTCTTATCAAACACTCCCGGCTATGGTAAAGCATCACAGGATTTTCAGGGCGACCCGGAATGGGTATCGTTATGGAAATATGAATACCTGAGCGGTGATGGTGACAGTGCAGGAGGTCTGTGGACCGATCTTTCTCAAAATCTTCCTTTTGACGGAAGTGTATTTGGAAACATTGTTCTTCAAGGCTCTTATGACATGCTGGTTAAAGTAATGCCCGGAAATTCAAATGCAGTGTTTATTGGTGGTACCAACCTGTACCGTTCTACAGATGGTTTTACATCTCCTAATAATACGGCACAACTTGGTGGTTATGGAATAGGCGCTACTATGCCTTTTTTCTCAGCCTATCCGGGGCATCATGCCGATCAGCACAATGTGTTTTTTCTGCCATCCAATCCCAATGTGATGTATTCTGCAACTGATGGCGGAATTTTTAAAACCAGCGATTGCATGGCTTCAAATGTAAGCTGGACATCATTGAACCACGGCTACTACACCACGCAGTTTTATACTATTGCCGTTGATCACGGTACTGCCGGAAGCCACCTGGTTACAGGAGGTTTGCAGGATTATGGTTCCTGGTGGACCAACTCCGCAGATCCAATGGCATCATGGACCTTTCCTTCATCGGGTGATGGGGCTTATTGTGCTGTTGCGGATGGTGCAGGTACTTATTATTACAGTCGTCAGCAGGGAATTATGATGAAGGCAACATTAGATAATAGTGGCTCTGTTACTGCCTTCAGGCGCTTTGATCCTATTGGGCCATCAAAAGAGGATTACCGTTTTATTAATCCTTTTATACTGGATCCGGCTGACAACAATGTGCTTTACCTGAGTGAGGGGGAGAACCTTTGGCGCAACAACAGCTTGAGTTCTATTACTCTTGATGGCTCATGGGACACTATCAGTACGGGATGGACGAAGTATTCATGGCACCTGCCGGATACTACTATGAATATAATATCGCTGGCTGCATCAAAAAACACACCGCACCGTTTGTATTTCGGAACGGATAAAAAGAAAATATATAAAATGGACAATGCACATACAGGTGATCCAACACCTGTGGAAATTACCGGGACAGGAATGCCTACTGCAGGGTATGTTTCCTGTATAGCCGTTGATCCTCGTGATGCCGATAAGGTGATGGTGGTTTTTTCCAACTATAAGGTGTACAGCATTTTTTATTCGGAAGATGCCGGTTCAACATGGATAAAAGTGGCAGGGAACCTTGAACAAAATGCAAATGGTTCCGGGAATGGGCCTTCCATTCGTTGGGCAAATATCTTGCCTGTTTCTGACGGAACGGTTTATTTGGTGGGGACAAGTACCGGGCTATATGCTACCGACACACTTATTGCAAATGAAACAGTTTGGATTCAGCAAGGTGCAAACTCTATAGGCAATGCCATTGTAACGATGATAGACAGCCGCGGATCGGATGGGTTTGTTGCTATTGGCACACATGGCAATGGCGTTTATACTACCAACTATACTTCTAAACAGGAGATAACAGGAATAAGGGAAAGTAAATTGTCTGGTGGAAATATTCAATGGCTTGTTTATCCAAACCCTGTAAGGGATAATGCAACGGTTGAATTCGAACTGGTAAAAAAGTCGAAAGTAACGGTTGTGCTGCACGATGAAATGGGAAGGTTGTTACAAACAGTTATTGACAATGATTTGGGCTTAGGAAAACACCGCGTACAGCTTAATACAACTGGGCTTTCAGGCGGTGTTTATTATTGCAGCCTGGTTATTGCCAACAGCGGTGGCGAAAGGAAGGAAACAAAAACCATCGTTGTAGCAAAATAAACAATTTCTTTTTTTGTTGGAATACGAGTATAATTGAAAACCAGCAAGCGCTAATTAGAGGTTGCTGAAAAGTCCGGTTAACCAGCTTCCTGTGTATGCCGGGAATAGTTTGCCAGTTGTAAATAAAAAAACAAGGCTCTTTTTATTAAAACGCTCACATCACGGCTTGGTGATATTGCTAAGGGTTCAAAGCGAAAAAGGGTGGAAGCCGTAGTTAGAAAATTGCAAAAATAGCTTTAACGTTAATCTGTCTCATTTTGTCCGTTAATTGAGCGAATGTTTCTGATTGAATTTCGGAATTGTAGATCGGGATGCAAAAATCAATGCGTGTATCGCAATTAGAATTGCTATAACGAGTATATAGTCAAACTGGTTAAGAAGTGACGAAAGGGAAACAATTTTTTTTGAGCCTTCATTTAAATTACCTGCACGTGCTAGCTGAATCTGGGACAGTTCGTCTAACTGCGCCAGAGACCCGCTGAGGAGCTGGTTATACTCATTCAGCAGTTTTGACTTCACCAAAGGGCTTTCGGCAATTAAATACTTTTTTTCCAGAATGGATATGGATTGCAGCGAGCCTTTAAATTCCCTGTAAATATCCGTTTCCTGCACCGTGAATTTCGTTTTTTCATAATCATCAATAATTGCATGGGTTTCTGAAGCAAGTCCGTATTTAAATTCATTGGGGATATTTGCCTGATCCAAAATGCGAAGTTTCCTTTCATGTATTTTATCTGCCAGTTGGTACAGCTGGTATTGAGCAACGACCCGATCAGAATACACTTCCGAAAAAGAATTACCCATTTCTGCAATGTTGTTATTAAAGGTTGTGCAGCTGAAAAGTTCAATAGCACCAAGGGCTAACAGCAATATGGCTATTTTACCTTTATAGGGGATCTGAAATATTTTTTTCATTACAATATGTTTAATACAATTAAGCGGGCTAATTAATTTTATATATAAATTTACGAAAATATGAGCAAAGAAATAAACTGGCAGCCGAATAACCGTGAAAATGGGGTGTTAAAGCTTCAGCCGCTCACCCCGGATGACTTTGAAGCGCTTTATGCTTGTGCTTCTGATCCCTTAATCTGGGAGCAGCATCCCGTGCCTGACAGGTACAGGAGGGAGGTGTTCAGACATTATTTTGACAGCGCTCTTGAGTCCAACGGTGCATTCTTAATTTTGAATAAAGTCTCTGGTAAAATCATTGGTTGTACACGCTTTTATGACTATCAGCCCGGGAACTCTGCAATAGTTATTGGGTATACCTTTTTTACCCGCGAATATTGGGGTGGGCCTTATAACAGGTTATCGAAAGAACTGCTTATTGACTATGCATTTCAATTTGTAGAGAATGTTTATTTCTATATCGGTGCCGGAAATATCCGATCGCAGCGCGCTACGGCCAAACTTGGGGCAATAAGGGTCAAAGATGTGTATTCTGAAGGCATGTCCCCACAGTTGCTTCATTTTGAATACAGGATACAAAAGAATGAATGGATTGGCTGATTTGTGAAAGAGCTGAAAAAATAATTAACTCAAAAGAATGCAAATGCGGATATTTATACTCTTTATAATCATAAATGGTTTGTGTTTTTCGTGCACACAAAAAACAGATTGTGTGTCTGTAAACCAATATTATAACTATGGCGACTCAATCCAGACTGCCGGAGTGAGAATGATACCGGTACAAACACCTTCAGGCCAATTCAGGGTTTGGACAAAGCGATTTGGTAAAAATCCGAAGATTAAGATACTTCTGTTGCATGGCGGACCGGCTATGACGCATGAATACATGGAGTGTTTCGAAACGTTCTTTCAACGCGAGGGATTCGAATTTTATGAATATGATCAGTTGGGCTCCTATTATAGTGATCAGCCAAAGGATACCAGTTTGTGGACAACTGAACGCTTTGTAGAAGAAGTGGAGCAGGTGCGTAAAGCGATAGGTGCCGATAGCAGTAGCTTTTATTTACTTGGTAATTCCTGGGGTGGTATCCTCGGAATGGAATACGCACTGAAATATCAGAAACATTTAAAAGCCTTGCTTGTGTCCAATATGATGGCAAGCGCACCTGAATATGGCCGTTATGCTGATGAAGTGCTCGCAAAACAAATGAACCCGGAGGTGCTGGAAGAAGTGAGGGCTATCGAAGCTAAAAAAGATTTTGCAAATCCACGGTACATGGAATTACTGATACCCCACTTTTACCACGAACATCTCTGCAGGTTAAAGGAATGGCCGGATGGACTGAACCGTGCTTTCAAACATGCGAATGGAGAGGTATATACATTGATGCAGGGGCCAAGTGAATTTGGTATCAGCGGAAGGCTTGAAAAATGGGATGTTAAGAGCAGGCTGAAAGATATATATGTGCCAACGCTGATGATAGGTGCTAAATACGATACGATGGATCCCAAAGCAATGGAAGAGCAAAGTAAACTGGTACAACGGGGCCGCTACTTGTATTGCCCTAATGGTAGTCACCTGGCCATGTGGGACGATCAGAAAATATTTATGGCAGGTGTTGTAAGGTTTATAAAGGATGTAGATACGATGAGCTTTTGAGACATGCATTTGGTTGCACCTCCACTTATTTTTGATAAACTGATCAATTTAATACCCGTACGCAATTTGTTTTAAGAATTGATGGTAGCACAGTTTGTCATCCGCTTTTTTATTTCGGTAATAAATAAATCAGTTTCTTTCGGGGATAAAATATAGCGCTTTCCGTCAAAAAGCTTCACTACTGCAAATTCGCCCCTCATGCTGGTGTCTTGTTTATATCCTTTAAAACCACGTGTTCTACTAAAAATTACTGGTACACTGGTGTATTTAATAATTTCATTTACATCCTGCCGCGATTTGAATGCGTTAAAGCTCCTTTTATTCATGTGGACAAGTTCTTCCGCAGATTTTTGATTGACTATTTCAATTGCTTCATCCTGCGTTGCTTTATCTATGTTTGCAATTTCGGTGTATAAGATCAGTCGTTTCATAAAAAAGCGTTTCAGGAACAATCCTTCTGCCTGCAACTCGTAACGCATATCTTTTGCTTCGGTTTGCTGCCATACAAGAAAAAGCAGCAGTGCCGGAAAAGCAGTAATGCCTAGTGCTGGTAAACGGTTGTCTTTAGTCGTAATAACAAAGGCTACTCCAATCAATAAAAAAAGTGAAAGAGCCACATAAAAGAGTAAAGCATCTTTGTGTTGAACACGTGGGCTGAAATTCATGCGCAATGAAGTGGTTTTTTCAAAAATAGGCAGAAAAACTGCGCAGCACAATATCCCGAAATACATTTGCTATAAAATACGAATAGTCAACTCCTTGAACCACTATTGAGTGGTAAGGACAAAGTGGTTTTAGATTGTTTAAATGGTTATCTTTGGTTTACACTGTACGATAAACCGCAATTTTTTTTACAGACATACTAGATTTTCGTTAATGAAAAATTCACAACACTATATTTCAGAAGCAGAGTATATCCCTGATCTAAAGCTGGATATGGCTTTTATTGTCAGGGACGACTTTTATTATGGCGATGAAAATGATTTTACCCAGGAGGAATGGATTGCTAAGAGGGAGCCGTTGTTAAAGCCTGGAATTCCCTTATTCGGTAAAAATTATCTGTTAAGCTCGGAAGTGCTTGGAAAAGAGGAACAGTTGCAGGCTTATTACGAATCAGTTGTTGCTGTAGCAAATAAATATGAAAAAAAATTACTTGCAGGTAACAGCTATTTCTGGATACGTCCAATCGTATACAGCAGCGATGGCGGCACAATTAATTTTCCATGGTACGATACATTAACCGATGCACTTCCCTTCCTGAATGCATTGCAAGGTAAGGAGGAAGGTTGTGTGTTCAGCGATATGGATCAGGGCTGGCACCTGGATGTATTCCTTGATAAAGAAAATATATGTTTCGTTTTTGGTTCACTGGACGACCCTGAACCATATTGGGTTGTAAGCACCAATAGACCTGTTATGGCAAAAAGTGTCGAAGATATCAAACAGAGGGTTAAGCAGCAAATTGCTGCTTTGAGCCCGTCTTTCGGCTATGATTTCTGGACAGAAAGAGAGGCGCTCGATTTTACTGAAATGGATAACAACACTTTATCCTGAAGCAGATAAGAAATTTGCAATATGAAAAAAAAGCTGTTTCTTTTAATTTTAAGTATTTCACTTTTTGCTGTAAGCAACATCGCGCAAAATGCAGATAATGACTCCCTGTTGAATCTTATAAGACAGGATAAGCAGGATACGTTAAAAGCCAAACATCTTATAGCCTACGCACGGAACATGGCGTATATTAACCCCGATACTGCTATTATCCTATGTAAAGAAGCATTGCAGCTGGTTACCCCTGTGACTTCTCCGGAATTTAGCAATGTAAAGGCTGGCACGGAGGTATATGCAATTGAATTGATCAGATTAAAAGCTATTGGCAGTCTTGGAAACTGTTACTTTATGAAGTCGGATTTTTTCAAGGCACTGGAATGTTATACTCAGGCATTGAAAATTGCTGAAAAATTGAACCATAAAAAAAGTATTGCAGCGTATTCCGGTAACCTGGGCAATGTATACAGTCTTCAGGGAAATTATCCTAAAGCGCTTGATTATTTGTCAAAAGCCCTTAAAATAAACGAGGAGCTGAATGATCAGGGTGGTGTTGCAACTACGCTTTTAAATATTGGCAGTATTTATTTATACCTTGAAGACTATGAAAAATCCTTACAATACGATTTAAAGGCACTAAAGCTTAGCGAAAAAACCGATAACAACAAAATAAAGGAAACTGTACTGGGAAACATCGGTATAATATACCGTCATCAGGGAAAGTATGAAGATGCAATGAAATACAATACTATGGCCTTTGATGTGGCAAAGGCAGATGGTAATAAGAGTGGTATGGGCAGCCAGCTGGGTAGTATAGGTGAAATTTATACAGCCACCAAGGATTATACAAATGCCCTGAAGTACCATTTCAAATCGTTGGCCCTGGCCGAAGAAGTGGGCGATAAAAATGAAATAGCATTGAACCTTGGGTTTATTGGTGAGTTATACATGCTTACCGGTGATTTCAAAAAGGCCGAAGATTACCTGAAAAGATCACATGAGCTGTACAAAGTTATTGGCGTTCTGGACAATCTTGCTGAAGTGCAATCTTCACTGTCTCATTTGTACGATACTACCGGGCGTTACAAAGAGGCGCTCACTCATTATAAAGAGGCGGTGAGAATCAAGAATCAGATTTATAATGAGAAAAATGAGAAAAAAATGGTTCAGAAGGAAATGACCCTGGAATTTGAAAAAAGAGAAGCCCTTACGAAGTCTGTACATGAGAAACAGTTGGCGATTGCAGAAGCCGAGAAAAAGAGGCAATGGATAGTTTTCTGGTGTATTATTGTTGTATTGGCTGTTTCTGTTGGGTTTGCAGCTGTTGTATTGCGCTCGCTGCGCATTACACGGAAGCAAAAAGAAATAATAGAGGCACAAAAAAATGTTGTGCAAAAGCAAAAGGAAATTGTAGAAAAGCAAAATGAAAAGATTCTCGACAGCATCACCTACGCACAAAGTATACAGCAGAGTATTTTGATAGAAGAAGACGATATTCGTAGGTTTTTGCCGGATAGCTTTGTGTTTTATAAGCCGAAAGATATTGTGAGCGGGGACTTTTACTGGTTTTCGAAGTTAGACGATAAAATAATTGTAGCAGCGGTGGATTGCACGGGGCATGGCGTGCCGGGAGCATTCATGAGTATGATTGGAAACACCTTGCTTCACCAGGTTGTAAATGAAAACAGGGTCACATCTGTGTCAGAAATTCTGCGCCAATTGAATATTGGAATTTACAATGCGTTGCGCCAGGGCACAAACCGTGCGCTGTCGAAAGATGGTATGGACATCGCATTGTGCTGCATTGATTTTAAAACAAAAGAGCTTCATTTTTCGGGTGCCCAGCAACCGCTTTATATTGTTAAGGATAACGAGCTTATTGTAGTCAATGGCGACAGGAACTCTGTTGGTGGTGGTTACAGGATGATGAACAGCGACCCGATGAAAACAAATTATGCAAGCCATACTTTTTCTTTAACGGACAATATGACCATTTACCTTTCCACCGATGGCTACCTCGATCAGTTTGGAGGCGAACACAGGAAAAAAATGGGCTTCCAGGAGTTTAAAAATTTGCTTTTAAACAACAGGCATTTAAGTATGCAGGAACAAAAGCATGCCCTTGCCGCTGCCCACGATTCCTGGAAGGGAAATAATGCGCAGATAGATGACATTTTGGTAATGGGGATAAAAATACCTGTCTGATACAATTCGCTTTACAATTGCTGCTTTATCTCACAAGCAGGTAGCGTGTGCTTTCAACCTCCGTACACGCAATGTCTTCGGGTGTTATATTTTTAATGCTTATATCTTTATGGAACAGAATGTTTGCTTTTGTATAACAATGCTGTACAAGTGCCGAACAATAAAACGATTTTTCCCTGGAAAGTATATTTTCTTTTGAGCGCAATCCAGTCTTTGATGTGGCAACCATTGTTCCGAGCAATTCCCGTAACGAATATTTTGTATAACCGGCTACCAGGTCAAGGCCTTCAGATAAAATCAATCGTGTGTGTTCTTCTGTCAGGCCAAAATCCATGATAGCAAGGTTTGGGTATTTTTCTGCATCAAAATATTTTAGTGCACGGTTTTCCTGAACACCTATTCTCATTTGTTTGCGATGAATTTCTATATCAGACTCTAATACCCAGTGGTGGCCATCAATACGCCTGCCGCTGAACAAGAAGGCATGCGACCATAACGACTTTTCCTGTTTACGCAGAAAAATTTTCTGTGCCTTTCTTATTGCCATGTCAATTGTTGCTGTGCCCCCAACCAATCCAACAAAACCCGGAGCCGCATACTTGTTTATGAACTCTTCGTTTGATAGGTTGGAGACAGCAATTGAATTAAGGCTTTTCATTTTTTCGGAATCTGGGTTGTTTAATAAATCACATGCTGAAAGGATCGGTTATCTGCATTCATTCTCTTTTTTATAAATTGATGAGCGACTGTTCATTTCCTTCAACATCAATACTTAAAGCACATGCATATCTGTATAGTGGAAATGTTGGCCTCCAATTTTTTCAGTGCAAAAAAAAAATCTCCGACCTTTTGCAAGGACGGAGATTTAGAAGTATTTATTTTTTTATTCCAGTATAAGCTTTCCTGTATGCACAGGGATGCTGTTTTTTGTTACAGAGTAAAAATACATTCCATTTGCTATGGCACTTCCATCAATGGTAAAAGTACTCGTATAAGCAGGGATTTTTACTTTTTTTATTGATTTGCCATACATATCGTAAATAACGAGCTCAGATACTTCATTCAACAGAGTTGTAAACTGCAATGTTGCCGTATGGTGAAATGGGTTCGGGTATACACTTATGCCTTTGTTTGAAGCCGCATCTGCAATTCCCAACCCTGAGTTGGACGAAGTATACGATGCGCCCCATCCGGCTGCATTGGTTGCACCATCTGAAGTAAATGTCACAAGCACATTGTCGCTGTATATTGTAACAGGTGAAGGTATTGTGCTGCCGCTGTATGCACCCATCAATGTTGCCGGGTTGGTTGAATTGTCATAAACCTGTACCTGGTCCATTGAGCTTTGTATGTCAAATGAACCGAATGTAATGGTAATGGAAGCAACACCTGCCGGGTTGATTATCCATGAACAATCAGCATTGTCGCCATAGTTGGTGCTGGAGCCGCTGCCATCGTCAAATGTACCTGCAGGTGCAGTTAATGTAACAGAACCGCTGCATGCAACCGGAGGTGGCGGTGGTATTTGAGTTGAAGTATACGAAGCATCCCAGCCCGGTGCAGTAGTTGTATTGTTTGAAGTGAACTCAACAAGCACAGAGCCGGAGTTTACAGTAGTTGCAGATGGCAATGAATTACCACTGAAAGAAGCAATCTGCGATGCTGGTGAAACAGAGTTGTCGTATATTTTTACAAAGTCCATTCCGGCCTCTGTATCAAATGCGCTGAAACTAACAGTGATGGTAGATGCACCGACAGGTTCGATCAACCACGAGCAGTTGGCATTGTCTCCGTAATTGTTGGAGTTTCCGCTACCATCGCTGAAGTTGCCGGATGCTGCAGTAAGTGTGTTTTGCCCGCTGCAATATACCGGTGGAGCAACAGTAGTTGTATAAGATGCGCTCCAGCCTGCATTGTTATAAGAATAGTCGGATGTAAAACGCACCAGCATGTTGTTGGAAGTTCCTGTAACTGGTGTAGGAGGTGTCATGGTATTATTTCCGCACAATATAGCAATTACGCTTGCTGTTGTATCAGCCCCATCATAAACGGTGATTTTGTCAGAGCAGTTATACACTTCCAAATCAAACACTCCCGTAAACGAAAGCGTAATGGAACCAGCACCCGGAGGCGCTATAAGCCAGAAACAGTCACTGTTGTCGGTATAGTTGCTGCTGCCGCTGCCATCGGTGAAGGTGCCGCTTGCTGTATTTTTTACTATAGTCCCTGAACAGAACTGGGCCATAGCGGCTTGTGAAAAAAGAACAGTAGAAAAAAGAATAGCAGATAAAAATTTAGTCATGGTTTTGTATTTGGTTATGAGAGATTAAAAGCAGCCCTGATTATTCTTTATAATCAGGGCTGGTTATTATTAAAAGGAATGATTAAAAATTATGGAACAAGAGCACAATCATTAATGGTGTACTCCAGGTTAATTTTGTTTTTTACCAATTTGTTGTTGTACACTGTTCTTACAACATAAGAAAGAGGAACACCCGCTTTTATATCAGCTGATTTGCCAAGCTGTGTGGTGAGTGAGCTCAGGGTAGAAGCCGAAATTGCGGAGAACGTTGGAGTAATTGTTCCTCCCAGTGCCAATACTTTAACCGAAAGGCTGTCCAGTGACGACAGGTAGTTTACTTCAGTTTCACCACTTACAGGAGCATTGCTGAATGATAGGTTAACAGCCGCTTTTATCTTCATGATAGAAGAAGACGATTCAATAAGCAGATAAAACACACGCCCATAAGTTACATCCGATACATAACATGCAGGGTTGCCTGGGTTAACATATTTTGCCAAATCCATTGGAGTTACGGATGGGTCAAAAAATTCGTCATAAGTAGAAGGGATATCATAGCTCATTGTAAAGAACGACTGCTTCAATGTTACAAGGTAGTGGTTCATTTCAGATTCGTTTGAAAATTCGAATTCTGCTCCAACTGTTACCGGTGCAATATCCACATCCACGTTCAAAGCAAGGGCAAGTTCTTCCTTTGTTTTTATTTCCTGGTGGTTAAAAGTAAAGCGGCTTGGCAATACTTCATTGTTTTCATAAACAATGTCGTTCAGTGCCTGAGTGATATAACTTTTCTTTACTTCCGGAAGATTTACGTATACAGCGTTTGAACCATTTACAAGATCGATGGATACAGTTCCTGGTCCGCGTTTTACTGCAACAACATCAGGTGTAGCATTTTGAAGTGATGCTCCCTGTAATAAGCTTCCCGGATAAACAACCGAAACATTCGGATCATAAATTGGGAAGTCCGGGTTGCCTTGTAACACGTTCCATGTGCTGGCGGTGCAATTCCAGTTACCACTGTCAACTGGTATAGACGAAGTGCTGGTGTTGGACAAGATTCTGTGGTTTTCAAAGGACTCAAACTCTCCACCTGATTTCAACACCTCTTCAAAAGAAACATCTTCAGCCGGTGAAACATCTTTTTTACAAGAGCTCATAACCAATGTTCCTGCTACTGCCAAAGCACCAATAAAACGTAATTGTTTAGTCATTTCTGTTTTTTTTATGTTTAATTGTTTAAAGCAAATGATAATTCGCGGTTTGAAATCAACCACCATGCTTGTACCGATAAGTCCTGAAGAGAGTTGTAGCTGAAAATGCTACTAAGAGAAATAACTTTTTTCATTTTTAGCGGTTTCGGAACAATGTTTCCATTGTTCTTTTAGGGTGATCACTAATTCAATTGCGGTGCAAATTTACTATGTATGCATATAAAAAGCAAATTTATTTTAAAATTATAAGGTTTTTACCGGAATTTTATAATTCTCAAAAATTTAAATTGTTGAAAATAAGCACTTTATGTAAAGTGCGCTTTTCTCTGTTAAATGCTGCCATCACTATTTTTTTGTAGCATTTAGCGGTTTTACAGTCTTAATGAACTTATTTAAGGCAATATTCCAATATCGAATTTACAATTTGTTGTCAATCAGTGCTTTGCGAAATTTGCTTGGTGCGTATATTTGTAATTACCTGTAAATCAGTTGTTTTTGATGTGTTTTCTATTCTGTATCCTGCATTGTGCGTATATAATATTATACAGTTTCCGCAAATTTGAAACGCGTATATTGGGTCAGGTCATTGAAAACTGATTAACTTTGTATCTTCAAACACTGCACACCATGTCCCTGGTTATTGGTATTACCCACACAGAAGCCCGTTATGAGAATTATCCTTTATGGATAAAGGGTAACGATACTGAAATCGAGATCATAAAACTTACGGCCGAAAACAAAAAGGATCTGGAAAAATGCGATG
>FRDC01003845.1_pt2 | contig 38273 bp, 31 predicted proteins | sample 1106171 | NCBI WGS metagenome assembly FRDC01 (sample SAMEA3930566, study PRJEB13176) | freshwater metagenome | biome: Drinking water system; feature: drinking water; material: water | place: Singapore | collected 2014-12-20 | reverse complement strand
TGAGACCTTCTCCAGAATCTACAGTTTGCCCCCCAAGACCCAGCTACGTGAAGCGAACGAAGACGACTTCGACATCATCTTCGCGATGAACCGGGTTGTCATGGAGATGAACCGCCTGGTGGTCAGCTCGGACATCAACCAGAACGAGGTCACGTCGATCGACTACATCGCAGGTCTGGCAACCGGCTCAGGCATCGCTTTCACCACCCCGCGCTCCAAGTTCCTTGTGCCACTCCCTTACGCGCACACCCTGGAGCAGATCAGCCTCCGGTACCTGGGCACTCCAGACCGGTGGCATGAGATTGCAGCGTTGAACGGTCTGGCTGCCCCGTACATCGACGAGACCGGCTTCACCCTGCCCCTACTCACCAATGGCAGCGGTAACGCCGTCACGGTCTCGGATGCCACGAATCTCTTCGTGAATCAGACCGTTTGGCTCAGTAGCATCGCTGTCGGCCGAATCAAGCGCCGAATCACCAAGATCGAAGCCCTCAACCCAGGACTGGTCATGGTCACGCTCGATGGAGATGCCGACCTTGAACAGTTCACTGTGGGTGCAGGGTCTGTGCTTCAGGCCTTCCTCCCCAACACCGTGAATTCACAGCAGTCGATCTTCATCCCAAGCGATGAAGAAGTGGACGAAGAAGCCTACAGACTCAAGTCAATTCCAGGTGTTGACTACTTCGATCCTCTCCTGAGGGTAGGCGGCATCGACCTCCTTCTGACGCCGACCGGCGACTTGGTCATCACCCCCGATGGGGACACGAGGCTTGCTGTCGGTCTGACGAACATCGTCCAGAAGGTCAGGGTCGTGATCGACACGGTTCGGGGCTCGCTGCTTCATCATCCTGAGTTTGGCTTCCCCCTGCAGCCAGGCGACAGCACCGCAGAGATGAGCGCGAAGGACATCCTCAAGCTTTGCAAGGGTCTCTTCGCCGATGACCCCACCTTCACTGGTGTGGAGTCGGCCGCAATCTTGAAGGACGGACCCGTGTGCAAGATCACCCTCGCGGTGGGGATCGCGGGTACCCAGCAAGTCATCCCCATCACCGTAGAGATCCCCCGGTAAGCGCCGGCAATCTTTGCCGTAGGGTATAATCTCCACAGGGATTCAAACTCATGGCAACCATTCCCACCCCCAGGTCGTACTCTGCCGTCGTCGGCGACATGCTGGACGCCCTGCTCTCCAAGCTCGGCTTCCCCAGCGTTCGCGTGGGCTCCGGCACCCTGTCCATCATCGAGGCAGCGGCTCAGTCCGACCTTCGGAGCAGCCAAGACATCTTCAACCTGCTGAACTCGACCTCGTTGGATCGAGCCACCGGGCAGGCTCTTGACCGGCTCGGGAATGACGAAGACGCACCACGAATCGCCCAGTCGGCGGCCAGCGGCAAAGTCACCATCAGCGATACCAGCTTCACCAAGATCTCCACCAAAATCTTCCAGGGCAAGCCGCCCCCGATCATCGGAAGTGCCGTCCTGTACGTCACCGATGCCCTCCTGTTCCCGGCTTCCGGCAGCGTGTACGTTGGTCGCGGCAGTGGCAACTACGAAGGCCCTCTGGCCTACACCAGCAAGGTCGACAACGTCAACTACTGGACTCTGAACCTGGACGTGGGCAACTACACGACCAAGTACCACAACCTCGGCGAGACCGTGATTCTGGCCCAGGGCGGTGACCGGCTGATCTCAGCGGGTACCACCGTTCGGACGGCCCAAGCCAACACCTCTTCCTCGGTTGAGTTCACTACCCTGTTCGCGGCCACCATTCCAGATGGCGAGACCGTCCTGACCGACGTCACTGTGGTCGCCAAGGCGCCAGGGGTGATCGGCAATGTCATCGCCGGTAGCATCAAGGAGTTCGCCACCAACCCGTTCACCGGGGCGTCAGTAACCAACCCCTCGCCATTCAGCAACGGCCTGGCAACCGAAGACGACAACACCTACCGCGAGCGCATTCGTGATGTGCGGGCCTCCCGGTCTCGTGCAACCCCGCTGGCCATCAAGACCGGCATCACCGGCATCACCTCCCTGGAAGAGAACAAGCGGGTCATCAGCTGTTCGATTGTTCGTCGCCAGGACTACCCCACCACCATCTACCTCGATGACGGCACCGGCTACGAAGAGGCCACCACCGGCATCGCCCTGGAGACCTTGGTCGATGAGGCGCTGGGTGGTGAACAGTACTTCCAGCTGATCCACGGCAGGCCTGTCTCGAAGGCATACGTCGTCTCCGGCTTCTCCGCGCCTTTCGAGCTGAGCGCAGCCATGAAGCTGTCGGTCAAGGTCGGCGGGAAGCTCAGCGAGCACATCTTCAGCTCCCGTGAGTTCCGAAGCATCGACAACGCAAGCGCCTATGAGGTGGTCGCCAGCATCAACGCTGACGTGGACCTGACCTGGAGCGCCAGAACCAACGCCTCAGGCACCAAGGTGGCTCTCTTTGCCAAGTCGGACACCGAGGAAGACATCGAGGTCGTGGCAGCGACTGGACCCTTCGAGGACGCCAATCCGATCCTGGGCTTCGCTGCAGGCCGTGTTGACACACTGCGTCTTTACAAGAACGATGTTCTCCTCAGCAAGGATGGCCAGTTGGCTGTGTTCTTCGGGAATGACTATGGGCTGTGGAACGACACCAGCTCTGGTGAGACCCTGGAGATTCAGGTCGACGGCGTGGACGTAGACCTGGCGGCTGGCACCAACCTCTACACCATCTCCGATGTCGACTTCGTCAATGCGGGAACCGAATACCGCACGGTCAGCTCCACCAACAGCATCGACAGCTGGGTGACAGTGCTGAACTACAAAATCCCAGGCATCACTGCCGCGTCGGTCGGTGGGGCCATCACATTGACTTCAAACCGTGGTCGCACCTCCAAGGCCAGCGTTGCCATCACCGGTGGAACTCTGGTCGCCAAGAACTTCTTCCCGGTCGGAGAGGTGGTCGGGCGAGATCTCGACTACACCCTGGACCGCAACCTGGGACAGATCCGCCTCGAAGACTCGCTGGTTCTCCATGAGTCAGACCGTCTGACGGCTGGCAGCTACGCCACCAGGGCATTCCTGGAGTCGGCAGAGATTACCACCCTCACCATCAACGGTTCCTCGAACACGACCCGGTCAGGCGAATCAGGCGCTGAGCTGTGGTTCGTGGTCGATGGGACCGCAGAGTTGGTCACTACCCGCATTGGTGTGGCCACCCCCATCATCTACTTCGATGACGGAGCATGGTCGCTGGGCTCTCCTGCACCGCGCAAGATTCGCATCTCGCACTGGTCTGGCACTGGTACGGTTGCTGGCACTTCGACCTTGTTCGAGAACGCCCAGGTCGGCGACTGGCTCATCGTCAATGACACCAATCTGCCCATCGCCAACCGGGGCGCCTTCCGCATCGTGGACGTGGGCTCCGGTGGCATCAACGTGACGGTCGAGTTCCCGGCATCGTCTGGCTTCTCGAACGTAGGTGTCACTCTGGCTATCGGTGGCATCACCGTGGTTAGGACTGCAGCGGATCTGCAGCGGGTCTACCTGCCCAACGCAACCAACTACACGGCCACCAGCCTCTCGACCGCCCTCAGCTCGCAGCTGCGCGGTGCTACAGCTGCCACCTACCGCACCCGTCAGTTCCGGGTTCGGACCAACAGCTTCCTCTCCGAGGGCGATATCGCCCTGGTTGCATCCAACGTGGAGGGCTTGAAGCTCGGCCTGCCAGTTGCCAGCGCAACCCTCAACGCCACCTCACACCTCGCGGCCATTGAAGCTGGGAACCCGGAGACCGGTACTCCCACCTTCGAGATCTCTGCCATCTCCGCCATCACCGACCTTGACACGTTCGACGTCTCCTCACTGGGTCTCATCGAGTCGAACCACATCCTCGTGGGGTCTCGGTCGCTGAAGGATGGCTCCCTGTACCGTTACAGCAATGGCGGTCACGTGAGCCCCATCGAATACATCTCCGGAACCACCGTCAACATCCGACGGCCGGCCATCGAGACCTGGCTGCCTGCAGATCGCCTCTACGCAACCAACCCGTACGCCATGACGTCTGACGACGAGATGACCGTGGTTCTTGACGGAGACACCGCCAGCAAGCGGTTCGTCATCCCGATGTTCCGGCGCGTCAAGCCCGGCTCAAGCACCTACGGCATCACCAACGACTTCAAGGACGCCGACAACGCGAACCTCAGCCTTGCTAAGGCATTCGGCACCGGCATGGATTGGCGTGACTTCGCCGTCTTCATGCCCGCTCGAACCAAATCGCATGGCTCGCCCGACACCAACAAGACCTTGATGTGGCGTTACAAGCGTCTGGGTTCTGAAGGCAACAAAGCCCGCATCCAGTACATCTACCCGACGGCCATCAGCCAGACGGCTTTGGCTACCTGGTCTCCTCTGACCAGCTCGTACACAGACATCAAGGTACGGCTGCCCAGTGGTAGCTCCCCGCGTACTGGTGTTACCTACACCAACAGCACCCGCATCGGGCTCTCTGCCCAGTCGGCGGGTGGCGGTCTGTACAACTACCAGCATGTCTTCAACCTGCCCATCGCCAGTGGTGTCCGTGAGGTGCGGCTGAACTACAACACCCACGATGGATCCTTTGCGGTCAGCCAGGTGGTCAGCGGAGCATCCGCCAGCGGCTGGACCATCACCTTCGTGAGCAGCGCTGGACCGACCGGCTACCTCATCATCACTGGTGGTGCCGGCGCTTTTGTGGATGGAGAAGACTTGCTGGTCTCTGCAACGCCTCGTGCAAAGGCCAGCGGCTCGCAGTACGGCTACGCAACCTTGACCCTGACCAACCCCTCTGGCATCACGGACCACGGCTTCAACGTCAACGACGTGCTACACATGGAGTACAACGGCACTGGCACCGGCGCTGGGTTCTTGAGCGGCAATCGACAAATCTTGGAGCGAACCGCCACCACTCTTCGGTTTATTGAGGGTACGACCGGTATCGCCAGCACCAACAACATCGGCACTGTTAGTTTCGATACAGCCGAAGTGAAGCTGACTGGATCCACCGTCGTGGTCGGCGACATTCAATCGTTGGGCTCAGGTGCAAGCGTCCCGGCTACTTGGGTGCAGGGCATCAAACTAGCGACGGTTGCAGACGGCTACACCGTAGGTCAGTCGCCCGTGGTACCGCTCGCACCTGAACTGGGCACCACCATTCAGTGGCACCTGCTGAATGCTACCTCGAACATCGCCTGGTTCCCCCTGGGCGTTACGACCATCACGGCCATCGCCACTGCTATCAACGCTCAGGCGAACTGCCCAGTCACAGCTTTCATCGCAGGTGACGGTCTCGGCGATACCAGCGGCAGCATCACCTACGCCACCTACGAGGCATCTCCGAATGGCCTCGGCAGCACCACCGCTGACACTCCATGGTACTACTTCAGCGACGGCTTGAACTGGGTGCGCAGCAACACGACCCCGCTGCTGGACACCCTGGACTTCAACTTCACGTTCAAGAACGCCATCAACAGCACCCTCGCCTCCAACAGCGACTGGGCCAACGAGACGGTACGGCTTGTCCCCATCACCGCCGAGAACATCAGCGAGTACCTGGCCACCAGCGGCCCTGGCGGTCTCTTCGCCAACGGCGAGACGGTCGTCAGCAACCAAGGCAAGCGTCCTCAAATCACCACCATCACCGTTGGCTCGGGCGGCAGCGTTCAGGTTCAGGGCGGTACCGCCAACAGCCTGACCTCGGTTGTCAAAGGCCAGGCGATCCAAACCGCCTCCACCTATGCGGTGGTCACCGTGGCAACCAGCGATACGACCGGCCTCAGCGCCGGCCACTGGATGGAGCTGCAGAACTCCGTCGCGGTTCCCAAGAGCCGCATCACCAGCGACACCAACCTCGACAGCATCGAGAGCGATGGGTCGGTCTACATCGGCAAGCTCAAGCTCAACTTCACCAACGGCACTCCCATCACCTGGACGGTCGGTGAAACCATCACGGGCGGAACCAGTGGCGCTTCGGCAACCGTCACGTCGTCCACCACGGGCACCAGCGGGAGCGTGACCTTCAGCTACAAGACTTGGAACGGCATCAACTTCACCAACGGCGAAGCCCTCAACGGCAGCACCAGCGGCCCAGCCTTTGGAACCGCCAACGGCTCGCAGTTTGCAGACACTACCGATCCAAAGGCCTGGGAATGGGCCAACACCGCCGTCAATGCGGTGGTCGCCAGCCAGACCTGGCAGATCGAAAAGCAGGGCGACTTTGTCTGCTACCAGTGGGTCAGCGGCTCCAGCCCCAACCTCACCGGCATCCAAGAGGGTGACTGGGCCTACATCCATCTGCCTGGCACCATCAACCAGCTGAACCGTGGCGCGTTCCGTATCGTGCGGGTAAGCAACACCACCAAGACCTTCTGGATCGAGAACGCCAACGCCGTGGAAGAGACCTCGGTGATGTCGATCGCCTTCATCACCTACGACAGCGTCATGCCAGGGGACAAGCTGGCCATCAACACCAGCCTCTGGGGCATCAACAACCTCGGGACCTGGACCGTCAAGAGCATCGGCGTCGGGCTCACGACCAGCGGGTTCACTGGCACTCCCAACCAGTGGCTCTTCACGTTGGACACCACCGACCGCGCAACCACTGCAGTGGCAGCCCCTGGCCCAGCAGCCCTGGGTACCAGCTCGAACCTTGTGCAGGTTATCGAAGGCAGCCCCAGCCGCCTCATCAAGCGGATCTGGGCCATCAGCCTGAACCCAACTGACGGCTCCCTGACGGACATCAAGTTCGACACCTGGGCCGGTGGGACCAAGGTTTCTGAGGCTGCTGGAACTGTCCTGGGAAGCCTGGACAAGCTCAACTTCAGCACCAGCGTTGCCTCGGGCATCGACGGCTACCAACACAGCGTTGGCCTCATCGAGGAAGCCAACAAGGTGGGCTACGGCGTGGACAGCGATCCGGCGACCTACCCGGGCCTCATCGCTGCAGGCGCCTCGGTCAACATCGAAGGTCCGTTGATCCACCGGATCCAAGTCTCCTTGGCTCTCCGCACTCGGTCTGGCGTCAGCACCCGGGACGTCAAGTCGGCTGTTCGGTCGGCGGTCTCAGCCTACGTGAACGCCATCGGTGTGGGTAAGCAGGTTGCTCTGTCTGAGATCGTCTCGGTCGCTCAGGCGGTCAACGGGGTCGTGGCGGTCACCGTCCTCAGCCCCACCTACTCGTCTGGCAACGACCTGATCAACATCCAACCCTACGAAAAGCCCATGATTTTGAACCTGGACGACGACGTTCAGATCTCCTTTGTGGGAGAATAAGCAGGTCACACAATCTTAGTCTGAGGAAACCAAGACATGTCAAAGCTCTTCCGTCGAACCTGGGAACGTCAGCGCTACGGCCGCTCCGGAGCCATCAGCTCGCCACTGTCTGCCCGTACTGGCACGGACGGTGCAATCTCTGGCGCCAGCTTCGCAGCTCCCGTGAAGGCGTTCACTTCGGCAACCGCATCGTTCGTCGCTTCAGATGTCGGTCGGAAGATCCGCATCACCGGCACTGCCACCAACCGCTACGACGGAGTCTACGTCATCGACGCAGTCAACAGCGGGACTTCGGTCAACCTCCGATTGAACCACAACGTCGGCGGCACCCCCATCAGTGACGCCAAGTTCTACGAGAACGGCACCAGCATCACGTGGAAAATCCTGGAATCCTGCACCTTTGTGGCCGATGCCGCAGGTGACATGGAAGACTTCTACCCAGGCAGCTACATCTTTATCGAATCATCCAACAACGCCAACAAGGGTCTGTGGTTGATCAGCCACCGTGTTGACTCCCAGACGGTCTACCTCTGCAAGTCGTACGTCTTCTGGATGTCGGACAACAACCCCGTCACCTTCTTCACCATCGAGGGCACCGAAGACTTCCAGGCTCAGTCCAGCTTGAAGTGGTACGTCATCGACCGGCAGCCCATGTCGGCCCCCGAGTACTACGAGATGTGGGTTCAGTTCCTCATCGACTGCGGCTGGACGTTGTACCAGCAGCGCGGTGCCCACACGACCCTGACCACTTGGAGAGATACCGTCCTCAAGTCCACCGGCGAGACGGACGCGCTCATTCCTGGCGGCAAGGCGATGTTCCTGCGGTACTGCATGATTGGTGTCAGGGGCACTACTGCTCAATCAGTCAACGGCTCTGGTGTCGGTATGGCCTCGGCGATCTTCCAGCACTGGGATCCAACCCTCACCGCAACCACTCCAGGCAACGGCTCTGGTGGTGTCAAGGCGAGCGCCAACCTCAACGACCTGGCAGCCGCCAACCCCGCCAACAACTTCTCGAACGGCAACAGTTTCTCGTGGAGCCAGTATCCATGGCGCCAGGCGTCTGTCTCGTGGCTGGAGCGTGGCCGTTCAGACCTGCCCGAGCAGTTCGCCTTCTCGGACTACGCCTTCTTCGGCGACCGCGATGAATTCAGCTCGAACGTCTCGATGTTCGGTACTGCCGGCGCCATCAACTACTCCAGGTACCAAGGCGGTCATCTGAAGGTGATGGGTTCCAACCCAAACATCGTCACGGTCATCAACAACGTGACCTCGGGTTCCAATAAAGACCTGAACACGGGTACCATCGACATCGCAGGCCTCACACCTCCGTACGCAGTCGGCGACAACATCACGCTCGTTGGTCGAAAGACCAGCTCTCCTGCCGAATACGTGGAGACAACGACCATCGTCAGCTTCAACAACACCGACACCAGCAACCGCCTGGTGCGCGTCGCTGCCATCAGTATGGCCTTCGGCAACGGACCCGACACCCTGAAGCTGCAGATCGGTGAAGACCCGTTTCCGGTCGCCATGAACAGCCAGATAAACGCGACCTACACACCGTTCCTGCACAACCTCAGCAAGCTGGCGAACGCCACCACACTGTTGGGCTCACCCGGCCGTGACTATGATGCGACCAACTTCGGCAGCACCTCGACTGGATTCCAGATCTGGTCCGCCGGCTTCAACGAGATCGACCCCAACCGAAAAACCGGCAAGTTCGGGCTTCTGTCCGTCGGTGTTCGCAACACGACCAACGGCGAGTTCCGTGGCCGTTGGCGGTACTGGTGGGAAGTCCCCGACTATCGGTGGCCCATGGGCGCCAAGGTTCTTGTGGGCGGCACCGACGCCTACGTGGTCGTGAACCCGGGCACCACCACCAACATGGTCATGAACGGCCCCATGACCAAGGCGATGGCTGCCATCTTCCCGTAAGAGGTCCGAATGGCTCTGGCTGGTAAAAGAACCGCAGCTGCAGGTGGCGCCGATGCAACGGTGACCACCTTGGCTGGCATTCATGGTGTCATCGACGCAGCCCTTGTTGCGGCTGGGTGGACAGCTACAGCTATGCCAGCCGGTACCGCATGGCAGCCCAGCACGGTGCTTCCTCCGTTCACTTCAACCTACGCAAAAGGAGCTGTCGTCACCAATGCTGGTAACCGCTACCAGTGCATCAAGGGCGGGGCTGCCAGTACCAGTCCCACCGGTCCCACCGGCGTCGGCCTTGCTATCAATGAGGGAACTAACCAGTGGCGTTTCTTGACCAAGATTGGAGATCCAGACGTACTCTACACGAGCACCGGTGAATCGGGTGCCGAACTCATCACCATGCGCATCTTCGCGCAGACGGCTACGACCGCAAGCATCAACATGGTCATGTACCAGTACTGGGACGGCACCTTCGGATACAACCGGATCGGCCCCAACGCCAATGCGGTCGTTCAAATCACCTTCACTGCCGGCAACACTCACAACTATGCAGTAGCCGCAGACAAGGACGCCTTCTTTGGTATCTTCAATGACAACACAAACAACCGTCGGCTCATTGGTGGCGGAAGGTTGATCCGGCTACCTACGGTCAACTCGACCTACTTCGTATCAAACGCAACCGTCACTGCAGGCGCCAACAAGACCTTCAACTTCTCTTCAGGGAACCCCATCGCTGCCGGCTATAAGCTCGGCGATCGAGTTTTCGTGGTCAGCCAACAAGCCAATGCAGCGGACCCTTTTGATCCAACTGTCCCTCTGTACGCAGCAAAAATCACCGGCCTGACTACGTCAAGTATAACCATCGACGTCGCACTGGAAACGACCAGCTCTGGGGCTCTCATTGGCGCGGATCCCATGCCACTGTGGTACACGAACGCCAACACCGGCTCTACGCTTACTACCACCAACTTCCTTTACACGAACTACCGTTTCGATCAGTCCTTGACGAACCTCTTTACGTCTAGCACCCTGGAGCAGGGCTACACGCACAACGGCACCGGTCGAATGCTCACTGCTGCTTTCGCTGAAATCGATCCGAGCCGAACTGGTCGGGTGGGCATGGGGCACTCGCTGTTCGTGAACGCCAACAACGAAGCGTGTGGAATCATCCCGAACTATTTTTGGAATCCCAGAACCACAGACGCCCTTTGGGCCATTGGGCGAAGCTCCAAAGAGTCCTCCAATTTCGACTACGTCACCTTCCCTGCAAGTACAGCCTCTCCAAGCGGCCAGCAAAGAGAGACGGTCGGTCCATTTGCAATCAGTGGTAGCGCTGGCTACACCATTGACTACTTCCCTCTGAATACTTCGACCGCGATGAATCAGATCTGGATCGAAGCTGAGGTTCACGATCAGATCAGCACGACCCACGCCGGGAAGATGATCTGGGCTCCAATCGACAGAGCTTTGGCGATTCCCATCGTCCCCAACCAGGGCTACCCTTTCCAGGGCCAGCCGTCCGATGGTGACGGTGGCTTCCTCATGGACACCGACGGGAACGTGTTCGCGTGGGCCCTCTACATGCCAAACCGAGACCAACAGGGGCGGTCGCTCAACTTGAACGAGAACCAGTACGGCAATCACGCCGCAGAGCCCTTGCCTTTCGACTCCCCAGAAGCCGTCAGCGGTGGCACGGGCAGCGCCTTCAACTCGGGGTTCAACTAACATGCTGGAATACAAGCAAAGTGTCGCCAAATTCGTGCCAGTGCGCATCTTCGACCAGGGTGGTACTCCCGTCGGCGGTGTGGCCTTCGGCTCTGTCACCGCCGCCATCCAAAAGGCAGACGGTAGCACCACTACCCTCAGCGTTGTGCTGGCAGACTGGAGTGAGATCACCACCGGTGCTTTCTCGGGCGCCGGCATGTACCTCTTGAAGCTGAGCGCGTCCAACCTGGACCAGCCGGGGCTACTGACCTACGCGGTCGCAACCCCCAGCAACAAGACCTACATTGGGGCCATCAAGGTGGTTGCCAACGAAGAGGTCGACACCTACGCCCGCATCGGGGCACCTGTCCTGTCAACCATCAGCGCTGACATCGCAGGCGTCAAGACCGACGTGGCAGGCGTTGCCAGCGGTGTAGCAGCATTGAGCGCCGGCCAGACCAGCATCCAGAACGTCGTCAACCTCTTGAAGAAGTACGAAGAGGGCCGATGGAAGATCCACATCACCGGTGGAGACGCCAATCGCTTGGTACTCTACGACACTGACGACGTCACCCCGCTCTTGAAGTTCGACCTCAAAGACTCCGGCGGGGCTGCGACCTTCATCAACCCGTTCGAGCGCGTCCCCTTCCCGTAAGCTAAGGCCGGCAATCTTCTGGCTAGGAAGCGGGGTGCCCAACCCCTCAGGAGATTTCCATGCCAGCAGCCATCCCAGGACCGCCGCCGTTCGCCACCGCCACTGTCGCGGGTCTCGTGTCGGCTGTGGCCCAAACCTTCGGTGGCGACAAGACTTTCACCGGGAAGATCATCAATACCAACCCCTTGGGGTTGCAGTCCTACACTACCGGCACTCTCCCGACTCCGGCGTCCGCCTACACCGGCTACCTCGTCTACAACACCACCACCTCCAAGGTGATGTTCAGCGATGGGTCCGCCTGGGTGGCTCTGGACGTCAGCTCGGGCTCGTTCGTCTCCAAAACTGGCGACACAATGACCGGTGCCCTGACCATCACGGGCGCAGGCCTGGTGGTGGATAGCGCCGACAACACCCTGGTGGTCGACGCCACCAACAACCGGGTAGGCATCGGCACTGCGACACCGGTTGATCGGCTCGACGTCTCCAGCGGCGGCTTGGCCGTCCGAGGAGCCACTCTGGCATCTGGCGCCGGTGCCTTCGTCAGCCACGCTACCTCCATCACCACCATCTCCAGTGTGAACTGGACCGGGCCGGCCTACCGAGACCTTCGGCTGGAAGCCCAGGCGATCAGCCTCCGCACGGGCACTTCTTCGGTCACGGAGCGGATGCTTGTTGCCTCGAACGGCAACGTCACCTTCGACACCAACACCCTGGTGGTCGATGCAGTGAACAACCGAGTGGGCATCTTGTCCGCCACCCCCAGCGTCCCCCTTGAGGTGGCTGGCATCATCCAGAGCACCACGGGCGGCTTCAAGTTCCCTGACAACACCGTTCAGACCACCCAGGCCGTTGCCAAGGTAGGCGACACGATGACGGGCAACCTGGTCATCACCGGTGCCGGGCTCAACGTCGACAGCGCCGACAACACCCTCTTCGTCAACGCAACCACGAACCGGGTGGGTATCGGCACCGCAACCCCCTCCAAGACCCTCGACGTCAATCAGGCTGTCGGCAGTGACTACCTGGTGCAGATCCAGAACACCGACGTCACCGGCGCATCTGGCATCGCCTTCTTCAGCAACGGCGGAACCGAACGCCTGCGCGTAGGCTACGGCAACCCCAGCTTCAGCTCGCCCAGTGCTGGGGTCAACTTCTGGCACACCGACGGCGTTACCGACACCGTCATCGCTCATGCTGGTGTTGAATTCCACCGGTTCTACAGCAGCGGCAGCATCAAGTTCGATCAGGCAGACAGTCTGGTGTCCATCGACGCCGGCAACAACCGGGTGGGCTTCGGCATCGCTTCGCCGACCGCCGGCTTCCTGGTGGACATGACCACATCTTTGGGGTCCAACGGCCAGATTCTGCGGATCCGCAATACCAACAACGCTGGACACGGTAGCATCGAGTTCTGGAACCACAGCTCCGCAACCCCCCAAGGTAGCATCGGATGGGCAGGCAGCGGTGTAACCGACGGTGGCGCTAACGTCTTCTCGATCGATATCCCGGCTGGCTTGACCATCCGAAACGGTACGTCGAATCTATACACCTTCGGCAGTAACGGTCTCTTCATCTGCAACCCGACCGACAACGTCCTCTACGTCAGCAGCAACACCTCCATCAAGCAGGTGGCCATCAACAGCAGCAACCTCACAGGCGCAGCTGGCTTCACGCACCCGTTCATCGTGGAGCTTGGCACCACTGGGACCAGGTCTTCGTTGATCCGTGGCGGCGGCACTATTCGCAAGGGCCTCAGCTTCCAGGACTCGACCAACAACCGCACCTGGACCATCGACCACAGCACCTCAGGCAACAACAACCGCTTCGAGACTTGGTACCACAACGGAACCACTGAGGCTCGAATTCTGACCCTGACGACCGACGGTCGCATGGGCATCAACAACGTCACGCCAACGGTCGCGCTGGACGTGGACGGAAGTGCCCAGTTCACCGGTGGCCTGACGGTCGACACCAACACTCTCATCGTCGATGCGACCAACAACCGAGTCGGCATCAACACCACTCCTGCGGCCGGCAACGCCCTCGACGTAGTGGGCGACATCGCTTTCTCCACCGCCCTGAAGCCTGGCGGGTTGGCTGGTACAGCTGGGCAGATCCTTCGCTCCAGCGGTGCCGGTGTGGCTCCCACTTGGGTTGATCCAGGTGCAGCCTCGATCTCCATCGGAAGCACGGTGACCTCAGGCACCGCCGGCTCCATCCTCTTCGTCAACAGCGGACCCATCCTCGCCCAGGACAACGCCAACTTGTTCTGGGATGACACCAACAACCGGCTGGGTGTGGGCACCGCAACCCCTTCTGTGGCCCTCGACGTGGTCGGGGCTGGGCAGTTCACTGGCAACCTGACGGTCGACACGAACACTCTCATCGTCGATGCGACCAACAACCGAGTTGGTATCGTCACCACTTCGCCCAGTGAAGCTCTACATGTCACCGGCAACGTCAGGTTCTCTGGCGCTTTGATGCCGAACAACCTCGCAGGCACCTCGGGTCAGGTTCTCACTTCGGCGGGTGCTGGCACGGCTCCTACGTGGGCAGCTGCGATGGCTGTCGGTGGAGTGCTGACTTCGGGCACTGTTGGATCTGTCCTCTTCGTTGGCTCGGGTCCGACCCTCACGCAGGACAACGCCAACTTGTTCTGGGATGACACCAACAACCGGCTGGGCATCGGTAACGCGACCCCCAGTGAAGCTCTACATGTAACCGGCAACGTCAGGTTCTCTGGCGCTTTGATGCCGAACAACTCAGCCGGCACCTCGGGTCAGTATCTGCAGTCTGCCGGGGCGGGCGCAGCTCCGACGTGGGTGACGCCATCGGTCATCACTGGCACGGGAACGAACGGGCGTGTGGCCATCTGGAGCGGCACCTCAACCCAGACCAGCGATGCCAATTTCACCTACGCCAGCACCACCCTGACCCTAGCTAAGGCGGTCAGCATCAATCCCGCCTTGCTCATCGACAAGGACCTGAGCACCACCCTTGGCAATCCGCACCTCTGGCTGGGCGGCAACGCACACAACACCTCTGGTGGCATCTACCCCATCGCCTTCGGCTACACTGCAACGCCTGGCACCACCTACGCACCTGGCGAGATCGGCTTCGTCACCACTGACACCTCCGTTTCCAGCAAGGGCGATCTCTACTTCGCCACCCGCGATACAACCACCGGTTCCACGATCCCATCTGAGAGAATGCGGATCAAGTCTGACGGTAGCGTTCAAATCTCCAACAATCAGGTCACGGCTGGTAGCGGCACTGGTATCACGACCAACTACAACGGCGACGCCCGCCGTGGCTACTTCAAAATCACCTTCACTGAAGCTGCTTTCACTGCAGCTGCCACCAGCGAAGACAAGACCGTCTGCACCATCCCGGCTAAGGCTCGGGTCGTCTCGGTCATCGCCGACACGACTACTGGCTTCACCGGCGGCGGGGCCTCCACCGCCACGCTGCGCTTGGGCAAGACCACCAACGGTCAAGAGTACATTCTTGACCACAGCGTGTTCGCCACCGGCACCAAGGGCCTGGCGGACGGCGACTTGGGCACCAGCATCAACAGGGCAAACGCGGTTCAAGGCGGGGACATCCCCTCGTGGACGGCGACGACAGACCTCAAGATTCGCCTGACCTCAGACGTGAACGTTGCCGACCTGACGGCCGGCTCCATCACCTTCTACATCACTGTGGAGTTCTTGTAACATGTCCTCTCCCAAGATTGAAGTCTTCTTCCTCTACGACGCAACGACCCAAGCGCCGCTCACCGGAGCGACGCCCACGTTCGACACGTACAAGGACGACCTCGGCACCAACCTGACACAGCCGACCATCAGCGAAATCGGCGGCGGTGCGTACAAGTTCACCCCCGACATCACGACCAGCCCCAACCGTGGAATCGTCTACATCGTGGACGGCGGAGCCTCAGCCAGCCCTCGCCGGGTGGCACGTTTCGTGCGGCCCGAGGACTTCGCGGTCGACTACCTCCCGGACATGTACGACATGGATTTCGGCAAGTGGCAAATCATGGTCAGCGGCCCGGACAACCACCGCTTGGTCACCTACCGTGCCGACGGTGTTACAATACTCAAGAAGTTCGACCTCTTTGACCAGGCTGGCGTTCCCACCAGCATCAACCCCTTCCGCAGGGATCCGGTGTAACACATGCAGACCCGCGCTATCATCAACGCACAGCTTCAGGCGGCTCGGAAGGCTCGGGTCGCTGCCGGTATGTGTCGTACACATGGAACTAGGCCGGTCATGCCTGGCACCAAGCAGTGCCGGTCATGCCTGTGGGCTCAGCAGGAAGCCAACCTTCGCATGTTCTTTGGCATCAGTCTGGAAGACTACGCGCGAATGGAGCTGGCACAAGACCGGAGATGCGCAATCTGTCGATCAGCCTGTCCAAGCGGGCGCGATCTCGCTGTTGATCATGACCACGTCACCAACGCAGTGCGTGGGCTTCTTTGCGTAAATTGTAATCAAGGTCTCGGTAAATTCAAAGACAGCCAAGATCTACTGGAAAAAGCTTCAGTCTATCTGCGAGGTTACAGTGCCATTTCCGATCACTAAGGGCTTTGGCTCTCAAGGGGACGGCAGCGGCTCCGGCCTGGCGTCCACGCAAGGCTATGGCGACCCGGCAGCTCCCGGTGGGGCATCCTTCACCCTGCTCCTCATCGAGGTCTACCCCGATCGCCTCGAACTGGTGTTCAGCACCAACGTTCAGGCGGTTGGACCAGCCTTGGTGCCCTCTCAGTGGACTGTTACGACCGCCGTCAGCGGGGCGCCTATTCCTGTGGTGACCGACGTCATTGTGGCAGGTCCTCGGATCAAGCTGTACCACACCGAAGAGCGTACCGGAGTGCTCTATCTACTGAATCTTCCTGTGGTTGGCATCAAGAACATGGGCGGCGACCTCTACGCCGGTCCCTTCACCGCCAACTACACCGGCGTGGGAGTTGTTCCCTACCTGGTGGTGGCAGGGTCCGACGATGGGTACCACGTAAAGGTAATCTTCTCAGAGCCGGTCGTTGTGTCGGAGGCTTTGATCCCCTCCAACTACGTCATCACGGGCGGGGCCGGCCTCACCGTCTACGAAGTCACCCAAGAAAACGCGACCATCTTCGAGTTGCGCACCAGCCTTCAACAGGTGGGTCAGTCCTACCTCCTGACGGTGAGCAACGTGCATGACTTGCAAGGGAACCTCATCTAATGCCTAGTTCAGTATCATTCCTCGGCTCAGGCTTCTACGTTGCCAGCGCGACGGCCATTGCCGCCACGACTGTGCGCATCAAGTACAGCACGGCGCCGAAGGCTACGAACCCGGTCGGAGTGAGTGACGCGCTGAACCCGGCCAACTACGCCTTCAGCGGCCCTGGTCCCTACTCCATCGTCAGCGTCCAGCCGGTCAGCGGCAGCTCCTTGCTGTTTGACATCGTCTTCGCCAGTGCCTTGACTGTCGGCACCTGGGTAGTCACGGTCTCCAGCGTTCAGACGCCCGCCAACAACCCTCTCACCTCCCCGACTGCAGCTCAGTTCCAGGTCACCAGCACCGCAAGCCTGGCGCCTCTGAGCGGTGGCGCTGAAGATGACGACGCAGAGAAGATCATCCGCAAGCACCTCAGCACGGCTCTCAAGGGCCCGAACTGGGACGCACTGATCAAAGCCCTCAGCGTGGGTGACGACATCAACTGGAGCAACGCCCGAGCGGCCTTTGACCAGCTCTTCGTCACCACCGCTTCCGGCATCTACCTGGAACGCAAGGCGGCCGACAATGGCCTGCTCAAGCCGATCGGCGTGGGAATCGACGACGAGCTGTTCCGAAAGCTGGCGGTCAAGACCAATGCGAACAAGGTCGTTCATGAAGCCATTCGGGAGATCTTGGAGGTCTTCTACGGTCAAGACAGTCTTCGGGCTTTTGTCGAGTGCGAGCTGGACGAGAAGTACAACCTCAGCGGCAACGTTCTCGATCTGACCTGGATCCTCGACGAGAAGGAAGAGTTCAGCCACACCTTCGTGAATGAGGAGTTCGGAGCCTCCTCTACTGCCAAGGCCATCGAGGTCGCGTTCGCTCTCACCAAGGTGATGAAGGACGCCGGCAGCAAGGGCTTTGCTTCGGCCTATCTGTCGCCTGTCACCGGGAAGAACCGAGTCCGCATCTACAGCGGCTCCTTGGGGCTTGGGTCGTTCGTCCGCGTCACCGGTGGTACCGCTCAGAACGTCCTGCGGTTCCCGACTCTCCTCAGCACCTACAGCGGGGTGGTCAGCGGGTACTCTTGGGTCTACAGCCATCCCGACGCCACCACCACCAGAATCAGCCTGACGGCCACCAATCCCCTCATCGACATCAGCGACGTCCAAGAGGGTGACTACGTCATCATGGGCGAAGATGCCAACACCGGCATCACCGGCTCCTTCACCATCAAGGCCGTCTCCACTGTCTGGAACACCGCCACCAACGTCACGCAAACCTTCGACATCGAGTACATCGCGTACACTGGTTCGGCAACTCAAGACAGCAACAGCGCCTACGTCTTCTACCGCCCCACCCGAAACAGCACTGTCGCTGCTGGCGGTCGCACTGTGGTGGTCGCACAGACTCAGAACGGGCAGATCGACATCAGCATCCCTGCCACCACCCAGGTGGTCAGCCGAGGGCCAAACCAAGCTCTCTACGGCAGGGTGAACGCGACCCTGGACATCGTGCGGCTGGTTCGAGATGCAGCTGGTGTCGTCACCATCACTACGGCCGCGCCTCACGGGCTCTCTGTTGGGCAGCAAGTGCAGCTCGACGACGTGGTGTTGTCTCCGGGGATCCCATTCATCACTCCTGGTACGGGAACTACGTACCCGACCAGCTTCGGCTACGCAGCCAGCCCCGTCAGCATCGTGGCCGATAGCCAGACGCCACCGGTGGTCATTGGTGAAGACGCAGCTGTGGCGGTTCTCAGCAACGGCCAGGTCCTCTTCGCTGGCGGCAACAGCAGGGCGGCTGGCACCATCATCAGCACCAACGGCTTCCAGTCGAGCGGGGCCGGTGCGTCGATCCAAGACGCGAACCGCTACGTCTTCGGGGCTACCTCGACCATCACCGACGCAACCGAATCGGACGGCGCCACGAGAAGCTCGCACACGTGGGTCTCCACCGCAGACATGAATTTCGTCCGCGAGCACGCAGCCGGCAGTGCCTACCTGACTGGCGCCATCGTGTCTGGTGGTATGGTTCAGACTCCGTTCGCAGTACTGAACACCGCCGAGCAGTACCAGCTGGACAGCGTCTGGTTGAACTTGCCGACTATGGCCTCCCCGCGCTGTGGACATCAACAGGTCACCCTGCCCTCTGGCTTCGTGATGGTCGTTGGCGGAGCGAAGAGCGAAGGCACGGCTGTGGCTACCACGGAAGTCTACAACGGCACCAGCTGGAGCGCAGGAGCGACGATGAACATCGCTCGTACCGACTTCCAGTTGGTCAAGCTCAGCAACGGCGACCTCATGGCGATCGGCGGTCGACGCATGGGCCAAGGACACATCTTGGACGCCAAAACCCTCGCGCTTTGGCGGCTGGATGAGGCAGCTGGCCCGACCGCAGCAGATGACACTGGGACGTACCCGCTCACCTACAGCTCGCCCTCTGCGCCGATCGTGACCGAGAACGGCAAGGTCAACCGTGCGCTCGACTTCAGCACCGCTACCACGAAACTGACTGGCACCGGAAGCTCCACCGCTCAGAGCCGACTCCTCGGAGAGTGGACGGTTGAGTTCTGGCACAAGCACAGCACCTCAGATCCCCGTGAGTTCGTGACCTACGGCGGCCCCACTGGAACCGCCGCAGACAACATCCTCTTGAACGTCGGTATGAGCGACGCTGGACGAATCTTCTGGCGCTGGGAGAACGGCACCGGCAGCGCAGTGACTCAGGGCTCGACGTTTACATGGCCAGCGACCTCCATCGTGAACAGCCAGCAGACGGACCCCATTACCTCACATCCCGTCTGGCGTGTCAACTTCTTCAATCACATCGCTCTGCGGAAGAGCTTCAACGCTCCCAAGCAGATCCTCAGCGCCTCCCGGGCGTCGAACGTCACCACGCTGCGCTTCGCAACTGCCCACGGCTTCAGCGCCAGCGACGTCATCTACGTCTCAAGCGAAGACTCCAACTTCAGCACCGGCTCGAAGACCGTCGCCAGTGTGCCCAACTCGACGAGCATCACCTACTCCGAGACGGCTGGAGATGTGGACTTTCGGTGGATCAGCGGCAACGCCGGCAAGAACATGGACGTGACGCTTTTCGTCAACGGCGTCCAGATTCAGCAGTGGACCAACCTAGCGAACGCCAGCGGTGGACCAACCTCGGGCACCGCCTGGTACGTGGCGCACAACCCGGAGATTTCCAGCTCTGGCTGCGAAGGCTTCCTCGACGACATTCGAGTCAGCTTCAAGGCCCGCTCAGCAGAAGAAATCCGCGACAGCTTCCTCCGCAGCTGGGGGCATCAGCGCTCTGCGGCAAGCGTCGACCAGGCGATTGGTGCAGTCACAGACACCTGCGAGATTTACAACGGCAGCACCTGGACCTTGACCGGTCGAATGACCATCGGTCGTGCCTTCCACCGTGCAGTCGTGCTCCCCGGAGACTACGTGCTTGTCACCGGTGGCCTGGGCTACGAGACCTCGACGATTCCAGCCATCACCAACCAAGCGACAGTTGGCCTGTGGCCTAACAACAGCCTCAATCAGGCTGAGTTGTACGACCCCTCCGTGAAGCGCTGGTTCCCGGTCAAGCCGGCCGGCGTTCGTCGGCACGGCCATGCGATGTACTACCTGCCCCACACCGGCAAGGTCATCGTTGTTGGCGGATCCAGCTTCAACCAAGACCCCTTGAATGTGGACGACCCGGCTCACCCGGAGATCCTCGATGTGGCCACCATGACGTGGCGCACTGAGCCGGTGAAGTTCAGGACCTCAGCCGGCGCATTCGTCTCCGTTCTGAACCCTGACGAGCGGGACGTGGTGCTCTACGGCGGGTTCGACCAGACGGGGGCGACCAACACCAAGGCCTTGACGTACATCCGAGGCAGCTCCATCGTCACCGGCCCCGGTCTCAACGCCCAGCACGTGGTCACGGCCACGCCCAGCTCGACAACCTTCCGCATCGAGACTCAGAAGACCAAAGAGGAGATCGGCTACAGCTCCAACTACGGCCCTCGCTTTGTGGGCGACGATGGGACCTGGAATCAGGGGCGCACTGGCGGCACCTGGAAAATCAGCACCGGGTCGCGCACCTCAAACGTCACCACCATGGTCTTGTCGTTCCCGACTGGCTACACCGCCCACGACATCGCTGTGGGCGACATCGTCTACGTGAACTCCAGGACGAGTGCCTTCGGAGGTGGACTCAAGACGGTCAGCGCAGTCACCTCGACCAGCATCAGCTACCCGGAGACGGCAAGCAACCAATCGAGCATCTCGGTCGTGGGCAGCGTTTCGGAAGACTGGAGTCCTGACGTTGGGTTCTCCACCATCACTGCAGCGGCTCAGCCGGTCAACGACCCGGGCCCCTTCATCTTCGACCCCCAGAGCGGGTTGGCGGTCACCTCGACTGAGTCAAGCGTGGCTGTGGCACCCCTGTACGCGAACCAGAACTACGAAGAGGTGGAGCTGGACGACACCGGTGGCATCGGCAGCGCCTTCCCGGACGCTGAGGGGTTCATCGTGTTCAGCTTTGGCACTGAAGCGCAGACCAAGCCCATCAAGTACCTCAACCGTTACAAGTCCAGCCCCTCCACCGTGAAGCTGACCCTCGACTACGGCTATCGATTCACCGCAGACCAGCCGCTCGGCTCCAAGGTCACGCTCCTCACCCAAAGGCCGCCATTTGCCCCTGTTGGAGCGAAGGGCAGCGCCTACGTCACGGCGTCCAGCGCGGGTCGGATCGCAGCAGCAGCGGCCACCGAGGAGGCTTTGGCGGCAGGAATCACGCCCAACATCACCATCGTTTACCCGGGTGACCGAGGCCTTGGCGGCGAAGGCTACCCCAGCCACGGGGCTACGAAGCTCAGCGACAAGGTGGCAATCTTCGCCGGTGACGACGTTTCCCAGGAAGTTCAAGAGGATAGGGAGAAGTAATGTCCAGAGCCCGAGTCATCCCATCAGCGGCGGTCATCGTCTACGTCAACGGGAAGCCGTTTGGGCGGATCTCCGACTTCAGCTTTCGATCCATGACACCGCGTCGGGCCATCTTTGGTATCGACTCGATGCACCCCTACGAGCTGGCCCCAACCCAAGGGAAGATCACCGCCACCATGCGAATCTTCCGAACGGTTGGAGACGGCGGGGCCGAAGGTGCCGGTATGACCGCCTCCTTCGAGGATGTCCCCAGGGAGAAGTACTTCAGCGTCATGCTCGTGGATCGAGGCGCTCAGGATACCGTCATCTTCCAGGCTGACTTCTGCAGTGTCGTTACGCAGACCTGGAGCCTGCCCGCTCGTGGTATCATCACGGGAAGCGTTGAATTTGAAGCACTTACGTGGAGCAACGATGTCAAACCCCTGGGAATCAACTTCGCAGGGTAACGTAGCAATCTTACACTCGGGTCTGGTCGCTGTCAACCGACCTAAATCCCCGGAGACTTTAGAATGAGCGTCCTTCGACAACTGAACGTTTTGGGCCAGATGCGGCTGGACGTCCCTCACATCCGATCGGTCGAGTCCAGCATCGCCGCCGACTTCGATGTCGTAGCAGGCCGTGTTCAGGCCGGCGAGAAGGCCGTCGTCATCCGGGGCTTCGCGCTCGCCAACTTCACGGCTGGCACAGCTGCCAACAGCGTTCAGCTGAGTACGGCAGACGGCATTCTCTACAACATGAACGCCAGCGAGGCGGGCACCTTCCTTTGGGTGTCTGCGGATCGCGACGTTGAGACCCTGAACTCGGCGACCAACGCTCGGGTCAGCGGCAGCTTCACTGCAGGGCAGGTCAACTACATCGGCCTCGACCTCACCCGAAGCGCTGACAGCACCACCGCAGACCTGGTTCAGTTCCTGGACCCCAACACCCTGCTGGAGAACGCCAAGAACGTTCCACTCGGCCGCACCCTCGACTACCGAATCGTCATCAGCACGACCCCTTTCAGCTCCAGCCCCAACCTGGTGCCGATCGCGAAGATCAAGACTGACTCCAGCAACAACGTCGGCTCGGCGACTGGCGACGTTCAGGACGCTCGAAACATCCTCTGGCGACTGGGCAGCGGTGGAGACTTCCCCAACCGCTTCAGCACCTTCACTTGGGCTCAGAACCGCGTTGAGTCGGTGACCGGTACGGGCATCTTCACCGGTGGCGACAAGGCAATCCAGAGCCAGAAGGACTGGATGGATGCCGTCATGACGCGCATCTGGGAAATCGGCGGCGGCGAGAACTGGTACAGCACCACCGCAGACCGCAACGTTCGCATGGTGCGCGCTCCCAGCCCTGTGTTCGCCTCCACTGGCGACAACTTCGAGTGGGTCAGCGCAACCAACCTTCACTGGCAAAGCCTGAAGATCACCTTCGACAACTCCAACACCGCAGGGGTCTACTACAACACCGTCGTCGACCAGACGGGCAACAGCGCCGGCCTGACCGACCTGGCGGATGGCGAGTGCATCTACGTCGACATCGATCGCACGGCCAACTCGGCAGTCTCTGCGAAGAAGGCAGTTCTGCAGACGCTGTCCGTTCCCGCCGTCCCGGGCTCACGCTTCGTGCTCGCCTGGCGCGTGGGCTCGAACATCTACACCCGTGATGCAAGCCTGGCAGTGAATGTCTCGTTCCAACCGGCTACGACTACGGTCGCTGGCGCTGTTCGCTTGAACGAAACCCCGAACGCCACCCACGCAGGCTCTGGCGTTCCCACGGTCACCGTCCTCAACCTGAACAACGGCATCTCGGTGGGCACCGGCTCCTACCCCATCTCGGGCTCCAACACCGCCATCGTGGCAGTCGGTGGCCCCAGCAACGGCATCGGCGTGCAGGGGACTGGCGGTGGTACGTTTGGATCCGCAGGTGTCAAGGGCATCCACGCCTCAGCCGGTGCGACGGGCGTCTACGGCTCCAGCAGCACCTACTACGCGATCATCGGCAACGCCCTGACCAGCGGCTACGGCGTCGGCGGCTTTTCTGACACTGGCATCGGCACCGTCGGGTGGGCCTCCGGGGTCAACGGCAAGGGTGTCTGGGGTAACGGTGGACCCGACAGCGCCTTCAGCTCCGCGTATGGTGTCTACGGCACCTCAAACAGCCGCGCTCATGGCGGGTATTTTCAAGGATGGCAACCGGGCGGAGCTGGCGTCAGCGCAGACGGCGGACCCGGACTCCACGCAGACGGCGGACCCGGCAGCACTACGGTTCTTTCAAGCACCAGAGCTGGCGGTCTCGCGTTCGAGGCCTTTGGTGGTAACGGATCTGCCACCAACAACGGTGGTGCAGGTGGTGACGGCATCTACAGCCTCGCAGGCTTCGGTGGCACGGCTCAGACCGGCAGCGGTTTGGGCGGTGTTGGTGGTCGCGGCATCTACGCTGAAGGCGGCGCGGGTGGCGGCACGACCTCTCCGTTCAACGCTGCAACTGGCGGAGTCGGCGGTTCATTCAAGGGTGGCTCGGGCGGCTTCCAGAGCTTCGTCCTGTATGGTCAGGGCGGTAACGGTGTCGTTACGGTCGGCGGTGTCGGCGGCAACAACAGCGGAGCCAACGGCAACGGCCACGGCATTGTTGCTACGGGCGGCGGCAACGGCGGCATCGGTGGGAATGTCGGCGGCTGGGGCGGCATCTTCCAAGGTGCTGGCTCGGTCAGCATCCCTGGCGGAGCGATCCAGGCTACGGGCGGCAACAACACCTCTGGCATCGGTGCAGTCGGCATCCTGTCTGTCGGCGGCAACGGCGGAAGCTCAGGCCAAGGCGGCGTCGGCGTCAACTCCACTGGCGGCAACGCTGGCGGTGGCGGTAACCAGGGTGGCTCGGGCGTGCTCGGCACCGGCGGCAACGGCGGTGGAGCATCAGGCGGTGGTGGCTACGGCGTTAAGGGTGTCGGCGGCAACTCGGTCGGTGCAATCATCGGTGGCCACGGCGGTCACTTCACCGGCGGGGCTGCAGGCTCAGGCCAGGCCGGCTACGGCATCTACGCCAAGGGCGGTAACGGGAACTACGGCGTCTACGCTGACGGTGGTACGACCAACGGCTCGGGTGTCTTCTCGAACACCGACGGCACGGGCGTAGCGTTCATTGCAAACCCCACCGGCTCTGGACTTGCCTTCTTGGCCAATGCCGGTGACGTCAGCATTGCAGCTGCGAACAGCTACAAGTACACCACGGCGGTAACTCGGACGATCTTCGTCCCTGTCTCGGACTTTCAGTACAACGCATCGGGCGGCTATGGCTTCACTCACTTGCCCAGCTNNCAGCTCCACCGGTGGAACGTTGTTGGGGATCGGAAACGCAGGCACGATGCAGGCTGCAGCAAAGATTCGGCTTCCGCCCGGCGCGATCATCACCGACATCAGGTTCTTGTCGTACAACAACGACGGAGCTGCCCGGAACATCTACGTTGCTGCAGTCCATCACGCATACAACCCCGGTGGCGCCTTTACTCGTACCCAGATCCATGTCGGCGTCGCAGCCGGTGCCACGATTTCACAGCCGGTGACCGGGCTCTTTGGTACTGAGACGTGGAAGACAGTTCCCATCACCAGCAGCTTGACGTCACCGACCGACGGCTTCACCCACATCTACTTCACCCACGATACGGTCGCCGCTGCCTCGGGCGTCGTCATCTTCGGCTTCCGCATCACGTACACCCACACCATCGAAGGACCGATGCGGTAACAATCTTCTCAAGGTAACAGGAGACTCTCATGGCAGGCAAACTCACAAAGGCAGTCCACGCAACGGTCACCGCAGCAACGGCGGGTGGCTTCGCTACCGTCAGCTCAGCAACCGACCTCTACGTGGGCGCTCGATGCTGGCTGTCCAACACCGCAGGTACCGTTCAGGACCAGGTGGAGATCACCAGCATCTCAGGTACCACCATCGGTCTCCGGAAGATCCCGCTCCCAGGTGCTGGGCCGAACTACGGTCGGTCGGACATCAGCGCGTACAACGGCGGCGGCTTCTTGGATCAGGAAGAGCAGTTCGTGTACAACCGGGAAGACAAAGCGGTCGTCTAAGACTCGGTCTCAGAATCGCTGTTCGGAAGCCCCTGAGTCTCGACAGGGGCTTTCTTTTTGCCCTCGACGTAGACCAGCTTGACCACGAAGCCTGGACCACGACGGGACAGATGAATGGTCTCCAGGGCGCCCCCTTCCATCGCACAGAAGTCCCGATAGCGCTTCTCGATCTCCTTCAGGGCATGCAGGCTCAGTGGTCCGTCGTACCCGAAGTGGACGTACAACCACGGAAAGCTGGCGTCAACGTAGTCGGGAGCGTAGACGCCAACCGCAGAGGTACCCTCATCGCCGCCATCTGTGAAGTCGGCGGCGATTTGCTCGTTGAACGCCTTCAACTTCTGGTAGAAGCTATCCATCAACAGCACCCTGCGTTGGGGAAGACAATCGCACCCGGCTCCTCATAGGCGCCGTCAGCGACTGGAACCACGTAGTCCGGATCTTTGTCAAAGGCTTCGCAATCCTTCGGGACGCCGTAGAGTCGCAACTCTTCACGTGCCTTGTCCAGATCCTCAGCGAAGACGACTAAACCACCGTCGTCGTGCCAGTTGCCAGTGACCCTATCGACCTTTTCCCAGATGTAGATCTTCATTGGAAGTCCGAGGGGAAGGCCTTCCAGGTGTCGCCGTTGAACAGGAAGATGAGGCCGGTGACTTCCTTCATCTTCTCGGCTCTGAGGAGGACGATTGCGGCATCGGCCTTCTCGGTGCTCGTGACCGCGAAGTAGATCTTCTGCACGCTCACGTTGTCGCCGTACTTGATGCCCACGTCCATCGCCAGTAGGTCCATCCGGGCCTTGAACTCCTCTCGGCGCTCGGAGGGATCGAACTTAGTCGCTTTGGTGCCGGCGTCCGTGGCCTTGATCTCGACCTCACGAGGAAGCGGGGTTGGCGACGCCAGCGGGGCGAATGCCCCCGCATCGAGCCCCAGCACGGCCTGGGGAAGCTCCGGAGTGGGTCGGACTGGCTGAAGCAGCGTCGTCAGACCGACAACGAATGCTGCCGTCAGGACCAGGGTGCCAACGACAAGAGCTGCCTTGGCAAGAACACGGGACTGCGCCTCTACTGCATTGATTTGATTGCTCACTTGATCTCCTTCATTCTGTAGCGTTTGACCATCTCACCGAGCACGCGGGCTGCGTTCACGGCGTCATCTATACCTCTATGCTGTTTTCCTTCAAACGTCAAGCCGAATCGCTGGACGGCGTTGGAGAGGCTGATTTTTCGACACCCACGCATGAGCATCATCATGGCTTGGATGTCGAAGTGGACCTCGCTCATGGGGTAGTGGACGTCGAATCGCTTGCACTGGGTTCGCAGAAACTCTCGATCTGCCGCTCCCCAACTGGCCCAGCTTCGCAGCTCGCCTGGCAGCTGCACGTAGTCCTGTAGCTGGCGAACGGCTGCCTTGAGTGTGGTCCCGTGCTGGTCGAGGTGGGCCTGGGTGATGCCGGTCAACTCGGTGCAGAAGTCGCTGATGGTCGACTCCTGGGGAGCAACGTAGATGGGGCCAAGCGGGGTGACCGTGTAGCTGTGGTCGTACTCAATCTCCAGCTTCGCCACGCCGATCTCAATGATCTCCGGCTTCTGGCCCATGTTCATGTTGCGAGGAAACCAACATGTCGCTTCCAGGTCCACCACTATGACCGTGTTCATCCCGGTCCTTTCTGTTCAGATCTCGAATCCGAACGTACAGTCTGTACTGGAGCCAGACGGCGGTGCCTATCACCACTGCCTCGAACAGCCAGTTCACCGAAGCTTGCCGGCTTTCCGGAGCTTCTGCATGTTCCCGAGGATAGCAGATCTCTTGGCCTTTGGCAAGTGGTCGAGGTAGAGCTTCCCGTCCAGGTGCTCCATTTCGTGCTGGAGGACGTGCGCCATGAAGCCATGGAACTCCACGTTCTCGTGCAGCTCGAACTTCTCGTCGCGGTAGCTGATGACGATCTTGTCGTGGCGCCAGATGTCCTCGAAGAACCCAGGCACCGACAGGCAGCCTTCACGCTTCTTCGAGCCTTCGACACTCCCCGACACCAGCTCAGGGTTCACGAACACGCTGGGCCCGAGTGAGGCGCTGTCGACCACGATGAGCCGTTGAAGCTCGCCGATCTGCACAGCAGAGAGGCCAGCCCCTCCATGCTGCTTCATGATCGCCTTCATCACGACAACCAGGCCGCCATCGGGGGCCTGGGTCAGAGGTGCTGAGACGCGCTTCAGGACGTCTGCGGGCCAATAGACGAGTTTGTTCATGGCGGTGCCTTCCTCAAGATACCCTTACCCAGGGAACGTTTCAAGAGGTTCAGCTGCCTCTGCATCCGTCGCCTCGCGGCAGCGGGGCCTACCCCTGAAAACCCAGGAGGTCGTCGCTTCCCCCGTTCAAGGGGCTCATGTCGGCCACCTTGAGGCGCTCCAGAACCGGGCCCAGAGGCTGCTCCAGGCAGATGACCGCGACGACAATCTCCTTGAGCTGAGCGATGCTCAGGCCCTCGGTGCGCTTGGCCAGGTCTCGGGCGGGTTCTTCGGCCACGCCCACAGCCAAGAGGTACTTGAGACGCACAGTCTCGTTCGGCTTGCCCACTTCGACCAGGCGGTCGATCCGACTGGGTCGGTCCTTGATGCGCGAGGGAATCTCATCGAGGTTGTTGGTGGTGGCGACCAGGACGAAGTTGTCGAGGCCCCTCTGGCCGTCCAGGAACTCCAAGATGTTCTCCTCGAAGTACTGGACCTGGTTGTCGATGTCTTCGCAGACCAGCATGATCGGCCGCTGGGGCTCGTGCTCACGAAGGTGTTCGTAGTACGAGGCGACAGCAGACCCATTGTCCCAGAAGAGAACGATGCCGTCGAACTGCTTGACGAAGAGTTTCTCCAGGAGTCGAAGGGTTGAGGACTTACCGCACCCTGGAGGCCCGTGAAAGAGGTAGCCACGCTTGTGGGCGAAGCCCATCTTCTGGAAGACTGGCCGGCGACTGAAGAACGTCTCCATCTCCCTGGCGATCTCCTGAATGCTGTCGTCGACCTCCAGCGTTTCGTCGTTGGTCACCTCAGTAGGCAGAAAACCAGGTGCGATGTCGTCACCGACACGAACGGCCGCCATCTTGTAGAGGCCGGAACCAAGGGTGCTTCGTTGAAGCGCCTCGGTGTAGTAGTTGACCTTCTTCTGGACTGCGATGACCTTCGAGGGCTTCTGACCGATGTTATCCATGTGCAAGTTTCTCCAAATCCGAGACTACCGCTTTGAGTTCTTCGAGGGTGGCGTCGTACTTCAACTGATTGGCCCGCCAGCTGATTACCCGCACGTTGTCAGGTCTGTAGCCTTTGTGCGGATCAATCCTGTCCAAACTAGGAGAGTTTGGCTTTCTTGCCCCTACAGATGGGCGCAGCTCCAGCCCTAGAACCGGACATCTTTCCGGAATGACCACATCTTCAGGTTGAATTGAGAATTCAAGGCCTCGTTCACGCGCCCTTTTCTTGGCTGCGTGATAGAGGACGCGCTCAGGACGGCGCTCTCGGAATCGCCTGGTGGCGGCTCTTGTGCGTTCTGGAGTCTTTTTGCTCATCCAATATCATCCGAGTGTCGGAACCCCTTGAAGATCGGGAAGCGGGGCTTGCCGTCCTCAGTGAGTTCAAAGTACTTGTACGTCAGCTGCTTCGGCAGCTTCTTCGAGTTGTGCTCCTTCCAGTACTGCCGACGCTGCTCGTCGCTGAAACCAGAGCCCACCTCGAACAGCTTACCATCCTTGCTCTTGCATTCCAAGGCCCCCAGCATGCCGGCGTACTTGCCGTTGCCGACCACCGCACCGACGACCTCCGCCTCGTCGTCGATCCACGACTTCACCTTGATGAGGGACTTGGTACGCTTGAGAAGCACGGGTTCCGTGCTGCGACGGTACATGGCCCCCTCGAAGCCCTTGTACACAAACTCCGTGCTGTGCTTGACCATCCGCTTGTAGTCGGGGTCGACGGTCTCGAACATCTCCACGATGCCGAGGCGTGCGACGGAGCCAGGTACCTCCATCAGGGCGTGCTGGACGAACTCACGAGCCACCTCGTAGCGCTCCCGGTACGGCCTGGTGGGCTTCTCCCACTCCTTCTGGGTGGTGGCGTCCCAGACCAGGTACTTCAGGTGCTGGGTGTCGCCGCCCTTCTTGAAGAGGACGTGCTGGAGCGCCTGGAAGTCGATGTGGTCGTTGACGATGACCACCACCTCGCCGTCCAACACCAGGCTCTGGGTCGGGTTGCGGGTGTTGTTGATCTCCTGGAGCTTCTCGCGGACAGGCTCGAAGTTCATCCACTCCTTGCCGGTTCGGCTGAAGAGCTGCACTCGGCCCTTGTTGGCGGGCAGGATGGCGACGCACCGGGCTCCATCGAGCTTGGGCTCCACGCACCACTTGCCAGCCAGCTTGTCTTCCTTGATGTCGGTGTGCTTCTCCGCGAGGGGAACCCCAAACTGGAAGATGGTGCCCTCGCCGAGCACCTTGTTCACGTCCTTGGCGCCCATGTCGAGGCGGAGGTCTTGCTTGATGATCCGCTCAGCCCACTTGGCCTCGGTCGGGTTGCAGAGGTCGAGGAACTTCTTGATGGCGTCCTGGGCCGCGTTGCCGGTCAGCTCCCGGGCCTGCAGCTGGCGGAGGAGACTCTTCAGGTGGAAGCTCCACGAGAGGCCAGAGCCAAAGCTCTCGCTCTTGTCCTCGTACTTGGGCAGCTTCTTGACGCCGAAGGTGATCTGAGGACTGAGAGCCAGGGTGAGAAGCTCCCGAAGGTTGTCGCTGTCAGCGGCCTTCAGCGCTTCGAGGCGGGCGTTTCCACGTGCTGCGGCTTCAAGGGATTCAAGGGCTTCGAGTACGTTCATTTGATTTTGGGTTCCTGATTAGGGTGGAGACGGCCATGTCTGCGTTGAATTTGATCAGCTGCTTCTTCTCGATGCTGAACTCACCCCACGAGATGAGGGCGTCGGCCGTTTGCTGCTGCAGCTGCCAGGCCTTGATGTAGCTGGCGTTCACCAGCTCCTGCTTCTGCTGGACCTCCAGCACCTCCGCCTTCAGCTTCTTCAGCTCCACTGCGTGTTTCGACAGGCTCTCCAGGCGCGAGAGGGCGGCAGCAAGAACCAAGGCAAGAAGCCCAGCGACAACCCACCCCAGCAACGCAAAGCGCTTGTACCGTTGAAGACGGCGAAGCTCATTTCCTGAGACGATGACACAAGAATCCATCATGGCCAGACCACCCTAACAGTCTCTTTGGCACGAGTCAAGGCCGTGTAGAGCCATCGTCGGCCCTCGGTGGTACTGAGCTTGACGCTATCCTCAATGAAGACGAGGGCTTCGGGCCATTCCGACCCCTGGCTCTTGTGACAGGTGAGAGCGTAGCCGAGGTTGGCATGGAGGTGCTTCGGGCGCAGCTCCTTCTCGGTCTCCGGGTAGTCGCGCTTCATGCACTGCTTGCTTCCGTACTTGATGGCGTCTGGATCCAGCTCGTCGGCCTTGCCGAAGATCTCCTCAGGGGAGATGACCCCGTGAGCTTCCGTGTCCGTGAAGCTGACCTCCTGAAACGTCATCCAGAGGGTCTTGTTCTTGCGTCGATCGGTGACCGCGAACTTCTGGTGCTGACGCCCCAGCTCGGCGATGGTGAAGACCTCTCCGTTGAACACGCCCAGGTCGTAGTTGTTCTTGGTCACCAGAAGAGGCTCGTCCTCGCGCAGGACCCCCTTGGGGAGACCGCGTAGCTCGCGGATCTTCAGGTTCAGTTCGTGGCGTGTCTTGTTCTTGTGGCAGATGATGACGCCGTTCTTGTTCCAGTTCTCCAGCAGGGCTGCGTCCAGCTGCGATGCTGTCACCACAGGGAGGGCCAGAACCGAGGACATGATGTTCGTGCCGATGCGGATCTCCGTGCTGATGCGGATGATGGGGTTCTCCAAGGCCTGGCGAAGCACCTCGGTGAGGTTGACCTTGACGTCGGCGTTGAAGTCGGGGGCGAAGATGCTGAAGGACTTCTTGTTGGGGTCTTTCTCGACCGGCGGAAGCTGGAAGCCGTCGCCGATCAGCACCAGGTTCATGCCCAGCGAGGAGACGAAGAACCAGAGGTGCTCGAATACCTGGCTGGTCACCATGGACGCCTCATCCACGATGAGGGTCTTGTTGGGCGGCAGCTGCAGGTCCTTCTTGTCCTTCATCACGAAGCGGTACTCGCCCGTGTCCTCGTCCTTCATGGGGGTGTACATCCAGCGGTGGATGGTCATTGCGTCGCATCCAGCCGCTTGCTTCACCCGCACAGCCGCCTTGCCTGTGGGGGTGAGCACGAACAGGGTGGGCAGTTCCTTCGCGAGCACCTTAAGGAGGGTGGTCTTGCCGGTGCCGGCGTAGCCGCTGATCACCGCCAGCCCACCGCCGCCAGGGAACTTCTCGGGCATGCCTTTGATGACAGCCAGAGCTTCGGCCTGGCCGGCGGTGGGGACGAATTCGCTCACTTTCTTTCGACCTTGCGCACGGGCAGCAGGATGGGGTGCTCCTCGCCCAGGCGGTATTTGACCGCTTCGGGCACTTTCTCGGTGCCCCAGCCGCTGTACTCCAGAACGTACTCCGTCGGCTCCGTGTCGGAGCTGTAGTATTCGTCGGCAGCGTGCCACCTGTCGCCACAGCAGCTACAGTCACTGCCCTGCTCGACACCGTCGAAGTAGATCCCCAGCTCCTCAGCGCGGGAGTTGGCGTGCTTGGCGTCCAAGGCCTCGACGTAGACGACAACCGCCGGCTTGTGGAAGCTCCCGCCGCTGTTGTTCTGGCGGAACTCGTAGTACTTGGTCTTGAGCCGGCCAGCCGACTTTGACGGCTTGTCCATCTCACCCTGTTTCAGGTGCTTCTTCTCGGCTCGGGTCGGTTTCTTGGTCGTCATGGCGACTCCTTGAAGTACTACACCCGGGCGTCGGCGGACCCCGGGCTCTCATTACTAGCCGCCGCTGCGTTCCGGACCCTCCGGACAGGTTGGCACCGAATGATCACGCTCGGTACCCACACGCGCCTTCTCAGGGCGGTTCCCGGCCCACATTTTAGCGCTACTGCGGGCAAGGTCGAAGCCTTCGATCACCTGCTTGACGGAATTTCCCCGAAGGGTTGGGAGCTACCCTGGCCCCGTCGCGGCAGCCTTTGGCGTCTTGATGACCGCCTTTGTATCACGAGCCTTGATACGAGCGGCCAGCTTGGCACGCTCCTTCTTGGCTACGAGCCCTGCGGCATCCAGCCGAGCAAGCTGCTCTTCAGGAGTTCGCTTTGAAGCCGCTTCCTGACGCTGTGATGCCGACACCTGACGTTCCTCTTTCCGACTGCCTGGTCCATTCTTTGACACTGTGTGTCTCCTGGGTTGGTGCTGCGCCTTGTGCAACGATGCCTACTCTACCGCCTGCATTCTCGCCTGTCAAGGCAAAAAGAACACCACATCGCTTGCAGGGAATCAGCTTGCGCATGCCCTCTTCGCCTTGGACCATCATTCCGTAGGCCGGAGCGTTCCGGAAGCCCTCGTGTGGCGTGTGAGAGTCCTTGCAAACAGCCACGTCGCCTTCGGGGCGTGAGGCCTCCTTGGCAGCTGCCACGGTTGCACCAATGGCGCCAATCAGGCCGCCGCCAAGAAGAAAGTCTCGTCTGTTCATATGTCGATCGCGATCCGGTCCCAGAACCGGGAATTGACACCCTCGTGAGGGTAGCCATGGGGGTTGCAGTACACACGCATCCTCTCCGAGCCCACCTGGTGCTCGTAGTCGAGTGCGTCGTGGGTATGGCCTTGGATCCACAACTTCGGAAGCCGGCCCTCGTACAGGCTGGCACTCAGGTCGGTCGCGAAGAACGGATTGAGAGGTGACCCCTGGAACCGAGGGCTGATCGACTGAGGCAGTGGGCCGTGGTGAGTGACCACGACATCGCCAGCTCGCAGGTTCGCCACGACCTTGAGCCGAAACTCCTCGTGACGCTGGTACACCAGGGGCTCGAAGGGCGAGGCGCCGTTGCCGATGATGTAGAAGTCGGACATGCTTCGTTTGGCCCAGGCGTCGGCGCCGGTGTCGGGGAACCACATCGTGTTGCCGACGAACCGCTGACCCCGAAACTCGAAGGGCCCGTGGTCCAGCTGGATGAAGTTGTGAAAGTTGGGGTTGCCGTCGATGTCCTCGAAGAACTTGTCCCCTTCCAGGAAGCTGTAACTGTAGTACTCGTGGTTCCCTGGAACGTAGAGGACCTTCTCGTACCCGCTGATGAGCTGAGCCAAACGGGCCCTCCAGAACGACTCGTGCCGGCCGATCTGGCAGATGTCACCGGCCAGGATGAGGAGGCCGGCCGGGTCTCGTGCCCGGAGCGCCTCATGCTGCTTGAAGAAGTGGTCCCCATCCTCCTTCTGCATGTGCTCGAAGTGGATGTCCGACATTACGTGGACTCGCATCACTGCCTCCAGCCAAGCTGCATGACCATGACCATCTGGACGAATACTACCACGCCCATGATGATGAGCAAGGAGAGGGTCGCGGGGATCGCCCACTTGCTCTTTCGGGCGAACCAAAGCAGCCCAGCCGACAGAATCGTGATGCCCATCTTGGTGAGCCCGAACGTCAGCGGGCCCTTCTGAAGGGCGATGTCCATCAGGGGGTTGTCCTCAGTGGTGAAACGATGACCGACAAGAACCAAGGTGCAGAGGGTGTCGAGAACGTTGAGGATGATGAGTGTACGAATCAGGGCTCCAAGCACGTCATGTCTTTTCATAGGGTCCGAAGTCTTTGATGAAGTGAAGCATCCTGGGGCCGCCAACTGGGTTGGCGCTGTGGACGGTCGGCGGGTAGGTGGGCCAGTTCCCAGTCTCGTTGATCCACTTCAGGAAGTCGTAGCCGCTGGGTTCCTCGACATGGCAAGTACACCCACAGGCGACCTCACCGTTGTCGTCGAAGCAGGGCTCCTCCATGTCGGAGAAAGCACAGGGGCGGCAGAAGAATACGCCCAGGTCGTGGTCCAGGCTCATGTTGGTGATCTGCCCCTTGTTGGCCTCGACCAGGCGTTGGGCCTCTCGGATGTTCCGGGCCAGGGTCCAGCCCTCAGGCGGGTTGCGCACGTCGTCCAGGTAGAGCTTCATTGGCCACCTCGCTCAAGAATCGCCAGCTCAAGGAAGAACCGGTTGTATTTGGCCATCCGGTCGATGTCCTTCTCAGTGACGCCTTTGAGCCGACGGATGTCGGTGTTGTGACGGAGATCGCACATCTTGACCTTGACGGCGTCGGGGTTCGCTTTCACCTTCGCCTTGTACTGATCATACGTCTCACCGGGCACCTTAGTCAAGGCCTGGATGCCGTTCACGATGCGGGGTGTGAACCCCATGTCGTACAGCTCGTTGTACGTGGTGTCGGTATCCTCCACCAGGTCGTGCGCCAGGGCGATGCACTGAAGCTCCTCGTCGTCGGTCTTCAGGTAGTACATCACCTTCAGCGGGTGGAGGATGTAGGGGTTGCCGCCCCGATCGAATTGGCCGGCGTGCCGATTGGTAGCCAGCACCAGCATCTTGTTGAGTAGCTCGCCTTTCTTCAGTGACATGCGGCCTCCTGGATGACCGTGTTCAACTCAGCTTCCATCACAGAGGCAATCGAAGTCAAGGGCTTGAGCTGACCCCAGCCGGTCGGTAGAGCTGGGAGCCAGTTGACGGACTGATAGCTGTCCGTGAACAAGTAGACCCGAATCCCAGCCGTCTGGATGGCGTTGAAGGCCGTCATGACAGTGTTCGAGGGGGTCGTGTAGCTTTGGGGCTCTTCGTCGGTGAACATGATGACGACGTGCCGACTACCAGCCCTCCAGGTCACGTGCAGCGGGTTGGCTGGATCCGCCAGGAACACCAGGGCGTCGATGGTGGGCTCGGAGCCACCGCCGTTGGCACCCATCCTCTGCATGGCCGCCGCAAAGACTGCAGCCGTGTTCATGTCGGAGTAAAGCCGTACCTGCTGGTCGTAGTAGGGGTCGGGATCAGGCGCTACAGCCAGACCCCACCTGAGATCGGCTCTGGTCCCGTAAGTGTTCGCGAAGCTGTTGGCAGCCGCCTTGACTGCAGCGATGGTGTTCCCCATCGAGCCGCTATTGTCGATGACGAAGACGATGTCCACCGGGTCGTTGTTGCCGGTGCCCTCGTCGATCGCCCCATCGCAGTCGTTGTCCTTGCCGTCGCAGGCCTCGGGCTTCGGGGTCACCTCACCGAAGCAAACCTTGACTCCCAGCTCACAGCGCTGAATGCCTGGGCGGCACTCCCCGAACTGCACACTGCCCTGAGGGCCCGTGTAGCAGTACTCCAATGGAAGGTCCTCGGGCTCGTCGTACCTGCCGTCGCAGTCGTCGTCCTTGCCATTGCAGATCTCGGGCTTGGGCAGCGGGGCACTGCAGCCCTCCCAAACGCCAGTCGTACAGGTCTCGTAGCCCTGACCGCATTCGTTGGAGCAAGACTGGCGCAGATGGTCGACGGTACCATCGCAGTCGTTGTCGAGGCCGTCGCAGACCTCCTGCGCTGGCCCCACCTGGCGTTCACAGGTGGCGGTGCTTTCGTCTTGGTCGTCGGTACAGACCCACGACCCAGACTGGCACTGACCGACGTCGGCCTTGCCTGATAGCGTGTAGCATGGCTGTCCACACTTTGTTACCCTCTGAAGGCGATCCCCATTCCGACAGCCGGTGAGAAGGACCACTACCAGAAGGATGTGTGAACGCATGTTACCTCACTACCAGGACCTCGGGTTTAAGTCAAGCCGGCCGCTGCCTCCAGGCGCTTTCTATGCACCTGGCTGAAGAGCTTCGCGGTGGTGCTGCTGATGGCCTTGATGGCTTCCTTCGACTCCACGATCTCGCCCTTGGCCTCGCGGGTCACGTCCTCAATCATGGCGTCGATGACCTCACGGGTATCTTCCATCATAGCAGGTCGGTTCTTCTTGGCCTGAATCTTGTCGAGCACGTGCTCCAGGCGCGTCGGGGTCACCCACTCGGTGGCGATCTCCTCGGCCTTGGTCAGGACGGCCAGCTTCTCCGGCGTGACCTGAGTGTCCTTCTTGGACTTGCGCTCGCTGAACTCAGGGCGCTTGTGCTTGGCGATGAGGCGGGCCCCGTTGTTGGTGCGGACCTCGAAAGGGGGCCGCAAGACGACGCCCTCAGCGATGCGAGGCTCGGTGATGCCGTTGCGCACTGCCTGCCGGCTGGGTAGGTCGCGCTCTGCATCGAGGCTGGCCAGGTCGGTGTCGACCAGGTTCCAGGCCACGAACTCCAGGCCCAGGCGCTCGACCATCCGGGTGGCGCTCTCCACGCCCAGCCAGATCTTTGAGCCCTCGGGGGCATTGGGGTCACGGTCGTCGGACATGAGCACGTCGAAGGCTACGAACTTCAGCTGGTCGCCGTAGGTGTCCTTCATGCCCTGCTGCTTTCCGCCGTAGGCTTCCCCGAACACGGTCATCTTCTCGGGGCCGGCCTCCAGAAACAGCGCCTTCAGCTTCTCCTGGTCGAAGATGCCGACGAACTTCTCGTGCCTCTCGCCGCCAGAGAAGAAGCCGATCTCCGCCGTGTCGGGCTGCTCCACGCCGTCAACTGGGGCGACCTTCACGCGCCGGAAGGTGATGTGGGCGCTGGTGCCGTGAATCTTCTCCAGGGCGTAGACCTTCTTGAACATCAAAAGGGCTTGGTTCTTGTACAGGTTTTCGATGTGCATGTAGCCCATGGGTTACGCCTCCGCCTTGAAGTTGTACTTCTGGTTGTACTGCTCATCGAGTTCCTTCTCGACCTCCACCAGAGTCTCTTGGATCTGCTCGTCGGTGGCGCCCGAGGCCTTCATGTCCTTCTTGATGGCCTTGAAGGTGTCCTTCTTGATCTTCTCGTAGGCCTTCTGGCGGTCTGCCTTGAGCTTGATGACCTCGGGGGATTCCAGCACAGCATCGGCGGTCTTGGTGAGAGCCTCACCGAAGACGGCCAGGTCTTCGCCACCGGCGGCGTTCTCCTCCAGCGCCTTGTTGCGGGCCTGGCATTCAGGACAGGCATGACCTCCCATGTCGTCCTCTTCCCACTCCAGCTCGTCGACCACGTCGATCGCCTCGACCTCGGTCAACTTGCCACAGCCGTCGCATCTGGTACCGGTGAACTCGCTCATTTCTTCGTCCTCTCTTTGTGACCGCACTTCTTGCAGACGGACAGGACCGTCTGACTTCCAGGAATCTGGAATGCTACCACGTCTCCCGCAGACCCGCCACACGCCACACACCCACCGGGCAGCTCCGGTGCCCCCTCAGGCACCAGCGTGGTGACCACCTCTTCGGAGGTGATCTGTTGGATGGACATGTGGGATTCGATCATTCTGCCCATCTGCTTCCGCAGCTTCGCCAGCTGCCTTCTCAGTGATCTGTTTTCCTGCTTAAGTGTTCGATTTTCCTTTTGTGGGGATGCGGTGTCGCGTTGCGCCTTGTGCTGTGTAAGCCTACTGCTCTTGGCCATCGTGCCCTCATTCAGACTGTACGGCCTCCATCTCAAC
>FRDC01000337.1_pt1 | contig 38277 bp, 26 predicted proteins | sample 1106171 | NCBI WGS metagenome assembly FRDC01 (sample SAMEA3930566, study PRJEB13176) | freshwater metagenome | biome: Drinking water system; feature: drinking water; material: water | place: Singapore | collected 2014-12-20 | reverse complement strand
ATCCTGCGCTGCAACTTTGAGGGGAGACCTCAGGTTCAGATTCCCATTTTTGTGAATAGGGCGGGTTTGAAACCACGGCATCTAAATACAGCGGGTTGTAGCTGTTGGTGGGGTCGCTTTCATCAAAAAACGGCCAGTCATCTTCTAGCGTATCGCCATTACGGGTGATGATGTTGCTAGGCAAAATGCCACGCATGACGAGGTTCATCCGCGTGAGGTTATAGGTGTTTTGCTTAAGCTCTTGCGCGTAGTATTTGATGTTGTTTTGGTCATCCATATGCTTGGCAACGGATTGACCAATATTGATGAGCAACGAACCTGACCCGCTGGTTGGGTCATAAATCTGTATCTCTTTTTTGTCTTTGACATGATGGGCAATTAACTCCGACATCAGCAATGAGACTTCATGCGGAGTGTAAAACTCACCTGCCTTTTTGCCTGCGTTTGCGGCAAACATGCTAATCAGGTATTCATAAATAAAACCCAGCACATCGTAATCTTGCTTGCCATCCATGGGGATGTCTTTAATCAAGTGAATGAGCTGGCTAATGGCTTTTGTTTGAACCGCTGCGCTTTCTCCTAACTTGCTGAGGCCTGTTTGCAGGGTGTCAAAAACACCATCAAACAGCTTTTTGTGTACGGGGTGAATTAAACGGCTAAAGGCAGAGAGCGCATCGCGTACATTGGAAACATCAAAGTCTTTTCCCTTTTTAATCCAGGTGGAAAAAAGGTTTTCATGGGCAATAAAGTAACCGATGTTGCTTTTAATATATTCAACGGTTTCTGCATCATCCTCTGACAGCGCTTTAATATCTTCGGTAGAAAAGTCTTCCTTTTTGGCAAACTGTAATTCCTTATCTGAAAGATATTTGTAAAAAATAAAGCCAAGAATATAGTCCTTATATTCATTGGCTAGCTTTGTTCCTGATGTAGTCTTAATAAGTGGTTAAAAAAAAGGGCTCCAAATGAGCCCTTTTCAAAATTTTTTACTTATTCTATCTTCTAAATTTCAATAACTTATCATAAATTTCATTTATTTTGGCATTCGATACATCTAAATATCAATATTCGTCGCCCTTAGCGCATTCTTCTCAATAAACGCCCGTCGAGGCTCCACAACGTCGCCCATCAGCGTGGTGAAAATTTCGTCGGTGAGGATGCTGTCTTCGATTTGCGCGCGCAGCAGGCGGCGGTTTTGCGGGTCCATGGTGGTTTCCCAGAGCTGGCTCGGGTTCATTTCACCGAGGCCTTTGTAGCGTTGGATGTTGACGCCTTTTTTGGCTTCGTCCAGCAGCCATTCCAGCGCTTGTTTGAATTCACTGATCGATTGCTTACGTTCGCCGCGTTGCACGTATGCGCCTTGGCCGATCAGGCCGTCAAATACTTGAGCGGTTTTCTGGATTTGCGCGTAGTCGCCGCTGTCGAGGAAATCGTTGTCGAGGTAGCTGGTGACGATATTGCCGTGCGTCAGGCGCATGATTTTGAGGCGGTAGCGTTCGTGCACCTCATCGTATTCCGCAGCGATTTCCACATCCTTGACGCGCGCGGTCAAGCGGGCTGCGCTATCGCTGGCGGCTTGACCGTTGCTCAGGTCAACATCCGGCTGCCGCAGCAATTCATGCATGACGGTGCTGTCGATCGCCTGGCTCATGCGCTCGATCACCGCTTCGGCGAGGATGTATTCATTCGCGATTTGCGCCAGCGTGTCGCCGCTCAGCGGCGGCTTGGCTTCACTGGTGTGCAGTTCCGCGCCGTCGAGCGCAAGGCTCAACATGTATTGCTTCAATTCATGGTCGTCCTTGACGTAGCGTTCCTTTTTGCCGTGCTTGATTTTGTACAGCGGCGGTTGCGCGATGTAGACGTGACCGCGCTCGATCAATTCCGGCATTTGCCGGTAGAAGAACGTCAGTAACAATGTGCGGATATGCGAGCCGTCGACGTCGGCGTCGGTCATGATGATGATGCGGTGGTAACGCAGCTTGTCCGGGTTGTATTCGTCCTTGCCGATGCCGGTTCCCAGCGCGGTAATCAGCGCAATGATCTCTTGCGAAGAAATCAGTTTGTCGAAGCGGGCTTTTTCAACATTGAGAATTTTTCCCTTGAGCGGCATGATCGCCTGGAATTTACGGTCGCGCCCTTGCTTGGCAGAACCACCGGCGGAATCACCCTCGACCAGATACAGTTCGCACAATGCCGGATTTTTCTCCTGGCAGTCGGCCAGTTTGCCCGGCAATCCCATGCTGTCGAGCACGCCTTTGCGGCGCGTCAGTTCGCGCGCCTTGCGCGCCGCTTCGCGGGCGCGGGCGGCGTCGATGATTTTGTTGCAAATGGTTTTGGCATCGACCGGATTTTCCAAGAGATATTCGGAAAACTTTTGCGAAACGACTTCTTCCACCACCGGCCGCACTTCCGACGACACCAGCTTTTCCTTGGTTTGCGATGAGAATTTGGGTTCGAACAGTTTTACCGACAACACGCACGACAAGCCTTCGCGCATATCGTCGCCGGAGGTTTCCACCTTGGCTTTTTTCGCCAGTTCGTTCTTTTCAATATAGCTGTTCAGCGTACGCGTCATCGCCGCACGCAGTCCGGTTAGATGGGTGCCGCCGTCTTTTTGCGGAATGTTGTTGGTGAAGCACAGCACTTGTTCGGTATAGCTGTCGTTCCATTGCATCGCGACTTCGACGGTAATGTTGTCCTTCGCGCCGCTGGTGTAAAAAATCGCGGGATGCAGCACGGTTTTGCTGCGATTAATGTATTCGACGAAATTTTTGATGCCACCGGTAAAGGCGAAATTTTCGTCCTTACCGGTACGCTGGTCGATCAAATGAATTTTCACGCCATTGTTCAGAAACGACAATTCGCGCAGTCGCTTGGCGAAAATATCGTAGTGGAATTCGACGTTGCCGAAAATCTCCTTGCTGGCGAGAAAATGCACTTCGGTGCCGTGGCGCTCGCTTTCGCCGATCACTTTCAGCGGCTCGACCCGTTCTCCCATGCGGAATTCCATGTGATGCACTTTGCCGTCGCGGCGGATGGTTAGTTTTAACCATTCGGATAATGCATTCACCACCGATACGCCGACGCCGTGCAAACCGCCGGAGACTTTGTACGAGTTGTCGTCGAACTTGCCGCCGGCATGCAGCTCCGTCATGACGATTTCCGCAGCGGAGCGTTTCAATTCATCATCCTGCTTGATGCCGGTCGGGATGCCGCGGCCGTTGTCGAGCACGCTGATGGAATTGTCAGGATGAATGGTCACGGTGATTTCGTCGCAATGTCCGGCGAGCGCTTCGTCGATGGCGTTATCGACCACTTCGAACACCATGTGATGCAAGCCGGTGCCGTCGCTGGTATCGCCGATATACATGCCGGGCCGTTTACGTACTGCATCCAGGCCTTTTAGGATTTTGATGCTTTCGGAATCATAGTCGCTTGGATTGGAATTGTGATCAGTCATCGGGTTTTATGTATCTGTCTATGAAATATTGAAAAAAGGTTTTGCAACCGCGGCGGCGGGTTTTATCGAGCTTGCCTGAGACTAAATCCGCATCGGCATGACGATGTATTTGAACGCTTTATTGCCGGGAATCGTCATCAGCACGCTGCTGTTGGCGTTTTCAAAGGCGCATTGCACGGTTTCACTGGACACATTGTTCAACAGATCCAGCAAGTAAGTGATGTTCAAGCTGATATCCACCAGCTCGTCCTGGTAGGCTATTTCCAGCTCTTCTTCGGCTTCTTCCTGCTCATTGTTTTTGCAAATGATGCGCAGGCTACCCTTATCGACGATTAAGCGCACGCCGCGAAATTTATCGCTTTGGTTCGACAAAATCGAAACCCGCTGCAAAGCTTGCAAAAACATCAGCCGGTCGATATCGAACACTTTGTTGTTGCGGGTTGGAATGACCCGGTTGTAATCGGGAAATTTGCCGTCGATGACTTTCGAGGTAAGCACGACATCCGCGAACGAAAAGCGGATTTTATTTTGTAAATATTCGATCTTGACCGGATCTTCGCTGTCTTCGAGCAGCTTGGATAATTCAAAAACCGCCTTGCGCGGCAAAATCACTTCCTGTTTTTTCTGCGCGGTTTCCAAGGGTGTTGCGATATAAGCCAGGCGGTGGCCATCGGTGCCGACGCTGATGAGTTGCTTGCCGTCAGCCAGTAATAATAAACCGTTCAAATAGTAACGGATATCTTGTTGCGCAATGGCAAACTGCACGTGATGAAAAAGATTTTTGAGCTCCTTTTGCGATAGCGTGATCGCTGATTCGGATTCCGGCTCATCCGCGACTTCCGGAAAATCCTCGGCGGGCAGAATTTGCAGGTTGAACGCGCTTTTTCCGGATTTGACGTAGAGATGATCGTCTTTGCGCGTTAAGCTGACTTCCGCACCGGAAGATAGCGAACGCAAGATATCCTGAAGTTTCTTAGCGGAAACAGTTAGCGCGTAGGGCTGCTCGCTCGATAAGTTTTCGCTGGTCTCGGTTTTGATTTGAATTTCGAGATCTGAGGTCAAAAAGGACGTTTTATTTCCATTTTGACGAATGAGCACATTTGATAGGATGGGTAGTGTCTGGCGACGTTCCACAATACCGGCAACTGCTTGCAGCGGTTTCAGCAACGTATCTCGGTTGGTTTTAATTAAAAGCATTTATTTAAAAAATAATAGTGATTAATTAATGTTTTCAAACTGCGGGATAATTCATAACTTCATCGAAGTTTCAAAAAGATAGCATAAATTTCTTGCTTGTATGAGCGCTGTATATCGCGTGAACAAATTGTGGATAAAATCGGTCATTTTTTTTATTCCACAGTTATGCACAAACTATTCAGCGGTTATCAACCTCTTAAAATCAGGATTAAAGCATTAAAATCGCGATTGACGATTGGATCGGAAACGCGCAGTTCGTTAATTTTACGATAACCGTGCAATACCGTCGTATGGTCCCTGCCGCCAAATGCTTCGCCGATGTCCGGCAGGCTTAGCGACGTCAATTCCTTGGCGATCGCCATGGCCATCTGCCGCGGTCTGGCAACGACGCGCGAACGTTTTTTCGAATACATTTCAGAGACTTTGATTTTGTAATAATCGGCGACGGTTTTTTGAATATTTTCAATTGAAATCTGCCGGCTTTGTACCGCGAGTAAATCTTTCAATGCCTCTTTTGCCAGATCCAGCGTGATTTCCTGATTGATGAAACGGGAAAACGCCATGACCCGCTTGAGCGCACCTTCAAGTTCGCGGACGTTGGAGCGGATGTGCTTGGCGATAAAAAATGCAACATTTTCTTCCAGCTGAATTTTTTCCAGCTCGGCTTTTTTTAATAAAATCGCGACCCGCATTTCTAGTTCCGGCGGTTCGACGGCAACGGTCAAACCCCAACCGAAACGTGAGACCAGGCGTTCTTCCAGCCCGGTGATTTCTTTAGGGTAAGTATCGCAAGTGATGATCACTTGCTTGTGGGTTTCGATCAGGGTGTTGAACGCGTAAAAAAATTCTTCCTGGGTACGGTTCTTGCCGCCAAAAAATTGCACATCGTCGACCAGTAACAGGTCCAGCGAGTGGTAGTACAACTTGAATTTGTCGAATGCTTTGTGCTGATAAGCGCTTACCACGTCCGACACGTATTTTTCCGCGTGCACGTAGCGGATTTTTGCGCTTTTGTCGTTTTCGTATACGTAATTGCCAATAGCCTGAATCAGATGGGTTTTTCCTAAACCAACCCCGCCGTAAATAAACAGCGGGTTATAGGCGATACCCGGTGATTCGGCCACTTGAATGGCGCCCGCCCGGGCCAGTTGATTGGCTTTGCCGGTCACGAAGTTATCAAATGTGAATTGCGGATTCAGGCCGTTAGGATCTTTCCGTGGAGGCTGATGGATCGCTTTGGGCGCCGGTTTGAATTCTTGCTGTGATTCTCCGGGTTGCGCTTCGGTTTGGCTGATTTTGGTTTCCGCAGGTTCGGAGAGTTTCAGCAGAAACTGGATTTTTTTGTCGAAGTAAGACTGCGCCATCTTTTCGATGTGCGCAATGAAATTGTCCTTGACCCACTGCGATACAAAGCGGTTTGGCGCGATCAACACGACTTCATTTTCGTTCTCCAGGGCGGAATCGATCTGCAACGGTTTAATCCAGGTATTAAACTGCTGCGCATTGAGTTCTCTTCTGAAATGATCTAAGCAAGATAACCAGAAAGTATTCAGTGATTGCGTCATTTTTTGATCTTTTTATGTCTGGCCGGGTTAAAAAGTAACGTTAAATTTCCAGGTTATCGATCAGCCGTGTGCTATTGAGCCATGCGGCGCCTAAAACGACTAGATCCCGATCTTGTTCGTGAGCCGGCATCAGCGAACCGCGATTGTGAATACTGATGTAATCGACGTTCCAGCCATGCTGAACAAGATGGTTGATTGCGCTGGTTTCTAAAGCATGAAAGTCTTTATGACCGGCAATGACTTCTTGTTTGATCTGTAGCAGTGTTTGATAAAGCTGACAGGCTTGTAATCGCTGCGTTGCGCTTAGATATTGATTGCGAGAACTTAAAGCCAGCCCATCCTCGGCCCGTACGGTTTCACCAGCAACAATTTCAATGGGAATGTTTAATTGTTGAACCATTTCACGCACGATATGCAACTGCTGATAATCCTTTTTGCCGAATACAGCCAGGTCAGGTTGAATTATATTGAATAATTTCAATACAATAGTCGCAACGCCACGGAAAAATCCTGGCCGAAATTTTCCTTCCAAGATATCTGCTACAGGTGGTAATGCTAACAAGAATTCTTGCTTCGTTGGAAAAAGAATTTTCTCATTCGGTGCAAAAACAGTCTTGACATTTGCTGCGGACAGCAACCTGCAATCTTCTTCGAGCGTGCGCGGATAACGGTCGAAATCTTCGTGCGGCAAAAACTGTAAGCGATTGACAAAAATGCTTACGACGACGTCGTCGCATCGCTGTTTTGCTTGATCAATCAAAGACAAATGACCTTGGTGAAGATTGCCCATGGTAGGAACAAAGGCAAATCGCGGTTTATCGCGCAAATGATCGCGCAATTCTGTAATTCCGGTGATTATTTTCAAGTCAGCCTGCCGGTTAAAATTGGTGTTCTTTGCCGGGGAATTGCCCGGTTTTGACGGCGCTTACGTACTGGGTTATGGCTTCCTGGATACTGTTGGTATTAACCATAAAGTCTTTGACAAAGCGCGGTTTTTTACCTTGCGACAAGCCCAGCATATCGTGCAAAACCAAAACCTGGCCGGCGCAATCGGGTCCGGCGCCGATACCGATGGTTGGTATGGTTAAGGACTGCGAGATTTTCTTCGCCAGCTTTGCCGGGATGAGCTCCAGAACTATCATGCCGGCCCCGGATTTTTCCAGGGCCTTGGCGTCTTCCAGCAATTGCTTGGCGGCTCTGTCGGTATTACCCTGAAGCTTGTATCCGCCGATTTGATGAACCGATTGCGGCGTTAAGCCGATATGCGCGCAAACCGGGATGCCGCGTTGCGTCAGGAAACTGACTGTCTCGGCCATCAGCTGGCCGCCTTCTATTTTGACCATCTGCGCACCGGCGGCCAGGAGCGTTGCCGCATTCTCAAAAGCTTGTTCCGGTGATTTTTGATAACTGCCAAACGGCATGTCGGCGACGATGAAGGCATTGCTGGCGCCTCGAGCCACGCAGCGGGTGTGATAAATCATGTCGCTGAGCGTAACCGCTAAAGTCGTGGTGTGGCCCTGTAGCACATTGCCGAGGGAATCGCCGACCAGCAACACGTCCACACCCGCATGCTCAAGCACCGCAGCAAAAGTCGCGTCGTAACAAGTCAGCACCGCAATTTTCTCATGGCCTTCTGCCATTTTTTGCAGTAAGGGCAGTGTAATATTCATTTAGAAGGAGATTTATACTTTTAATGGAATTGTTTCGTTATCGAAACAAAGGGCATAGTCAATCAAAGATTCTCGCACAGATTCAGGTAGTTCTTCAGGGGCATTTTTAAAAAATACCTCTGAGATCCGATTAAGCACTATGCGCTGACGAGAAAGCTCGAGTTTAATGCTTTGTTGTTCTTGGGACAGCGAATCTTTGAGATTGTGCATGGTTATTTCATTGTCCACTCCCAGTTTTACATAGGGAATGTAACGATAAAATGCTTCTACATATTCTTGGGTAGATAAAAAACTTTTTGAAAGCCAATCAGTAGCGAAGGAATTAAAATCTAAAAAAATAGAATTTTTGAATTCATCGATCTTTTTTTTGGTATTTTCCGATAATAATCTTACGCGTTCATCTTGAACTGTTCCTGATTCTAATAATTGAACGGATTGCAGGTCTGTAAGCCTCCAGAGTTTTCCAGGCTTCTTTTCTGAAAGCCCAATCAACCTAGCGGCATCGAGTAAGATTTGGCCGCTATCAATAACATCGTATATGGAATGATCGTAGGTCTGGATTAATTCTTCCACTGTCTTGTACTTGTATTCATTACCTGAGGTTTTAAGAGCAGCCAAGTTAATTTTTACAAAATAGTCACTTGATAACATTAATTCTCCTCGATTTGTTGAAACCACAGCTCGGTCAAAAAATTTGCGAAAAAGACTTCATTTTGGATTCCGGGCATCTTATTGATTAATGCAGGTTTCCAGCTTGAATTAGCGAGCAGAGTAGCCCGAAACTGAATAAGGGTTTTTAGGATTTCCCGGAACTGATCTGTTACTGGATTAAGTTGTGCATAAAGCCTTTTAACGTTTTTTCTCGATGAAAATGTTGCAGCAATCATGCATTGCACTCGAAGCTTATCTTGGGATTCGCTTACTTTTTTCCATAATGGCGAGAATCGGGTATTCAATTTTCTTAAACGACTAATTCTGAAAGATAAATCGCTATTAACTGTGTTATTAACTGTAAGATAGGTTTCCAGTAGATTTATCCAAGCCGCGGAACTAAGATTATCTGAATCAGGTGAACCAAAAAATTCTGCAAAAACAGGCAAAAATTTATCAGACTCGGAAATGAGTAGATCACCGAATTTTTCATCTTTTAAAAGTAAATATTCTAGTGGTGTTGCTTGAATATTACTCCTTAAGCCTAAACTTCTCCATGCAATGCAATGTTGAGTCAGTAACGCTAAATTCAAGGATTCCGTTTTTATGGGTGGCCAAAGTCTTTGGATCGTTTGTATAGCATTCGAGTGATTTTGCAAGAATTGTTGAATAGGGTTATCGATCAAATACAGGGGCTTATTAACAAAAAAATCGGATCCATAATTTGATAGCCAATATTCCGGACCGAGATCGCTTTCGCTGGTTTCGTTCGATATCGCGGCGTAAGCTAGAATTTCAGACAATCGAAACGATGAGGAAGGAAGAAGGCTGAGAAGACGTAAACGCCCTTGATTTGAGATTTCCAGTTTTGTATTTGTGAGGTTAAGCCACCACTGATCAAACTGTTTTTGGTTGGATAATGGATAGGGTTTTTCTTCCAATAAACTCCATTCTGCGAGAGCAGTATAAAAATCAGATGATTTGATGTGTTTTTTTAATGCCCAATCAAGAAGACCTTCATTTGCAGCTACCCACAATTCCGAAAGCAGGTGTGTACGACCAGCGCTGGTTTCGATTCGCAATAACAGAATGTCGACTAACGGGATAAAGGTATTTGCAAGTTTTTTCTCGATGACGTTTAGTTTTTCGGGATCGATTCCCCTGGGAAGTCCCGGAAAAATACTGCTGAGATTAGCGAGCTCTGTGCGGGGATGTCTTAGTATTACACGATTTAAACTATCAAACAGATAATTAACCGTTTCGAAATCCGGTATTTTTACATTTGTTTGATCACTATTGTTTTGGGAGGCGGTTTGTGAGACGGGTTTATCCAATGTCCGGGTAACCCAGGCGACTACCCAAGGCGACCAATCGTAATCAGCGGGAGTGTATGTGCGGGTTGCATTGAATATTTTGTTGGCCAGTGATTGTTTTTTTTCCCAATCGATATCCTTATTTTTTGCTGTGATCGTAAGCATCAGTTCATCCAAACCAAACAGCTTATTGTTTTGTAAAGCTAAGCGCAGTGCGTTGCCATAATTACGAAGCTCGGGCAAAGCGGTGAATAATGCCTGCAATCGTAAAGCCGCTCGCCAATCATCAATGTTGCTGAAACCTTCTTCTTTGACGGTTGAAATAGAGAAAAGCACGTTATTGACGACATGCTTGGCTGCACGAGGACTCACCGGTTGGATTGAAGATAACAATTCCAAAGTGCGCGCCAAGGCGCCGACGGTTTTATTGTCAAGTAGTAGCTTTTGTAATTGGGGATTTAATTTTCCGGCTTCTGCCAATGCCATCCAAGCCAACCTGAGTGTATCGGTTAGTACCCTGACAGGCATTCTCGCTTCGATATGAACAGCTTTGCGTAGCAATTCTCTCGGTGATTCGGGATCGGGATCGGAATCCAGTAACCGAGTTTCGTCAAAGCCGATTATTACTGCATACCCGAGTTCATCGCGATGTTTATAAAGTGCTCTGAGTACTGCACGTTGCTGAGCCAAACTGGCGCGATCGAGATTGTCGATGATCAAGACCTTGGTATTGTTGAAAAATAACCGCCAGCCTTGTTTCAACCAAACACTGCGCCCAATTGTCATGCTGCGTAACCCGGAGCGGAACCAATAGCTCCATGGTTTAAGTAATGCAGCTAGAATTGCGGAAATACCACTAAGGCCAACAACCCAAAAAAATGATTTTGAGTTGAATTGACCGAAGTCGAAATCAATAAAGGGATAGATTATTGAAGTGATGAATATAATAAGACAAATGCATATGGATATCGAAGCTAGTTTGCTTGGTCTCAGTCCTCCCAACAGCCGGTCAAATTCGTGTTCCAGATCGTTGCTATTATAGTGCGCTGTGTCAAACCATTCGACATGCTTGGATGCCGAAAATATGTTATTTCCGGACCATGGAAATTTCTTGTGAATATTTGTCTCAGCTTTATTGAGCGCCCAATGTATTAGCGTTGTCTTGCCTTGTCCTAATCCGCCAAATACACCGATGCGGGGTGCGATCAAGTGAGCTTGATGGTTTTTTGTATCGGATGCTTTGTCAATAAACGCTTGCAATTGTATAGCCAATTGATCTGCCAAGGGTTCACAGCGTGGGATATCTTCACCGGTAAAAATCTTCACCGGCACATCGGGAATCAAGTGAACTGTGCAATTGGGATGTGTATCGTCCCCGGGTTTGATCATCTCAATCTTTTGGTTTCGTTGTTGCATTCGCTGCTCGCAATTGCTTCAGTTCTCGCGCACGATTGGGGGAAAGATTTTTGGAAATATTGATACGATTGTCGACAACATCACGTTCCCAAATTTGTTCAGGATTGCGTTGATCCAAACCGCATAGAAGCGACCAAACGGAAGTTCCGTCGACGGATTTTTGTTCTGTAAAAGGCCATAGATTAAGCAATTCGTAACTGCCATCGGCGCATGGCCATAGCTGGTAAAGGTATGGGTTATCCAGGTTGGGAGAAAAAGACTCTTTTTTAACTAGTTGACCGAATGCGATTAACCATTCGTCTTCTGGGAAAGGGCTTGTTTCGCCACGCAAGATGGAAAAACGCCAGCGGTTGTCAGGGGCCGGTTTGGGACGAAACACGATTGGGTATGAAGCGAGATACGATGCAGCATCCAGGATGACACGTAACGGGGAAACTAATTGTTCCCAAGGAAGATGGTCATTTCCACTGTTGTGGTGTTGGTCGTTTCGTAACAAGCGAACACTGCGTAATGCATCGATAATATTCATGTGTGCAGGGTTGCGAAGATGTAAATGGGACAACCAGGAAACAGCAAGACCAGCATCATTTTCAGCAATTTTATTCAGCATTGCTTGCAAGGATTTTTCCATACCAGCGCGTGTGTTTTCTAACGGCCAGTAGATATGTTGTGGTTGTGACATCGCGGTCAATAGAGCACAGGCTTGAACCCATAACCAGTTTTGAACAATTTCGGCCAGTAATAATGCTTCGTTATAGGCGTGTAATTCGTAACGGGGGGAGTGTTTATCTTCAAACCAGCGGTGGATTAAAGCACAGCTCCGTGCAATGCCAGGCGGTAAATATTTCCGCCCGGCAGTAATGGAAAATTCAAGCCCTTCTCCCAAATGGGATCTCATAGACAGATGCTCATTGAGATAATTGCGTTGACTGACTAAAGGAATTTGAAGTGCTTGGGCGCGGGGTAAAATGAGCGTAAGAATGCGTTGCGCCCATTCTTCTTGCGTGTAACGATCTTCCCCGCCAGGGTCATTTATGCTATTGGTTTTCTCCCAAATTGGTGGCGCACTATTACTTTTTGCTAAATTTTTGCGGTATAGCTCAAGTGCGTGTTCTTGAGCATACGCAGTGAAAATATGTGAGTGCGTAAGTGGCATGGATCGAGCCAGGTAAGCAGCCAAATTGGATCCATTAGGGTTAGTTGTTAAAACCCCTCCCGGTTTTTCTGGTAATCGGAGATCTATTGCAATAGAATGAAACGGTTTCTTACCTGTTTGTTGATAAGCTTCTTCGCAATTGGTTGCTACTTCAATCTCTAGTGTAATTCCATTCTCATTGCCCAAATCTTCTAATAATTCTTTCATGGCTTCAAACCAGAGCGGATCATCTTCTATTATAAGTATCTGGAAAAAAATAGGTTTTCCAAGATTAGAATTCATGCTTTATCCTGTATTAATGCTGGAGATGGAAATGTCAATATAAATTGTGTGCCTTTTTTCCAGCTGGGATCGTACTCAATATGCGCTTTAGAGCGCTCCAGCATCAAGGCGGAAAAATACATGCCGAAACCGCTGCCGCTCGGCTTGGAGGAAACGCCAATTTCTTTGAATAGGCGCCGTGCAATATCTTCAGAAATACCCTGTCCGCTATCGCGGATTGCAACCTGGATAAATCGTGGATTTGTGCTGGGTAAAAGCGCACATTCTATGATGCGTTCTAGCGCATTGCCGTTTGATAACTCGTCAAGCGCATTATCAACAAGATGGGTAAAAGTCATTTTTACAATTTCTTTGTCGGCAAGTACCTGGACAGCTTGCGATAGCGGTAGAATATGGGTTTTTGCCTTAGTAGCGGCCGCAGAAAATTGAGTACAAATTTCTTCCCAGACGGGTTGTAAATCTAGATTGACAGGAACAGGAATCTTCATTAATGCCTTGCTGGTGTCGATATTTTTGGAAATGCTGGCTTGTAGTAGCTTGAGTGAAATTGCGTGCTTTTTGATTTCTTCGTGGCTGAGAGAATTATTTTTTAATTTCTTTTCAATACGAGCAAATATCCCGTTTAATCCACCCAGTTGCAGTTTGATCGAATGGCGTAACTGCTGGTATGCAAACCCCAAAGCGGCTTGCTGTTCCATCACGGGCTGATTCATCATATATTCCCGATTCTTGCGTCGTATCGATAGATAGCTTGCGGCAAAGCGCGCGACTTCTTCCAGCAATGGTTTTTCCCGGAAATTAATGGGCGTAGAACTAGTATCTTCTGACTTTGTATTTTCAGCTTTTTTATTAACTTTAAGTTCTTTAACTATATCTAATCCAGGATTTTGGTTGAAAGACAGAACGAAAACACCCAGTACTTCATTGGTATCGGGATCGCGCAGAGCAAGCAAAGATTTAGATAACGCTTTGATTCCAATTATTTCTTCATCGTTAAATATATTGCGATCTTCGTAAAAAACCAGTTCATTGCCATCTGGTGATAATTTTTTATCTTTGACTAAGCGACCGATCAACATGTCGTCAAAGTGTTCCAAAATATGATCTCGCCATTGTTCCAAACGGATAGTCGGTTGTAAGTGATTGGTGCGGAATTCGGTCGGAACAGGATCGGATTTCGCGTACCCTTGCGTGCACTCCCAGACGTTACCAATATGCCAACCCCCGATTCGAGGTTCCATCCAAATGCCCACCGCACAACCGGTATAGTCATACAAAATGTCCATTAATTTGGCGATGACCATTTCCTGGCTTTCCTTTCCGACCGAGGTATGGAGTTGCAATAACTTGCGCAACATGCGTCTGGCGCGCAGGGAACGGAGCGCATGACCGATCGCGGATGCAACGCTTTGTAGTAACGCAAAATCGGCGGATGCTTTTTCCTCCTTGCCATAGAATAATTCCTTTTGATGTTCGACATTTACTGTGCCGACCACAATATGTCCGGCTTTGATCGGAACCAGCATTTTGGCTTTGGTGAGATCGATTCGGTTTGGGTCGATTTGTTCTCGTGTGGGTTCAGCAAAAAATGAGGGCAGTTTTTTCTTGGTAATCAATTCATCATAGCGAGTATCTAGATCGGGCTGGTAAAGTGAAATTTTTCTTGGTTCCAGCTGGGTATCAAAACCAAGCGCCCAACGCGGAACATGTGATTTGCCCGGAATCTTCAAAGGTTGATGGGGACGGACTAATCGTCCGGTGCCGGGTTCGATCAAGCGTATGCTGACGCGGCCGATGAGCGCCGGATTGTTGGCCGGATTCTCGGTAAAAACGCTGCGCGAATGATGCAGGTGCATGTGGAGCAGTTTAACCGCCTTGGCCACGATCATATCTTCGTTATCCACTTCAAGCAGTTCGGCGCCTAATTTGGCTAATGCCATTTGTCTGCGATGATTTCGCTGGCGCAAACGCAGTTCCCGGTAAAATAAACCGAGACGCTCGACGATAATGCGTAAATGCACTTTATCTTCGTTAAAAAAGGGGGGGGCGTCTTTGCTACGAATCATGAAAAGCGTGCCGACCGGGCTGATTTTGGTATCAATGCGTGATGCGATTGCGTGGCTGCCCAAGAATTCATTTAAATAATGATTGAGTTCGGGGTTATTTTTATAATTTGGATTTAATAAATTATGTTCTTTTAAATTTTCATGAGTATGAATTGCCGGGTTATCTTCGATTAAACAAGCTTTGAGTAACGGGATGGCATCCCACGGAATGGCTTGCGTTTTTTTGCCGTTAATTGCAGAACCGATTTCATGCAGTTCCCATAATAAGGTTTTAGTGATTTCTTTATTGAGAGGTTTTAAGAGGGCTTTTTCTTTTCTACGAGAATCCAGTATATGCATGCTTAAATGGGTTGCATAGCCGGATTTTTTGATTCGATCGGAGAGGAAGCGGTAAATTTGTTCAAGTGCATCGTCAATGTTCTTCCTGTTGATCCATTTGTTGCTATCCAACAGATCCTTGATTTTCCATTCCATTTGATCGCGCAAATCCTGCCACAATCGCGCCCAGGCGCGAAAGCGCATCTCCTTGATTCCACCTCGCACCAATGAACCCAATAACGATCGGGTGGACGGTGCTACCTCAGACTCGATGGATTCGCTATGACTCAGACCTTTTTCAGAATAAACTTTGTCCGCACCAGCACCCAAAACTTTTTCCTCAAAATAGGGATCGTTTTGCAGTATTGATCCGCCGCGGGTGACAATCGCGACCGGCAGGTAAAGTAAGCGGATTTGTCCGGTATCGGGTTCATCTACTTTTTTGGATTCATTTTGAGGTGAATTTTCGCTATCGGTGCGTAATGTCCGCAGAATATCCAAACCGTTGAATTGCTGGTGACCAAACGAGAAGTCGAGCAACACGCAATCGAACGACTGTCCCTTTTTTAATTCTTGCAGCAAATACTCTCGAACATGGAGTTCATTTTCTGGTATCAATGGGTCAACCTGGATGTGAATTCCTTGCTCTTTATTAATCACACTTGCGGTGTGTACTACGGAATTGAGAAATTCCTCGTTGTCGTCCACGATCAATATCCGGTAATTTACTTTCCCGGAGGCGGGTGCCTGGGTCGCTTTCACTAAAGCGTCATTCATGGCTATTCCCGCTACATTCAGTTGATGAGTCAAATCATCAACAATAGAGGGTACATTCGGCTGATCGCTATCTTCTAATTCCGGTTCTCGTGTGATGTTCATAATTAAAGTATTAAGATATTTCCCGTGTTTTCCATTCGCGATTAAATTCGAGACGGAATGCGGCGCCGGGAAACAGATTGCGTTCCAGCGGATCGAAATACGTAATACCACCGCCCAGCGACTGCAAAATTTGCCGGCATAAATACAATCCCTGTCCATGCCCTTGGCGGCGAGTGGTGTAACCCCGTTTAAAGACGCGCTCTTGGAATTCTCGTGGAATTTCCGGTCCAGTGTTGGCGATAACCAGCACAACTTGCGCATCTTCCGGTTCCGATTCAACCAGGATTACGATACGATCTCCATCGACAGGGGCGGGAAGAATACCGTGAGGTGGTCGCGCTTCCTGGATAGCTTGCGTGGCGTTGACCAGGATATTGACCAGCACCACTAGCAGTAAGCCATGATCGGTTTCGATGGATATCGCTTGCGCGCGTTTACGCTCTCTTTTGACGCTGGCCTTGGCATAGTCTTGAGCGCGAATGTGAATCAATGCAATGGCTTCCTCGATTACATCCCCTAATACAAAGCGTTCAATCCGCCGGACTCTCATAAGATTGTTATAACCGTGTACCACTTGAAATACTCGAGTTGTTTCTTGTACCGCATGCAACAAGTTTTTACCGATGGTATGGAAAGATGCATCATTTGGATGATGCTCGATCATGGGTTTGATGTCGATAACCATCATGCTGAGCAGATCGTTCAAATTGGCAAGGTGGGTATGAAGTTCGTGCGCCAGAAAACCGGGACCCAAATCCCGTATCATATCGCCCCGTTGGGCGGCGATGCGACGATCCAAGTGACGTATTTCATGATCGAGTTGGCTGTATGCAATGCGGAGCAACTGCAGCATCCGCCATTCGTGCGTAGCGGCACGGCCGATTTTCGGACTAGCGGCAGTTCCATAGTTAGGATATGCGATAAATATCAAGCGGTGCGGTTGATCGGCTTCTTCCGATGGAAGTGTGATGGCTGACAACCAAAAGGCGCTATGAAGGGCGTCACTTGACGATTTGTTACCCGTCGCAACGCGAATCAAATCGTCAAACTCATCAGTATAGGGATACACAGTAGCAAGCGAATGACCGTGCCAGATACTGATATCGGTTTGGTCTGATTGCGCATCCAATAGTGCACGAAAGAAGGGTTGTTCAATGCCGCTTTCCAGTTTTACAGCAAAATTGCGCCAATGTTGTTCGTGAATTGCGGGGCCAAGATAATCTGCTAATTGATAACGAATAAATTGCTGTTCTGAAGCAATTTCTTCAATGCATAAAGCAAATAGGATATCGGTTTTCCCTTGTTGGATAAAGAATCTGAGTTTTCCGATGAATTGTCTCAATAGATCTTCGCGCGAATCACCCGATTGAGTCGCACGAAAGATTTCATCAATCCAGCTATCATATTCTTGCCCCGCTGCACGACGTGCTTCCGGGCCCAGATACGTAGCATCACTAAAGCTGAATTTACCGGCGATATCGCGCGCTCGATGACGGATTTCGGAGGGTATATCCTCAGATTTAAAAACTTCATCTAGGACTAATGAAACGATGCGGTCTATGGCATGTTGCGGTGATTCTCGTTCGGGAATCTTCGGTGATGCTGTATTAGTTGATTTTGCCATTACCGATCAAGAGATTAATGTTGATTAATGACACAGATTATATCAAGGTTTAATTTTTTGCAGTTTTTGTCCATTACACGCTGCAAGCAGTGGAGCAATGTGACCATATCCCGGGATATGACAATCCGGCGCAATTTCAAACAGCGGGATCAACACAAAGGCGCGTTGCGTCATGCGCGGGTGCGGGATGGTCAGGTCGGCATCCCGGCATTGCAAGCTATCGTACAGTAATACGTCGAGATCCAGCGTTCGCGGCGCATTGAGCGATTCCCGCACGCGCCCGTGCCGCTGTTCGATGGCCAGCAAGGTTTGCAGCAGTTGCTGCGGCGGAAGCGCGGTTTCAACCAAGGCGACGGCGTTGATAAAGTCAGGTTGATCGAGCCGTCCAACTGGTGCGCTTCGATAGAGTGACGAGCGTCTCTGCAATCGGGTTTCCGGAAGTTGCGCCAGTTCGCCGAAAGCGCGTTGCACTTGTTCAATCGGATTATCCAGATTGCTGCCTAACGCGATAAACGCTTGAGCGGTTTTTGTATTCATTAAAAACAGTTCAGTCGGTTTCCTGATTCGTGGTTTCAGCTGTTGAAGCGGCAGGCTTGGCGGATGCCGCCGTTTTGCGGCTGCGTCTTCTTCGTTTTTTCTTGCCGGTGGCTGGTGTGATCAGCATTTTTTCACGTGCATCCGGGTCTGCCATGATAAATTTTTTCCACCATTGGCCAATTTCCATATCCAGTTCACCGCTTTCGCAGCGTAACTGCAGGAAATCGTAGGCGGCGCGGAAACGGGGATGCGCGAGCAACCGGAAAGGCTTGCGGCCAACCCGCGCTTCAAAACGCGGCTGCATCGACCAGATTTCTTGCATCACGGCATCGAAGCGTCGCGGTATCGCCAGATTTTTGTGTTGTTGCGACAGGATTTGATCCATCGCGCTGAATAAAGCCGGCATCGGTTTTTCACCGGCAGCTTGGCGTGCATTCCAGCTAGATAGCACCTCGTGCCATAGTAACGTAGCAAACAGGAAGCCGGGCGAGACTGGTTTGTCTTGCCGGATGCGCTCATCGGTATTTTTCAGCGCGATGGTAATGAAACGTTCGCCTAAGGGTTGTTCCAGAATGATATCGAGCATCGGCAGCAAACCGTGATGCAGTCCGCGGGCACGCAATTCCACAAGGCACGGTAACGCGTGGCCGGACAGCAGCAGCTTCAGCATTTCGTCGAATAGACGCGATGGCGGCACGTTTTGCAACAGCGGCGCGAGATCGCCGATCGGTTTCGCGGTGGCTTTTTCGATTTGCAACCCGAGTTTTGCCGATAAGCGCACCGCGCGCAACAAACGCACCGGATCTTCGCGGTAACGTTGTTCCGGTTCGCCGATGATGCGCATTTCTTTGGCGTTGATATCTTTAAAACCGTTGAGATAATCGAGGATTTCTTCCTTAACCGGATCGAAGTACAGCGCGTTGATGGTGAAGTCGCGGCGCAGCGCATCTTCTTCCTGAGTACCGAACACGTTGTCGCGCAATAACCGGCCGTGCTGGTCGGTTAGCGGAACGGCAATCGAATCGTCGTCATTGTCCGAGGAAGGCCCGCGGAAAGTCGACACTTCCACGGTTTCCGCGCCGCACATGACATGCACCAGGCGAAAGCGCCGTCCGATGATGCGCGAGCGGCGGAATAGTTTGTGCACTTCCTCGGGAGTGGCGTTGGTGGCGACATCGTAATCTTTCGGAGCCAGCCCCAATAAAAGATCGCGTACCGCGCCACCGACGATGTACGCCGCGTATCCGGCATTTTGCAGTTGCTGGGTAATTTTCAAGGCGCACGGACTGATTTGGCTCCGCCGGACGCCGTGCCGTTTGCCAGGTATCACCGTCAGCTTGGTGGCCGGTGTAGCCGCTACGGAAGAAGGTGAATTCCGGCCGAATACTTTGTCGAGTAATTTACGGATCATTGCTGTGGTTATATGTGTCCGGCGCAGATTATCCTAGCAGGCCGTTGAAAAACTATCTGCGTTGCCGCTACGGTGTTAAAAACAAGCTCAAAATGCTCATTTATACCGCATAAACTGCGCGTTTTCGCCTGTTTTTGCCTTGTATCGGCTGCCTCGAAAACGTTTTTCAACGGCCTGCTAGGGAAACGCTGATGAATTGACTGCGTAAGCGATTTGCCAGGTTGGGCGCTGCTCAAAAACGCGCCTGTCATGCTGACAGGTTTCGCTTCTTGCACTCCATTCGCCTTGCGCTTCATTTCGTTCATCGAATTATTCAGCATTTCTCCAGAAAATCAAAAAACAGTGAAGTCAGCCGGTAAGCCGGATTCTGTCGTGGACAGTCATTCCTCTAGACGCACGGTTGCCCGTGCGTTCAAGCAACCCACCCGCAGGCTCCGCGAGCCACATCATCGCCTGCCTATTTGGTCTTGCTCCGGATGGAGGTTACCGCGTTTCACCGTAACTGAATACGCTCGTCTCTGTGGCCCTATTCCTCGCCTCACGGCGGGCGGCCGTTAGCCGCCATCCTGCTCTGTGGAGTCCGGACTTTCCTCCCCCTGCGTTCGAAAAGAACGCCAGGCGGCGACTGTCTAGCTGGCTTCGCCGGTTATTCTATCACTTGTGGAATTAACTATTGGCAGATTGTCAGTTACTTGACCAGCATCGCATTGATTTGCACCAGCGTTTCTTCGTCCAATTCACCGGCTTCGGCGCTGAGGCGCAGTCTGGACATCAAATAGCTGTGGTAGGCTTTGGCCAGGTCGCGTTTGGCGGCATACAGTTGCTGCTGCGCGTTAAGCACGTCGACTTCGGTGCGCACGCCGACTTGTTGACCCAGAACGGTCGAATCCAACTGGCTTTGACTGGAGATCAACGCTTGTTTCAACGCTTGGACCTGGGCGATGCCGTTGGTGACGTTCAGAAATTGCTGCCGCGCTTGCAGGGTGATGTTGCGGCGGGTGGTTTCCAGGTCGTGAAGCGCTTTATTTTGATTGGAGAGCGCTTCGCGCACGCGCGATTGCACGGAAAAGCCCTGAAATAACGGGACATTCAGTTGCACGCCGATGGATTTCGAGGTGAGATCGATGCCGCGGCCGGTGATCGCGCCGCCGACGCCGGTTTGTTCGCTGTACTGCGCAACCAGATCGACGGTCGGATAATGTTGCGACCAGATTCTTTTGACTTCCTGGCTGGCGAATTCATAGGCGGATTGCTGCATTTGCAGCGTGAAATTCTTATCCTCGGCAGCGCGCACCCATTCGTCCATAGTGCTGTAGTTTAATTTGGCCAGATCCGCGGCGATTTCCCTGGCGCCCAAGAGATTTTCAGGAAAACGATCGATAATGCCTTGCAACGTGCGCTTGCGGATTTCCAAGGCGTTGCGCGCGGCGATTTCCTGCGACGTCGTCAGATCATAACGCGCCTGTGCTTCGTTGGTATCGACAATGGTGGCAACCCCGACTTCGAAATTCCGTTTGGCTTGTTCCAGTTGTTTCAGAATCGCCTTTTTCTGCGCTTCGGCAACTTCGACATCGACTTGCGCGTCCAGCACGTCAAAATAGGCTTGCGAGACACGGAGGATCAAATCCTGCCCGGCCACGATAAATTGGGCATCCGCTTTATTGACTTCGGTTTTGGATTGCTGGTAGATGACGAAATTTTCCATGCGGAAAATCGGCTGCGTCGCGGATATCGTGACACCGCCGGCGTGAATCGTCACCGGTGATGGATTGATCGAGGTGCCGGTCGCCGGAGAAAAAATATTGTCAGCGTTGACCTGTTGCTCGGTACGGTTGGCGGATAACGTGACATTCGGCAGAAAACCGGCGCGCCCTTGCACCAATTTTTCCTGCGCGGCTTGATACGCCGCCCGTGCCGAACGGTATTGCGAATCCTGCGCCAGCGCTTCCTGATAAATGCTCATCAAGTCGGCGGCTTGCAGCACGGAATACGGCAGGATGCCGATGACGGCAGTGAAAACCCATTGCGCCAGTTTCATGGATTTTTCCGGTAGCAATCCGGTGCTGCTAAAGCCTCAGCAATCCAGTGATCGCTGCAGATGTATCGCCACGCGGTTGCATGGATACTCAAAAGGTAAACCTTGTCGGTTGCAGTGCATTGATCAGCGGCGCGGTGCTGGTTTCAAACAGCGTGGTCGAAGTGAATTGGCCGGGTGCGACGCAGGTGATGAGCGTAGCCTCCATCACCGGATCTTCGCCGGTGATCGCAAATAACCGGCCACCGGGATTTAAACTGTTCTGAAAAGCTTCGGGTAACACCGGGGTTGAAGCGGTTAAAACGATGACATCGTAGGGTGCATGCTGCGGCCAGCCGCGTGCCGCATCGCCTTGTTCGAGCGTGACGTTGGTAATGCCGTGCGCTTTCAGATTGGCTTCCGCCATGGCTTTCAGTTCCGGGATGATTTCAACGCTGTAGACATGTTCGCCGCGTTCCGCCAGTAGTGCCGTCATATAACCGCTGCCGCTGCCGACTTCAAGAATTTTGTCGGTTTTGCGGATATGCAGTTCTTGCACGATACGCGCTTCCATTTTCGGCGTCAGCATGACTTGACCGTGACCGAGCGGGATTTCCATGTCGACGAAAGCCGCCGTGCGACTCTCCGCCGGCACGAATTCCTCGCGTTTTAGCTTGTACAACAAATCCAGCACATTATCGTCCAGCACATACCAAGGACGAATTTGCTGCGCAACCATATTAAACCGGGTTTGTTCAATATCCATTTCTGTTCCGTATTCTTCAATTAAGGTAAGGCTTGCAATTATTTCATATTTCCATTAGCTTCACAGCATCAGCTAGGGGTCCGTTTTCAGAATTCTCTGATAATCTGGTGAGAGAGTCCCTTTTTACCTGACGCGGATAATGCCGCCGTAGGGAAGCTGGGATTTATCTTCCCGCTCTTTATGGCAATTTCTTAAGGAGCTTCCATTTTATGAGCATTACAGTTTTAAACCAAAAAAGTTTTTCCAGCGCGACCGCGCAAGTCGACGAAGCCGCCATCAAGCCGCTGCCCAATTCCCGGAAAATTTACGTGCAAGGATCGCGGCCCGATATTCAAGTACCGATGCGCGAAATCTCTCAGACCGATACCCATACTTCGGCAGGCGGAGAAAAGAACCCGCCGATCTGGGTGTACGATACGTCCGGACCGTATACCGATCCTGCCGTTAAAATCGATATCCGCTCGGGTTTACCGGCGCTACGCGAGCGTTGGATTGCCGAACGCAATGATACCGAAATCATGCCCGGTCTCAGTTCGAGTTACGGTCAAGCGCGTTTGCACGATCCGAAACTGGCCGACATGCGTTTCAATTTACAGCGCCAGCCGCGCCGCGCCAAGACCGGCATGAACGTGACGCAGATGCATTATGCCCGCCGCGGCATGATCACACCGGAAATGGAATACATTGCCATCCGCGAAAACCAGCGCGTCGAGGCGTTCAACGCGCAACACCACGAGTTATTGACGCGGCAGCATCCGGGCCAGGATTTCGGTGCGTCGCTGCCGAAAATGATCACGCCGGAATTCGTGCGTGACGAAGTGGCGCGGGGGCGCGCGATCATTCCGGCGAATATCAATCATCCCGAATCGGAACCGATGATTATCGGGCGCAATTTCCTGGTCAAAATCAACGCCAATATCGGTAATTCGGCGTTGGGTTCGAGCATCCAGGAAGAAGTGGAAAAAATGACCTGGGCGATCCGCTGGGGCGGCGACACCGTAATGGATTTGTCGACCGGCAAAAACATCCACGAAACCCGCGAATGGATCATCCGCAACAGCCCGGTGCCGATCGGCACGGTGCCGATTTATCAGGCATTGGAAAAAGTCGATGGGCGCGCCGAGGAGCTGACCTGGGAAATTTTCCGCGACACCTTGATCGAACAAGCCGAACAAGGCGTCGATTACTTTACCATCCATGCCGGTGTACGTCTCGCATATGTGCCGATGACGGCGAAACGCATGACCGGCATCGTGTCGCGCGGCGGTTCGATCATGGCGAAATGGTGTCTGGCGCATCACCAGGAAAGTTTTCTGTACACGCATTTTGAAGAAATCTGCGAGATCATGAAGGCGTACGACGTCAGCTTTTCGCTCGGCGATGGCTTGCGCCCCGGTTCAATCTATGACGCCAACGACGAAGCGCAATTCGCCGAACTGAAAACCCTCGGTGAATTAACGAAAATTGCCTGGAAACACGATATACAGACCATGATCGAAGGCCCTGGCCATGTGCCGATGCATCTGATCAGGGAAAACATGGAATTGCAGTTGAAACATTGCGACGAAGCGCCATTTTACACCCTGGGGCCGCTGACCACTGACATCGCGCCGGGGTACGATCACATCACTTCCGCGATCGGCGCAGCGATGATCGGCTGGTACGGCACGGCAATGCTGTGTTATGTCACGCCGAAGGAACACTTAGGCTTGCCCGATAAGGACGATGTCAAAGACGGCATCATCACCTACAAGATCGCCGCGCATGCCGCCGATCTGGCGAAAGGCCATCCCGGCGCGCAAATCCGCGATAACGCTCTATCCAAAGCGCGCTTTGAATTCCGCTGGGAAGATCAATTCAACCTGAGCCTTGATCCCGATAAAGCGCAGCAATTCCACGACGAGACATTGCCGCAGGAAGGCGCCAAAGTCGCACACTTCTGCTCGATGTGCGGCCCGCATTTCTGTTCGATGAAAATTACCCAGGATGTGCGCGACTATGCCGCCAACCAAGGCGTTGCCGACGATGAAGCGCTGGCGGTCGGCATGGCGCAGAAATCAGCGGAGTTCAAGGAAAAGGGTGCGGAGATTTATAACAAGCTGTAATCAAGAAAATTTTTTGATTTTTTAAAGGCGAAATTACGCTGATGGATCCATTGTTATTGTTTAAAGCGCTGATCTTGGGTGTGGTGGAAGGGCTTACCGAGTTCTTGCCGATTTCGTCGACCGGACACTTGATATTGTTCGGCGATTTGCTCGATTTTACCGGCGAACGCGCCAAGGTTTTTACCATTTCGATCCAGCTTGGCGCGATCCTGGCGGTTTGCTGGGAATATCGCAGCAAGATCGTTGAGGTGGTACGCGGCATTGGCACTAGCCCATCGGCTAACCGGTTTGTCATCAATATCATGATCGCGTTTTTACCGGCTGCGATCCTGGGGCTGCTGTTCATCAAAACGATCAAATTCTACCTGTTTCACCCGATCCCGGTAGCAACTGCGTTGATTGTCGGCGGGGTGCTGATTTTATGGGCGGAACGCAGGAAGCATGTGATCGAGGTTGAGCAAGTCGACGACATGGATTGGAAGCGCGCCTTGAAAGTCGGCTGCGCGCAATGTCTGGCGTTGATTCCCGGCACCTCGCGCTCGGGCGCCACGATCATCGGCGGCCTGCTTTTTGGCTTGTCGCGCAAAGCGGCGGCGGAGTTTTCTTTTTTCCTCGCGATTCCGACCATGTTCGCCGCCACATTCTATGATTTGTTCAAAAATCGTGAATTGCTGGACGCAAACGATCTGGGTTTGATCGCGGCGGGTTTTGTCGCCGCATTTTTCAGCGCCTTGCTCGCCGTGCGCGGACTGCTAAAGTTTGTCAGCAATCACGACTTCACGATTTTCGCCTGGTACCGGATCGTGTTTGGCCTGGTGATTTTAGTCACGGCATATACTGGCGTGATCGGCTGGTCGGAGCATTGAAGTGATTGAGAATCCTCTCGATTCATTGATCAAGCGCGTGTCAGCGCTTACCCGGCATTCTTCATGTCTGAGGGTGATTTCCTCTGCCGATTGACCATTCGCAGTGTGCGTAGCCGAAACCGGGACAAATGTGCTAGTAAACCGGGAGGCATGAGCTATTGCTGAGGGTTTCGATTATAGATATTGTTTTTATGGAATAAGTGCTTATCATCCTGCTTGACGCGATAGATTGGAGTGGCAAGGCGCCGCTGCTAAAGTTTGCTTGATTTTGTAGTATTACTTCGGCCGTCACTACGGTCAAAGTGATGATGGCCGAGTTTTATCTGTCTGCTGAAATTGGCGCTTTTCCGCATTTATATTTCCTCAAGTAAGTTTTATCTTTAAATGTACTTTTCAGGACATTGATTTTCATGAGAAAATATTTTTTCAAAAATACTATCAAAAGTTGCTGAAATGGTTGGAAAGCATGGGTGCGCATGAAGTAAACGGTAAGCGGCAGCGGTTTGCTTCTGTAAAAAATTCCGAAACAGAGCACGTAAAGCGGCTGAAAAAGCTCTATGAGTTGAGCATGACCTTGTCCGGCGATCCTGCGGAAGTGTTTAAGCATGCCGCTTGCATGATTGCCGAGTTGTTTAACGTTCGTGTGGTGTGCTTATCGGAGATTCGAGGCGATCAGCTTCACTTTCTTTCTGTGTACGTCGATGGCACGGTTTTCCAGGATGCGGGTCAATGCGCTTTGGCGATAACACCGTGCGCCACGGTCGAGCAGAGCAAGGATATCCGTGTTTATGATCGCGTCAGCGAGCTTTTTCCTGAAGCGTCGTTTCTGCAAGAGCACAATGCCCAGGCTTATTGCGGCTTTCCCGTGCTGGATAATCATCAGAATGTAGTCGCGATTACCTGCCTGCTGGACGATAAGCCGCATGAATTTACCGATGAAGATCAGGCGCTGTTACGCATTTTCGGTCAGCGGATTTCTATGGAGCTCGAGCGCCAGCGGCATATCGACGAACGTCTCAAATCGGAAGAGAATTTGCGCCAGATTCAGGCGATGCTGCTGCAGGCTGAGCAATTAGCCGGAATGGGAAGCTGGGAATGGGATATCCCTGAGGGCGTTATTTACTGGTCGCCGGAGATGTACCGCTTGAATCAGATCGACTCAGTGGAACATCCCACGTTGACCCCGGAAACCGCAACGTCAAAAGTTGATCCGGCCGATTTGGAGCAAGTGCAGGCGAATATCACCCAGGCATTGGTGCATGGTATCTGGGAACCGATAGAGTATCGCGTGCGGCTGAAAGATGATCAGACACGCTCGTTGAGAGCGGAAGGATTGGCTGTTCAATTCAAGCAGAACCTTCCTACCAAGCTGATCGGGTTCGTTCAGGATATTAGCGAATTGAAAAAAGCGCAATCGGAACTGGAGCGCAATGTCGTGTTGTTACGGGGCGCGGAACAACTGCAACGCGAATTGAAGATTACGGCGCAACGTGAACAACAGCGCATGGGTGCGTTGCTGTCGGCAATGAATATTGGGGTGTTATTTGAAGACCAGACCGGGCGCATCGAATTTGTCAATCCGGCATTCAAGCAATTGTGGGCAATCCGCGATACCTTCGATCTTACAGGATTTCCATCCCGGGATATTCTGACCCATTCCTCTCATCGCCTGGCGTGCCCGGAGCACGCTTCGCAGCTTGTCATGCAAGTTTCGGACAGTAACGAAGCAAGCGAGCGCTTTGAAATTGAATTGCACGACGGGCGGATTCTGACGCAACTATCCTATCCGGTATCAGACTACGACGGCACGGTTTTGGGCCGCTTATGGATTTACGAAGATATCACGCAAGAGCGTCAGACCGCGAAGCAATTGCTTTATCTGGCGGAGCGCGATCCATTGACCGGATTGTTGAACCGTCATCGCTTTCAGGAACAGTTAGCGCAATATTTGCGCATGGCCAAACGCCATCACATCAAGTTTGCGTTGCTATATTTTGATCTCGATGAATTCAAGTATGTCAACGATACTTTCGGGCATCGGGTGGGTGATACGGTTTTAGTCCGCATCGCCGGAGAAATTGCTGCGCTGGTGCAGTCCGGAGAAATCTTTGCGCGGTTGGGCGGCGACGAATTCGCCATCGTGATTGAACATAAGCAGGAGACTGAGCCGTCGATGCTGGCGGCGAGCATCGTGAATGCGGTTTCGTCGATACCGTTCCGTTTCCGTGGCGCAAACATCCGTCTGACGGCAAGCGTGGGTATCGCGCTATTCCCGGATCATGGTGCGGAGATGGAGGATCTGGCAGCCCATGCCGACGCCGCGATGTATCAAGCCAAATCCTTGGGTAAGAATAATTGGTGTATTTACGATGCAGACCGGGATATGTCGGCGGCGATGACCACCCGCATGACCTGGAAGAGCCGCATCGCGCAAGCGCTTGAACAGAATTGCTTTGAAATTCATTTTCAAGGCGTTTACGAAACCCAGAACCGCAGCCTGAAGCATATGGAGGCGCTGGTTCGCATGCGGGATCCGCAGCAGAAGAATCAATTGACCATGCCGGGACAATTTATCCCGGTAGCGGAGAAGAGCGGCCAGATCATTGATATCGATAAATGGGTGGTGCAACGCAGTATCGAGGTGCTGGCAAAGCATCCGCAGATGCCGCCCGTAGCGGTCAATATTTCCGGGCGCTCGTTTGACGATCCATCGCTGCCGCGGTTTATTCAAACGCAACTGAATAAGCATCAGGTTGATCCGGAGCGGTTGATCATCGAATTGACCGAAACCTCCGCGGTATCGGATATTCAGGATGCGCAACGTTTCATTGAAGCGATTAATCAAGCCGGCTGCAAGGTGTGTCTCGATGATTTTGGCAGCGGTTTTTCAACGTTCAGCTATCTCAAATACCTGGGTGTGGAAATTTTGAAAATTGACGGTATGTTTATTCGAGATCTGGCAAATAACCGTGACAATCAGATTTTCGTCAAGGCGATGGTCGATGTCGCCCGCGGGTTAGGCAAGGATATCGTGGCAGAGTTTGTCGAAGACGCGATAACGCTGGAAATGATTCAAAATCTTGGAATCCGGTATGTTCAGGGGTACTATCTCGGCAGGCCTTCACCGGAGATTGTTGAGTCCGGATCACGTAACGCAGGATGAATTTCCCATTTTCAAACGCAGACGGGCAATATCGTTAATTTGAATGCGTTTGTTATCAACCGTTATGATATGTTCATCTTGCAGTTTTGAGAAAGCACGGCTAACGGTTTCAAGTTTAAGCCCCAGATAGCTGCCGATTTCTTCCCGCGTCATGCGCAGGTTGAATTCGCTTTCGGAATATCCGCGCATCAAAAATCGGCGCGACAAATTCAATAAAAAGGTCGCCAAGCGTTCTTCCGCTTTCATGCTGCCGAGCAGCAACATCACGCCATGATCCCGCACAATCTCACGGCTCATGATTTTATGAAAATGACGCATCAGCGATGGAATAACCAGGCTGATTTCTTCAAGTTTGGCAAAGGGAATTTCGCAGACTTCGCTGTCTTCAAGCGCTATCGCGTCACAAGTATGAAGATCCGAACTGATAGCGTCCAGTCCCAGTAATTCGCCGGTCATGTGAAAGCCGGTGACTTGCTGGCGTCCATCTTCTTCCAATACGCAGGTTTTAAAAAAACCGCTGCGAATGGCAAAAAGCGACTGAAATTTAATGCCGGTGCGATGCAAATATCCACCGCGCGGGATTCTGCGTTTATGGCTGACAACATCGCCAAGTATATGGATTTCCTGATCGTTTAACCCTACCGGCAAGCATAACTCCCGCAAACTGCAAGTTGCGCAACTCGATCTGATGTGTGAAATATCCAGATGGGGTGAAGGAATGTCGTGAAGCAAATTAATATCCCTGAGACGAGTAAATTACATTTCAAGATTTGAATTGATCTGAATCAAACTATTTTGCAACATCTAGCCCCATAATTTTACGTGAATATCTAGAAGGATGGATATTCTTTTTTGCGAGTGTTATCCATGCAGATATCAGTGAATATTTGAAAGGGCTTGAGATTTGCAGTTTTTTGCATCTTATCTTCTGATTAAGATCGTTATCCAGTGAAGTGTGTGATCCATGCGCCCATTATCATTTTCACAACCGTCATCAAATTTGTTAACCATCAACTCCGATCTGTTTCGTTGTTTCGGCACGGATAGTGCCGATTATCGTATCTATCCGGCAACCGATTATTTTATCGAAGCGTTCGATGTGCATACCTATCTGGCTTGGCTCGGACGCCGCAAATCGGGGTATCTGCGCCGTCCGCTATCGCTGTATGTGCATATCCCTTTCTGCAGTTCTTTGTGTTATTTCTGCCATTGTAATCAAATCGTTTCACAAGATAGTGACACGATTGAGAATTATCTGAACTATCTATCGCGTGAAATCAGGCTTCAAGGGCGGTATTTGAAAAATGATCCGAGAGTCGAGCAAATTTATTTTGGCGGCGGAACCCCGACGGTTTTGGAAGAACCCCAATTGCACAGTCTCATGCAGGATATCCGCCAGCATTTTAATTTGATCGAACCCGGTGAATTCAGTATTGAAATTGATTCACGGCTAATGGCCAATCGTTCAATGCAAGCACTCAAAGAAATCGGGTTTAATAGCGCCATCATCGGTGTTCAGGATTTTGATCGATCGGTACAGCAGTCGATACACCGCAACCAAACGGAAGAGGAAACACTCCATGCGATCCGCGATGCCCGGCTAGCCGGATTTAAAACGATACGGGTGGAGCTAATTTTCGGGTTGCCGAATCAAACGGTGGAGAAGTTTGCCTACACCTTAGGAAAGATTATTGCATCCAGTCCGAACCAAATTTATTTAACAAATTACAACTACTCCCCGGAAAAATTTAAAGCGCAGCGGCATATTGATCAGACTAATTTGCCAGCGAGCGAAACCTCGCAAGAAATGCAAATACTGGCGATTAATCAATTGCTGGAAGCTGGCTATGTGCATATCGGCATGAATTACTATGCGCAAAAAGACCATTCATTAACCCAGGCGCAACGCCAAGGACGCTTGCACTATGGTTTGCAAGGTTATTCTGTTTATCCCGAGAGTGATCACATTGCGATGGGCGTTTCAGCCATTGGCAGTATTGGTCCGGCGTTGAGCCAGAATCATTGTGATCTTTCGAAATATTATGACAGCATCGAGCGGGACATACTTCCGGTGATGCGCGGCATTGAGCCGAGCGCCGACGACTTGGTGCGCCGTTCCGTGATGCAAGCGCTGATTTGTCATTCCGTGCTTATATTTGAATCGGTCGAAACATTTTTTCCGATCGATTTCAAACGCTATTTTGCGACGGAACTGCAGGAATTGTTATTTTATGAAAGGGCCGGACTGATTACGCTTGATGATGAAGAAGTGACCGTCACGCCGAAGGGTCAATTGTTCATTGGCAACATCTGCAAGGTTTTTGATAAATATTTGCGCAATCGCCGGCAACGCCTGAATCATTCAACCCTTATCTGAAGCAGCGTTCCCTGAGGATTTGTCAATCCTCAGGGCTTCGGATTATTTAACTTCGCTATTCGTCAGAATATATTCAGCCAATCGATTGGCTGATTCACCCTGAATATTTTTGAATGCCGGCATTCTCATGCTGCCGCCTTGAAATTTCTTGATGATCGCGTCCTTATTCGCAACTTTTTCGCTCAATATCATGGCAACGTTTGCGTTGAGAGGCTTATGACATTCCGTGCAAGCGGTGCTGAAAATTTGCTCTCCGGTTGCATCGGCGGGCGGCGTATAGTCTTTGCTCGCGCCGCAACCCGTCAGAATGAATAATGCTGCGATGGTTGAAGCAATACTTATTTTTTTCATTTACTAACTCCAGTTGATTGATTTCACTCGTTCGAAAATACTTTTGAATTGTAAGATGTTACTTCGGTATTCGACCAGCTATTTTGATCGCCCTTACGATTGTACCTTACCCATTCTCATGACATCTTGTCAAACGAATGTTGATTGAAATGCAGATTAATTGTGTGCATTTTTCTTGACAATTCCTCTACAGTATTGTTGTTTTACTGCCACAAAAATTTTTGTACATTTTTCGATTTATCGTGTTAAATGCTTGAAAAACATTGAGGATTAGCGATAAAAACACCAATGCAAATATGCCTAATTCTTAACAATTTCTTAACATTTACTATGTTACTGTTCGCCTCGATCAACTTAAGCTGCGATAATCATTGAAAAAGAGTCAATTGCAGGAAGGAAACGGGGCTGGTTGTTAACGGGTGGTCCAAGGCATGATGAGGCATTAACCGGCAACTGAAGATAACGGCTTAAGTAATTCACAACATATTAAAGGGAGATTGCATGTTTAAGAAGATAAATAAATTTATTTTGTTGGCTGCACTAGGTTTGGCATTCAGCAATCCAGCTGCCGCCGATGCAACAGCCGAAGATTTTCAAGTGTGGGGAGGAGTTTTCTCACAAGGTAATTTTGGTTTCGTGAATCCAAACAATCCGGACTTGAAAAAGTTCAGATGGTGGATGGAAGGACAAGGCCGTTTTGGTAATGATGCGACGCAATTTACCCAATCGCTGATTCGTCCCGGTGTCGGTTATGCATTAACCGATAAACTGGTGGCTTGGGTCGGTTACGCTTGGGCGCCGACCGCCGAACCATTGACATTAAGGACAGGCCATCCATTCAATGAACATCGTCTGTGGGAGCAACTTACCTGGGCGGATAATTTCCCGTTCGGTAGACTTTCATTGCGCAGCCGTTTTGAGCAGCGTTTCTTTGATCATGATGCACCCATCCGCGGTGGAGATGACGTAGGTCATCGATTCCGCCAATTGGTTAAACTCGCGGTTCCAATGCCGGCCATCAATCCGAATCTCAGTTTTATCGTTCAAAGCGAGTTGTTTATTGCGATGAATACGGTTGATAATCCTGGTTTTATTTCTCGTGGCTATGATCAAAACCGCGCATTCGTCGGATTGGGGTATAAATTAAATCAATATGCCACGGTTGAAATGGGGTATATGAACCAATTTATCAACCGGCCGCACAGCGCACGTCCTGATCAAATGATGCATAATTTTATTACTAGTTTGTTCTTGAATTTCTAGAAATCATCGATATCGCATTGATTTTCTAGCCGACAGTTTTAGCTGTTGTCTTTCTATTAGCCGAATAATTTCCTTGGATTCAAGGAGGTTATTCGGCTAAAATTTTTTGAGCAGCGCAATTATCAGCACTTCCTTAGCTACGAATCGGTAGCGGTTCAATTTATTAAGGGGCGGACTGTATGTTGAAAAAAATCATTGGCAAGATTGCCGGAATGATGCTGGGTATAAGTATCAGCGCCCATGTTTTCGCCGAAGCATTGGTCGAAGACTTTCAAACCTGGGCGAACGTCACTGGACAAGGCAGTTTCGCGCCGGTCAATCCGGATTTGAAAAAATTCCGCTGGTGGCTCGAGGGCCAAGGCCGGTTCGGCAACGATTCCTCAGTGGTTTCGCAAGGCATCGTCCGGCCCGGTATCGGTTATTCGCTGAACGACAAAACCTCGGTGTGGCTTGGTTATGCCTGGGTGCCGACCGGTCATCCGTTTGCGCTCGCGCAACCGTTTAACGAAGATCGCATCTGGCAGCAATTGTTATGGGCCGATAACTTTTCGTTTGGCCGGATTACCACGCGCTCGCGTTTCGAGCAGCGGTTTTTCGATCATCACGCACCGGGTCATCACGATGTCGCCCATCGTTTCCGGCAATTGATCAAACTGAATGTGCCGTTGCGTTTCCTGTCGCCGCAGTGGAGCTATGTGATTCAGGATGAACTGTTTATCAACTTGACCAATACCGATCGCGGCATTTCCAACGGTTTCGACCAGAACCGCTTTTTCACCGGGCTGGCTTACCGGATCAATCCGGTTGCGGTTGTTGAAGTCGGTTATATGAACTTGTATTTCAACCGGCCGCATAGCATCCGCCCCGATCAATTGCTGCATATTATCGGCGTCAATTTGCTGATGAATTTCCAGTGAGCGTGATTCTCAGCCGGGTTTAAGTCATTGCGCTTTGCCCGGCATCCCTTGCATCGGCTATCATTAGCGGTTTGAGTTAGTTTCCTGTCTTTTAACGGTCAATACGAGTCTCGAACAACCATGATGCAAGAGTTTAAGCCAGGGCAACGCTGGATCTGCGATGTCGATTTACAATTAGGGTTGGGTACGGTGCAAGCCGTCGAACACCGGATTGTCACCATTTTGTTTAAAGCAACCGGCGAAAGCCGTGCGTACGCGAAACATTCCGCGCCGCTGACGCGGGTGATCTTCAAACCGGGCGATACCGTCAACAGCCAGGACGGCGTTGCGATGATTGTTACCGGCGTGGCCGAGCGCAATGGACTGGCCGTCTACACCGGTACCCGCGAAGACGGCAGCAATATGGAACTGGCGGAAGATCAATTGGCGCCGCAGGTGCAGTTGAACCGCCCGTCCGAGCGCTTATTCACCGGCCAATTCGACCAGGACAAATGGTTCCGCATCCGTTATCAATCGTTGCTGATCCGCAATCAACTGGCGCAAGCGCCGTTGTACGGCCTGGTCGGTACCCGCACCAGCCTGATTCCGCATCAATTGTATATTGCCCACGAAGTGGGCCGCCGCTTTGCGCCGCGCGTGCTGCTGGCCGACGAAGTCGGCTTGGGGAAAACCATCGAAGCCGGACTGATTTTGCATCAGCAATTGCTCACCGAGCGCGCCAAGCGCGTGCTGATTGTGGTGCCGGAAACCCTGGTGCATCAATGGCTGGTGGAAATGCTGCGGCGTTTCAATTTGCAATTCAGCATCTTTGACGAAGAACGCTGCGTGTCGTTGGAAGAAAGCGGCGAAGACGAGGACGAAGACGGGGAAGATAACCGCAACAGGAAAAACCAAAACGGCGAAAATCCGTTTCATAGCGAACAACTGGTGCTGTGCAGTCTGCATTTTCTGCGGCAATATCCGAAGCGCTTCAAGCAGGCGCTGGAAGGCCGCTGGGATTTGCTGGTAGTCGACGAAGCGCATCATCTGCATTGGTCGCCGCAAGCCGCCAGCCCGCAATACGCCATGATCGAGCAGTTGGCGATGCGCACCCGCGGCGTGCTGCTGTTAACCGCAACCCCGGAACAATTGGGCAAAGCCAGCCACTACGCCCGCCTGCGCTTGCTCGACCCGCACCGATTCAGCAGTTTTTCCGAATTTGTCGCCGAGGAGCAATCGTACGAACCGATCGCCCATGCAGTTGAAGCCTTGCTCGAAGGGCAAGCATTGAACGCTGACATTTGCCAATTGATCGCCGAAACGCTCGAATCGGATCAAGCGCAAAGCTTACTGACACAACTGCAAGATTCTTCAGCGGATCAGCCGCAGATCGAACAAGCCCGGAATCAGCTCGCGGAATTACTGCTCGACCGGCACGGCACCGGGCGCATCCTGTTCCGTAACACGCGCGCGGTGGTCAAGGGGTTTCCCGGGCGCAAGCTGGTTGCCAGTCCGCTGCCGCTACCGGCGGAATACCTGCCCTGCTTGGTCACGTTTGAAACCACGCCGTTATCCAAACCGCAATTGCTGCTGTGCCCGGAATTGATCTACCAAGTGCGCTCCGAAGACGGCCAGCCGTACTGGACCGAAATCGACCCACGCGTGAATTGGCTGATCGCCACACTCAAGCGAGTAAAGCCGGAAAAAGTGCTGGTTATCGCCGCCAACGCGCAAACCGCGCGGGATCTGGCGCAAGCGCTGAAAGAAAAAACCGGCCAGTTCATTCCGGTATTCCATGAAAGCATGAGCCTGGTCGAACGCGACCGCGCCGCGGCATTCTTTGCCGACAAGGAAACCGGCGGCCAGGTGCTGATCTGCTCGGAAATCGGCAGTGAAGGCCGCAATTTCCAATTTGCGCATCATCTGGTGCTGTTCGATCTGCCGCTCAATCCCGATCTGCTCGAGCAGCGCATCGGCCGCCTCGATCGCATCGGCCAGACCGACACCATCCAGATTCATGTACCTTATCTGGAAAATAGCGCATTGGCGGTGATGTTCCACTGGTATGACGAAGGCTTGAACGCGTTCGAAAAAACCTGCCCGGCCGGTCAAACCGTGTTTGTCAAAGTCGAAGAGCAACTCATCGCCGCGCTGCATCAGCGCCAGACCGAGACCGAGGCATTGAGCGAGTTGATCGGCGTCACGCAAACGGCGCTTCAGGAATTGAACGAAGCGCTCGATCGCGGGCGCGACAAGCTGCTCGAATACAACTCGTTCCGGCCGCACATCGCCAACCGGCTGACCGGTCAAGCGCAGGCGCAGGATGACGATGCGCTGCTGCCGCAGTATATGGACACAGTCTTCGATTGCTGCGGCGTGCATATTGAAGAACACCGCACCGGCAGTTTTCTGATCGAACCGAGCGAACACATGAGCATGCCGTTTCCCGGCCTGGACGACGAAGGCTCGGTCATCACCTATTCGCGCAATGTCGCGCTGAGCAACGAAGATGTGCACTTCCTGACCTGGGAGCATCCGATGGTCACGCACGCGATGGAGCGGATTTTGAGCCACGAAAATGGCAACGCCGTGGTGGCGATGATGAAACACAAGCGCGTGCAGCCCGGCACCTTGCTGCTGGAAACCCTGTTCGTGCTCGAAGCCAGCGGACATAACGTGCAGCAAAGCAACCGCTACCTGCCGCCCGCGGTGATCCGCATCCTGCTCGACGAACAAGGCAGCGGCGATTATCCGTTTCTCGATCACGACTCGGTCAATCAGCACCTGCAACCGGTTGCAACCGGCATCGCCAAGCAAGTGATCCAACTGAAAGAAGACGCCATCCGCGAACTGTTAGCCGCCAGCGAACAACAAGCCAGCGTGCAAGCCCCGCAACTCATCGCCGCCGCCGAAATGCGCATCCGGCAAACCTTCGCCCCGGAAATCGAACGCCTCAAGGCGCTGCAACAAGTCAACCCGAACGTACGCGACGAAGAAATCCAGTTCTTTGAACAACAATTGCAGCAACTGACCGGCGCGCTGAAATCCAGCAACTTGCGGCTTGATGCGGTACGGGTGATTGTGGCGACGTAAAAGCTGAGGCGGGCTGCGGCGTCGAAAACACTGGATTCCCGCCTGCGCGGGAATGACGAAAATAGGTGGCGATGTTAAACAGGAGACGGTGTGAAGGATCCATATGTTTATTTATTGGCCAGTCAAAGAAACGGGACGCTCTACATTGGCGTGACATCGAACTTGATCCAGCGCATTTGGCAGCATCGCGAAGGTTTGGCGGAAGGGTTTACCCAAAAATACGGGGTTAAAACCCTGGTCTGGTATGAACAGCATGCGACGATGGAAAGCGCCATTGCCCGGGAAAAGGCATTGAAAAAATGGAACCGCGCCTGGAAATTAAAACTGATTGAAGAAACCAATCCGCAATGGCGGGATCTCTGGCCGGAAATAAACGGAGAGACCGAACGTTAATCTCCCCGCACTGTACATTTCATTACTCTCCCGCAACTCTACGGCCCGTCATCTCCGCACACATGGCTGTCATCCCCGCGCATATACCGTCCCCCGCACATATACCCGTCATCCCCGCGAAGGCGGGGATCCAGAACCACCGGACACGTTCCCGCGATTGGATTCCCGCCTTCGCGGGAATGACGAAAAGTAAAGTGGCGATGCCGGAATGACGAGAAGTAAAGCGGTAATACGGGAATAACGAAAAAAACAGTGAAATCAGCGGTGAGAGGGTATGATGCACGTCAGAACTTAGCTCAATCCCTGAAATCAGGAGGCCGCATGAACAAAGAAATCATCGTGAAGCGAGTGCAAGAGCGCTTACCGAATCTGCTGGCGCTGTATGCCTTTGGCAGCCGCATCCAGGGCCAAGCCAGTGTTGAAAGCGATCTGGATCTGGCGGTATTGGTGCCCGGTTATGCCGATCCACTGCTGATGTTCGATCTGGCTGGAGAATTAGCCGATGACGCGGGCTGTGCGGTGGATTTACTCGATCTGCGGGCGGCATCGACGGTCATGCAATACCAGATCATCACCACGGGCGAGCGCTGGTGGCAAAAAGACAGTCAGGCGGCACTTTATGAAGCAGCCATTCTGAGCGAAAAAACCGCGCTGGATGAGGCCCGCAATGCGCTGATCGATGATATCCAACACCGGGGGAGCGTGTATGGCCGATGATGTCTTGCTCAATAAAGCCGCCACCATTGAGCGTTGTGTGCTGCGCGCCCGCGAGGAGTACGAGGCCGATCCCGCCACGTTTGCCGGGAATCCCACACGGCAGGACGCCGCCATTCTGAACATTCAACGCGCTTGCGAAGCAGCCCTGGATATGGGGCAGCACTTGATCCGGCGTGAACGACTGGGTATTCCGCAAAGCGCGCGCGATGTGTTTGCGCTGCTGGCGCAGGCGGGCTGGATCGATGCGGCCTTGGCAGAAAAACTCAAGCGCATGGTAGGGTTTCGCAACATTGCGGTGCATGATTATCAGGTGCTGCAATTATCCATCACTGTAGCGGTGATAGAAAAACATCTGGACGAATTCCTGCAATACAGCAAAGCGGTGTTGCTCAAGGATGCGGCGAGATCCCGGCAGCAGTAGCGGCATCGTGGTGCACATATCCGTCATTCCCGCACAGGCGGGAATCCATTGGTTTTGCTTCACCCCGGAAATCGAACGCCTCAAAGCGTTGCGGCAAGTCAACTCGAGCGTGCGCGACGAAGAAATTCAATTCTTTGAACAGCAACTGCAACAACTGACTGGTGCGTTGGAATCCAGTAATTTGCGGCTTGATGCCATAAGGGCCATAGTGGCGACTTGAGGATTCAGGAAATTGATTTATTTCTTGGATTTTCCAGAGAGTTGAATAAAAAAATAAGGGTCTTAGGAAGTTAAGCACTTAAAGAAG
>FRDC01001638.1_pt2 | contig 38346 bp, 54 predicted proteins | sample 1106171 | NCBI WGS metagenome assembly FRDC01 (sample SAMEA3930566, study PRJEB13176) | freshwater metagenome | biome: Drinking water system; feature: drinking water; material: water | place: Singapore | collected 2014-12-20 | reverse complement strand
GACGGCTGCATCCTCGACCGTGCCAGCCTCGTCGGTGCCGACCTAGACCGCGCCCGCCTCGACGGCTCCAGCCTCGTCGGCTGCATCCTCGACCGTGCCCGCCTCGTCGATGCCAGCCTCGTCGGTGCCAGCCTCGTCCGTGCCAGCCTCGAACCGATACGCGACGACCTGTTCACCGTGCTGGACGCGGCCCCGAACGAGGTTGCGGCACTGCGAGAGGCCATCGTCGCGGGCAACATCAACGGCTCGTGTTACGGGGGGGCCTGTTGCTGCCTGGTCGGAACCCTGGAGAAAGCCCGTGGCGGCGGACGCGACTGCGTGGTCGTTCGCAACCCCAGCCGCCCGGCGGAAATCTGGTTCATGGCGCTGATGCCAGGCCTCACCCCAGAGAACAACGAGGTCGCCCGCGTCACGCTCGGGTGGATCGACCAGTGGACCACCGAACACACAGGGGCCAACTGACCCACCCAGCCCCCGCGCTAGCGCGCTGGGGCTGGATTCCTGCACGCTCTTGGCAGACGGTGCCGGGCCGGTCCCGGCGGGAGTTTGACCATGAACCTCGAGACGATCAACGGCCTTGACTACTACCCGTGTTCCACGCAGGCGGACATCGACAGCGTGCCGCCCAACTCGAACATCATCATCCGCGACTACACGGGCGACGCGACGATCCACGACAACGCGAACAGCCTGCGCATCTACAGCAACCTCACCACCCTCACTCTGGAAGGGCAGGTGCGCGATTCGGTCTGGCTCAGCGATGAAGTTGTCATCGCGACGGTCAACTGCATGGGCGCGTACGTCCCCCGCTTCGTCGGCAAGTACGGACCCGCGACAGCCAAGATCGTCGGCACCGACGAACGCTCCGACACACTCGCCCACTCGCACGCCACGGCGGAACGCACCGCAGCCGAACGGGCTGTGGCCCGCGCAAACGCGAGCCCTGACAGCACGCCCTCAACCATCGACGCGGGCATGGCCGCTATCGCCGAGGCCCTTGGCCGCGACCCGGCAGAGCCGGGTACGCGACGGCTCGCCGCCGCCATCGCCGCCGCGCCACTCGACCCCGCACCGAGAATCCCCCATTGCTGGGGCGTGTTTGGCGATGACATCGCCATCTACGATCGCAATGGGATGCTCATCGCACGGATCAAGGGATTTGCCGACGACGCGCCTGGGCAAGCGGTTATGACGGCGGTTGCAATGATTCACGCCGCGAAGCGTGCCGCCGCGCCAACGCTCGACACGCGGCGGCAGAGCGCGCTGGATGCTGCCCGCGACTGCGCGAGGCACAACGTGCCGGGGTTTGAGGAGTTGGAGCCTGACTGCCCGGCCTGTGGCGAGGGGATGTATTACTCGCAGTCCTGCAAATCCGAGCCCGACGTGGGCATCAAGGGCCACCCGGCGCGGTTCGCGTGTACGGCCTGCTGGCACACGCACGACATCTACCCCGAGCGCGACAAGATCGACAAGTCGTTCGAGGCTACCCGAGAGCAGCAGCACGCGGGAGGTGCCGCGTGAATCGCAAACTCACTCGGCTGATCTACTGGCTCAAAGACGGCATGTGTTTCTGCCTTGGGCACCGCTGGAAAGATTGGAACCGGTCGCGTCGTGGTCGCACTCGATCTTGCAAACGGTGCCACGTCGTCCAGATGCTCCCAAACTATACCACAGACGGGGGGGGCAGAATGAGAACCTCAGAAGTCCTCATCGCCGCCAAGGCCAAGATCGGAACGCCGGAGAGGCCCAACCCGCCCTGCCCCGCCTGCGGAACGCCGATGGTGTACCAACCCGCCGAAACTGTCGGCACAGCGGACAGCCCCTACGGCACCAAGCGCATGCCGCCTATGTGGGGCTGCGACGACTGCGGCGAATCCTACCGGTGCGAGCGTGAGGACTGGCAGTACCCCGACTCGCGCGGCGAGCCAAACCACTGGGACCGCGAAGAGGATGATGGAGCATGAGCATGGAAAACACCCGAACACTCAACGTCGCCATATCCGAAACGTGCAGACTCGACAACGCCACGCTCGAGAAATACACCGCGCGAATGCGCGAGGAACTCCGGCACGCCTTCACCGCATCCGGCAGCGAGTATGAACGCTGGCTGATGACGCTGGCGATGGTTGGGGTGGAGGCCGTGGCGGACCACGCCAAGCCGCCGGATATGAAGTGAACTTTCACCCGCTACGCCCGAGAGGGTTCGGCGGGTCTTCTGGACCGGGCCGTTGGCAGTGCCCGCTACGTGCTAAAGCACCTCTCCTTGCACCGCGCGCAAAGAGCCGTATCGGCGTGCAGGTCTACAGCGTGCGGATCGTGTCCGCGCCATTCCCCACGTCGAGCGGCCCGGTCCTTTCTTTTTCTCCACACCTCTTGACACCATAGGAAATATGTGGTAAGGTAGTGAATACAACGCGGAACGCCCGGTCCGCTCCACCCACTGGGCACAAGGAAAATCACCATGCCTCTGCGTGCAGCCAAACCCAGCACCGTCCAGAAGCGGCTCAAAGCCCTCGTCTACGGCCAAGCCGGATCGGGTAAGACGACGTTCGCGTGCAACTTCCCGCGACCCTACCTCATCGACACCGAGCGGGGCGCTGAGAACAAGTCCTACACCGACGCGCTCACCGCCGCCGGCGGGGCGTACCTCTTCACCCCCGACGCGGACGACGTTATCGCCGAGGTTCGCACCCTCATCGCCGAGAAGCACGAGTACCGCACGCTCATCATCGACCCCCTCACGGTGGTCTACAACGATCTGCTCGACCGCAGCGTGGAGAAGATCGGCGGGGCGGACCCGACCGCCTTCGGGCGGCACAAAGTGGAACCCGACCGCAAGGTAAAGCATCTGCTCGCCCTGCTGCTCCGGCTCGACATGAACGTCATCATCACCAGCCACGCCAAACCGCAATGGAAGCGGGCCATCGACTCACGCGGCAAGGAAACGGTGGTTCAGGACGGGCTGACGTTCGATTGCTACGGGCGGCTCGACTACCTCTTCGACCTCGTGCTGGAGGTGGGCAAGCGCGGCACCGAGCGGGTCGCCACCGTCAAGAAAACCCGCCTGGCCGAGTTCGGCGACGGCGAGATCATGGCGTTCTCTTACAGCGCGGTAGCGGAGAAGTACGGGCGGGACGTGATCGAGCGCGGGTGCGTGTCGATCCCGCTCGCCACGCCCGAGCAGGTCGCCGAGTTCGAGGCCCTGATTTCCGACCGAACCAACGCGGCGGACATCCGTGAGAAGTGTTTGACCAAGAGCGAAGCGGAAACGCTCAGTGAGATTCCGCAAACCACTATGGCCGCGTACATCGCGCGGCTGAAGGCACCCGCCGCCGGGGCCGGAAAGGACAGCAAGTGAGCGACTTCAATCCCAAAGACGGCGTGGCGTGCCTCGGAGAAGGGGTCTACGACGCGAGTGTCAAGTCCTGCTACAAGGCCACCAGCAAGAAGGGCAACCCGATGATGGTGGTTGAGTTCACCGTCTACGACGGGGAGCGTGAGGTGGAACTCAAAGAGTTCTCAACCCTGGCGAAGCCGTGGAAACTCAACCGTCTGTGCAAGTGCCTCGGCGCGCAGGCCGCGTATGACTCTGGCAGCGTGGAGGCTGTGTCGAAGGCGGTGGTGGGTCGGAACCTCAAACTCCACCTCGGGGTTGAGAGCGACGACACCTACGGCGACAATAACTACGTGAACAAGTACGAGTCCAGCACGCTGGCGAGTGCGGCCCCGGCACCCGCGAAGACCAGGCCCCCCGCCGATGCGGGCAAGCCGCTGCCGCCGATGGATGATTCGGAAATTCCTTTTTGATCGTGCATCCTTCCGCCACGCCACCCGAGAGGGGCGCGCGGCGTTTGCCGCTGGGGTGTTCCCGGCTTCCGGCCCGTCCGCCTCTTTGTCGGGGCGGGCGGGCTTGACTCGCGGGCGGTGTAATGAATGAAAGTGAGTTGGCTTCGTTAGACCACCGCTCAGCCACCGCATCGTTGGAAAGCGACGGGAGGCTTTATGGTTGACCCCGTCGCTTCATCCGCCTGCCCCGCCTCTGCCATCGCGCACCGCGACCGCTGCCTGCGTCTGTGCGCTCTCCCGGTTTCGATTTTCGCAAAGGGCACGCTCGCCTACGGCGGCTACGGCCTGCCGCGCGGTCCGCTGTCGTACTACCGCGCTGTGGTGCTGCACCTGATGTGGACCACGCCAGGCCCCGGCGGGATGTATTTCTCGTCGCCTGACATCGGCCGCGCGTGCGGGCTGGGCCACTCGACGGTGGTGGAGGCGGTGCGGCGGTTGGCGCGGAACACGGACCAGCCGTTTCCGCACCGGAACTGCGACGGAAGCCCGGCTGCGGTAGGCGGCCGGATTCCCACGGAGAAGGTGGGTTGACAGGTGGGGTGGGGGCGGTTATCTTGGAGGTAGACATCGGTGCCTTCCTACCAACCCAGTACGTGCCACCTCTTGCGCGATGCGATTCCTTCGGGCATCGATGTCTCTTCGCGCCGGGGGTGGCACGCGCTGGATCGGGAGGTTGTGCGATGAACGAAACTCGCTTGTATCACGCCGATTGGTGCCGGGCCAAGGAACTCGGCACGGAAGCCGCGATCGTCTGGGTTGACCTGATGGTGCTTCTCGGCCAGTCACCGCGCTGCGGCGTGGCGACCGTTCCGCGAGGTGTGCTGCAAAGGTACGACGCGGCCACAACGGAACGGATACTGACCGCGCTGGAGAAAAGCGGCCTGCTCGTGATGGACGGAGACACGATCATCAGCCCGTGCATGGTGTCCGGCGGTCGGTACGCCACCCTCAGCGAGGCCCAAGTGCGAGTTGTTCTCGCTGGCGGTCAGCCATGACCACCTCCCTCGACATGACGCGCGGCATATACCGCCGCATATACGCCGGGTTCCTGCTAGGACGGCGCATCAACTCCGTGTCGATGGAGGCCGAGGCGTGGTTCTGGCGGCTGCACGCATTGGCCGACGACCACGGGAACCTACGGGGCGACACGGCCTACCTGAAAGCCTACGGGCTGCCGCTGCGGGACAAGCCGCTGGCGGCGGTAGATGCCCTCACGGGAGAACTAGTGGCCGCCGGGCTGATCTACCGCTATGACGCGGGAGGCGCGCCCCACCTTGGCGTGGTGGGGTTTGAGGAGATGCAGCCAGCCGGGCGGAACGGTCGGAAGATTCGCAAAGTTCCGTTGCCTACGAACGAAGTCCACCCGTCGATTCCGATTCCCAATCCCAATCCGATTCCCATGCCCACTCCCATTCCCACTCCCAGAGTCGGCGATCCAGGGGAATCCAAGGGAATCCAAGCCGCCAACTCCCGTCCTTGGTCCCGCACGGAGTCCGTTCGGGAGATCATCGCCAAGTTTCCGGCCTGCAACTCGCCACCGTCGCCCGGATCGGTCCACGCTGCCCTGTACGCCCTTGCGGGGCCTGGCATGGACGCTAGGTACCCCTCGGAGGCCGACGCGGCTGCGTGGCTCCTAGGCCGCGTGCGGGCATGGGCCGCTAGCCCGCTCTGCCTGTCCACCCCACCGGCCTACCGGGGGGGTGGCTCGGCGTGGTTCAGGGAGGCCAAGTACGACACGCCAGACTCCGCGTGGGCGGTCGCGGCGAGCAAGGCCGTTGCCGAACAGGAACCGGAAACCCCCGCGCAGAAGATGGTCCGCGAGTTCAAGGCCAAGAAGGCTCAGGAGGCAGCGCGATGAAACTCTCCATTGCGGAAATCACCACGATCGTTTCCGAGGTGTTCCCCCGCTCGACGGGCAAGTGGGGGTTCTCCGCTGGCGAATGGACCGTGCTCACTGACGGCCTCAACCGCATCGGCATCGACTCCGACCAACTCACCGCGATCGTGAACGGCCAGCGGTTGAAGTCCGACCGGGCCTCCATCAAGGACATCATGGAGCAGGCCAGAGTCGCCCGCTACGGCCAGAACAACGGCCCGACCCCAGACGGCAAGCCGCGCCCGTGGACGTGGATCGACACCGCCCGCCGGTCGATGAAGATGCGCGAGGACACCAACGAACAGAGCGTGGTCATCGCGTACTGGCAAACCGTCTGCCAGAACGGGCACAAGGTCAACGGCAACCAGTTCGATTGGTGCTACGCCCGGCAATGCGAGAACGACCTTGGCAACGTCGGGCACCCGGACCCGCGAGGACAGGCGGAGGAAATATTCGGCCTGAGCCTTGGGCCGGTTGTTGCGCCACGACCGAGGACGGCCGCACTCGCGGAAGAAAACCTGTCCACACCTCCCACTACCACTTGACACCATCGGAAACGTCGGGTAAGGTTGGGAAAGGAGCCACGTATGGGCATCGACCTCGACATCTTCACCAAACCAATCACCCTCTGCTACGGACATGGCGAGCATGGCAAGGCCGGCTGCTGGATGGACGCCCTCTCCGTGTTCACCGGCGCGGGCAAGTGGACCGACGCGCTCGCCTGTGTGAGTCCGCCCATCAACCGGCTGTGCATCGCCATCAATGACGCGCTGAGCGACGCGGACCGCAACCGCGTGATCCTGCCGATCTTTTACGCGCCGCTGGGCACGGCTGGCGACGCCGCCGCCGACGTGCGCCGGATGTTCATCCTGGTCGATGCGGCCGTCCGCCGGTGGGCACCGCTGGCTCTAGAGGCCGCTGGCCTGAAGTACCACGCCAACCGCCTGCGTGCAATGCCACCTGTCGTTGACGGGGATACGGCCAGAGCGGCCAACGAGACGGCCAGAGACGCGGCCCTCGCGGCCAGTGGTGTTCACAATGAGGTCTGCTCGGACCATGTGGCCGAAAAGGCATCCTGTACGGCTGCTAACGCGGCCATTGCAGCAGGAAACGCTGCGGCAAAGGATGCCAAGGATGACCCAGTGTTTGCCTGCGCTGCGAGCAGAGCGGCTGTCAACGCGGTCCATCGTGCGGCCCAGACTGTAGACGATCCTGATGCGAGTGATGCCTTCGTTGAACACGATGTAGTACCCGTGTTGCTGGCCATGATCGAGGCCGGTCCCCATGCACCACGCGAAGAGGTCCGCCCCGCCTGTACGCCGCAAGAATTCCACGTAGCAATGGGGGTGGTGTGATGCCAAAAGACAAAGCCTCATTCGCGTTTGGCGGCATCCCCCGCACACACCTCCGCGGCGTTCGTATGCACACGCTACCCGCCAACGCCGAGCGCGACTACTACAGCGTCGCCCAGGCTGCCGACGCGATGAACATCTGCACCCGCACGCTGCGGAGGATGATCGACTGCGGTGTTGTAAATGTCCGGCATGTGGGCCGGTACGTGCTGGTGAAGAAGTCCGTCGTGGCTAGGTTGGTGAAGTGAATCCAGACCAACTTTCAGAAAGGACCGCGACCATGAAATCGAAAATCGAACGCTGCACATGCGAACACGATGCGCAAGATGCCATGCACGGCAAGCACATGCGGGTGAAGAACCAGACCAAGCAGGGCCTCAAGCCCGAAGATCGCAAGTGGCGATGCACGGTCTGCGGTACACCCAAGCGCGTGAATTAGCCTCTCCCCCATTCACACACCGCCCATCGCGCAAGCGGCAGGCGGGGGTTAGGAGCCGACAATGAGCGAATACACCCAGCCAACCTTCGCACCAGTCCAGTGCTGCCACCACGACGTTCTCGCCCGCAAGTGCGAGACGTGCGCGGCTGAAAACGAACTCGCGTGGACGCAGCAGCAACTCGCCGCCCTCACCGCTGAGGTGGACCGGCTGCGTGCGAGCAAGGCGAGGCTGGTGGCGGAGTGTGTCGAACTCCGAGAACTGCTTATCACCAACAGCGCGCCAAACCCGAACGACCGTCCGCACATGGCCCGTATCCGCGCCGTCCGTTTCGCCGTTGACCATCACGGCGACCTCAAGGACACACCATGACCCATCGCGCCACGAAGACAACCACGCGAGCGAAACGCGAGTACGTGGTGTGCCACGAAGGCGACACGGCTCGGTTCTTCGGAGACATCGACAATGAACGCCTCTTCACCAGGCGAGATGCCGAGAAGTACGCCGCGTGGGCACGGCCTATTTCGGTGCGCGTCTACCGCCTTGTCCCCACCCGCAAGCCGAAAGGAGTGAAGTAGTGGCCGCACGCAAACTTACCCCCGCTCAGCAACTCGCCGTCAATGCGTTCTGGTGAAGTTCGTGCCGACACAGCCCACCGTGTGGAACGACTCGCACACCAACTCCGCACTCTGGCGATCAAAATCCCCAGTCAAACCCGCGGCAAAGCCCAAACTGTCGATGAAAGTCGAAAATCGAAAAACCGACAGCAAGCCCAATCCAGCAGGAATCGTAGCCGCAGACAACGACGTGCAAATGGCCCTCTCGCTTCGGAGACTCTCCAACTACTACTGGTATCGCGCCACCACCGATCCTCTCGCCAACGTCCGCCCGTACCAGTGTGAAACCTGCAAGTGCATTCGACTCAGCCACTACTGCGAAACGTGCCTGTGGAAAGAACTCGCGTCCCAGCGTGTGAAGCATGCTGCCACGAAGAAGTCAGCAAGGAAGGCGGTTAGGAAGGGGGAGAAGCGATGAATGACCTGCCACAGCGTTACGCCGCGTTGGTCGCCAAGCACCTCCGGCTGCTGGAGGCGTTGCGCGGAGCGGTTGGAATCCGCAAGTGGGGAACCGTACCCCTCTACACGATCACAGAACACCCGAACATACCTACTTCGCTCCCGGACATCCACGCCCCCACCCTCCTCGAAGCCCTGTTTGCCTACCACGAGACCCACCCATGACCGACCCCCAGACACAACTCCTCGACCGCGTTGCGAAGGCGATGGGGTTTCCGTACTTCCTCCACACCGGCGTAAATGGTGTTGGAGATGGGCGTTTCTACTACCCTGAACCCAACACTGTGAGCGCGAACCATCTTTCGCTCTCGTGGACCCTCGACTCCGCCGCGAAGTGCCTTCCTCCCGGTTGGACGTGGGCGCGATGGGGCGACAGCGAATGGGTGGCGCAGCCTTCTGGCATGAACCCCAAGATCATCCACACCCCCGACACCGACTGCGAGATTACCGACCGCTACCGACTTGCTGCCATCGCATGGGAATCACAAGGAAAGGACACCACCCATGCCTGATCGCTACGAAGATGATGCCGAACGGCTAATCGACGCTCTCATGCGTGTCATCGAGTTTGACCCCGACACGAACAACATCACCACCACAACCGAGACGAAGCGGGTCATCGCTCAGGCCCTCCGCGCCGTCGCTACCGTCCCGCCTGGCCACGTCCGTGTCGGCAAGGAGGACAAGCGTCTACTCGGCGATCTGGTGGAGACGGTAGACCACTGCGTGATCGGCGACGGCGGTTGCATCTATGCCTACCACGGAGGCACCATGCACGTCGCCCGTCTCAATACCAACGGACGCAGCATGTTCAGCACGCGCGAAGCCGCAGCCGCGTTCGCACGTGGACCACAAGTGACTCCAAGTGTCTCCTCGATTCACGCCGCACGCTAGGACACCACCCATGACACCCACCACGGACCAACTCAAAGCCATACGCGAACGCTGCGAGCGCGACGCTCTCAACGCTTTCGAGGCCGGATACTTCGACGGCTACATGGGCCGCATTAGTGGTGCCATCGTTGGCCGTTACCACCACGATGTGTTGAAGTCCGCCTACTCGGCTGGCTACGGCGCTGGCGCGGCAGCACGCGCAACGGAGAAGCCGCAATGACCGACTCCCAAGCACAACTTCTCGACCGCGTAGCGAAGGCGATGGGCTACCCAACGGCGGTGCCCCACGACGACAATCCGCCCGGTCGCCTTTACACCGGCAATGGCGGAACCCTGCTTCTCACGTGGTCCATCGACTCCGCCGCGAAGTGCCTGCCACCGGGTTGGTTGTGGCAACGGCACAACGACGAGTTTACCAGCACCTACAAGTGGCACGCCTTCGGACCCGAAGGCACCGATCTGTACGTCTGCGTGCATGACACCGGCCGCGAGATCACCGACCGCTACACCCTCGCTGCCATCGCGTGGGAATCACAAGCAAAGGACACCACCCATGCCTGACAAGTACGACGAGATCGCCAACGAGTTGGTCTACCGGCAGGTTCTCTCCGGTGCCTCTGAGTCTCCGCACGATCTTGATATAGACGAGTTGCAGCGAGACATCGCCACCGCCCTCCGCACCGTCACCACCGTCCAGCCTGGCTTCGTGCGGGTTGGCGACACCGACAAGCCCCTGAACGGCATCCTTCCCGAGACGCTAGACGGATACCTCTGCGGCCACAACGTCAATGTCTACTACCCGCCGGAAACGGAAGAGGATGATCCCGAAACCTACCGCCTCGGCGAACACGACGCTCCAGATTGGGACGATAACCCGGACTGGGGTGTTATCGCCCTGGACAAGAACGGCGGTGGTGCCGACGTGCGAGACTGCTACTCGACCCCTGAAGCCGCCGCCGCCGCCAGGAGTGCTAAGACGTGAGCGACAAAAGCGGTATCGCCCCGGACAACGCCTTGGCGTGGGGGCTCGCCGATCGCGCCGGCGCGGACCCCGCCGAGTGGCCCGAAGACCTGCGCGTGATGGAGTGGCCTGCATGATCCAACTCCCCCTCTTCGCAGCGATGGCATCGTCCACGACTGGCTACCGGATGCCTGGCTTCGTCGATGCAGCGCGGCGGGTATTCGACACCCCCGCGCCGTCGCGCCGGGCTGGGCCTGACACCAGCCGCGAGGCAGCACGTGCGCTCGACTCCGCCGTGGGGCGGCTGAGGATGGATGCTTTGCGCCACGTCGTGAACGCTGGCGACGGGGGTAGCACTTTCGATTCGTGGCGTGCCGCGCGTGGGCACCAGAGTTCGCAATCAGGCCGCTTTTCAGAACTTGCCGACGCGGGACTGATCGAAGCGACCGACCGGCGCAGGCCGACCGTGGCAGGGCATATGGCTCGCGTGTTCGTGGCAACCCAGGCGGGAAGAGAGGCTGCGAGATGACAAATCAAATGAAAACCGTCTATGAACGCGGAGCAACTGTCGTGGAACGCTACCGCCCCGCGCGTGGCCCGCTCCAGTCCGTATCGACCACGATCATCTCCGTGCGGCACAACGCTCGCGGCGAGCCGGAGGTACTCACCGACACGGGGCGGTACTTTGATGGGTTGACGGGTGCCGCGATTGAGAAAGAGGCGGGGTGCGCGAGGTACATCATGCTTTCCAAATACGCTGGCAAAGGGCACAACCGTGGGTAAGCATGAGAACGCCGTACAGCGTGCCTGTCTTGACCTGCTAGCCGTCGCCCGTTGCTTCGCGTGGCGGGCCAACTCCGGTGCGGTCAAGATCGCCGCGCCAGGCGGGCGTTCGCGCTTCGTGTCGTTCGGCTTGCCGGGCCAGCCGGACATTCTCGGCGTGATCGGGCGTGGGCCGCATCATGGCCGCGCGCTGGGCGTGGAGTGCAAGGCACCCGCCGTCAAGGCGAGCAAGGCCACGGGCACGAAGGGTCGGGCTGGTGGAAAGCAGTCCGACAGCCAGCGGACGTGGCAGCACTGGATGGAGGATGCTGGCGGTGTGTACCTGATGGTCGATTCTTCCGAGGCGTTGGAACGTGAACTGAAAACACTTGGAGTGCTGTAATGAAACTCTGGAAAGTCAAGCACCGCAAGATCGGCTGGGTGTGCTACCTTGATCCGCTCCTTCCGGCTGGCTCTATCCGGCACGAGATGGAGGAGAGAGAAATGGACGTGGATGCCGAGAACATCTACGACCACACGGAGCCTCAGCCGATCATCATGGCGAAAGACATCCCGCCGGGGTGGCGCGGTGGTGCGATTCCGTGGTACACGGACAAGGAGCCGATCCCAGGTGATCCCAATGCGAGTATGCGCAAGGTGCTGCAATACATCAAGACGGGGAGCAAGGAATGACCACCGACTACCTGATCCTGGGCTGGTACCCCCACCCCGTCGTGGCGCGCGAGATTGCCCGAGAGAACAACTCCGCCTTCGGCGAGGTCGTGATCGTCGTAACGCCGGACGGGACTTTGCGGCGGTTCACCTCGGATCGCTGGCGGCGTGCAACCGCGCGCGGCGCGAAGGTCGCGGCGGAACGCGCCACCGCGATAGACAGCAGTTTCACCCCGATGGGCAACAAGATTCACACCAAACGCAAGGCGCTGGTGGAGGAGGTGCGATGATCTTTCAAGCAGAACAAACCAGCCGTACACACTCCATCGAGCAAGGCTCGACACGGCTCCGTGCTGGTGTGGGCTGTTGTCCGTGGCGAGGTTGCGGATGAACTTGTGCTGGAGAAGGCCGCCGCGCCCAGCCCGGCCCCGACTACCGCTGCTTCTGCAACGCACCCTCAACCCGACCAAGCGAACGCTTGATCTCGCCCAAGTCCGCCAGCATCGAAGCAATCGCCGCGTCAACCCTCTCGGCACGCTCGGTCATCAAGGCGTGCATCGCCGCAACCTTCGTATCGAGGTACTGCAACTTGCCGTCCACTAGCGGAACATGATTGCCAATCCACTTGTCAAGCCCGTCCAGTCGCACCGTGTGCGCTTGTGCGTTGGCTTTCAAGTCGGTCATCATCACGCCAGCGGTGCCAGCCGCAGACACGACCGCCAATAAGGCCCCTACCGAAATGCGAACCCAACGCTTGTCGGAAATGGTCGTCAACGGGTGGCCTGTCATCGCGCGCTCCGGGTCAAAGGTTGTCGCTCAACTTGATCGTGGCGATGGTGGCCTTGTCCGTCGCGTCTGCGTGCTTTGCCACCTCAGCCTTGACCGTCTGGCCGACGCTGGGCACTGCGCTCTCGATGCCAGCCACCACGGCCCGTAGGGCCTCCTTGGCGTTCTTGCCGTTGCGGCCCTGCCACACCAGATACACCGCCAGCCCCACCACGCACAGGCCAAGGCCGTACAGGAGAATCGCCGGATACATGCCAATGGCCAGCAGCACGCCTCCCGTCGCGGCGCACGCCACGCTAGGCCCACGCAGCCCGAAGTAGATGCACGCACCCGACGCGATGAAGCACAGCACCGCGGCCCACACAAGGGGGCTACCCATGCTCACCAAAACGTCCGTGTCGCTGGACACCCCACCACCCGTTCCCGAGCCGAGGCCGGGCAGTTTCAGGTCGGCGGGCTTGCCGCTGAACTTCTGGTCGATCTTGTCGCCGCTGGCCCGCCCCGCAGGTCCGATCGCTTCGCCCTCCACCTTGCGCTGGTGGACCACCGAGCCGTCCGGCTGGTGCGTAACCGTGTCGGTCTGCGCGAGGGAGGTGCGTCCGGGGTCAACGCTGACGGCGGACTGGCACCCCGGCTGGGTGAGCAGCACGAACGCGGCGAGGGCGAGGGTCAGCCAGAACGATACGCGAAGGGTGGTTTTCATGGGTTGCCTCATGGGGTTGATTGTAACGGATTCTGTGCGGGATGCGCCAACTGACGCATGGCCCACTTGGGAACGTCGTCTGCAAGTCCTGCCTTGACCATCTGGCCGTAGACATTCATCAGAAGCGCCCGCGCCTCCAGGCTTTCTGTCTGGTTTCCGGCTCGTTCGGCGCGGTTGACAACACGGCGTATGGTAGTCGTCTTTTCTTCGTACTCCCGACGCAGCGATGCCATGATGCGGTCGTCCGAAGCGTCTTGCAAGCGCCCTCCCCACAGGAAACGACCGATACCGCGCGTCGCGCTGGCATCGAACGCCTGCCCCAACGGGCCTGATCCCGGAGACCCAATCCCCAACTCGCGGAGAGGTGAAATCTGCTTGGCAACAAACTCGCCGTACCCAACGTCTGATTCACCGGCCTTGCCGATCGTCTTGCCAGTTGTCAACTCCCGGCCCATTGCCGCCTGTAGCGGAACCGAAAACAATGGATTGATCTGCGAACCGATGTTTTTCATGGCCGCTCCGATGCCGGTTGTGCCCGTAACCGGGGCAAGCCACGGCAAGATGTCGGCTGTTGGTATCACGCCACCGGCCAGCATCACGCCGCGTTTCTCGGGGTCCGCAGCATACTGAATGGCGATAGCATCTCGCATCCACGTGGGCCGCTTGGCATCCGGGAGTTGAGACTCAGACGATGTGAACTCCTCAATCGCCTGTTGCAACTTCGGTATCGACGCGGCCACGGACGGACGCTCCACCAACAAACGTGCCTGATATGCCACGTTGTTGCGCATCCACGAGTAGAACGGAATCATCAGCCGCAGCACTTCCTCGTCGCGGGAGAAGTCGACAAAGTCTCCCATCGACTCACGGACCCTCTTGGCGGCAGATGCGAAGTCGTGCCCCTGATCCACGAACGTCCAGAACGCGGCCCCGCGCAGCACATCGTCCGAAGCGGCGTTCATTTGCATGAACGGCGTGATCCAGTATCGCTGAATCCGATCTCCACCAAGTTTTCCCACGCCACGGGCAATGTCAGAAGTACGTAAAGCGGAGCCGGGGCTGCGTGCGTTGGCGTAATCGGAAGCAAAGTGCAGGATGTCGGACTTCAGCGCTCCGGGCGTTGCGCTGCGCGCCAATGCGGAGAGGCTTTCACCCCGACCACGGGCCACCGCTTGGTTCACAGCAGAAGGGGCCGCAAGAACACCGGCCTCAATAGCACGGGCAACCTGCTCTTGGGCTTGGTGTTCGCTGAACACCCCGTACTTCACCATGATGTCCTGCGCTTCTTCAGCACCGTACTTCACCCCGCCAGCCTCAATCGCTCCGTTGACCCCGCGAGACCAACGCACTTGCAGAACGTCCTTGAAATGTTTGGTGTACGTCTTGGGATCGGCACCTGCGGAAATGGCAAGCCATGTGTTTCCAATCAGGTTGTTGATAACCCAAGCCGGTCTTGCCAGGGTGATGACCTTCCAGTACGAAGTGATCTGGTTGACAGCGCGGAAGAGCGTTCCGTGGTCCTCTCCGGCGTGCAGCACGTCATCAATGCGGTCGGCCATCACTTCGGGAAAGAGGCGCTTGGAAATATCCGCCCCAAAGATCGAGTTGAGCGGGCCTTTGAGAAGTTCCGTCGAGTTTTCTGACAGCGTGCGGTACACCATCCCGCCAACGCTAATCGTGTCCGCGTCCGAACCGTCCTTCGCCTTCACGCGAGAGATACGCACGAGCGTACCACGGAAGTTGTATTGGGCACCACCCTTTGTTCCAGCCAACTTCCTGAGTTCTGTGTCGTCGTATGGAATGGAACTGAAGTTCAGCATCTTGGCCGCGTTGGCCCTTCCCATAGCCAACTCGTGTGAAGCGGTGCGATTCGCAAGCAGGAGCGGCAACTCCGTCTCCATGAACTTGCCCTTGTATCCGCCACCCTGGCCGTGAAGGAACGCAAACGCCCCATATTCTTTCGCCCATTTGTTCATTGTCCACGGGTCAACGTACTGCATTGGCGAGCGCATAGACGGAGAAGTGTTTTCGTACTGCTTGACCGCCGACCAGAGCGATTGAAGGGATGCAAGCCGCTCGGGATCGTCCGTTCCGTCAAGGTTCTTGGCATAGGCGGCGAGTTGTTCCTTGTTGGCGAACTTCGACATGAACTCGCGGTCAAACTCGGTGAACTGGTACGGCTCTCCGGCCTCGTCCAACACGGTGTAAAGCGAGGTTGACCGCTCTTTTTGGAAAGAATGCACCGCCGATTTGGTTCCTGTCGGCGCTGACAACCTACCCGGCTGTCGAGCCACCGCAGCCATATCTGCGCGAGCCTGCTTGGTTGGTCCGCTCGCTGCGTAAAAATCGATAGGGCTTGAAAGCAGGCCCGACGCATACTCAATATCGGCAATGTTTCGGTACTTCTCCGCCACGTCTGCTGCGATTCGACCAATGGACTCGACCATCGCCGGATTGGTCGCAGCCATACCCCTTAGTTTTTCCAGTATCACGACAAGTTCCGATGGAACCATCTTCTTAGACTTGAGGTCGCGCACCATGCGGGCGTACCGCTTGCCTTTATCAACCAGTTCAATGAGTTTGGCGTTGGCAAGTTCGCTCAGCATTTGCAGGTTGCTTGCATTTGGGGTCATTCCAGCGGCCAGCGCGGCATCACGCACTCGATTGTAGTATTCAACCGCCACGGCATTCTTGACCACCTGCGCGCCTCGCTCCAAAGACTTCTGGGTGCGCAAGCCACCAAGCAAAGAACCGCCACGCTGGGCGAAGAGGCCGCGATTCAATCGGTCCGGTCCGCCAAGAAACTCCGCCACCGTCTCGGGCTTGGCACCGACCATCTCGGCAGCCGCCCGCATCCCGGCAATGGCAGACAATCCGACCTGTTCATCGGCCACGCCCATAGCCAGTTTTGCGGCTTGCACCACCAATCGGTCGCTCGACCTAAGCGCGTTGACCAGCGGTTGCTTGTAGATGTCGGAAAGGCGCAGGTTCGCCTCAGCCATTTTGCTGTGGCTCTCCGACAGGAGTTCGGCCCGCGCCGGGTTGAGTTCGGTGTTGCTGACAAGTTCCCGCATCACGCTGGATAGGTCTTGCCTGGCGATATTGCCCTCACGCATCTCTGTCAACAAGTTGAGTCCACGCGCATTGCGTATTTCGTCGATCCTCGACATTTGCGCGCGAAGGTTGCTTTCGGCAACGCGATTTGACAGCAAAAGCAGGTCTCGCAGTGGCAGCCTTCCGTCTGTGTGTGCCTTCTCTGCTGCGGTCAGCGCCGTATCCATCTCTGCCTGCTTGAGGCGAAGTTCATCCAGCGGGTTGGCTTTGGGTAGTTTTGAGTAGAAATTTTCAACATCTTCGGTGAACACGCTTTTGACTGGTGGCGGAGAAAGGCCACCCGCACCAACCATTGCGGGGTCGATTTCGGGCACGTCTAGCGGGCTTACAACCTGCGAAGCCGAATGGATTGGCTGCCCTTGCTTGCGAGCGTTCTCCGCATCCAACGCACTTTTCCACTCCGGCTGTGTGGGCGGCGACTTCTTTCCAATTTCGTGGTACTCATCGTACTGTCGAAAGAATTCTGCTGCATCATCCTTCAACCCCACTATTGGACCACCAACATGCAAACCCTCTGAAGGATCAATGTCAGGTATCGCACGACTAATATTCTCGGCGGTCTTTGCGTACTCTCCGATTGCACGCTCGGCATCAACGACTTCCTTGATCTTCGGCATTACCGATGCACCGGACAGGACAGAGCGAGCAACCTTGCCCTGTAGCGCACCTTGCCGCGCGGTGGAAGTGAACCCGGGAACCCGCAACGAGTATTCGGTGAACGGAATATGCGCGATGGTCGAGGCGCCGTCTCCGAACACCAGCGCCGGTTCTGTCCCCTTGCCATACTTGGAGTAGAACCCGGCTGCGGCCTTCTGGTACGCCTTGCGGGTTTCGGCCCCCACAGCGTCGGCCCCAACCTCGTCCATGAGGTGGCCAAGCACGCCGCCCTTGAACTCGCGGTCGCCACGGGTGAGAGTCGAAATCGTCTTGCCTATCCGTCCGCCCTCTTCCGCGCCTTGAACATGCTCCATCAGCAACTTGCGGATGTACGCAGATCGTTCGGCTGTCCCGGCGGCGGACGCTGTTCCTGCCAGTGTTTCCGCAGACCGCAACCATTCAATGGCATCTTTGGTAAATCCGTGCCCACCGGCCTCAATCACCTCCCTGAACACGGGGTTGCGCACAGCATCAAGCCCTTCTGTGGCCGCCGCCTTCACGGCTGATTGGAGGCCCTTGATGCCAGACCTGCGGGCAAGGCCAACGGCGCCACCCTTGCCAATGTTTTTGATGATCCCCGCCCCACCGGCATAGGTTGTCGGGTCGATAGCCACGTCGCCCACAAACCCGAGAATGGTCTTTACGGCCCCGTCTCGAAGGCCCATCTCGCCGAGCATGTCGGAAACAAATACCTTGCCACGTCCGCCCGTGCCGATATTGCCTTCACGCTCGGCACGTTCTTTGAGTTTCGGAGCAATAAGGCCCGCGATGTAGTTGCGCGGAGCGTCAACAAGGTCGAGAACCTTCGTTACCGGCCCGCGCGAGTCGTATGCGACCCGCAGCATCCGGTCGTGAAGTTCCTCGGCATCGAGTTCGTTGAGTTCGGCGATGGACGAGCGCGGAATCCGGCGCCTGTTTGCGGCAACCGGCGTTCCAGATGCCCGCGACTGGGCAACGAGTTCATCAAGAGACTGCGGCAGCGGCGCGCCGTCCCCGATTCCATCAGGCATGGATCATTTCCCGGTAAGTGCTTTACTCACCTCATCGGTTGTATTCAACACCCTCGCCCTGTTCGCGTTTCTTCCGGCCCGTTCGGCCTCGTTTCCATACATCACGCGACGCATGATGGCGTTTATTTCCCTTACTCCCGGAGGCTGTGCATTAGAACTATCCAACAAGTCCAGGGCACGCTCATATAGAGACGGATTGCCGGTGAACTCCTGAAGGTCTGGGTTTGCGGCAACCGTGGCGTTCCACATCTCTGCAACCTTGGCGCGCTCCTCAGGTGTCATGCCCGCAAGCGATTTCAGGAACTTGGCCTTGTCGGCCTCGAACGATGCCACCAATGCCTTCCCGCCGGGCGTGGTATCGTCTACACCAGACGTTGCCATCCTGTTAAGATGCTTGACGAGCGAAGTCATGTTCGACTTCACCTGCGACACCGGCTCACTCTTTGCCTCTTCGACATCGACACCCGCCTGCTTTCCCTGCGCCGCTGCGTCCGCCAACTTCTTATCGGCATCGGCCTTCTTCTGGGCTATGTCGGCCTCGATCGTCTTTTTGATGGTCTCTTTGTCGCCACGGCCTTCGGCGAGCAGTTTTCGCGTGTTGGCCTCTGCGGCATCCGCTTCCATGCTTGACACCTTCGCGCCAATTTCAGACATGACGCCGCGCCTCTGCAAGTCCCGCAGCAAGTCCCGCATGGCACGGGCGTTGTTTTCATCCCGTATTTCCATGCTCTGTCGGAACTCTTCTTTGGCCCGAGCGCTCTTGTAAGCCTGGTTCTGCCGATCGTAGTTCGCCAGCTGTTTCCCACGCTCGTCCTCGGACAACGGAACGTAACCTGGAGGGGCCGACAACTTCTTTGCCAGCGCCTCCTGCTCCATCAGTGTGCTGCGTGCGGGAATCGCCTGAGACTCAACCAGCGCACGCCGCGCCTTCTCGGCATCGGCATCGGCAATCGGGCGCATGATCGACGCGGCGTATGGGTTTCCGCTGGCATAGGCACCAGCCACACCACGTTCATACGCGCTGGGCACGCCCTCACCGCGCTTCAGCCGGTCCAACTGGGCGAAGTCGTTTTCGCGTGCCTGGTCCGCGAGCGAGGCGCGGTTTCGGTTTTGCGCGTCAACGCTCTGCGGAACCGTTGGCGGCTGCAGGGTTTGTTCAAGTTCTCGCTCTTCTTGGAGTTTTGTGCCAATCTCGTACTGCCGTTGAAGAGGAGAAAGGCTCTTGTCAAGACCCAGCGCAACGCGGTCCAACCTCGACTTCTTCAGTTTCATCCGCACCCGATCCTCGAACGTCATTCCGCCCTCGTCCATGATCGGCATGTTCATGCTCCTTATGCCCGCGATGCCCGCGATGCCCGCCCAGCCCTTGACGTGCGGATTGTCCTGCCTCCGCCCGATGGGATTGGCACATTCACCTGACCCGACGTATTCCCAGCCGCGTCCACGATCTCAACAGTGTACGCCCCCCCACGCACCGGATGGGTATACGACGTGGTGTACGTTACCGCACCCGTAACCGCGTTGATTGTAGCCGGGGCTACCACTGCCACGACCACCCCCGCCCTTCGCACAATGGCAATCAAGCCCGAAGGCCCTTCGCCAGTTGTGCCGCCGATTCTGGGGGCACCGGGAGACGAAGGCGTTGACCACGAAATCACCGTACTCGTGGCCGTCAGGGTGGCGCTCACCGTTGGAATCGCGGGTCCGTATCCAACGGATTCGCCCATTGCGGTGGCATACGCCTTGTCCACCATCAAGGCCCAGCAGGCGTTGAGGAACGCCCGCTCATGCACGCCGCTGGCATCAAAGAGCGAGCCGTAGATCGCCGTCGCGGCATTGCCCTGTCCGTAAGCGCCAGTTTTGTATGTGAGCGATGCGGGGTTGGTGCTTGGTGCGCCGGCCACGATGGTCCCGTCGCCGTGCAGCCAGTGGAGTTGTACCACGGCATCCCAATACGCGCCGCCGAGAGCCGCGTCGGTATCAAGGAAGCCGTTGTAGGCATTGCGGTAGCCTTCCAGCGTGCCCGCCGTGATGCCCACGTCGGGCGGAACCTTCATCGCCAGCACGTAGTCCGCACCGGCCTGCCGCGCACGCTGGGCCATCGTGCGGGCATCGGCCCGGCCCTGCGCGCCCGTGCGGGTTCCGGCCACAATGTCGTTGCGGAACCGCTGAATAACGTATACGCCCCTTGTGTAGCGGTTCAGCCCTTGCAACGACCCGTCGCCGTCGTGCAGCACTACGTCGCCAGCCGTGTGGGCGTAGGCCATCGCCGGAACAGTCAGCACGTTCCCCGCCACGCTGGTGATCTTGACGACCTCCTGGTTCGCCGTGCCAGCCGAGAGGATGATGCACTCGTTGGCCGTGAACCCGGTCGCGTCCGTGAGCGTGATCGCCGCCGCACCGATGGTGGTGGAAATGGAAACCGTGGTCGCCGTCCGCGCCGCCTCGGTTTGGAGTTTGGTTCCGGGAAGTGCGCAACTGGCAATGCCCGCCCCACTGGCGATGCCGAACTTCTTGTTCGCTTGCGGCCAGCCAAGCAACGGGTTCATCCACCCGAAGTAGTCGTTGACGATGTTCACGCCGCCCGCGTGTGCGAGTCTGGTTCCGCCCGAGTTGCTTATCGTTATAGACGTGCTGTTTGGCCGACCGTTCACCGTAACCGTCTCGGCGTTCACCGTGCCGGGATCAATGGTGTACCGACCATCGGTGATGCTTGCAGACGCGGCCACGTTGATCGTTGACACACCGGCCGCGTGCGAGCCCGTGAGGGTGGTGGTCCGTTTTCCGGCGTTGGTCGTGAGTTGGTCGTCATTCTGGCTCGCGCTGGTGTACGCCTTCGAGTCGCCGATGATGCATACGCCCGTGGTGGGCGATGCAACCGGAATGTATGTGGACCATGCGGCCCGCATTTCGTCCATCGCGGTAACGGCCTCGGCCTGCGTGAAGTCGGTTCCACTTGCCGCCGTCCTTCCGTAAGTCCGCACTGCCAAGATGATGCCGTAGAACGGTCCGTTTTGGTTCAGCGCGTTCGATGCGTTGGTACACAGTCCATAGACGATGCGGGAAATCGCCGCCGATGAACCAGCCCCAGCGCCGATCGCGTTCCTTGACCCGACCACGTTGGCATACCCATACGCGAGATTGTCCGTCGATGCCTTGTAGAACGCGACGACGTGCGGCTCGATGCCATTGAAACCCACCGTGTCTCGGTCGGTGCCTCCCGACGACCGCACGGCCAACACGCCATGTTGTGTGGCGGTCGAGAGTTTGAGGTACTTTTGCATAGACACAAACGGACCCGACCCCACCGCCGCATCCGTGGTGAACAGCCGCGCGTTCCCCTGGCTCGCCACGCTGGACAGGCTCAGCGGAGCAATCGCCATCACGGTCAGCAGCCGGTTCGCCACCCACGATCCCGCCGGTAGCACCGCCTCCATGCCAGCGAAACTATTGCTGCCCGTAAGCACCTCGTTGTAGAACGGGCACAGCATCCCGTTGGTAACCACGCACGCGCGCGGGGTGTTGACGATGTTGTACGTCGCGCCGGTGCTGCCATTGGCGAGCCACGAATCCGAACCCGCCGCGCTCATCACGCCCGTCGAACCATTGACCGTTGGGTTCGAGTAGTTCGCGCGGCAGTCCCAGCCGACCAATGTCGTGGCCCCAGTGGGGGTGGTCATGTAGTCGGCCATGCATCAGTCCCCTTCGTTCGGCGTATCACGGTACTGCATCGACGCCTCTCCGTTGGCCTTGTTCGGCAGCATGATCGTGCAAGCCGCACGGAGCATTTCGTAGGCCGTGTCGTTCCCACCGTCGAATCGAACAAACAGCCCGCCACGGTGCGAGAGTAGCACCACGGAGGCTTCCGAGTGTTCGGAGAGAATCGAAAACGCCCTGCACATTTGCAGGGCCTGTGTATCGGCAGGTTTGGCTTTCCGTGGCTCGTTGCTCATTGGGCCTCCTGATCCGGCATGAGTGTAGTGTCGTTCACAGCGTCTTTCAGGGCCTTCACGCAACCGCATCCGTCAAACTCAACCGACCGCACCTCGACGTGGGGCGAATCGGCCAGCACCGCCATCACGGCCCGGATCGGGTAGGGCACGCCGTACCAACGCAGGCCCATCCACCGCACCAGTCCGTCCGTGGTGTGCCACCCGCGAGGGCACGTGGCATCCTTTCCCCGCACCCGCAACGATACCGACGCGCCGTCTTTGCGGCACGTCCGGGCACCCCACCCGCCCCACCGGCACACGCAGCACATGGCCGCCCGCGAACGCCGCACGCCGTCCGTCGTTTGTTTGGCATTGCAACCGCAACTCACAGAAGTTCTCCGGCGGTTTCTAAATCGGTGCCTGGCTGACCGGACATTACCGCCACCGCCACCCCAGCAGGCCCGCCACAGTCGTTGCAATTGTTTGAGAACGAAGCCGACAAACTTGAGTTTGTGCGGCTGCGGCTGTACCCGCCGCTATTTGTGCCGTAGGCGTCGTTGTCTATGGTCTCTGTCCAGTTTCCACACGAGAGAGAATACGTTGTGTTGAATCTTCTATAGCCTGAGCCGTTTGTTTCGTAAAACGCAAAGTTGCTCGGGCAGTCGCACGAATTAACGCTTTCAGGTCCTCTAGTCTGTACTATGGTATTCGTGGTGGGTGGGTTCTGACCAGTATAATCTAAGAATGTGTCAACATAAGTTATTGTTGTCATCGTCGCTGTGTAAATATACGTGGTCCGACTAGTCACGTAGAACCTTCCACCATTGTAAAGATACTCCATGAAAATTACTTTCTGGCCCGTCTTGTAGCCCCACACCGAATTTGAGCAGCAACACCCCGGCACGCACGGCTGGTTCGGCGTGCAGCACGCCGCGCAGCACGAAGGCCTGAATAGCGTCGGGTCCAGCGGCCCGTTGCGGATCTGGCCTTCCTGCCCCACCGGAATGTCGCCACGCCGGATCGTACCGCCGTTGAGACATCGACTTCCATAGACCCGCGCTGTGTTGCCTTCGAGCAGGTCCGCACGGAAATACTCTGGTCCCGAAAAAGTTGCGCACGCCTTGCACGGCCACGAGATGACATACAGCGTGTCGTCGCACACCGGATTGGCGCACCCGTTTGGCACGCACTCGACTGTACCGGAGCCAATGACCGTAGCCCCACCGGGCAGTTGCACGATGGTATACTTGTTCATACCGCTCCGCGCCCAGCAATACCCAGCGTGTAGGAACGTGCTGATGTTGGAGTTGACAGTGCCACCAGCCGTGCATATCACGTCGTCATGCACGTACACCGCGTTGGTCTGTCCGCACCGCACGTACTTGGCGTAGGGCGCACCACCACCGCCACCACAGCACGCACCGCAGGCGTGCGCGATTCTTCGGCCCACCGTGCCAAGCCGTTGCCCCATCCGCAGCAGACGCATCTAGCCCCCAGGGATGGTTCACAACCCGCCGCCATCAGGACCGCTTGCCAATGAACACCTTGGTCGCTCCGCTGTCCGTAACCGCGATGCCGATGCCCGCCGTGTTGTACGACGATCCGGCCCACTGCGTCAGCGTGCCCGTGATGGAGAAACTATACAGGCAACCTTCAACGTCAAACGTGGAGTTCGGCATCAACGTGAGTCCAGAAAGCACACCAGACGACTGCCAGTTGAGCCTCGCGCTGCCCTCAATCTTCGCCGACGTTGAGATCGACGCCGTCAGGAGGTACTGCGCCACAGCGCCAGAGCCGAGATTCAACGCCGACACGCTCCGATAGGTCCGGTATACACCCGCGCCGATGTTGCAGGTGGTTGCCGCAGTCCCGTTCGCGTCGTTGACACGCCCGGCGGAGTTGAGCGTCGTGTAAACAGCCGTTCCTCCAATGTCAAGGCTTGCGCCAAGCCCAACGTTGATCGTGGTGTTGGTGCCAGCCGTGATGAACGCCGCTCCCCGCCCGGTTCCATCAATGTTCACGGTCGTGCGCGTGCCCGTGCCAAAGAAGATTGCCGCGCCACCCATCGACACAGACACAACCGTGGCGCTGATGTTGGCCGACCCGCCCGAACTGCCTCCGATGGACCCCTTGAATCCCGGACCCACCGTGAATGATGCGAGCGTGCCCGTTGGAGGTATCACCGATGGCATCGTGGTGATGTCCATTGCGCCAGCCGAGATAATCACGTCATTGGTGTCAACGGGAATCGCGCCAAGAGACCAGTTGCCTGGCGTTGACCAGTTCCCATCGTTCGCCCCACCCGTCCAACTGTTTGTAGCCATGAAAAATCCCCTCAGTCAACTGGTTCCATCGGGCGGCACCGAAAGCCGTCCGCCAAGCACGATCGTACTACTGCTGTCCAACTCAAACACCCGAACACGCACCATTCCGCCGCCGCCTGTGGTCATATACACGCCGGTTGGCCTGATGCGGACGTATGGTAACCTGAAGTCGAACGGCTCCAAGCCACCGGCTGGAGGATGTACGGAGTTTGTCAGCGCGAACGTCTTTGTCGCACCAAACGGGATGAAGTTTACCCCGTCAGTTGACCAATCCACCGTGAACTGGGTAGCCACAAAGTCCGCGCCTGCGGAAATCTGAGTCGCCGTAATGGCGATGCTCGTTTTCCCGGACACCATGAAAATCGTCGGCCCTTTGTAGCGACTACCAGCAGCCGTTGGCGACTCAGCGCTCATGTCGTTGTATTGCTCTGCAACAATGGCCATTAGCACGACTCCGCCGCATAGACCTCGGTAAACACAACCAGCCGCACCTCGCTTGAGTTGTCATTCATTGCGATGATGCACGGATCAAACACACGGGCCGTTCGCTCCAAAATCATCGGAGACGGTATCGCCCTCACGGGCAATATGTTCTTGAGCAAGCCGGAAAAACGATTGCTTTCAATCCGCACGTCATAACGCACGCTGGTGTCAACGTTGTTGTCAGAGCCGTACACACGCTCAATGTAGCCGGTCGCGCTGTAAATGCCAGACAGATTGCTCATACATTCAACCCCGGCATTGGTCCAACGAATTCATCATTCGTTACGCTTGCCACGCCGATAGACGGACTATTGCTCGTTGGCATCCGATAGGTCTGAAACGGATTGAGCGCTGGAACGGACATCGCGCCAATAGGAATCAAATCCCCTGGCTCAATCGCCTGAACTTTCGCCTGTGTCTCAAAGACGTAGCGCATCTGTGTGGTGCCCTGCTGGCTCCGTGTCATTTTTCCGCCGATAAAGCGGTACACGATCCCACCGGTGATGAGCAACTTGCCAACGTTCAAGGCAACCGACACGAGATCGTTGGCCGTAACTTCGTTGGGTACTTTGGCGTAAACGACGCGACGAAACCTTGCCCTCCCACCCGGAAGAAACGGCCATGAGTTCTTTGGTCCGTAGTCGATCACCGGAGAACCAGACGACTGATCAATGCGGAAAATCGCCGGAACACGCATCGGCTCTGGTTCAACGAACTCGAACTCCTCCACTACCGAGTTCGGTGGGCCGCTCCATTGTGTGTTCAGGGTCGAATACTTTGCTTCCACCCATGCCTTGGTCGGAGACGGCCTTGCAATGATCGCAACCTGGATGCAGAACGCACGTCCAAGGTTGCCCATGCTCGAAGGCCACGGATCGCCAATAACAGGAAGGCCTGTAGCCGCGTACACCGCATCAACAGAACCGTCGCCCGCGGGCAGTCCCGAGACGAAGTAGAGCAAAGAACCGCTGTTCCTATAGAACCCCTTTGAGGTGGAGTATCCACGAGATTGGAGTTCCGCCAACGCCATCATTCTTGATGCGTGTTCGCACCCTCCATCTTCACCGCCAAGTCCTCGATCGACTGGCGCAACTGGGCCAGATCAACGGAGAGAGACCGGATCGCGTCCACCAACTCGTTTGATTCGCCATCGCCACGGACAGAAGCGCCATCACCACCAACCTCTACCGACACGGGCGCGGCGAGTTTGCCAAGTTTCTCGGTGAGTCGATCAACCTGTTCCTCGGCCTTATCAAGGCCCTCGGTGTCAATCTGAATGACACCCTTGGCCATGACGATTTCTGGTGCGCCATGATTCATGTGATTGGCGCTCCAGCGGCCTGGGCGGACATCATCCACTGGTACTCAAACCGCTGAACATCCCCACCTTGAGACTTTGGACCCAGGTGTATCGACACCAGCAATGCCTTGAACGTCCGAGAGTTGCCGGGGTATTCCGTGAGGGTGAGCGTGCCGACAATGCCCGTGGGTATAGGTGAAACCTTGCCAGAGGCAGCCAGGAACGATAGCGTCCCCTGCGCGTCCTGCATGAACACATCACGCCGAACACCGCTATACCCAAACGGGGTCGTCTCCGAGACCAAGAAGCCGATGCGGCCTTCCCACTGAAATGCCTCAAAGACGTTGTCAAAAACCAACGTGGTGTCGCCGGTCCCCGCCGCGTATGTGAACGAAGCCTGATTGCCGCCGATACGAGGCGAAAGTGCCATGCTTCAACTCCTGTTCGCAGCCGCCACAAACTCACACACAGACCTCGCAACCTTGTCGCCAGCGGGGGGAAACCCCTCACGATGGTTCATGCAGCGAGAGTATGACCATCCACCAGAGGGCGCGAGCGTGAAGTTTGAAAATACACGCCTTACCCGAGCCATCACCGAGTTCATGTTCGCACTACCTTGATCCCTGTCGGTGTAGATGTTCAGTCTCACGGTTACGCGCGAGCCTTGTCCGGGGTACGCATCGGACGATTCGGCCAACTCAAACGAATGGTACGGATCGTCCACCACGTCAATCAGGATGTACGGGTAGTTCATCGAGCGATCTAGACCGTACTCCGGGTCTCTGGCCTCGCCGACAAACCGGACGTATGCCGCAGACGTGCTGTTGCTCAACCCGCCCACGCCGGAGTCGGCGGCAATTGCCGCCTTGACGGACACGACTGTGTTCGCCACCACGCTCACGCAACAACCTTCCTTGGCCTGCCGGGGCCGCGCTTGACCACGGTGGGTTCATTGCTTGTTGGTGTGGCCGGAGAGCCTTCCAAGTCCACCAGCCCGGCAGCAACGATCTCGTTGAGGGCATTGCACGCCGCATCGTCAAACCGCACGTCCGGGTTGTCTTTCTGCGCCAATCGGTAGAGAAACTCAACCTGATCCGCAGTCAGATATACCGCAAAGCCGCTCCGGCCCCAACGGTTCCGACCATGCGAAAGACGCTCCACACGGTACTGACGATCCACGGCGTTGCGAACCATCGTTGCCATCGCTCATTCTCCGTTTGCAAGCGCTTCCCCACCCTTGCGAATAGACCCGTAAACCCAATGGCTCGGACCAACACGATCCGTGCCATACTCAGCCTTCATTCCGTCGGCATCCACCTCAATCACCACCGAGACATTGCCTCCAGAACCAGATACGCTATCACCCACAAGGCAACCACGCCCAGATTTTTCACAGACCAGTCTTGCGGCTTTGGATACGAACGATACACAAACTCGTCGCAGTGATTCCACATCACATCCTCCCGCCAACAGAGTTGGTTCCTGCTTGGAAAATCGCATCGTTGTAAACATCGCGCATCGACTGGGTATCCGTTGTGTGGCCCTTGCTCTCGTACAGCGGAAGCATCTGTTCAACCTGGTCAATCGCCCTTGACCAGAATGTTTCGGACGTGGCCGGGTTGTAGGCCAACATCACACGCGCAAGGACCATGTCGCGGATCACCGGCCTGAAGTTCTCGGGGAACTTCGAGAACACGGCGGTGTCGTTCGCGCTTGATGGCGTTCCCGGACCGTCAACGATCACCTCGGCCTTCAGGGTGTACGTCATGTCCGGCGCCGGAGAAAAGAACCACGTCTGGTCGGTCCCGCTCCGCTGCATCCGCATGTATCGCGGACGGCCCGATGCCACCCCATACGCCGTATCCGTCGATTTCACCAAGGCCATGTCGTCCGCGCTGGAATCCTCTTCAATGAAGGCGTTGGGAATGTCCGTGTAGTACCACCGGCGCGAGCCGTTGGCCCAGAATGTTTCACCATTGCTCAATCCAAACGAAGGAATCCCAGTGGTCGGAAGCGTTACATCAACCATCCGCTTGCGGAAATCCCACAGGTTCCGGTTCCACAGGTAGTTCAGCACCCACTGGATATGCGAGTCGATGTCCTGAACGAGCGGAAGAACAGGCGGCTTGCGCCTGGCCATGTGGTTCAGAACAAAGTATCGAATCCCCTGCACCGTGATGGCCTGTCCCTGCACAGTCGAAACATCTGCGGTTACCGTGTTGATGGTGTCTATCGCATCCCGAAAAGCCTTCTGGGCGTGCTGGGCAAAATCGCGGTATCGCTCCGGCCTGGCCGTGAGCGCGATCCTTGCAGCCGCTTCAGCCACAAGCCATTGCTCCCATGCATCAGGTGGCCTGTCCGTGCCCGTCATTCCATAGGCTTGTGCCCAGCGGTCCACAACCGCCAGCGCAGCCCCGGCCTCGCCAATGGTGGCCGAAGTGGGAAGCGTTGGAGACGTAGCGCCAATCACAAGATACTTCTGCGCAACGGTCAGGCTTCCAAGGCCCTGCATGAACACCTTGAAGCAGATTCGGTCAACGTTCTCTGTGGTCAGTTGGAGGGCCACGCTTTGTCCTATCGCTTCTTTGCCGGAGGCTCACCGTCCACGACACAACGCTTCCAATCTTTCAAGCAAGCCGGAACATCCCCGCACAAGGGATGTTCCGGAACACGACTCTCAGAGATGCACAACGAACGGTGCATCACGCGATGGCGGACGAGCGCGACTGCTCGACCCAGCCACCGGATTTCAACTGACGCAGACGGACACTCTCGCCACGGGCCAGCGTCAGAGAGCCAGCAAGCGAGATCGTTCCGGGGGCCGCCGAGGCGATCGCCGTGTCGGTGAAGGCGATGGACGTAGCCGATACATCCTCACCGATCAGTTCGATCAGCCTGCCCGTCCTGCCGTTCTCGACCACGATTGACGCGACACCCGTTGTGCCGGACACGAAGAACACGCTGTCGCCCTCGGGCACCTGCAAAGTCGCCGCAGAGGCCAGCGTCTTGATGGTGCTGGGGCCGACAAACGATTTGAGACTTGAAATCCTCTTCATTGTTTTCCCTTTCCAGTCAGACCGCTCCGGTCGAGTAAACCTTCGAGTACCCGGACACTCCACGACGGCCAAGTGAGTGACAAATCACGCTATTGGCTTCGTTTTGAGCCGAATCACGAAGGCTCGCCTCTTCTTTGGCCTTCTCTTCTTTCCACAGCCGATCCTGTTCTTGCAGCCACCGATCCTTGACGGACGGCTCCGCCCGGCAGTAGCGAACTCTGTCGTAAATGGCGTTCTCATCAGGCCAGCGGAGTTCTCCGCTGGCGGTCTTGAACGTCATCCGATCGACGCCACACGACATCTGTTCGCCCAGATAGACGAACAGGGAGCCGTCGCGGCGATCGAACGCCATAGCCGCACCGCACCGGGCTTTCACGCGCCGAGCCAATGACCTGAGCCGCCCGAGGTCCACGAAGTGGAGGAGTCCCCCCATATCGCTTTCCCCAACAGGCACAAGATGTGGGTATCGACGATCCGACACGATTGTGATTCCTTAGGAAGAGGACACATTGCTGATCTGCGCCTGCCGCTTCGGGAACTTGCAGAAGTCCGAGAGAACCGCGAAGCCGTCGGCCTGGTAAATCAGCGTCTTTCCGCTGCCTGGAGTCGAATCATTCATGCGGTAGAAGTACCCGTTGCCGCCGTCGCCGGGCACCCACTCCAGGTCGCTCGGCCCGTAGTGTTCGCAGGTCCAGTCGTCAGGGACGATCGCGCGAACGGTGCCGGGTGCCGCCAGGGGATCACCCACGAGCATGACCGCACCCAGGGTCGGGTGCTGGAACTGAACACCCATGCCGCCAAATGCGTACTGCCGCTCTCCGATCGGGGTGTTGGGCGGGGTCGTGAACATCACGTCGTTGCCCAAATCCTGACGGAGGGAGGTCACCATGCGGGGATCGGTGAGCGTCGCCAACGGCGTGTCGCCCGCGACATACCCGATTGCATCGCCCATCGCGTCGAAGTCTGCGGCCTGGATGCGCCGCGAGGATGAAGCCTCACCACGGATGTTGGACGGAATCAGGTAGCGGTTGGACGAAGAGGTGCGGTCCACACCGCCGATGAACGAATCACCTGCGGACGGGTTCGAAAACCACGCGCCGAGCGAGTAGATGTTGTTGTCCTTGTTTCCCGTGAAGTAGAGCGAGTGTCCAGACGCGATGCCGTTGCAGTTCGTGACCGCACCACCACCAGAGGTGACAGAATCGGACGTAACCGCAAGGTCAACGGTGCCCTGAATCGTGCCAGAGACTTCGGACGTATCCACATCGGTGCAGCGCATGTTGCTGGCAACCAGCGTGCTGCCGTTGTAGATGTCGTACCTGAAGTTCTGCTTGAACACGCCGATTGAGCCACCAGACACCTGAATCTTGCACGAGGACGAACCGGAGGTGTATGTGCTCGCGTTGGCGTACTTCACGGTGTCGGTGTTTTTGGGCGTGCTGCCGATGGACCCGATCAGGCCCGAACGGGGAAGGTGTCGGCTTGCCGCCAACTTGAACCCGAAGCCATCCTGCGAGTCCATCATCATCTCGTCCACCAGGTTCACGATCATTCCCTCGCTGGAAATCCCGCGAAGGTCGTAGAGCGAACACCGGATGGAAACACCGATACGCACCACGTCGCTCGCGGAAGCGTCCCGCATGTTGACACGAACCTTGATCTCAGCCGGATCAAACGCCTTTGGGGGGGCGAATGAAGCGTTGAGTTCGCGGCCAAAGCGGACGTTATCCGTCGGGCCACGCTTGATCTTGAAATACTTGCCGTCGCCGACAAGCGCATCTTTCGACGGCATGAAAAAACGGTTCGTCTTTTCGGCCATCTTCCCAACCCACGTCTGCCTGAGGAACTCGGTGCCGTAGACGCGGATTGCCGCCTCCTGAACCGCACCAAGCACAATTGCACTGTCAATAGGCTCTGCCATGATGAATCACTCCTGCGGCTCTAAGCCGCCGTAACCGGCGCACCGCTCCGTCGGGCAAGAATCTGCGAGACGAGTCTGATTTTCTCTTCTCTCGTCATCATCTTGTGCGGATCGTCCGCCGGGATGTTTCCACTCTGACCCTGCCCACCGGCAGGTGTCTGCACCACCGACCTGCGTGCCGCGTCCCCCACAGCCGCAAGAGCGGTCCCGTTGAGGACGCTCTTGATCTTCTGGAGTTCCGGCATAGCCTTCTCCATCCAGACCGACCTGCTGACCGGGGGCAACTTCGTGGTGCGAAGAGGATGCCCATCGGGGTACAGGTTGTTGTCGTTCTGGCGTAACTCGGCGAGAATCGCAATCGCGTTACGGCGGACAGTGTCCCGGATTGGCCCGGTCGTGTCGCCGACGATCGCCTTCACGCTCTCTTCCACAAGAGCCTCCTGCGCTTGCAACCCTCGTTCATGCTCTGTTTCGCAGGCCGCACGACGCATGGTTTCAACCGCGTGTTCGGAAGCCCTGAGGACAATCGCATCCTCATCCACAACGGCATCCGACTTCGGCGTGGTCTGTGTGGCAGAAGTCTCGGTGGGGGCGGAAGCGTTCATGCGTGCGGCCACGCGTGCAAAGTCTTCGGGGGACTTGATGCCGAGTTTGGACCCGGCCTCGAAGTACGCCCGCGAACCCGCCGCCTGCTGCTCCGCACGCTTCCACCGATTCACCTGCTCCGCCGACACGAACTCGCCCTGCTGCGGCGCACCGCCGTTGCCTCCGGGTTGGGCCGGGGGCGTTGCCGCCGTTTCAGCCGCCTTCGTTTCGGTTGTGTTGGTCGCCGCCTCAGTCTCGGCCATTGTGAAATCCTTTCGTTACCTTGCGGATATAGCGCTCATCAGTTCGCTGATGCTCGCGTCCGCCGCTTGTGGTCCACTTGGTTGTTCTCCGCCACTCTGTTGTGTTTCAGCCGGTGCCTGCTGAGGCCCGGCCAGTGTGGCGTTCTCACTTGCCATCAACTCGATCTGGCCAATGACAGCCAGAGACAGTCTGTTCCGCGCCGCACTGTCGGCACGGTCGTCAAGCATAGCCCGCCTGAACTCCGAAATGAACACATTGCCAAACTTGCCCATCGGGATCGGTGTCCACGATTCACCAAGAAGCAACCGCTGGGCGGCGCGCTGGGCCTTGATGGTGTAGAACTTATCCTCCTGGGTAACCGGGGAATCGAGGTCCGATGCCATCGCTGCCCGGTACTCACTCGCGTCCACCACCCCCATCTGTGCCGCCATGTTCAGGTCGTCCCGCTTGCTTTGGGCGGATCGGTGCCTGACACTCGACTCACGAATCCGAACGGAGCCGGGGAGTTCTTGCGGGTCAACCTGAGAAATCAGGCCGATTTCTTCGACACCCATGCCATTCTTCCTGAACGTCGCCAGGACGCTTGGCGTCGCGTCCATCGCAAGCCTGATCGCCGTGCCGCAAAGCAACTCCATCATCCGCTCATCCCGTGCAATATCTTCCCTCACGCGGATTGCAAACACCTGGTCCGATTCCTGAATCGCCCTCTGGAACGATGAGTTCGGTACGTGCGTTTTGGTAATGCCGAAGTTGCCCTCGGCGCGATGCACCTTGTCGCGCATTCCCGACTTCATTTGCTCCATGATCTCATGGACGTTGATGGACGGCTGCGGGTACGACACCAACTGCGGCGCGGGACGATTCTGGTCGCGTGTCCCGCCTTCGTAGAAGATCACGCCGCTCACGCTGTTGTGCATGGCGCTGGCGATGTCCTGCTCGCTCTTGCCTTTGGGTGCCGAACGCTTGTCATAGAGCCATTGGAACCCGGCATTTTTCTGAATCTGCCTGAAGAACAAGGAGCCAAGCAGGTTCAGCCTCAACTGGTCGTCGTGCATCATGGTCACGTCTGACAGCGACCACATGCTGTCGGCACGACGGTGGCCGTGGAGGAGCATCAGCGGCATACCGTCGCCGCCAAACGGGTTATCGGGCTTGTCGAAGTTCACCCAATGGAAGTCGTCGCCGGGAACGCCGATACCGGCGTACATCCAGTCGAACCGGCCATTGTCCCCCTTGCACATCACTTGGTACACCACCGCACCCTTTGTGGTTGAGTAGGTTTGGTACCGTGAGAACAGGCGGTACTGAGACAGTCCGGCCATCTGCTGTTCAACGGGGGTGAGTTGACCGACGGTTTTGAGTTTCTTTTCGTCCAGTTTGATGCCGTAGGTTTTTTCGATCTTGTCCTGCGTCCAAACGTCCCTGTAGATCACCCATTCGTGGCGGTGCAAGTCCGTGTTCTGGTTCGCCACGTCGAGCGTCAGGTTGGTCGGGTTGAAGTCAAACGCAACGATCTCCGCATCCTCCATGCGGATCGGCCCATCACCCATGTCGATGTCGCGGCTTTTGCGGCGGATGTGGAATCCGACGCCCCACGTACCGGCAATGCACCGCCGGAAGTTCGCATCACGGCGCACCATCACGTACCCGGAGTCGTTCACGAACGCGCCCAGCAGGGTCTCCATCGCTTGTGCCCGAAGCATGGACGTGGGCGAAGCGTCCCGGTAGGGCGGCTCCCACTCCGCGTCGATACCGTCCGGGCTGGTTGCGGCGGCGGCCTTCTGGATCAGCCTTGCCGTCTCGTTCATGGTCACGCGCAGCCGCGACATGTCGGGGTTCCAGTTGGTCTGGCTCCGAATCACAGAGAACGCGCCGGACATCGACATGTTGCTCTGGAGCCATTGGATGCCCTCGTACATGCACATATCAATGCCGATACGTCTGGACAGTTCGTACTTCGACTGCTGCGCGGCATGTTCAGCGTTCTTGACGAACTCGCCGAGGTCTTTGGGATTCTTGAACCGTTCCATCGTTCACCCCACAACCATTCTGACAAATCCGCTCTGGACGGCCCATTCGTTCCTGGCGCAAGCCGTGTCGATGGCGGCATCAAAGCCGATCCGGCGCTCGCGCAACAAGGCCTCTGCATCACGAATGATGCTTGCAATTTCGGCGCTTGCGATCACGAGCGTTTGGCATCCGTCCATTGGTTCGGCCATGTTTCACCTTCCGGTAACGTCCCCGACACTGAACACATCGCCACGGTCCATCGGGTTCGGCGCTTCTTCCTGGACCGTGTTGGATGCACGGATGCTGGCGGCGGCGATCTCGGCGTCGGTGTGCATCCTTGCCAGTGTCAGGTCTTTCTGGGTGTCGATCTGGGCCATCGCCTTGTCGCTCCACAGGACCATCAACTTTTCGCGTCCAGCCAGTGCGGCGAGCATTGAGCGAACGCATACGCACATGACCACGCACGCGACGGACACCGCCACCGCAAGGAACACTACCGCCACTGATTCATAGCCCACTTTGCATCCTCCTCTTCGACTGAATCCAGACGATTTTCGCTCATCTCGGCCAGCGCCCTGAAATGCCTTGCCACGCGGTTTTCATCTTCGTTGTTCTGCCTGGCGATCTGCGATGCGATTCCGCCACGTCCGATCATCATGCTTGGGGCGAGGTAGTTCACCAACTGGGTCAGTGCATCAACCCCGTGGTCCTCACTGGTAGCGCCGAACTGTAGCACCTGCTCGAACAACCACGTCAGTCCCTGTTCTGGAACCATCTCCCCGTACTCGCTCTTCTTTTTTGCCGGGAACTCCACCACGGCACGAACGCCCATCGAGGCGTGTCCATCTTCGATCAACGGTGCGGCGGCGCGCAACCGCTCTTCCTTGCTCTTTGATCGGGTCGTGTGGGTAATCACATCAAGGCCTTTACCCGAGAACATCTCGGCCACCCCTACGAAGCCCGTAACGGTCTCGACATGGATGTAGTCCACGGGCCTTGAAATCGCGTACTCCATCGCCTTGTCCACCAGTTCGGTCTGGGTTGCGTGCATCTGGAACGCATCGAGCACACGAATCCGCATTTCCGACTCGACGCGCTCGCTTTCCGTGCCGGTCCCTCTCTTCATCTGCACCATACCGACCGCCGCGTACAGGCCGCTTGCCTTATCGCTCTTGCTTGTTCGTGTCGCCGCCGGGTCAAGGCTCAGGTGCTTTACCGACGATGCCACGAAGTCCGCATGGTCCGGCGAGTCCACGTCGTAGTACCTGATCTTTTTGATGACCCTTTTTTCGTCGCTGATCGGGTTGGACATATACGCCGCCGAATACAGCACGGGGTTGGCCATTTCCTCGAAGAAACTCCGCAACTTCCAGGCTGGGTACATCTCGGGCCACAGGGGCTTGAACGGCGTGCTGTCCTTTGGTCCGCCGCAGCGCATGACGCGAACGCGCATCCACACGAGTCCCTTTGCCACCTGCCGGATGCGTTTCATGTTTGCATCCTCTGGGTGCCAGAGGGTTGTCGTTGTGAGAACGAACGGGTACTGTCCCGACAACCGCCTCATCCACGTTCCGTTGATTCGCTCGAACGTGGCGTTCCTCTCGGTCTCGCTGCTGATGCTTGCCTGATCCACGGGATCATCGAACCACAGCATGGTTGCTGTGCTGCCGCTGGCGCGTGCGTCCACGCCGAACGCCTTGGCCGAGGGCTGTCCGATCGTTCCCTTGACTTTGAAGCGCATCATGCCCGCGTTGTTGTCGTAGGACTCCAACTCCAACTCCGGCCACAGGCTCAGCAACCTTCTCCCCTGAGTTTCGTTCTTGCTGAAGTTTCTCGACAGGTGCTGAAGATTCTGCTTCGCCAGACCGGCCTGTGCGTGAACGATCACCAACTGGTGCCGTGGGTTCTTGCAGAACTCCAGCGCGAAGAAGTACGTGCCCAACTCGGTTTTTCCGTGTCTTGGCGGGCACACGAGCATGGCCCCGATGTACGGGTATCGCTCTTCAGTCAACCCCATGTCCGGGCGCATCTTCCGCCGCGTCCGCGCCATGTAGAGGTCCAGGGCCATCAGGGCATGGTGTTTCCCGAAGCGGAAGAACGTCTCCGTGTTGATCGGGCTGCCGCCGCTCTTCTTCGCCTCCCGCGCCAACTCCTCCTCCGGCAGGCCGCTCCTCCCCACGTAGGCCATGAACCGCAGCAATCTCCCCGCCTTGACCGCCACCGTCCCCCTGAAGTCCTTGCCCGCTTCCTCCGACAGCACCCGTTTCCGCACGTCCTTGAGTCTCTTGAGAACCCGGCGAACCTTGTCCGTCCGCCGCATCATCGGTTTTCCCAAGCCATTCTCACCCTCCACGATCTCGGCTTCTTCTGCAACGACTTCGATCATCAACTCGTCAATCCGGTCCATCGTCAACTCGAGCGCGTAAATCTGCTGGTCGCACAACTCGAACACGCCCGCCGGATCGTCCGTGATGTTCCGCAACACCTCCAACGCCTTGTCGGCCTCGCTACGGTTGTCCACCAGAGCCGATTCCTTGATCCCGTCCAGTTCGGCCTGCCGGTAGATCATCTTCGCCGCCGACTCCAGATTGAACGGGATCGCCCCGCCCGCGGCAATCGACTTGAACATCAGCGCGTTCAATCCACCCAGCAACGCGACGTAGTGATTGGGGTTCACTCTTCCGGCCACCAACCTCGGCGGCACGTTCAGCCCGAGGCTCTTCAGCGCTTCCTCGTAGCCACCGGCCCAGTTCGTGTCCTTTGACCGCGCAAGAACGCCACGCTTCAAGCGCGGGCCGTGCGGCTTCGTCGGTATTTCACCACCGGCGTCGTCTGAGATGTTGGCCCCCTCAGTTCGCGGAAACGAAGAACAAGTCTACCACCACCGCTGTCGGCGCCATGCCGCCAAAGGACGGAATACCCACACGCCATTCCGCCTTCCCGACCCGGCCAGCCGCATCAAACAGGCTGTTGCCCGACTCGTTGAACATTACCTTGCCGACGTAGTTTCCGCTCACCCCGTCCGTTCCCGATCGAAGCGGATTCTCGTACTCCGTGCATGAACACTCCTGCGCAGCAAGAACCACCTGGCTTCCAGAAGCGCTGTTCTCAATGTCCACAAGCACAAAGCGAATCTTCAACATCTCGACGCCAAACGGATCGTACGACGCGACACACACCTTCACCAACTTCTCGCCACGCCCATCCGGATACCCAGCCGGAAAGTCCAACTTCGTGTACGTCCGAACATCCGACGATGCCGACGTGATCGTGATCCTCTGGTCAGAACCCGACATATCACACCCCCTTCAGGTTTGTGTTCACACACTACACTACCACGATCAAACACGATATTCAAGCAATAAAGCAAATCCACCAGCCACAAAGACCAAGTCCACTCAGACACCCTACCCACATCACAGAAAGTTCAACAAAATCACACCACGTTCGCAAAAGTTCCCAGCAAGATCAATGAAGATCGCGGACGTTTGGTACTCGTTCGTGTTGATGAACTTGAAATCGACCATCGGGATGCTTATTACTCCGTAGCCTTTTCGTTGAGCGCAGCAATCTCAAACCACATTCACCCATACCGCCAGTTGAGACCCAGTCTCAACCACATCACCATCCACAACCCTAGCGCAACTTCCTTCAAATGTGGCCGGAGTTCGTTAGGGGGCTTCTAGCATTGTGCATGGGTACCCCCGAGGGGGTGGTGGCATGGGCTTGGTCTGGTCGATGTTAGGCACGACATAGACTAACGCGCGCGCACACGAATAGGAAACGCACACGCACGACAAACGGACTAAAACGTGCAAAAATAGGCACAAAACACGAAGAGAGGGGGGGGAGGGGATGAAAAAAAAGAAGCAGAGTGTGTTGGGTCTACCCCTGGCCCGCGCAAGCGCAAAGCGGCGTAAGACTCGCGGCATACGTGCGGAATGGCGGCGAGTCCCAGGTGGGAGTCCAGCCCGATGGTTTCGCGCGTTTGAGTGCGCGTGCGCGCGCGCTGGCGTGAGTCTTTGGCCGCAGTTTACTGCTGCCTTGCGCTCGCGCGAGGTGCTACTAGAGGCGCGGCGCAAGACCAGGCCAGCCGAGGCCTCGCCGAAGGCACGCGCCGTGCGGAAGCGCCTAACTGAGACTGAGTCTCAGTGGCGATACGACGCGAAGGCCGGGCCAATAAGGCTGAGGCCTGAGGTGCGTGGCCTAGACCACCCCGAATAGGGGATTTTGCACAAAATTCTGCCAAACCGCTTGACGGCGTAGGCGATTGAGCGTATACTCTGTGTGTGTCGGGCGTGTTCGCCCCACCCGCACGGCGCGGA
>FRDC01000483.1_pt4 | contig 38499 bp, 41 predicted proteins | sample 1106171 | NCBI WGS metagenome assembly FRDC01 (sample SAMEA3930566, study PRJEB13176) | freshwater metagenome | biome: Drinking water system; feature: drinking water; material: water | place: Singapore | collected 2014-12-20 | reverse complement strand
AAATTGTGTCGGGTTCTTAACTCAAATGACTATAAAACCCAATTCAGGCGGCGTAGACAAGCGTCAGATGGCCGCGGCGCTGAGGCATGAAGGAGGTTTTTTCTTCACTGGCCTCCGCCGGCCACAGCGCCAGCAATGCGTGCTGGGCTTTTGAAAGCGCCGCAACGGACCAAAGCGGGATATGACGGCGATCCTGCAACAGTTGTGAAAACACAGGCGGAAAATATTCCATCGGGGCGCGCAGCCCCGCTTCGACCAGCGTACGGGCGATCAGCTCCGGGCTCAATCCGGCTTCATCGGCCGTTGTTAAAATGGCGGACAGGGTGTTTCGTTCTCGCCCGTTCAGGATTTTAAGAAAGAGGGTGCAGCAAAAACGCTCGGTGTCGTTTTTGGCGGAATCGGGATTGGGCAGATAAAAATGGCGCATGAGGATGATCCTCCCTTGTTACAGAATCATCTTGAATCACCACTGGTTAAAGAAGCGTTAAGAGCGGCAGATAGCGTTTTGCGCCAACTGATCGGCGCGCTCATTTTCCAGATGGCCGCTGTGGCCTTTAACCCATATCCAGTCGCTTCGATGGCGGACCAGCGCTGCGTCAAGTCTTTGCCATAGATCCGGGTTCATGACGGGTTTCTTATCGGCTGTTTTCCATCCGCGCGCTTTCCAGCCCTCCAGCCATTGCGTGACGCCGTCCATGACGTATTTGCTGTCGGTGTGGATGGTGACGTGACAGGGTTCCTTTAAGGTTTCAAGGGCCACAATCACGGCCATGAGTTCCATGCGGTTGTTGGTCGTGGGGCTTTCTGATCCCGACAATTCGCGCTCTTTTCCCTGGTAGCGCAGGATCGCGCCCCAGCCGCCGGGCCCCGGATTGCCACTGCAGGCGCCGTCCGTGAAAATATCAACTTTTTTCACGGTGGAACTCCAGGATTTTAAGATAGGGTTCCGGGCTCTTCCGGGTAATGACCGATGTTTCAGGCGTATGAAACCAGTCATAAAGCCGGGTCGCAATGATGCGAACGGCGGCTGCCCTGCCCAGGAGCGGCAAGGCTTTTTTTTCCGCGGCGCTCATCGGGCGCAGGCATTCATAGCCGTGCAGAAAAGCATCGGCGTGACTTGATAAATGCGCCCCGCTTTTGTCAAAGCACCAGGCGTTGCAGGCGATCATAAAGTCATAGGCCAAAATTTCCGCACAGGAAAAATAAAAATCCAGGACACCGCTGACATTGCCAAGGCGGTCAAAAAAAACATTGTCGGGGAAAAAATCGGCGTGAACCACGCCGCGCGGCAAGCTGTCCGGCCAGTGTGTTTTTAAAAAGGCAAGCTCGTCTTTAAGACGGGTGACTTTTTCGCCAAAAGAAGCAGCTCCGGTTTCAAGGCATGAAAGGATAAGCTTTTCCCACGCCGTCAGTCCCATTGTATTGACGCGTGTCTGTGCAAAATCGGCGGCGGCCAGATGCATGCGGGCCAGCATTTGCCCTGCGGCGCGTGCGTGATCGGGGGTTATGGGGTCGGCGGATTCACCGGGCATGAATTGCAAAAGAACGGCCGGCTTGCCGCGAAGGCGCGTTACGATATTCCCGTCCTTTTGGGGAAGAGGGTTGGGGCAGGGGATGCCTTGCGCTGCCAGATGCGCCATAAAACTCATGAAAAAAGGAAGATCGGAAGGATTGGTGCGTTTTTCAAATATGGTTAAAATGGCGCGTGTGCGCGAGGTAAAAACATGAAAATTCGAATTTTCAACGCCTTCGGCAATATCTTTAAACCCCACGACCGCGCCAAGATCGTAGGGCTCCATAAAGGCTTTAAGCGCTTCCGGGGTGATGTGGGTATGAACCGCCATGTTCTTTTCAGGCTGCCAGAATCCGCGGGATATTGAAAGTAATGTGTTCTTCCGTCACCGTTACGGTGTCGATGGTGACGGCAAAGCGTTCCCGGCAGGCCTTGATAACATCCTCCACGAGAACTTCGGGCGCCGAAGCGCCGGCGGTCAGTCCCAGCGTCTGGATCGGGGCAAGCGCATCCCAGTCAATGTCGCAGGCTTTGTCGATCAAAAAGGCTTTCGCGCAGCCGGATTTTTGCGCGACCTCGACCAGGCGGTTGGAGTTGGACGAATTGGCCGAGCCTATGACCAAAAGCGCGTCCGCGCGGACGGCGATGGCTTTGACTGCGGCCTGGCGATTGGTCGTTGCATAGCAAATATCTTCTTTTTTGGGTTCGGCCAGATCAGGAAAGCGTTTTTTAAGCGCCGCCACAATGTCGGCGGTGTCGTCAACCGAAAGCGTCGTTTGGGTGACGTAGGCAAGCGTTACATCCCGGGGCGCGGTGAAACCCCGCGCTTCGTCGATGGTTTCGATCAGGCTGACGCTGCCGGGTGGAAGCTGGCCCATCGTGCCGATAACTTCGGGGTGGCCCTTGTGGCCGATCAGCAGAATATGGCGGCCATGGCGGTGATGAAATTCGGCCTCCTTGTGCACTTTGCTGACCAGCGGGCAGGTGGCGTCGATATACAGAAGCTTGCGTTTTTCCGCTTCCGCCGGCACCGATTTGGGAACGCCGTGGGCGGAAAAAATGACCGGCGCGCCGTCGGGAACCTGGGCCAGATCCTCGATAAAAACGGCGCCCTTGGCGCAAAGCTGTTCGAGCACGAATTTATTGTGGACGATTTCATGCCGGACATAGACGGGAGCGCCGAATTTCAAAAGCGCCTTTTCGACGATTTCGATCGCGCGATCGACGCCGGCGCAAAAGCCGCGCGGCGAAGCCAGAAGCAAGGTCAGGGACGGTTTTGTCATAGGCATGTTTATAGCTCATAATAGATGCTTGTGTCGAGTCGGCGACTGGCCTAGACTTTCCCCCATGTTCAGGAAAACTTTGCCCGTTCTGGCTTTTTTGCTTTTGTCCGCCTGCGCCGCGCTGGATGAAGATGGCAATACGGCGGGCGCGTCCATTTGCCCGGAAGGCGGATTTCTGGGCGCGGCCCGTGACGCGGTCTTTTATGATGGCAAGGGGAAAGCGCCTGAAAATATCGTAACGCGCGCGGTGCTGTCGGATTTCAGGGGCGGCTGCAAATACGTCGACGGCAAGACGGTGGCGACCGTCGATGTCATCCTGGCCGCTGAAACCGGCGCGGCGGGCCAGGGATTGGCCGAGCAGGAGTATGAATGGTTTTCGGCCGTGCTGTCGCCCGATAACCGTATCCTGCAAAAACGGGTTTTTAGCACGCTTGTTAAATTCGACGACAAGGGCCGCGCCCTTTCGCGTGAAACGATCCGGCACACATTGTTTGTTTCCGATGCGGAAGACGGGCGGAAATACAGGATCGTGCTGGGACTTCAGTTAAAGCCTGAACCGGCGCCGGAACCCGAAAAACCCGTTTCCAAAGGAAAGAAGAAAAAGAAATGATTTCTTTTGATATGAAAAAATTCTGGACGGCCGAGTTTGACGAGCACAAGGCCGTTGTCGCCGAAACAGCCGATGCGCTTTCAGACCCGTTTTCAAAGCTGGTCGATGCCTGCGAAAAAAGCGTGCGCGGCGGCGGAAAAATCCTTTTTTTCGGCAATGGCGGAAGCGCGGCCGATGCCCAACATCTGGCGACCGAGCTGACCGTCCGCTATAAAACGGATCGCGCTGCAATCGCGGCCATTGCGCTGACGACGGACACATCGGCGTTGTCCGCAATCGGCAATGATTTTGGTTTTGAGCACCTTTTCTCGCGGCAGGTCGAGGCGCTGGGGCGCAAGGGTGACGTGGCGATCGGTATCAGCACCTCGGGCACCAGCAAGAACGTTTTAAGGGCGCTGGATCAGGCCAAAAAGCAGGGCCTGGTGACAGTAGGTTTCACCGGCAAATCCGGTGGAAACATGGGGCCGCTTTGCGATGTCCTTTTGAAAGTACCTTCCACCACGACGGCGCGTATTCAGGAAATGCATATCACGCTGGGGCAGATGCTCTGCGGCGCGCTGGAAATTCGTTTAGGTCTTGTGGCCGCCGCTTCTGAGAAAAAAGCGGTCTAATTCTGACCCGACTTTAACTCCGTGGCCGCCCGCCTTTTGCCGGAGGCGCGGCCTTCCTGCGAAGCAGCAGAGCTTCAAGCCGGCGATCGTAGTTTTTCAGGATTTTTTCCGTTGAAATATTTTTTGTCTTCCGGGCAAGGTCTTCGGCCCTGTTGCCAAGATTGGTCCGGGCCGTGATATTGCTCCCGGCCAGCAGGAGGGTTCTGACCGTATCGTCATGCCCCCCATGCGCGGCCAGATGGAGCGCCGTCCATTTGTAATCATCCGTTGCGTTGGGATTGGCGCCGGCTTCAAGCGTCGTCCGCACGAGGTCGGCATCCCCGCTTTGCGCGGCTTTTAAAAGAGCTTGGTTCAGCTCGCCCTGGCTGGTCGCCGCGCCATTGAATTGTTTTTTTGAACTTGCGAACATCTTTCCGATTCTTTCGTTATTGTATTCAGAATTTACCATTTATTACAAAAAGAGTCAATAATTTATGAAAAAATTGGAGTTAGGTTGCTTGATAAACCCTTGTTACCCATATATTATTACCCATAATTAAAGGAGATTCTTTTGCACAAAAACATAGCGGCGCCATTGCCAAAACCCGGTGAAGAAGCCGGGCTTTCGAAGTACCTCAAGATGGAATACGGCAAGGGTTTGCGCGAAGCCGCGCGCGAGGGAAAAACATGGACGGTTGCCAAGGTTCTGCAAGAAACAGGGACTCATATCGATAGCTACTGGACTCATGGCGATCCCGCCGCGCTTGGCTGTGCCGCCGGCGGCGGGCATGTCGAAACGGTCCGCTATCTTCTGTCCGTCGGCGCGACGCCATGGAAAAACAACTCATCGTCGTTGCCTTTATATGAAGCCCTTAAAAACAGGCAGTTTGAAACCGCGGATATTCTATACGAGGCGATGACAAATGAACGTCCGTTGACGGGCGACGAGATGCGGGAGGTAATGACCACAGCCATTGTTTCACAACTCGATCTATCATCATGGTTCGACAGCAAGAAGAAAAAAGAACCCGAAGGCTGGCTCAAGCTCGGCGTGCTGGAAGTGTCAAACATCGGCGTCAAAAAGGAAATCGGCCTTAAATTGACGGAAATATTCAATTTCGAAACCCGCGAGCGCATCACGGTCGTTGAAAAACTGGAAGGCGGGCGGTTGTCGATGGTGAAGGAAAACTTCGACCGCGCGGTAAACGGCGATCTTTTCGCGGCGGCGGCTGAAAAGCTGGTGGAGCTTGGCGGCAGCCAGGATGCACGCGACATCGTGGCCGGCATCACACCACGCCGGAAGAAAGGTTTTCCCGGAGGTATGTCATGACGGAATACAAACCCACGCCCGAGCAGGAAAGGCTTTTTACCAGCATCGCAACTAATAATGACTGGTCATACACCAGAAAAGAATTTTGCCGCGCGGCGGAGAGAGGCGATGTATGGTTGATGGAAAAGCTGTTTCAAAGCGGCTATAAATGGGTCAACAGCCACCCTGGGGACACAGGCGCCCTTTTTTTCCATTGGGACACCCCCCTGGAAGGAGCCGTCAAGAAAGGCCAGATTGAAAGCGTCCGCTGGCTGGTTGAACATGGAGCTGCTATGGAACCTCATTGCCGCGTCGATAGCAGCGGCTATCTTTGGCTCAACAATCATAGGGGCTCCCTTCATCATGCCGTTCGTGAAAACCAATGGGAAATCGCCAAGCTTCTTCTGGATAAAGGCGCCAAGCCGCACGTACATGACTACGAAGTTCTGATGGAAGTATTGCGTAAGGGAAATCTTGAGGTGGCTGAATCCATGCGCGGCAAGATGGACAAGAAGCTTCCGCCGATGTTGGTCGTACGCATGCAAGAAGCGGCGCGTCAGGGCAAAATTGACATTACAGAGATCGTGAAAGACCGCCCGGCGCCCAGGGCTCCCGTACCGGAAGTTGTCGAGGTGGTTAAGCCTGAACCTCCGGCCTCTGTTCCCGCCGTTGTGACGGATACGGCTTCGCCATGGAAAAAGACAGGTGAATATGAGATTGCCCGTGTTACGGAGAAAGCGGTCTTGCAAAAGACCCTGACCGATATTTTCAACTTCGAGACGTGTGAACGGATTCTGATCGCCGATGATATGAAACTCAAAACGTCAGCGATGATGAAAGAAGGTTTTGATGAAATCGTGAACCGGGCGGTGCTTGAAGAAGCTTGCGATAAATTCATCGAGCTGGGCGGCAAGGTCAATAAAGACGAAGTCATGACGAAAGGGCTTACAAAAAGGAACAAGAAAGACTTTCCTTCCGCAGAGGCCTAATAAATTTACATAAACTAAAATTTCTTGCTTTTTTGCCTTCGCCTCGTTTAGAGTCCAGGTGTTTCCAAAAAAGAGAGGTCGTCCTATGTCCACCGCCGCTAAAGCCAAAGCCGTTGAAACCATGAATTTTGAAGAAGCCGTGCTTGAGCTTGAAGGGCTTGTCCGCCAGCTTGAAAGCGGATCGGGCGGGCTCGAGACATCCATTGCGGCATACCAGCGCGGGGTTGAACTTAAGAACCATTGCGAAAAAAAGCTCAAAGAGGCCCAGGGCAAGATCGAAAAAATCACGGTTTCAGGCGATGGAAAGGTTAAAACCGAGCCGTTTGATATAGAAGGGTGATTTTTCGTTAAAAATCAGGTATAACCATCACGGTTTACCCATTTTATCCAAAGAGGCAGTCTTATGGCCCCATCACCAAGAGAAGCGTCCCCGCAGCTGCAAAAAGCGATGGACGAATGCCGCGAAAAGATCAACCGCACGATTGAAACCCTGTTGCCCGAAACGGATCTGGCCGAGGCGCCGCTTTATGAAGCCATGCGTTACGGCGTCCTGAACGGCGGCAAGCGCTTGCGGCCCTTCATGGTCATGGAAGGGGCGCGCATTTTCGGCGTCGATCCGTCGCGCGCGCGTCGCGTCGCGGCCGCCGTTGAATTTGTGCACAGCTATTCGCTGGTTCATGATGACTTGCCTGCGATGGACAATGCCGATACGCGCCGGGGAAAGCCGTCGCTTCACAAGGCCTATGACGAGGCGACCGCCATTCTGGCAGGCGACGCACTTTTGACCCTGGCGTTTGAGGTGATCTCTGATCCCGAAACCCACGAAGATCCACGCGTGCGGATTGAGCTCGTCGCCATGCTGGCGGGCGCGCTTGGCGCGTCGGGCATGGTGGGCGGCCAGATGCTCGACATGATCGGTGAAAAGCAAAAGTTTGACATTGGCACGATCAGCCGCTTGCAGCGCCTGAAAACCGGGAAACTGATCGCCTTTTGCTGCGAGGCGGGCCCCATCATGGGCAAGGCCAACCCCGCGCACCGCACGGCGCTTCGCAATTACGCGCGCGATCTGGGCCTTGCATTCCAGGTGACCGACGACATTCTCGACGTCGAGGGCGAAATGGAAAAAATCGGCAAGCCGACCAGGAAGGACGCGGAAAAAGGCAAGGCCACCTTCGTTTCCGCCATGGGGGTCGAACAGGCCCGCGCCCGCGCCGAAATGCTGGTCAGGCAGGCCATCACCCATCTGCGCACGTTTGACGCGGGCCGTGCCGATCTCCTGCGCGATCTGGCCATGCATGTCCTGCAAAGGCGCGCTTAAAAATGCGGCATCCGACACCCCTTCTGGACCAGATAGATCTTCCTGAAGACGTTCGGGCGCTGCCGCGCGAGAAATTGGCCCAACTTGCGCACGAGCTGCGCAAGGAAACGATCGACGCGGTCTCCATCACCGGCGGGCATCTGGGCGCGGGGCTTGGCGTGGTCGAGCTGACGGTTGCTCTTCACCATGTTTTCAATACGCCGCATGACCGGCTGATCTGGGACGTAGGACATCAGGCTTACCCGCACAAGATTTTGACGGGACGTCGTCCGATGATCCGCACGCTCCGGCAGGGCGGCGGGCTTTCAGGTTTTACCAAACGCAGCGAAAGCCAATACGACCCCTTTGGCGCGGCGCACAGCTCGACCTCCATTTCGGCGGGATTGGGCATGGCGGTGGCCTCTTGCCTCGAGGGGCGTGACAATCGCGTGATCTGCGTCATCGGTGATGGCGCGATGAGCGCGGGCATGGCTTATGAGGCGATGAACAATGCTGGTGCGCTCAAAAAGCGCCTGATCGTCATTTTAAATGACAATGACATGTCGATTGCCCCGCCCGTGGGCGCGATGAGCGCGTATCTGTCGCGCCTCCTGTCATCCAAGCCTTTCATCGGCATGCGTGAGTTTGGTAAAAAACTGACTGAAAAGCTGCCCCCCAAGCTGGCCGAGGCGGCTAGGCGGGCCGAGGAATACACGCGCGGTTTTTGGACCGGCGGCACGCTGTTTGAGGAAATGGGCTTTTATTACGTGGGCCCGATCGATGGCCACAATCTCGATCATCTTCTGCCCGTGCTGGAAAACGTGCGGGATATGGAGCCGGGCGGGCCGGTTTTGATCCATGTCGTGACGCAAAAGGGTAAGGGCTATGCCCCGGCCGAGGCCGCATCCGACAAGATGCACGGCGTGGCGAAATTCGACGTCGTGACGGGGGCGCAGGCCAAGTCAAAGGCGCAGGCACCCAGCTATACCGGCGTTTTTGCGCAAAGCCTGATCGATGAAGCTTCCCGCGATGACAAGATTATCGGCATCACGGCCGCCATGCCGTCGGGCACGGGGCTTGATAAATTCGCCGAACGGTTTCCCGCGCGTTTTTTTGACGTGGGCATTGCCGAGCAGCACGCCGTGACGTTTGCAGCGGGCTTGGCCGCCGAGGGGTTCAAGCCTTTTTGCGCGATTTATTCGACTTTCCTGCAGCGCGCCTATGACCAGGTCGCGCACGATGTGGCTTTGCAAAACCTGCCCGTGCGCTTTGCGATCGACCGCGCGGGACTGGTGGGCGCCGACGGCGCGACCCATGCCGGAAGTTTTGACGTGGGCTATCTGGGCGCTTTGCCCAATATGGTTTTGATGGCGGCGTCGGACGAGGCCGAACTGGTCCATATGGTGGCCACAGCCGCGGCCTATGACGAAGGGCCGATCGCTTTTCGCTTTCCGCGCGGCGAGGGTATGGGCGCGGCCTTGCCCGCGCGCGGCCAGCCGCTGGAGATAGGCCGCGGGCGCATTGTCCGTGAAGGCACGAAAATCGCACTTTTATCCTACGGGACGCGCCTTGCCGAATGCCTCAAGGCGGCGGACAAGCTGTCAGCGCTGGGGCTTTCGACAACCGTGGCGGATGCCCGCTTTGCCAAGCCGTTGGATCATGAGCTGGTTGAGCGCCTTGCGCGCGAGCATGAGGTTTTGATCACGGTCGAGGAAGGCGCGGTTGGCGGATTTGGCGCCTTTGTCCTGCATGATCTGGCCATGAAGGGGTTCCTTGATAACGGGATTAAAATCCGCACACTGGTCCTGCCGGATATTTTTATCGATCATGACGCGCCGCAAAAACAATACGATCAGGCGGGCTTGAACGCGGCGCAGATCGTGCTCAAAGCGCTTGATGCGCTGGGTATGGAAGAAACGGGCCTTTTGAAGGCGTTGGCATGAAGCCGCTTTGCATTTACCACGCCAATTGCCCGGACGGTTTTACCGCCGCCTGGGCGGTAAGGCGCGCGCTGGGGGCGGACAAGGTCGATTTTCATCCTGGCTTTTATCACAAGGAACCGCCCAATGCTCAAGGGCGCGACGTTGTGCTGGTCGATTTTTCCTACAAGCGCCCGGCGCTGGAAGAAATGGCCAAAGCCGCGCGCTCGATCACCATTCTGGACCATCATAAATCGGCGGCCGAGGATTTGGGCCCGATCCTTAATACCGGCAATATCAGGGGCGTTTTTGACATGGAGCGCTCGGGCGCCAAAATCGCGTGGGATTACTATCTTGACGGCAAACAATCCCCGGATCTTGTCCGTTATGTCGAAGACATGGATCTTTGGCGTTTTGCGCTCAAAGACAGCCGCGCGGTCAATTTCGCCATACTGTCCTGGGCCTATGACTTCGACACCTGGGACAGGCTGGCCGAAATGCCCGCGGAAAAGCTGGCGCACGAGGGCGGGATTATCATGCGCAAGCATTTCAGGGATCTGGAAGAGCTGATGGCCCGCGGCGTGCGCCGCATGAAGATCGGCGGGGTTGAGGTTCCAGCCCTGAACGTTCCGTCCATCTTTGTGTCGGATGCGGGGCATATCATGGCCAAGAACGCGCCGTTTGCGGCTTGTTATTACGATACGGCTGATGGGCGGGTGTTTGGCCTTCGTTCCGCCGAAAACGGGATGGATGTCGCCAAGATCGCCGAAATTTACGGCGGCGGCGGGCACAAGCACGCTTCGGGCTTTCGCAGGCCGCTGGGGTGGGAAGGGGACGCCTAGGGTGTTTCGTTTACTTTCTCCTCTCCCCTTGAGGGAGAGGAGATGCCGCGAAGCGGCAGAGGTGAGGGGTATTTGATATTCATGGTTTTCGCCCCCCTCACCCCAGCCCTCTCCCGCAAGGGGAGAGGGAGAAGTTGTTTCAACTTAATCGAGAAATGTTCTAATTCGTCTCTTTAAACAACTCGCGCCCGATCAGCATGCGGCGGATTTCGGACGTTCCCGCGCCGATCTCATAGAGCTTGGCGTCGCGCAGGAAACGGCCGGTCGGAAATTCATTGATATAGCCGTTGCCGCCCAGGCACTGAATGGCTTCGGAAGCCATCCAGGTCGCTTTTTCAGCGGAATACAAAATGGCGCCCGCCGCGTCCTTGCGCGTGACCTGTCCCTTGTCGCAGGCCTTGCAGACGGCATAGACGTAAGCGCGGGCTGAATTGAGCGCGACATACATATCGGCCAGTTTGCCCTGCATCAGCTGAAACTCGCCGATGCTCTGGCCGAACTGCTTGCGCTCGTGCAGATAGGGAATAACGACGTCAAGGCAGGCGGCCATAAGGCCAAGCGGCCCGCCCGAAAGCACGGCGCGCTCGTAATCAAGCCCGCTCATCAGGACTTTGACGCCTTCGCCCGTCTTGCCCAGCACGTTTTCCTCAGGGACTTCGCAGTCCTGAAAAACCAGCTCGCAGGTATTGCTTCCGCGCATGCCGAGTTTGTCCAGTTTCTGCGCGGTTGAAAAGCCTTTAAAACCTTTTTCGATGATAAAGGCGGTAATACCTTTGGAGCCGGCATTGACGTCGGTCTTGGCATAGACGACCAGGGTGTGCGCGTCGGGGCCGTTGGTGATCCACATCTTGTTGCCGTTGAGAATGAAGCGGTCGCCCTTCTTGTCGGCGCGGAGCTTCATCGACACGACGTCGGACCCGGCGCCCGGTTCCGACATGGCCAGCGCGCCTATTTTTTTTCCGGCGCAAAGGTCGGGCAGGTATTTTTTCTTCTGCGCCTCACTGCCGTTGAGTTTGATCTGGTTGACGCAGAGGTTTGAAAACGCGCCATAGGAAAGGCCGACCGAGGCCGAAGCGCGCGAGATTTCCTCCATGGCAACCACGTGTTCGATATAGCCCATGTTCGACCCGCCGTATTCCTCGGGCACGGTGACGCCCAGAAGCCCAAGCTTGCCCATTTCCGGCCAAAGTTCGTTCGGAAATTCATTGGCGCGGTCGATCTCCGCTGCGCGCGGCACGATTTTTTCCTGCGCGAAAGCGCGCACCGTATCGCGCAGCATGTCGGCCGTTTCGCCCAGATCAAAGTTAAGCGAAGGGTAGGAGAGAGCTTTGGCCTGATAGGATTCCTTGTGGGCGGCGTTGGTTTTCATGGTTCGACCTCCGATTCTTGTCCGGGGCCAGCTTAGCCTAAAATCCATAAAATGGCTAAAAATCAGTATTTTACGAAATATACGAAGTTTTGCCCCTAGAACGCAAAAAAAATCTAAACCAGCAACACCGTAGCCAATCCTAAAAACGCAAAAAAGCCCACGATGTCCGTGACGGTCGTAAGAAAGACCGTGGACGAAAGCGCCGGGTCATAGCCCAGTTTTTCCAACAGCAGAGGCAAGGTCATTCCGGCAAAACCGGCGGCCAAAAGATTGATAATGATGGCCGATCCCATGACGAAGCCGATCATGGGATTGTCAAACCAGGCCCAGGCGACCGTTCCCATGATAAGGGCGAAGAGCCCGCCGTTGATAAGGCCGACGCCGCATTCCTTGAAAACGACGCGCAGCGCGTTGGATGCGGAGAGCTCCTTGGTGGCAAGCGCCCGCACGGCCACGGCCATGGTTTGGGTACCGGCGTTGCCGCCCATGCTGGCGACGATGGGCATGAGAACGGCCAATGCCACGACCTTTTCGATCGAAGTTTTGAAAAGACCTATGACCATCGAGGCCGCGATGGCGGTCAGAAGATTGATGAAAAGCCATGAAAAACGCGAACGCGCGGTCGAGACCGTGGCGCGAAAGATGTCGCTGTCGGGAACGCCTGAAAGCTTGAGCAAGTCCTCGCCCGCTTCCTCGCCGATGACGTCGACAACGTCGTCGACCGTGATGACGCCGATCAGGCGTTCCTGCTCGTCCACCACGGGGGCCGAGACGATGCCGGAGCGGCGGAAAAGATAGCCCACTTCCTCCTGGTCCATGGTGGCCGGCACGGTTGCGAAGTTCTTGTCGATCAGGGCCTCGATTTTTTCGGCGCGGCCGGAGCGCAAGACGCGGTCGAGTGGCACGTTCCCGGTCACATGATGCATGGGATCGACGACAATGATGCTGTAAAAGGCGTGCGGCAGGGCGTCGTGGGCCGCGCGCAGGTAGTCGATCGTTTTGCCGACGGTCCAGAATTGCGGCACAGCCACCAGTTCGCGCTGCATCAGGCGTCCGGCGCTCTCCTCGGGGAACGTCAGGCCCTCCTCGACCATGGCGCGCATCTTCCACGACATATGGCGCAGGATTTCGTGCTGGCGCTCAACATCCATCTCGGCGATCAGCGACATGGCGTCGTCGCTGTCGAGGTCGTTGATAATGCCGGCCACGCCCACGGCCGGGATCTGTTTCAGGATTTCATTGCGCAGGTGTTCGTCCAGGCTGACGAAGACGTCGGGGTCGAGACTGTCGCTCATGACGTCGATCAGGGTCTTGCGGCTCTCGTCGTCGAGCTTGGCCAGAAGCTCGGCCGTGTCGGCGACGGAAAAGCCCTGCGCTACGCGGCGGATTTCGTTGATGTCGTTGGCTTCGATCAGGGCCTTGATGTGCTCGACGCGTTCGTCGGCAAGGGCAAAGCTTTCCTGCGAACCGTCTTCGCCCGCGGGGTCCGCGGCGCCTGTCTCAGGGGCCGGGCCTTCTTTTTCTTTTTCTTCTTCCGGCGCCCGATCCTCGTTCATCGGACCTCACGCTTTTTTGAGGAACTGGGAAATCCGGGCCAGCGCCCCTTTTCCGTTCCGGTCGCCGTGGGTTTCATCCCACACCTGCGCCGCCAGGCTGGCCAGAGCCGTTGCGTTGATGATCCCGCGCGAGGTGACCGAAGGTGTCAGGATATAGGCGGGCTTGGCGGTGCCCAGCAGAATGGGGCCGACTGCGATCGCATCGCCCATGAACTTCAGGGCGGTCAGAAGGATATTGGCCGATTCAATGTTCGGCATGACCAGGAAATTGGCCTGGCCTTTCAGCGCCGATTTGGGAAAAATCTGGCGGCGGAAATCTTCGGCAAAGGCGGCGTCCGCCGTCATCTCGCCGTCGACTTCAAGCTCGGGCGCGCGTTCACGGATAAGGCGGGTGGCTTCTTTCATTTTATGGGCCTGGCCGTCCTCGCGCATGCCGAAATCGGAATGAGCCAGAAGCGCGATTTTGGGTTCGATGCCGAAATGCCGTATTTCATTGGCCGCCATGACCGTGATTTCGGCCAGCTGTTCGGCCGACGGATCGGGATTGACGAAGGGATCGGTGATGAAGAACGTGCCCTTGGGATGGATCAGGACGGAAAGGGCGGCATAGGTTTTGGCGCCGGGCGCAAGACCTATGACGTCGGTCATGTAGCGGAAATGGCGGTTGTAACGGCCCATCGTGCCGCAGATCATGCCGTCCGCATCGCCCTTATAGACAAGCAGCGAGGCAATGACCGTATTGCTGGTGCGCACGACGTGCTTGGCCGTGGCGGGCGTCACGCCCTTGCGGGCCATGATGTCGTGATAGGTGTTCCAGTAATCTTCAAAACGCGGGTCGGACTGCGAGTTGACGAGTTCAAAGTTTTCCCCCTTCTTCAGGCGCAGTCCCAGTTTCTTGATGCGCTCCAGGATAACGTCCTCGCGCCCGACCAGAATGGGCCGCGCGATATGGTCGTCGACGATGGTTTGCGCCGCGTGCAGGACGCGCGTATCTTCGCCCTCGGCAAAGGCGATGCGCTTGGGATCCGCCGCCGCGCGGGCGTAGACCGGGCGCATGAGCTGGCCGGACTTGAAGATATGCTTTTCAAGCTGCGCGCGATAGGCCTTGAAATCGGCGATAGGGCGGGTGGCAACGCCGGAATCCATCGCGGCCTTGGCAACGGCGGGCGCCAGTTCAAGAATCAGGCGCTGGTCGAAGGGCTTGGGGATCAGGTAATCGGGACCGAACTTGATCTGCGTGTCGCCGTAAAGCGCCGCGACCTCGGCTGAGGCTTCGGCCATGGTGAGGCTGGCCAGCGCCTTGACGCAGGCCAGTTTCATTTCTTCGTTGATGGCCGTGGCGCCGACGTCGAGCGCGCCACGGAAGATGTAGGGGAAGCAAAGCGCATTATTGACCTGGTTGGGGTAATCCGACCGTCCGGTCGCGATCACGGCGTCGGGTTTGGCCGCGCGCGCGTCTTCGGGCATGATCTCCGGCACGGGGTTGGCCAGCGCCAGGATCAGCGGCGCTTTGGCCATGCTTGAAACCATATCCTTGTCGATTGCGCCCGCCGCCGAGAGCCCTAGGAAAATATCCGCGCCCTTCATCGCCTCGCGCAGGGTGCGCATGGATGTGTCCTGCGCGTATTGTTCTTTCTGGCTGTCCATGCCTTCGTTGCGGCCTTTGAAGACAAGCCCCGTCTTGTCGGCGACAAAAATGTTTTTCTTTGATATGCCAAGACCCGTCAGGATGTTAAGGCAGGCAATCGCGGCTGCCCCCGCGCCCGAGCAGACGAGCTTGACCTTGTCCGCCTTGCGTCCCGACAGTTTCAGCCAGTTGGTGACGGCCGCGCCTACGATGATGGCGGTTCCGTGCTGGTCGTCGTGGAAGACCGGGATCTTCATGCGCTCTTTCAGGCGCCGCTCGATCTCAAAACATTCGGGCGCCTTGATGTCCTCAAGGTTGATGCCGCCGAAGCTGGGCTCGAGCGATGCCACGATGTCGACGATCCGGTCGATGTCTTTTTCGGCGATCTCGATGTCGATGGAATCGATCCCGGCGAATTTCTTGAAAAGGACGGCCTTGCCCTCCATGACCGGCTTGGCGGCCAGCGGGCCTATATCGCCAAGCCCCAGCACGGCCGTGCCGTTGGTGATGACGGCGACAAGATTTCCGCGTGATGTATAGTCGAAAGCTTTCAGGGGGTCCTTGGCGATTTCCTCGCAAGGGGCGGCCACGCCTGGTGAATAGGCGAGCGACAGGTCGCGCGTCGTGGCCAGCGCCTTGGTGGGCACGATTGCGATCTTCCCGGCGCCGCCCGGCGCCTTGTGGTATTCCAGGGCGTCCTGGAAGAGATTTGTTTTGTTATCGTCGGTCATAAGATGCAACTCCCCATGGATATTCTAACGGGATTTTATGTTTTGGGGAAATGGTGCGGCCAAAAAGACTCGAACTTTCACGGGAGTTACCCCACAGCGACCTCAACGCTGCGCGTCTACCAATTCCGCCATGGCCGCACGAAATTTGGACGGTTAGGGAATATCAAAAATAAGCTTTTAGGGCAAGGAGAAACCATCTTATATACATAATATCATTAGTAAATCCTTCAGAGAGCTCTGATAATGTGAGCATAGGGGCAAAAGGGGGAGTTTTTCATTTATGAACGCGCCGATCGAAAAACCAAAAGAAAATGTCGTTTCGCGGGTTTTTCGCAACCCTATCTTTGCGGCCGCCACGACGGTCGGCGTCATTTTGATGGCTTTTGCCTTTGACGCCGTCAAGCAGCGTCTTTCGTTTCACGAAGTCATGATGGGCGTTGCTTTTATTTTTGTCATCATGCTGACGAACATGACGGTTAACGCTTTCGTCAATAAGCTGCACAACCAGGATTATTTCGATTCAAGACTGGAAATCCTGAACAACATGATCCTGAACAACAACCTCAACTGGCTGGTCAACCAGAAGTATGTCCAGATGCTGGAAAGCCAGGCGGACGAAATCTGGGCCTTCGCGCCGACGCTGGATTATTCGATCCAGCCGGGGTCCGAGATTTACAAGGCGGTGCAGGAAACGCTCGCGCGCGGCTGTCGCTATAAAATTTTCATGCCCAACAAGCCTGAAACGCACAAGATCATCGCCGACTACCGCCGTTTGCACAAGTTCAAGCCGGGACAGATTGAATTTGTCCTGATCCCGCACGAGGAATATGTTTTTCACACGATCATTTCGGTTTACAATCCCGAAGGCGACAATCCGCGCGCGATCGAATGGTTGCCGGTCGAGGGACTGGTCGCCTGGATGGAAATGGACACGAAACATGCGGGCGCCATGGTCGGCATCGGCGAGGTGCTGCTCAAACGCTATGTCGCGGGTGTGGGCGGTAAGGATGATGGCCTGGTCAAGCAAATCCCGCGCGGCCGCGGCCAGGCGGTCGTGGAAGGGGCCTGAACTTTAAGGGTCTTTTTTAGGCAGCGTCTGCTTCCTGCGGCTTTCAATGTCAAAATAAATAATATTGGGATCCATCTTCGCGCCTTCCGCCTTCAGGCGGACGAAAGCTTCCTTAAGCGATGTTTTGTCTTTAATGGCGTTGAAGCTTTCCGTCAGAAGCGCGGGGCTTTCCTGTTTTGCCGCATCAAGGATCTTGGTCGTTTTGGTGCGGGACTGGAAGTCAAAGCTTTCCTGCTTCAGGATCAGAAGATCGCGGTCAACGGTCATGGTTTCCTTGAATATCGTTTCCCCGCCATCGTCCTTCCATGTGACGAAATCGCGGGGCTTTTCGACTGGGGCGAATTTTGAATGAAGCAGGTGAGAATAGAGAAGTTCCGTTCGCGTCCTGCTGGAACGGGGATATTTTGAGTTTAGTTCATTCTGGCACCAGCGGAAAGCATCGGGATATTCCTCAAGAAGGACATCAAGCCCTTTTATGTCGCCCAGAATCAGGGCATGCGACAGCGTATCAACCTGCCGTTCGTTATCCTGAAAAAAATAACCCGCGCCGTTGCGCCCTAAAAAACAGGCGATGGGATATTGACCGCCGCTGATGGAAATATAAAGCGCCCTGTTCAGGGTGTCCGCGCCGTCTTTCGACTTTGCAATGGAAAAAATGCCGCGCAAATCGTTTGAATAAACGGCGGTTCTCATGCGCGCCATTGTCTCTGCATCTTTGCCAGCGCTTTCTTTGCGGGATTGTTTGAAAAAACCGGCCATGAGTTATGCTCAGGATATACCCGGCAAGCCGCGCTTGTTTCGCGCCGTCGCGCTTGAATTGATGATTTCGGGGTCGGCCTTGCCGCCCAGCTCGGAGAATTTATCGTACGCTTCTTTCAGGATGTCGCGGTTTTTGATCTCGTCAAAACCCTGCGTTTGCGAGCTTTGGGCCTTGGTATCAAGGTCCAGGTGAATAATCGTGCGTTCGCGGGATTGAAAATTAAAAATTTCAGTTAGTTTGAACCTGGTATTGGCCGATCGTATTTTTTTGCTTTTTATAACAGTATCTGGAGCGTTCAGGGTCCAATACTCTTTTGGAGAGGGCGTATATTTCCATTCCTGTAAAAGAGCAACGATACCTTTATGCCCCTTAAGATCAGCATAATATTTGGGTGTCCTTTTTTGTTGATCGAGCGCGTTAGGATCTGCGCCATGTTCAAGCAAAAGCAGGACGATTTCCATGCTGCCGTTATAGGCTGCCCAGACCAGGGGAGGAGTGCCATCAGGGCTGGAATCCGCGTCCGCGCCGTCACGTAATGCGGTTTTGACCGCTTCGGCGTGTGAGTTTTGGACGGCATTTAACAGGATTCTATCAGTTCGTTCTTGATCCATTATTTTTCATACAATAATTACATAAATCAGTCAAGACGTGAATGCCGGAAAAAACACCCGGATTATATAAAATATTAAATCTTTTCAGAGCATTATCATGGAAAAATATTTCCTGAAAACATGATTCTGCGCTATGAATAGTTCCATCATGAAACAAACGCGGATTGCGGAAGAAGAAGAACTTCAGGCGCAAGAACTGGCCCCGACTTTCGAGTGGCTGGTGGAGGATCGTCCCGTCGCTTATGACCGGGCCCTTGCTTTTATGGAGGCCAAGGTGCGCACGATCCGCGATCGGCATTCGGCGGAAATGGTCTGGCTGCTTGAACATCCGCCTGTTTACACCGCGGGCACAAGCGCCAATGCCAAGGATCTTTTAAACCCGCGTTTTCCCGTTTTTTACACCGGTCGCGGCGGTCAGTTCACGTACCACGGTCCCGGCCAGCGGGTGGCCTATGTGATGATCGATTTGCAGGAACGCAAGCTGGATCTGCAAAAATACGTGCAGGATCTCGAAGAATGGGTCATCCGCGCGCTGCAGAAACTGGGTGTGAAGGGGGAACGCCGCAAGGGCCGCGTCGGCATCTGGGTCGACCTGAAGCCTTTTGGAAAAAAAGGCGAAGCCAAGATTGCCGCCATTGGCGTGCGCGTGCGCAAGTGGGTGACGTATCACGGCGTTTCGATCAATGTGAAGCCCGATCTTTCCCATTACAACGGCATCGTCCCCTGTGGCATTTCCGAACATGGCGTGACGTCCCTGGCCCAGCTGGGGATTGAAGCGCCCATGTCCGAACTGGATACGGCTCTGCGCCAAAGCTGGGAAGATGTCTTCGGCCCTATTCAATAAAATAAAACGCATCAGGGGAAAGTCGTGGCGGGTTATCAAGACGCGCGGCTTTCAGGAACTGTCCTGCGCCCTTCTGCGCGCGACCGGCGGCTGGGCGCGCCTTGCCAAAAAATCCCGGCGCTTGTGGACGCATGAAAGAGCGCAAGACTGGCTTAGAGCGCGCCAGGAAAAACCCGTTATCCTGGCGCAGGACGGGCTTGAGGCGTTAAAAGAAGCCATCCGTGACGGCCAGATCAACGGGACTGTTTTGCAGGAGCGGGCAAGTGCGGCGGCGCGGCGCGATTTTGAAGTTTTAAACAGCGCCGTTCCCAAGAATGGGGAATGGCCCTGGCATTCCGACTGGCGCCTGAATCATGCGTGGCCGCCGCAGTATTTTAAAAACTACGATCATCACGCTCCGCGCGACAGGCCTTATGACGTGAAATACCCGTGGGAGCTTTCCCGCCTTTCTTTCCTGCCAAGGATGATGCAGGGCGCATTGCTTGCCGGCGATCAAAACCTGGAACAGGATGTTTTCAGTATCCTGTCGGACTGGGAAGAAAAAAATCCGCTGGCCTTTTCCATCGTCTGGGACCCGATGGAGGCGGCCATGCGGACGCTGTCATTGGTTTTCTTGCTGGACTTGACGATAGCCCGCGGCGGGAGGGCAGGCCATCTGGCTCTTCTTCTGAGGTTGATTACCGTTCACGGCGAATTTGTCCGGCGAACCGTTGAAGACACGGATGCGCGCGGCAATCACTATGCCGCCGAGATCGTGGCGCTTCTTTTGGCGGGGCAGGCGTTGGAAGATTTTTGGCCACGGGCGAAGGAATGGAAAGGCTATGCCCTTGCGCGCGTTGAGGGAGAGATTCTTTCCCAATTCCTGCCCGATGGCATGAATTTTGAGAAGGCCACGGGCTATCACCGTCTTGTAACCGAACTTTTCATGGCGGCATCGATCGCTCTTGAAAAGGCAGGGCACGGTTTGGGAACCGAGGCTTTGGGGAGGCTTCACAAGGCGGCTGTTTATGCCGCGATGACGCGCCGCCCCGACGGGCTTTGCCCGGTGGTGGGCGATACGGACGATGCGTTTCTTTTCGGCTTTGACCCGATGCATGTGCGCGACCATGGCGCCGTAATTGCGCTTGGCGCGGTGCTTTTTGGCGATGGCAGGCTCAAATCCGTGCCCCTGCCGCCCTCGGTATGCTGGCTTTTGGGCGCGCGCGGCCTTGCACGCTGGCAAGGGCTTGAATCCGCGCCTCTGCCCGTGGGCGCTCATTTCAAGGAAGGCGGCGTAGCCGTTGTAAAATCCCCAAAAAACTATCTTTTCTTTGACATGGGCGAGGTCGGGCAAAGAGGATTGGGCGGCCACGGGCATAATGATCTTTTGAGTTTCGAGCTTTTCCTGGAAGGGGCGCCGCTGGTTGTCGATCCCGGGTCTTACATGTATACGGGCGACCGGGCGGCGCGCGATCTTTTCCGCTCCAGCCGTTCGCATAACGGCCTGGTCGTGGACGCGGCTGAAATCGCGCCGTTTCAAGGACCGTTTCGTATCAGCAACGCGGCAAAGCCCCATTCTGAATTTTGTGAAGAGCAAAAGGGCATATGGCGGCTTCAATGCGGGCACAGCGGTTATCGCCGTTTGGGCGATCCGGTCGATCATCTGCGCGAGATTGTTTTTTCGCCGGCATCAGGACGTTTTCTTTGCAAGGACCGGGTCAGTTGCCGGGCTTTGCACAAGGTCGAGCGCTTTTTGCATTTGGCGCCTGGCGTTGAATGCGAGATTGCGGGCAACAAGGCGATTGTCCGAACCCAAGGAAGGTCATGGCAGGTGATGTGCGACCGCGGTGCGGTTTTGGCGAGGTCAGAGGGCAGAGTAAGTCCCGGTTACGGCCTGTCGGAACCGGCCCTGATTATAAACATTACAAATCAGGTAGATAAAGAAACCGAGCTCTTTATTGACATTTTCCCTATCGTATAATAGAACTTGATATTATGACAGAAAAACCCATGAACGATTCAGAATTGAAGGCGTTTTTTAAAGCCGCGCTTTGGGGCGATAAAAAAAAGCTGAAAGGTTTTCTGAAGGAGTTTGGCCCGGAGGCGCTTAAATTGCGCAACGAAGACGGGCGCACGGTTTTGCATCATGCAACCGGGCAGCATTTAAAAGGCACCGTCAGGTTTCTTTTAAAAAACGGCGCCGACGTCGACGCCCGCGACAATCAGGGCCGCACGGCGCTTCATCTGGCCGCCAGCCTCAATTACAAAAGCATTTATGCCCTGCTTGTCAAAAAAGGCGCGGATAAAGGCCTTAAAGACAATAATGGCTGGACCGTGGCGCATTACGCATCGGCGCGGGATAATTTTGCGGTGTTAAAAGAGATTTTTAAAACAGGCTTTGTCGTCGATGCCCGGGCAAATGATTTCAAGACGCCTTTGCATTTGTGCACGAAAGGGGTGGGCGGTCACGAGGAGATTGCCGCCTTTTTGCTTGGCATGGGGGCCGATCCAAACGCGGTTGACAATAAAGGACGCACGCCGCTGCACGAAGCCATGGCCGCGGGGCAGGAACGGGTCACCCAGCTTTTGCTCCGTTACGGGGCTGATTCGCAGAAAAAAGATATAACCGGGACGACGCCTCAGAATATTCAATCTTCGCTCAAGCCATAGTGGTCTGATTTTGCTTGCGTTTTTATCAAAGTGCAATTATTTGCATAAATTCTTGCCATAGTCACGCGCCTGTGGTAAAAAAGGAAGCAGAATCACTCACTTAGGCAACCGTGTGACGGAAAGAAGAAGGCGTGAAAAAGCCCGTTTCTGCCAAAACAGTCCAAGAGCGGACCCTGCAGGCCGCCACCGCTTCGGTTGATTCCACGCCGCTTACAATTGAAGATTTAAAAAAGCATACGCCCCCTTCTCCTGCTGCGGGCCGGCTGTCATTTGATTTCCACGGCGTTGCCGGCCATGCCGGCGGTTCGGATCGTTCGGTTGTTTCCTTGCTTGAGAAAGCGGAAAAATCCCCGCCCGCGGGTTTCAAGCTGGCGCCGCTTGTTTTTTCACGCATCTCCAAGGAGCAGAACAAGGAAATCTACCGTGAATTTGAAACCATCGTTCAGCCCGCGTTTCTTAAATTTCTGGCTGGGAACCATGCGGATGACTTGAAGAAGCTGGGGATTTGCGAATATGGCATTGCGCGCATGGGCAGCGGCCTTTTGCCCATCGATAAATCCGGCCGTCATTACGATGTCAGCGTCGATCATGTCATTGAACGGGCGGGCAGCGGAAAAATGGGACTCGAAAAAGAAATTGACCCCCTGATGCCGCCCGGCAGCCCGCCGACCTATAAGGTCAATCACTTTGAAAATTTCATTCTTCTGCCGCAGAAAATCCATGACTTCAAGAATGCGATCAATATGCTGCAGGATACGCCTGGCCGCGCCGTCGGTACGTCGACCTGGTGTTTCATGCTTCTCCCCGACGAGCGCGATGAAAAAAATCCGCGTTTTGTCCATACCGGCGGGGCCGCGGATGATCCCTATACCGCCGTTTTGCGCGAATTGACGCCGCAGGATCTCTCCAGCCAGATTTTCCATGCGCTTAATCGCATTAATGCGACGTTCCCGGCATTTTTCAGCGCGCCCGAAGTGCGCGCGGCGATTGATGAAACAACGCAAGTCTTTGCCATTGGCCACGATCTTCCCAAGGACAGGGTTTTCTCGCAGGATTTTGTCACCTATGTTTTTGAGGCGGCACTGAACGGAACGGCGCAGGCCGAAACCTGGCACAAGGAGATCAAGCCCCTTGTTGGCGACCTTTATCGCAGCGTCAAAACCTTTCGCGAGCAATACGCCGAAACGGGGCACGCGCGCAAAAATGTCGTAAGCGGATTTTATAAAGTATGCGGCGGCTGGCGGATGCGCACGGCGCGCCGGCTTATTTCCAATTTGCCAAAAGGAATTTTCCCTGACGAGCGGGCTTATCTCCGCGCTGCCAATCATCTGGCGCAGGACAAGTTAAAAGACATTCCCTACACGCCCCCCCGAAATTCCGGCACGGCCGGCCATTCCCCGAAAAGATGACAACGCTGGACAGTGCGATAGCTGTGCTGGGCACGAGCGGCGCGTTTCTGGCGCCTGTCGCGCCGTTTGAAAAGCGGACGCTGGCGCTTGGCGATCTCGCGGCGCGCGGCGTCTTGCTGCCGGCGGATTATCAGGAACTGTGGCAGCATTGCGACGGCCTGCAGTTTGCGGGGGTCTTTCTTTTTGGATCCGCGGCGCTGGCGCCTGAAAACGGTCATGAAGCCCTGCCCGGGATTGTCGCGCAAAACGACATGCGGGCGGGAAGGCTGCCCAAGGGGCAGGCGCTGGTCGGCAAGGCCACGGGCAATCTTTGGCTGACGGTTTCATCCAAAGAGGGGCTCTATCGCGTGCTCGACGCGGCCAGCCTGGATGAATTTGCCGTTTTTCAAGGGCTTTCGGGGCTGCTGGAAACCCTTTTAAACAAGGGGCGTTTGTGTTAGAAATTGGGCCGTAAAAAAGGAATAAAACCATGGCCACCCGGAACGTAAAAATGCTGAAAGTTGAACGCACAAAACTGGATGTTGACGCCCTTTGCAAAAAATTCGAAAAGCGGCAGGCAACGGTGGGCATTATCGGCCTTGGTTATGTCGGTCTGCCTTTGGCCTGCGCCGCCTGCGCCAAGGATTTACGCACGATCGGTTTTGACATCGACCAGGGCAAGATCGACAAGATCAGCAAGGGCCAGTCTTACATCGGCAATATTCACAACGATAAAATCAAGGCCTTTGTCAAATCCGGCCTTTTGCAGGCGACGGCGGATTTCGACCGCCTGCCGGAGGCGGATGTCATCTTGATCTGCGTTCCCACGCCGCTGAGCAAGAACCGCGAGCCGGATGTCAGTTATATCGTCGACACGGCGCGCGCGATTGCGCCGCGCCTGCGCCGCGGCCAGCTGGTTGTTCTGGAGTCCAGCACCTATCCCGGCACGACGCGCGAAGTGGTGAAACCCATCCTTGAGGAAACCGGCCTGAAATCGGGCGTTGATTTTTATCTGGCCTTTTCGCCCGAGCGCGAAGACCCCGGCAACAAGGATTTTTCCACGGCGGGCATTCCGAAAGTCGTGGGCGGCGACGGGCCCGATGCGCTTAAGCTGGCGTGCACCGTCTATGACCAGTTTCTGGTTAAGACCGTTCCGGTTTCATCCTGCGACACGGCCGAGGCGGCCAAGCTGACGGAGAATATTTTTCGTTCGGTCAACATCGCGCTTGTGAATGAGCTGAAAGTCGTTTACGACGCCATGGGCATCGACATCTGGGAGGTGATTGAAGCCGCCAAGACCAAGCCGTTCGGATATATGCCCTTTTATCCCGGCCCGGGCCTGGGGGGGCACTGCATCCCGATCGATCCGTTTTACCTGACGTGGAAAGCGCGCGAGCACAATATCGCCACCCGCTTTATCGAGCTTGCGGGCGAGATCAACGTTTCCATGCCGTCCTACGTCGTCAACCGCCTGTCCGAAGCGCTCGACCAGCGCTTTGCAAAGTCGCTCAACGGGGCCAAAATCCTGATCCTGGGCATGGCGTACAAGAAAAACGTCGCTGATATTCGTGAAAGTCCCGCCTTTGCCGTGATGCACCTGCTGCAAAAGCGCAAGGCCGATGTGTCCTTCTTCGATCCCTTTGTGCCCGAAATTCCTCCGACGCGCGAACATGCCGAGTTTACCGGCATGAAGTCGGCCGACCTTTCGCCAGCGTTCCTGAAAAAACAAGACGCGGTCGTCGTTGTCACGGACCACGACAATCTGGACCTGAAGATGGTCGCGGCTCACTCTTCCCTGGTGGTTGATACGCGCAACGCGTTCTTCCGCGCGGGGATTTCCGGCAAGAATATCGTCAAGGCTTAAGGCAAAATCTGCGGCGCTTGCGGCGTCGGCTTTTCAATAGCCGTTGCGGGGGGCGTTGCGGACGGGTCGGGGATGACCCTGAGCTCGCTTTCGTTTGTGCTTGCGGCAGGTTTGAAAACATTGCTCAGGTTTTCGATCTTTCCATCCAGCGCGATATATCCCGCGCCACCGGCCAGAAGGGCAAGCCCGCCGGTTAAAGCCAGTGCCTTCTTTCCAAAGCCGCTTTTACGGGCATTTGGGGACTGCCAGGGCGCGCGCACGGGCAGCGGATCGCGGTCTTGTTCTTTGGCACGGATATAGGCCTGAACGTGATAGTGGGATTTTAACGCGGCTATTTTTCGCGTGGTCCACCATGCAGCGCCGAGCGCGCCCGCTCCAAGCGCCAAAGGCGCTGCCAGGGCGAAGGGGCCTGTTATCAACGCCACCATGCCCATAAATTTTATTGAAGCCGCTGTGCTGGCGGCCAGGGCCGTCGTTGTTAATCCTGCGACTTTTACCTTGGCAAAATCCTTGCCCAGCCCTTTGCGTGAGTGAATGACGCCGAGCACGGTTTGAGCCGCGTACCAGAATTTTCCGTGTTTTTCCCGTTGTATCATGGTGTTGCTCCTTTATCGTTCTTGGCGTTTTTGGGCGGGGCTGTATTTCCTTTTTTATCTTCTTTAGCCGTTTTTTTCTGCTCGAAAACCTTTGCCAGCGCCGTCCCGGGTTTAAGGGGTTTTGGCGCGGCGTGTCCGGGATTCTTTTCCTTGTGTTCGGCAACGGCTTCTTTCACACGGCTTGCCTGAAAGGCCAGAAACCGCCCGGCCAGGCTTTTCTTGACGCCCGGGATAATTTCCGAGCGAAAAGTTTTCATCTTTTGCCACCCATGCCGGCCGGTTAAGCCAGCGGCGGCCAGGGCGGTTGCGCCCAGCGGCAGGGCCGGTATTCCGATCATGGCCGTCACAGCAGCGCCAGCGCCTAAAATGGAGCCTGTCAAAAGCCAGCTTGCGGAGATATTTTCAGCAAGTTCATGCCCACGCGCGGTTTCGTGGATGGCGGCGCGGATATTTTTGAAAACCCAGCGGTCCGGGGGCAAGAGCTTGATGTGCGCATCGTCAAATCCGGCGTAGCGCCGCGCGGCCCATATTAAAAAACGCGATGGTTTTTTTTCGTTTTCCATTTTTCTTCCTTGTCCATTCCCTGATCTTGCGCTTTTAAAGCTTCTGGATTTTTGTGTGCAACCCATGAAAAAGCCCGCGACAGGAAAGAAGCACCTCGCCGGCCAACGTGCAAGAAAATACCTTCAATAACTTTTATTTCATGCTCGAACGCCACGGCTTTTAGCTCATCTCTTACGAATCAATGTAAACCAAGGATATAGTAATAAAATTCAAATAATATGTCAATTATTTTCTAAGGCTAAAGCCCGAGAAATTTCAATGGATGCCGGGCTTGGGTGTATCGGGGGCAGAACCTGGCGGAATATCTTTCTTTTCAGTCTTTTGGCCGTCGGAGAAAGTCGATTTCAAGGAGGGGGCTTCACCGCCAAAAAGCATGATTGTTGGCAGCATGCGTGGCATTTGCGGCGGCGGTTGCTCCGGCGGGAAGGAACTGTCCCAGATTTTCTGGCTTAAATCCCCGGTCTCTTTCCATTGCTGCCCGACGCCTTTCCAGCCGGGGACGGTGGCAAAAGCGCCCGCAACGAGGGCAATGTCGACAATCGGCACGCGTCCTTTGGTGGCAACGGCGATACCGACGCCCGTTGCCGTTGCTGCGGTCATGCCAAGAGTGCCCAGGGAGGCTTTAAAAACCTTGCCGACATAAGCCGGGTTTTTCAGGCAGCGGAAACTATGCGCGATGCGCTTGCCAAGCCCGGAAAAAAAATCTCCCCAGCTGGCGTTGACGTCGGCTTCTTTGGAGGGTTCTTTGTTCATAATTTGGCTCCGGGTGATGAGGGTGGGGTCGATGGTTTTTTAAGATCAGGGGCGGTCGTGGCGCCTTCATCCTTGTTGGCCGCGGCGGATGTTTCAAATGTTTCCCGCAACGCGCCTTTTTCCTGCAACGGCGCCGTGTCGCGGGAAGGCTCGCTCTTGACGTCGGCCGGGACTGTCGGCTCTTTCGAGCCTTTTTTAAACCGGCCCAGCAATCCGCCTTTTTTGTGTTGCTTGATGTTTTCAATTCGTGCTTGGGACTTGTTGAAAATGCTTTTGACCAGTACATAGCCTGCCGCCGCCCCCCAGGCGATGGAGCCGACCGCGGCGGCCACGGTGACCGTGAAGGCCGCGCCGCCCAGAAGAACCGGGAAAAGCAGTGTGCCGCTGGTCAGCATAAGGCCGCCGGCCGCAATATTCGCGACGGATCCGGCGGCGGCAAAGCTGTTTATGAAGGTGCTGTTTTTGGAAAGAAACATCTGGGCGCGGTTCCAGCTTCGCATGGTGCCCTTCCAGACGCGGGTGCCTGCGATGTATTTTGAAATACGCCAGCCTTTCACAGCCGTGACGATTTTACTTTTGGCTATTTTCTCCCGCAGGCCCACATGCGCCTCGGCAATGGTTATTTTTTTCTCCGGCGCTTCTTCGGGCAGGTCGTTGATTTTGCGGTGAATGCGCTTGCACGAGTTCCAGAAGCCGTTTGCCGCGGCGGCCGTTGCGGTTACGCCGACACCGATAGTAATGGCGGCGGCGCCCAGAATTGCGGCGCCGTAAATGACCGGCAGGCTCAGCGCAAAGGGGATCATGTAAAAACCGCCGACCATGACGGCAACAACGCCCCCGCCCTTGGCGGCTGTGCTTTGAATGAAAAGCTCGTCGTCATGCGCAAAAGCTTTCGCATAGGCCCAGAGTTTTGCCATGCGCGAACCGGGCAACATGCCGGGCTTGAGTGTAATATCATCTTGCGGCGCTTGGGGCGCCGCCGCTGCGGCCGTCAAAGAAGGCTCCGGCGAAGGCGGGATTGCCGGTGCAGGGGTTTCGTTTGGTTTGGACGGTTCGGTCACGATGGTTTTGAATCTTTCAATTATAAAAACGCGCCTTTCGATTCGACGTTTCTAAGGCTTACGTTATTATAGCAAAGATTTGATAACCATAAAAGAAAACACGCCCTTGAGAATGATTTTATTTTCCAAAGTAGTAAAAACTGGAAAAAAGGAATCTGGGAATGAATTTAATATATTGTTTTTAAATGATAAAATTACATTAACGTTTATTTAACAAAGTTCACATAAAGTTGAAGGGAGAGAAAACAGCCGGAGGAAATAAAATGGCTCATAAAAAAGAAAGCGATCTTTGGGAAATCAGGGGGTACAAGCAGGGCGACCAGGACGGTGTCTGGAAAGTCCAGCTTGGCCGCAAAAGCTCGGGCCAGGGGCTGGGCGGAGCCTTCAATCCGGTGACGGCGCCGCAGCTTTTTGACATGACAAAGCTTGAAGAGCGCATCACGTCGATGAAAAAGAACGATGTGGATCCAGACATTAGTTCAAAAGCGCTGGAAGTGTTGGAACAAAAACAAAGCAAGGTTGCAATGGCGCCGGCCGAGACAAAGATGAAAGCGCATAAAGAACGCGAGCGCGCCATGCTGATGGGCGCGAAGCAGTAAGAGATTCTAAAAGGCGGCTGTTGGAGGGGGTTTTAAAAGCCCCGCCCTTAAAAAAGGCGGGGCTTCTTTTTTACCTTGAAAACATATAATCTTGGGACATGGAAGCCTACGACGCACAAAATATTTTCGCGCGGATCCTGCGCAATGAAATTCCGTGCAAGAAAGTTTTTGAAAACGATCTTGTTCTGGCTTTTCACGACATTCATCCCCAGGCGCGGGTGCATGTGCTGGTCATTCCCAAGGGCGCCTACCGGGATATGACGGATTTTTCCATCAATGCGACAGCGGAAGAAAAAGCGGCCCTTTTTGCGGCGGTCGGCGAAGTTGCCAGGATCGCCGGCGTTGCCGAGGGCGGATATCGCGTGATCGTCAACTGCGGCCAAAACGGCGGGCAGGAGGTTCCCCACCTGCATCTGCATATCGTCGGCGGCAATCCGTTGGGCCGTATGGTGGCTCCTAAGGACTTGATAACTAAAAATTAATCAATAAAATCATTGACATAATTGTGTTTTTGGTGTAATATACTTCTAGACAGTTGCGGGAGAGACTTGCGCCCGCGTCGATTCTTTTTGGGGGTATGAAGGCATTGCCGTGGTTTAAGAAAAAGAAAGACAGCCCGCTTTCCTCAGCTGGAAGCGATCCGCTTGCGTCGTTCACCGCAGATGAAAAAAGCGAGGGGATGTTTAAATCTTTTCACTGGCCCTGGAGAAAAAAAGAAGCGCCCGGCATTTCTTATAGTCATCCCAAACCTTCCGTGCCGCTACCCACGGATGATCCGCTGGCCAATCTGCCGCCGGCCAAAAGATCAAAGTTCCTGCGCTATACGGCCTATGCGCTTGCGGTGTGGGGGATTTGGGCTAGCGGCATACTTAAGATTTTTGATTGGAAGACAGTGGACGATGGGCCCAAAATTCCGCCGCATTACGATTATACCCTTAAAGGGGGAACCGGCAGTCTGGCGTCTTTTGCCGCAGCGGACTGCGGCAAGGATTTCGGTCACCAGTCGCTCAAGCATTTTGACACGCTTCTTGAAACCGGAATCTCAGGAACGAAAACGCCGATCGGCGACGCCTTCGTGCGCGCGGTCTGGGACAGCCAGTATCTTCTTTGCGCGGCGGATCTTCCAGGGGACCAGGGCGGGCGGCTTTTGCCGGGTAATCGTATCGTGGTTGACGGAACGATGAGCCAGGAGCCCGCGGCCGCTACTGAAATCTACATGATCATGTACAAGCAAAATCTCGCGCGCGGCACTCAGACATATCAGCCGGAATGGTCCTTAAGCCAGCGGCAGGTTCATTTGCAATCTTTCGAGGCCGCGGTTCTGACGGCGCAGATGTCGGTGGCGTGGCAGAAAAAATCCGTCGGCCAGGCGGACATGTGGAATGCGATGGGTATCGATACATTTGCGTACCCCATCATGGCGCGTTTTGAGAAAAATGTTCAGCGTGCGCAAGAGCTGACCCGCGACACAACCGCAACGAAAACGGTCATGGAAGTGGCTTCACGCCTTACCTTTCCCGAGATATTCAATGATCGCGGTTTTGCCGATCGTTATAACAACTATCTTTTGAATGCCTATGTCCGTGAAATGCAGAGTGGCAAGCTCAAAGGGGCAGGCGGCGTTGACAGTCTGGAGTTCGGCGAGAAGATGGGCCGCGTTAACGATAACTTCAATTCAGTTTCAGGCGCCATGGCCGCCCCCAAGATGCAGCGCTTTGGCGAGAACAAGCAAATGATCGATGCCTTTGAGATGGTTGAGATGTTTCGCAAAGACAGGCAGGGAAATTTAAACGCCCAGGACAGAAATTTCATGACGGCTGAAAAAAAGCAGAATGTGTTTGGCCAGATCGACATGAACGAGGCCATAAAAGATTGGCAAGCGGCCGGATTCAAGGGGAACTTCCTTGAGGTGCTGCGGCATAAGGCCGGTCTGGATAAACCGGTGGCGGCCGACAAGGCGGCGGATAAGACGGTTGATCCCGGTGTTATTCCCCCGCCACCGACAAGCGACAAGCCGCCCACCCCGGTCTCGTGAAACCTTTTCAATTCATAACCTTAACATAAGCGCGAAAACTCTTTGTTGCGCGGCGTGTTTCAGTCATTATGATTGGGCAATCCGATAGACATGAATAAGCGGGCGCGGAGGCAATCATGCGTGAAATCGTTCTGGATACCGAAACGACGGGCATGGACCCGGCCACGGGCGACCGGCTGGTTGAAATCGGCTGTGTCGAGCTGGTCAACCAGATGCCGACCGGAAAAGTTTTTCAAAAATATTTGAACCCCGAGCGCGATGTCCCGGCAGAAGCCGTCGCGGTGCACGGGCTGACCGCGGAGTTCCTGAAAAACCACCCGGTTTTTACCGAGATCGTGGCCGAGTTCCTGGATTTCATCGGCGACGACCGGCTGGTGATTCACAACGCCGAGTTCGACATGAAATTCGTCAATGCCGAGCTTGAGCGCGCCGGGTTCCGCGCCATTTCGATGCTGCGCGTGACGGACACGCTTTTTGTGGCGCGCCAGAAGTTCCCGGGCGCGCCGGCCAGCCTTGATGCGTTGTGCCGCCGCTTCAACGTCGATCTGACGGAGCGCGAAAAACACGGCGCCCTGCTCGACGCCGAGCTTCTGGCCAAGGTTTATCTTGAACTGATCGGCGGGCGCCAGCGCGGCCTGGGGCTTGGGGCCCAAAGCGATGACGGCATCATAAGCGGCGCGGGGTCCGTCCGGCTTTCGACATTGCAAAAACAAAAGCACCGCCCGTTGCGTTCATTCCAGCCCACGGCGGAAGAATTAACGGCGCACGAAACACTGCTTGGAAAAATCACCAAGCCGCTGTGGAAGGAAAATCAGGGGTAGGCCTATTTCTTTCCGCCTGCGGCCTTGCCTTTTTCACCGGACTCGGTGGCGGCCTTGGCGCGCTGGGCTTCTTGCATATAGATCGCCTCGAAATTGATGGGCTGCAGGTAAAGCGGCGGGAAACCGCCCTGAATGGCGGCTTTGGCAATGATCTCACGCGCGAAGGGGAAAAGAAGTTTGGGAATTTCAACCATCAGGACCGGATGGTGATGTTCTTTTGGAACATTGCCCAGTGAGACAGCCGCGGCATAGGAAAGGTCGATGATAAAAGCGGTTTTGCCCTTGTCCTTGAACTTGGCTTCGATTTTGAAGGACAGGACAACCTCGTAAGCGCCCTCTTTCAACTGTTCGTGCTTGAGATTGATCTGAACGGCTGTCTCCGGCGCGCCCAGTCCTGCCAGCAGGCTTTCCGGGCTGTTGGGATTTTCAAATGAAAAATCCTTCACGTACTGCGCGTTGATCTGAATGGACGGCTGGGCCGGTTTTTGCTCTTCTGCCATGGGGGCTCCTTTTTTTGCTCCTAAAGCTTACATTATTCGCGGCGGTCGTCAATTCTTCTGTAATCGCCATCGACGATTTTGGTTTTTTGTTCGGATGTCCAGCTGTAAAAACCGTTGAAATTTTCACGGCCATGGTTGCGCACAAGGCGGTAAAAGACGCGGCGCAGGGGGCCGATCAAAAGCAAAAATCCCAGGGCGTCGCCAGCAAATCCGGGCAATATCAGCAGGAATGCGGCCACGGGCAGGATAAAGGCGTCAAAGACGGGTTCGATTGGAAAATCATCCGTTTTTGGGGCGGGGTTGGTTTGCATCCAGCCCGTCAGGCGATGCGAAAGCACAAAACTGCCCAGAAAACCCGTGCCCATGATCCAAAGGAAAGTAAGCCCGATCCCTATTTCGCCGCCGATGCCGATGAAAAGGGAAATTTCGAGCAAAAGATATAAAAGTAAAAACAATGGCATAAGATATAGATAAGGGGCCTTACACCTTAAAGAAAGCGGTTATTTATTGACATAATAATTAATTATTTGCTATAAGAGCGAATGTCATGGACCTTATTTGAAATTTTGGATTTTGAGACGGGCGACAGCTGGAACGGCACGCACGGGCGAAACATACGGCTTGGTTTTTCAAAAACCGGGATAGACGTCACATCCCAAAATGCGATGCATCGTTCTGAAAGTAAAATCGCTTCTTTTTCGCCGGAAGAAATGCATCATCAAATTAAGGCCGCGCGCAAAGCAAGATATTTCAAGGATTTTTGCGAAGAGTTGATGGAATCCGTCGAGGCGGAGGCCGTCATTTATAAGAACCTTCTGGTCACCCACATTCCTGACATTGTTGAACCCGCGCAAAAACGTTTTTTGCGGGCGCAAAGTGCGGTGCAAGAGCCCAGTGAGGATAAGCTCAAAAAACTTCTCTCTCAAAAATCCTTCGATATTAATTTTATAAACGAGATTAGAGGCCACCCCACGCTGCTTTATCAGGCGGTTGATAACGGCGATGCGCGCATGTGCCAGGTTTTGCTTGAAGCGGGCGCCGATCCCAATATAGGCGCGAACAAGGACGGTTATAAGGCGCTGGCGCGCGCGGCGTTTCGTGGCAACGTTGAGATTATCGGGATGCTTCTTGATCATGGCGCAAGCATTGATGAACCCAAAAAGGACGGCGTCACGCCGCTTGAGATTGCGGTGACGCTGGGCAGGAAAGAGGCCGTCAGTATTTTGCTCGACCGCGGCGCCGATCCGCATAAGGGAAGCAAGGATCCCTGGAGGCTTGCGGAAGAATATCTTGAAAATGCGCCTCAGGACTGGGGGGCTCAACACAAAGCCGATGCCGAAGCGATCGCAGGCCTGTTCAAGGCATGGCAGGAAAAACAGGACAGGGCCAAGCTCGTCCATAATCTTGCGCGGCTGGACCGGATTTTCGGCCAAAAACGCCGGTAACGGCTTGATTTCATCTGCTTTAAAAAGGTAGCTTTTTCTTCATCTTTATTTGCGACACTGTAGGCGGGAGCGTGTTTCTGGAAAAAATTCTGGAAATATGCTAGAATAAGGGTATAACGCGCAATTTCCAGGTTGATTTTTGGGTGGACTCGCTCAAGATCGGTGGAAGAAAGGCTAAAAAGGGGTTCATGTCCATCGACATCATCATTTTTGCCATCATTGCTGCGGTCATCATTCATCGCCTGAGATCCGTCTTGGGAACGCGTCATGGCGATGAGCGCCAGCGCGCCAACCCTTTTGCCGAGACACCGGCCTATCAAAAGCCCGATGTCATGCCTCATCCGGTTCACAGGCCGGCGCGCGCCAAGCCGATTGACTGGGAAGAAAGCCGCGCGCTTATCGATGTCGCGCCGCAGGATCATGCGGCGGGCGAAGAGCTTAAAACAAGGCTTTCCGAGCTGGCCGCCGCCGATGCCGGTTTTGACATCGAAGGTTTTGTCAGCGGCGCGCGGATGGCTTTTGAAATGATTGTCACGTCCTATGCCAAGGGTGATCGCGCCGCGCTCAAGCCGCTTCTGAGCGAAAAGCTTTATGAGGACTTTGCCGGCGGCATCAAGTCGCGCGAACAGGCCGGGCGCACCACCTCCATAGAGATCCATCGCATCAAGTCGGCGCGGATCGTCGATGCGCGCCTGGCCGGTGTCATGGCCTATGTGACGATTGATTTCGATGTCGAGGAGACGACGGTTACGCGCGACGCGGCAGGGCAGGTCATTGAAGGCGACCCCGAGCGCCTGACGGAAGTCACGGATATCTGGACCTTTGCCCGGGATATACGTTCCGATGATCCCAACTGGATTCTTATTGAGACATCGACCAAGGACCAGTAATCTCTTTCTATGAGAGTTTTAATTTTTGCTTTGGGCGCTTTTCTGGCGCTTGCGGGCTATTTCTGGCTGGCTGCTGAAAAAGAAAGACGGGAGGAGCGCCCGGCCCTGCTGCGCCCGGCGTCTTTTGACGATCTTCCTGGCTGGGGGGGTGATGCCGTTCAGCAGGCGGTTTTACCCCTTGTCCGGTCTTGCGAGCGGCGCTTAAGACGAAAGCCCGATGAAACGGTCGGGCCCGACGGTTTCGGCGGCAGGGTGCAGGACTGGCAGGCGGCCTGTGCGTCGGCTGCGGCTTTTCTTTTCAGTCCGGCCGAAACCGCGCGCGCTTTTTTCGAGGATCATTTTTCCGTCTATCAGGTCCGCGCGGGGAAATGGCATCGTGAAGGGCTTTTCACGGGCTATTACGAACCGGAACTCAAAGGATCGCGGGTTCAAAAAACGGGATACGATGTTCCCCTCTATCGGGCGCCGGAAAATATAGTGACCGCCGATCTGGGTCTGTTTCGCGCGGAATGGAAGGGCAAGAAAATCACGGGCCGGGTCAATAATGGAAAACTCGAGCCGCTGGAGGCGCGTGAGGCCATTGAAAAGGGCGCGTTCGCGGGGAAAGGGCTTGAGCTTGTCTGGGTTAGCGACGCGATTGACGCCTTCTTTTTGCAGATACAGGGATCCGGCCGCATCATGCTGGACGATGGCGGCCAGATGCGCGTGGGCTATGCCGCCGCCAACGGCCATCCTTATGTGGCCATTGGGCGCGCGCTTTTGGAACGCAAGGCACTGACAAAAGAAAATGTATCCATGCAGGCAATCCGCGCCTGGCTGGCCAGCCACCCGGACGAAGCGGCCGCGGTCATGAATCTCAATCCCTCTTTCGTATTTTTCAGGGAGCTTGACGGCGGGGCCCTTGGCGGCGAAGGGGTCGAGCTTACGGCGCAAAGAAGTCTTGCGATTGACGCAAAAAAACTCCCCTATGGCGCTCCGTTCTGGCTTGATGTTGCAGCACCGGGAGACAGCGGCGATAAGCGGATTCAAACGCTTGTCATGGCCCAGGACACGGGCGGCGCCATACGCGGCGCCGTGCGCGGGGACTTTTTCTGGGGGCCTGGAAAAACCGCCGAGGAAAAAGCCGGTGTCATGAAAAGCCGCGGGTATTTCTGGATTCTTTTGCCAAAGGGCGTTATGGTCCCCAGGGAAAGACAGGCGTATTTTTGGTGGGATGCATTCTTTAAATGAGCGTTGCTTTCGGACATTACAGCCCCCGGCCGTTGTCGCGGTTTTTGCTGAAGGCGGCGCAGGGCATGCCGACCAGCTGGCTGGGCCGCCGGCTGGCGCTGGGATTGCGCAAGATTTGCCTCTGGACTGAAAGGGGACTGCTTGACGCCGAAGTCGACGGGATCAGGATGCGTTTTCATACCAACGATAATGTCTCCGAACGAAAATTTCTGTTTATGCCGCAGTTTTACGATGTCGAGGAGAGGCGGCTGATCCGGGAGACCTTGTCGGCGGGAAGCCTGTTTGTGGACATAGGCGCCAATGCCGGGATTTATACGCTGACAGCGGCGCTGACGGGTGCGCGCGTGCTGGCTGTTGAACCCAATCCCAAGGCGATCGAGCGGCTGAAGTTCAATATAGCCCTTAACGGCTGCGCCGATCGCACGATTGTCGAGAGCATCGGCATCGCCGAAAAGGCAGGAACTTTTACCATGGAACTCGATGCCAGCAATCTGGGCGGCGGCAGCCTTGTGCCCGGCTGGTCGGCGAAGGGCAAGGACATCGAAATTTCCTGCCTGCCGCTTTTGGATGTGCTGAAAAAACACGGGATTGAAAAGATCGACATTCTTAAGATAGACATCGAGGGCGCGGAAGATCGCGCCCTTGTCCCTTTTTTACGCGCGGCGCCCCCCGGTCTTTTGCCCCGGAAAATCATTATGGAGGGGTCTGACAACTGGGTTCTGGATTTGAAGGGCGCTTGCGAAAAGGCCGGCTATGTCCTGTCGCGCAAGACGCGCATGAATTTTATCTGGGAGAAAGCCGTTCTTTGAGAACGGCGCGGCAATAAGTGCCAGCCTCCAGCATGAACACAAGGCCAAGACCGACGGTAAAGCCCAAAATCCCCAGGGTCAGGGCCAGCAAGGTGGCCGCCTGCAGTGGGTGATTTGTGCTGATAACTGTTTTTCCAAGGGGACCGGAATAAATGATCGGGGCCTTGCCAAGCTCGGCTGCCATTTTTTTCTCAATCTCGGCCATCCGGGCAAGCTCCCTCTTTTGAAGAGACTCAAGCGCGTCGCGCGCGGCTTCCTCACTTCCGGCTTTGGCTGCCACGCGCACAAGATTGCCGGAGAAGCTGGCTTTGATGTCGACGCTTTCGTTCAGGGTTGCGGTGATCTTGATGCGCTCCGCCAGTTGCCGGGGCAGTTCGACATAAAAGGTTTTTGTGCCGTTTAGAAAATAACCGACTTCGATATGGCCCGCGGCCTTGTACTGTCGCTCTTCCAGGTTGCCCAAAGCCAGTCCTGCGAGCATTCCCAGGATCGCCAAAGTGGCAAGGAGCCGCCTACTTTTTATGAGAAACGCAAGAAGTTCAAAAAAATCAAACGGATGCGATGAAAATTCGTTTTTGGACATTCTGCTGGGCCAATCTTTTCTTTTCTGATAACAAAGAATAATGCAATCCACAAGTCTGGAAAACAAGACATTTTCTTTACCGACCTTTGCGGTCCCGCGTCAGCTGGTTTTCATCATTGGCAGCGGGCGTTCCGGTTCGACTTTGCTGGATATGTGCCTGGGCGGGCACAGCCATGTTTCTTCACTTGGGGAAACGGGTTTTCTTTACTTCTATGCCAACAACACGACGAAGAAGGACATATGCACCTGCGGCGAGCCTTTGGCTACCTGCGCTTTTTGGCAGAAGGTCGAGGCCGAGCTTCTTTATCTGACCGGCAGCGGTTTTAAAAACCTGCCCCTGAGCGATCCGGCACGCATGGTATTCACCCAAGAGGGCAATTATCACGGCCGCCTGCCGGGCGAAACCCTGACCAATTCCAGCATATTGCGCGATGCGTCGGTGGTTTTGGGTGTTCCCTTGCTTTTTGAGCTTGCGGCCAGGCTGTCGCCGGTCGTCAGGACGCATCATACGGCGGCGGTTAACCGTCATTGCCTTTATGAAGCCGTATGGCGCGCGTATGGGACGCCGGTGATCGTGGATTCAACCAAAACACCCGGCGCCGTCAAGGAAGCGTGGATGACCAGCCGCCTGCCGTGCCGCTTTATACGCCTTTATCGCGATGGCCGCGCTGTTGCCGCATCGCATATGCGGCGCCTTAAAATCCCGATGGAAACGGCGGCGCAAATGTGGCGCCGCGATATGATGAAGTGGAAGGCCGCGGCGCTTTTGATGCCATCCCGGGACATTATTGATGTCCGGTATGAGGATTTTTCGCGCAACCCGGTCGAGGAGCTTGTCAGGATCTGCCGTTTTCTGGGACTTGTATTCGAACCCGAGCTGCTTGACTTTCGCAAGGACCGGCACAATCTGGGTGGCAATCCCATGCGCTTTCGCACGCAGGAAGTGGCCATCAGCCCCGATGAGCGCTGGAAATCAGAGGTAACGGCGGAGGATCTTGAGATCTTTGATCGCGTGGCCGGCAAGCTGAACCGGAGCTTGGCATATGCCTGACACGAGCGTGGCTGAAAGGAACGCGATCATGGAGCGGTTTTTCCCGCTGAAGGGCCCCCCGTCGCTGGCCGTGTCCTTGCTTTTGTTGGTGTTGCTGCCCCAGTTGTTGGCGCTGTGGGGGCATGCGGCGGGCATTATTTCTGAATCCACCGCCCTGGTTTTTCGTGTGTTTGCAGGGTGCATGCTTTTTTTCACGACGGCGCTTTTTTTGGCCGGACGTCTTGTCAGCGGCGGGTTGGAAATGGGGTTTTCGCTCCGACAGCTTTTATCGCTGGGATTGGCGCTTCTGCTGACGATCCTGATGCTGGCGTCGGCGGCCGTTCATGGCCCGCATTTTATGCCCTGGGTGCGGACCTTTCTGGAGGCGGCATATATCATTTCACTTTTATTTTTTGTGCCGCTGATCCTGGCAATGCCAAAAGAAGACACGCATGTTTTTGCCACGCGGCTTTGCCAGGGGTTTGTCATTCTGTGCTGTTTTTTGATTTTAGCCGCGCTGATCTTTCGTTTTTTGGGGATGAATTTTAATGCGCGCTTTGGCTATCCCGTGGCGCCTGGCATTTTCGCCTATTTTCTTTTGTTGGGCTGGGCCGCCTGCTACTTGTTTTTAGAAAAAAAGATTTTGGCCTTCGTGTTTTTCCTTGCTGTTTTTGCCTCCGGTTCGCGGTCGGCATTCTTTTTGCTGAGCGGGGCTTTTTTGTTCTTTCATCTTCCTCGCGCCGGGCGTTTTTCTAGGGACTGG
>FRDC01002721.1_pt1 | contig 38501 bp, 38 predicted proteins | sample 1106171 | NCBI WGS metagenome assembly FRDC01 (sample SAMEA3930566, study PRJEB13176) | freshwater metagenome | biome: Drinking water system; feature: drinking water; material: water | place: Singapore | collected 2014-12-20 | reverse complement strand
CGCGCGAGCGGCGGCGCGGCGATCAGACATCGGGCTTCACCGTCAATTCGCCGTCGGCGCCGAGGCTGACGCGAAAGGCGCCTTGCGGACTGAGCAGACGAACGGTGAAGGTCGCGGGCGCGCCGACAGGGTCAAGCCGGATGACCTTCGGCTCGTCGTCATCGACTTCCGTCTCCGGCGCTTCATCGCCGAGCGCACGGGCGTTGGCGAGCGCGGCGTCCGTGATCTCGGTCGTCGCGACGACGCCGTTGTCGAACTCTGTGCGCTGGAACGCGCGGTCGATCCCCTCCGACGTCCATTCCTCGCCGGCGTAGCGCTCAAACCCGTAGCCGGTCGCGTCAATGACGAGCCGATAGGTCGCCCCGGTCATCACCATTTCATCAAGCGCGATCCTGACGCTCGACGCGAACCTCAAGGCGTCACGTTCGACAACTGCGCGCGAGGGCGGCGCGTTCAGCAGCACCAGAGACGACGCAAGACCGAGAATCACAAGAACGACGAGCAGCTCGACGAGCGTCAGTCCGCGCTCGCCCGCGCGCTTCACCGGTTTTCCGTCCAGTTGACGATGTCGGCGTTTACGCCTTCCCCGCCCTCGACGCCGTCAGCGCCGTAGGAAAAGATGTCGATCGGGCCGTGCTGGCCGGGTTGCCGGTACTGATAGGGTTTGCCCCAGGGATCGAGCGGTACCGAACGCAGATAGCCGCCAGGCCGGTATTGATCTTTGCGCGGATCGTCAGCCGGCGCCTCGACGAGCGCCTGAAGGCCTTGCTCCGTCGTCGGATAATTGAACATGTCGAGCCGGTACTGGTCGAGCGCGTTTTCGATCGTGCCGAGGTCGATCTTCGCCTTGCGTGCGGCGGCGCGGTCGCGTTCGGGCAGCACGTTGACGACGACGAGCGCAGAAATGAGCGCAAGGATCGTCAGGACGACCAGAAGTTCGATCAGGGTGATGCCGCGCTGGCGGCGGCGGTTTTTGCGGGTTTGCATCATATCGAACTCCGTTTCTCCCAATTAGGACTTTACGCCGAAGCGAGGCTGTTGAGCCTCAGGATAGGCAACAGGATCGCAATGACGATCAGCATCACGACCCCGCCCATGCCGATGATGATCGCGGGCTCAAGAAGGCGCAAGGCGACGGTCGAGGCGGTGTCAAATTCTTCTTCAAGCTGCGCTGCGGACTTGTCGAGCATGACGGGAACCGCGCCGGCCCGTTCGCCAGCCGCGACCATGTGGGTCATCATCGGCGGCAGGACGGCGGCGCGCTTTAGGCTCGCGGCTATCGAGGCGCCCTCGCGCACCTGGCCGATCACGGCTTCGAGCTTTTCGCGCATGTAGCTGTTGCCGACCGTGCGGCTTGCGCCCCTGAGGCTGTCGAGAAGCGGCGCGCCGCCGGCGAAGAGCGTTGCAAGCGTGCGCGCAAAGCGCGCGCCGTCGAGCCCGCGCAGGAGCTTGCCGAGAAGCGGCAGGGTCAGCACCCAGGCGTCGAAGGACTTCTTGAACACCGGCGATTTCAGCCCTTGCCAAAAGGCGACGCCGGCGAGAACGAGGCCGACGAGCAGGAAAAGTCCGTAGCGGGCGAGGAAATCCGAAAAGCCGATGACGATCTGCGTCACGATAGGCAGCTTCGCGTCAAAGGTCTGGAACTGTTCGACGATCTTCGGCACGACCCCGATCATCAGAGCGGTGACGACGCCCGCCGCGACGAGGGCGAGCGCGGCCGGATAGATGAGCGAGGCGATCGCCTTGTTCATCATCGTTCGGTTCTTTTCGAGCATGGTCGCAAGACGGTCGAGAACGCCGGCGAGGTCGCCCGAGGTTTCGCCCGCCGCAACGACAGCGCGATAAAGGTCGGGGAAGGATTTCTTGTCTTCGCCGAGCGCGTCGGCGAAGCGCCAACCCTCGAGCACGCGCTCGCGAACGCCGAGCATGCGTTTTCTGACGCCGGGCTTTTCGGTTTGCAGGGCGACGGCGTTTAGCGCCTCCTCGAGCGGCGTCGACGCGCCGACGAGCACCGAAAGCTGGCGCGTCATGATGACGAGATCGTTGGGGCTGAGGCGCGGCGGCGCCTTCGATCCTGCGGATTTCCCGCTTGCCTCCCGCGGGGCCGAGATCGACACGGGCGTAAGGTCGAGCCGTCGGAGCTCCCGTCGCGCCATGCGCGGGTTGTCGGCGTTGACGACGCCGCGCTTTGCGCGCCCTGCCAGATCGAGCGCCTCATATTCAAACGACGGCATCGTCGTCATCCTGGCGCACGACGCGCAGCACTTCCTCGATCGAGGTCATGCCGGCGCGCACATGGCGGAATCCAGCCTCGGCGAGCGTGTCGGCGCGGCGGAACACATGCGCGGAAAGTTCCTGCTCGCCCGCATTTTCATGAATGAGCTTTCGCGCGTGTTCGTCGACAACCATCAATTCATAGACGCCGACGCGGCCCTCATAGCCGGTGTGCCCGCAGCGCGCGCAGCCCTTCGCGCGGTAGATCGTCGCGTCGGCCGCGGCGCCGAGCAGGCGCTGTTCCGCTTCGTCGGGCGCGTGCGGCTCCTTGCAGGTGGGACACAAGCGCCGCACGAGCCTCTGCGCAAGTACGGCGGCGATGGTCGAAGAAAGAAGAAAGGGCTCCGCGCCCATGTCGCGCAGGCGCGTGATCGCTCCGACCGCCGAATTGGTGTGAACGGTGGAAAGGACAAGGTGCCCGGTGAGCGACGCCTGAATGGCGATCTCCGCCGTCTCGACGTCGCGGATCTCTCCGACCATCACGATGTCGGGGTCCTGGCGCAGGATCGCCCTGAGGCCCGTCGCGAACGTCATCCCGACTTTCGGATTGATTTGCGTCTGCCCGACGCCGTCGATCGCATATTCGACCGGGTCCTCGACGGTGAGGATGTTGCGCGAGGGGTCGTTGAGGAGTTTCAGCGAAGCATAGAGCGTGGTGGTCTTGCCCGATCCCGTCGGCCCGGTGACCAGGATGATTCCGTTCGGTCTCTGCAGCGACTGGTGAAGCCGCTTCAGCGTCTCCGCCGGCATGCCAAGCGCGTCGAGATCGAAGCTCGCCTCCTCCTTGTCGAGGATGCGCATGACGACGCGCTCGCCGAACCGCGCCGGCAGGGTCGACACGCGCACGTCGATCATCTTGCCTCCGAGCGACAGCGAAATGCGCCCGTCCTGCGGCAGGCGCTTTTCGGCGATGTCCAGGCGCGCCATCACCTTCACCCGGCTCGTCAGAACCGGCGTCATGCGCGAGGGGAGCGACAGAATCTCCCGCAGCACCCCGTCGATCCTGAGGCGGATCGAGAGTGTGCGCTCATAGGGCTCGACATGGATGTCAGAAGCCTTGAGCTTCACCGCCTCGGCGATGATCGCGTTGATGAGGCGGATGACCGGCGCGTCATCGGCGGTGTCGAGAAGGTCGGCGGTCGCCGGCAGGCCTTCGGCGAGCGAAGCGAGATCGTCCTCACCACCCTCCATCTTGAAATCATCAGCGCGGATGCCGTCAGCCGAATAGATTTCGGAAAGGCGCCGCTCGAAGGCGTCTCCCGGCATCACGTCGATGGCGATCGGCGCGTTGACGATGCGCCGCACCTCGAGAAGCGCCCGCGGATCGGGCGACCCTCGCGCACCGATGCGCGCCGGACGCACAAGCGCGTCGAGCACGACGAGCCCGTTCTCCTTCGCAAATGCGTAGGCGAGCTTCACCGGTTGCGCTGCTCTGGTCTGGCTCATCGGAACCGGGTTTAAAGGCCCCTACTCGTCGGGCGTCAATCGTCCTGGCGCCGGCGGCGTATCGCTCGACTGGTCATAGCCGCCGGTCACCTGCTCGATCAGGCGCTCGAGCTCGGATTTCGGGCGCCCTGTCGTCAAAAGCTCGCGGGCCTTGATGTAGTCGAGCTTCTTGCGGGTGACGCTTTCGCCGGAGGCGCGGTCACGAATGATGGTCGGGCGCATGAACACCATCAAGTTGCGGCGGTCACGCGACCGCGACGTCGTGCGGAATAGGTTTCCCGCGACCGGAATGTCGCCCAGCAGCGGAACCTTGTCCTGCGTCAGGCCGTCGGTCTGATCAACGAGGCCGCCGATGACGAGGATGCCGCCGTCGTCGACGATCGCCGTCGTCGAGATCTCGCGCTTGTTGGTGATGAGATCAGTCGAGGTGTTGATGATCTGCCCCGCGACGCTCGACGTCTCCTGACGTATCTTCATCGTCACTGTGCCGCCCTCGTTGATCTGCGGCGTCACCTCGAGAATGATGCCGACTTGCTCGCGCGACACGGTCCTGAAGGCGTTCTGGAAATTGTCGCCCACCGCCTCTCCTGTCGTCACCGGGATTTCCTGACCGACCGACAGCTTGGCTTCCTCATTGTCGAGCGTGACGACGGAGGGGAACGACAGGACGTTCGACTGGGTGTCTCGCTTCAGCGCCGAAACGACCGCGCCGAAGACCGCATCGTCGCCGATCTTGCCGCCGGCGCCCCCAATGAAACCGTTGGTGTTGAGCAGCGACGTGACCGCCGTGTTGGCGAGCGTGTTGCCCAGCGTCGTATTGCCGGTGCCGCCGCTCCCGCCGCCGCTTCCCGTGCCGCTGTCGTTGCCGCCGAGAAGATCGGGGTTGAGAAGAAGCGCGCCCGCGGCGGCAAGGATGTTCGGCGTTGCGCCGGAGAAGTTCGTAGCCGTGAACGGGACGCGCTTGCCGTCGAGCGGCGCCAGGAAATATTCGACCCCCAGCGCTCTTGCTGTCGTATCCGTTACCTCAACGATTATCGCCTCGATCTGCACCTGGGCGCGGCGGACGTCGAGCTGCTCGACAACCTTGCGCAGCGTCTGCTGGATGTCGGCGTCGCCGGAGATGATGACGGAATTCGTCGACTTGTGGAACGAGATATTGGCGCGCGAGGGGCCGCCTGCCGGCGGCGCGGCGCCGTCGGCGCCGGCGGCCTGCGCCTGCGCGGTCGCCAGCTCCTTCAGCAGCTTCGACATGTCCTCGGCATCCGCGTGATTGAGCGTGATGACGGAAAGATCGCTCTTCGCCTTGCCGATGCGATCTAGTTCATCGACGACGCCGATGAGCCGGGACAGGATCGTCGGCTCGGCCCGCACAAGCACGGAATTGCTGCCGGCGACCGGCACGATGCTGACCGATGAAGCGCCGGGCGCGCCTTCTTCCGATATCTGGCGCGCGAGGTTCTGCAGCACGCGCGCAACTTCGACCGCAGAAGCATTCTCTAGCGCGATCGTGCGATAGACAGAGGTGTCTCGGTCAAGCTGCGCAAGCACGCGCTGCAGCCGTTCTACGTTGTCGGCGACATCAACAATGATGACTGCATTGCCGCTCCTCACCGGCGCGACGACGCCGCGCTCCGACACGAGCTGGGCGAGGTTGGCCGCCGCCTCGCGCGCGTCGATATAATTGAGGCGGACGATTTGCGTGACGAAGTTTCCGCGTTCTGATTCATTGACGGGCCCGGCCGCACGCGAGCCTTCTTGCACGGGGATGATGCGGTAGCTGTCGCCGGTGATTGGCGCTGCGGTAAAGCCGGTGACGCGCAGGGCGGCCTGGAAAAGCTCCCAGGCTTCGTCAGCGCACAGCCCGCCGTTCGGCCCCGACTTGATCGAGACGCGGCCCTGCACGCGCGGGTCGAGCACGAATTTCTTGCCGGTGCGGATGGCGATTTCGTCGACGACCGAGCGGATGTCGGCGTCCTCGAGATTTAGCGCCTCGCCGCAGCCCTGCTGCGCGTGGGCGGCGCTTAGCTGCACCAGGGCCGCAACCGCCGCGAAGGCCGCGCACCGCCCGAACCCCCTAGCCGCCATTCTTCGAAAACCTCTTCAAATCTATCTCAATGGGCGTCACGACGCCCCCACGGTCGACGTTCACCGTGATCCTGCTCCGGCCCGCGACTTTTTGGAGGTATTCAATATCCGCGCCGATATCTCGACCGACTGGCTCGCCGTCGATCCCGACAAGGAGATCGCCGGGGCGAAGGCCCGACGCGAGGAAGGAAGCATAGGCCTGATCGTCGGCGCCCGGCTCGAGAACGAGGTTAACGCCGCCGACCGGGTTGGTCTCAGGCGTAACCGCGATGAAGGCGCCAAGGGTTGCGAAGGCCTCGCCGTTTACGGGCGCGGCAGCGGCGCTTCCGCCGGCGGGTGCGGGCGTCTTCGAAGGCTCTCGCCCAACGAGACGCAATGATTCAAGGACGCCGTCACGGCTGATAACGACCTGATCGCGGAAGACCTTCTCGAGCGTGACGCTTTCCCAGACCGTTTCGCCTTGCCGATAGCGGCCCTGCTTGTTGTCGGGCGTCTTGATGATCGCGGTGCCGCCGGTCGCGTCAATCCAGGTGCCATGCAAGGTCAGGTCGAGGGTCGTCTCCGCGAGATCGGGTCCGTTGACGAGTTCGGTGACATCGGGCGCAGGCGGCGCATCGCTCCGGAAAGGATTGGCGGAAGCGATGATGGCGGGCTCGATCGCCGGCGGAGGCGGCGCGGCAACCGCTGGCGGCTCCGGCAGAGGCCCCAAACCCACCCAGAACAAGAGCCCGAAGACCGCGCCGATAGTCGCAACGAGGAGATATTCAACCGGCCGCACAAACCCCGCCGCCGATTTCGACCCCTTGGGCCGTTTGGCGACAAGCCAAGCGACGCGCGCCCTTAACGCGTTCGCCGCCGCCCCGTTCGGCGCGAATCGAGCCATATTCAAAACCGCCACGACCTCAGTTCCGATCCGTTTCCGGCCCCCGGGGCAGGAGACTCTAGCCTCTTTTAGCCGCGATGGGGAAGCGGAATAAGGGCAGGAAGCGACCCAAAATCAATCGTTTGTGTTAACTTTTGGATCGCCCTCGAACCGACCCGCCCGACAAGCGCCATGAACGGCGCCAAAATGGGACCGGCCGCCTCCTTGGAAGACGGCCGGCGCTTGGCGTCCTTTCCCACGGACAAGGCTTGACCGCAGGGTCTTAGAAATTCGCAGTGACGCTCGCCGAGAATGTCCGGCCGCGCTCGTAGCGTTCGATCGGGAGCTCGCCGAGAATTTCGGAGTTCTGAAAGAAGTTCGCCTCGACCCCGAGAAGATTCCGGCCGGCGATCCCAAGAACATATTGGCCGCCGCCGATGTCGAAGTTCCGGCGGAAGACGGCGTCGAGGTTGAAGCCGGGCCGCTCGAAGACGGCCGGAACGCCGACGCCGCGCCGCGCCAACCGTTCGCTCACCCAGTTCGTCAGCACCGTGAACTGCGAGCGGTCGGTCTGATAGCCGAACTGGCTGTTGACGATGTGCTTGGGCGTGCCGACGAGCGCGTCCGATTCCGTCGCAACGAAGACCGAACTTGCCGGAATGAGCGTGCCGGCGTCGAACGGGCTGCCGATCAGCTCGTCGCCAGCCGAAACCTGGCTGAAGCTCAGCGTGTAGTTCGTGGTGAATAGCCATTCGGCCCCTTCGATGAAGGGAATCTCGAACGGCATGCTGAAGCGGTTACGGAATTCGAATTCGGCGCCGTAAAGCTCCGCTTTCGGCGCGGCGATGTAACCGGTCCGCAGGCGACCATCGAGTTCGTTCGTGGCTTCCTCGATCGGGTCGGAGATGTCCTTGTAAAAGGCGCCGAGCGTCACGAAGCGATCGCGCCCGAAGAAATATTCAAGACGCGCGTCGTAGTTCCGGAACGTCGTGTCGCCTAACAGCGGGTTGCCCTGGAAGCGGCGGCTCGATTCCGGATCGACGAATTCGGACGCAGCGAGTTCGCGGAATTGCGGCCGCGCGATCGTGTGCGAATAGCCGAGACGCAACTGCAGGTCAGAGGCGAAGTTCCACGTCGCCGTCACCGACGGCAGGAAGTAATCGTTCTGAATGCTGACAGGATCGGCGAACGGCGTCAGGCCGAACCGGTTGAACGTGCGCAGCGCCTGGTTCGCGTCTTCATACCGGACGCCGGCAGTCAGCCGCAGGAACGGCAGCAGCTCCGCATCGGCCAGGAAATATGCGGCGGTCGACCTGAGGCGGCCCGTGTGGCTGTCATCGAGGTTCGTCGTCTCGCGCAGCAGCAAGAGGCCCGGCCCGATATAGTCCGGCGAGAAGATGAAATCGATGCGAGACTGGAGGAGTTCCGGCGGCAAGGCGACGCCGGAGCCCGTGCGGTCCTGATCGAACGCAAATTGCAGGAGTTCGACGTCACGCTCGGTCTTTGAGAAGGCAAAGCCCGTCTGGAGCTTCACCTCCCGCGTCGCGGCGATCGGGAACTCATAGGTGAAGTCGCCGCCGAAGCTCACGATCCGGTCGTTGAGTTCGGAAAAGCGGATGATCTGCCCGCCCTGGTTCAAGGTCGGGATCCCCGGAACGGTGCGCGTCGCGCCCGGGAAGATGTAATTGGCGAAGCGCTCATAAGGCGCCTCGCGCGAGGAGCGCGAATAGGCGGCGCGCCAGTCGAAGTCGAGCGCGTCGAAGAATCTGTGCTCGCCGGAGACGCCGGTCTGCCAGATCATCCGTTCATACCAAGCGCTCGAGTCGCGACGCTCGTTCGTCGTCAGCGAGGCAAGCTCGGCGCGGTTCGCCTCGATGGAGCCCTGCGGCGCGAAATCGTCCGGCGGCACGCCGTCGACGTTGTAGCCTTCCTCGGTCTCGGCGAAGCTCGTGGAGCTGCGAATGACGAGCCCCGACACGGTGACCTGGTTGTTTTCGCCCCAGCCGACGCTGGCGCTCGCAAATCCGTTCGTCACGATGTCCCAGGTCGTGGTGATCGCATCAAGGCGCGTCGAGGCCGTGGAGACAAGGTTCGGAACGAAGATCCGCTCGCTACGACGCGTGCGGAAAGAGCTGTCATAGCCGACAAGCGCAAGCAGACCGAGGTCGAACCCGCCCATGTCGAAGGTCTTGCCGGCCGAGATTTCCGCGTTGAAGTCCGGGTTCAGTTTTTCGGCCTGAAGCACGTTGACCGGCGCATTAACAAGGCTTTCCGAGGCGATCTCGAGTTCGCCGCCAGTGAAGTTTGACAAGTCGATGCGCTGATTGCGGTTGATGAGGTTTTGCAGGTCGCCCGGAATGTCGCGCGAGCCGAAATCGATCCCGGTCCAGTCGCGATCAAAGCCGTCAATGACGATGCCGCGCCGCCGTGTTGATTCGGTGTTGCCGGCGACGCCAACCTTGAACGATAGGAACGGCTCGGCCGGCTGCTTCAGCGTGCGCAGTTCGATGATGCCGCCGCCGAACTCGCCCGGCAGATCCGCCGAAAACGTCTTTTGCACGTCGGCGCCGTCGAGAATGTTTGACGGGAAGAGATTGAGCGGGATTTGCCGGCGCAGCGGCTCCGGGCTCGGCAGCGGCGATCCGTTGAGAAGCGCCGAAGAATAGCGATCGCCAAGGCCGCGCACGAAGACGAAGCCGCGCACAACCGATAGGCCGGAAAGACGGGTGAGCGCCGCCGCAGCATCCGCATCGCCAGACCGCGCGATATCCTCCGCATCGAGGAACGCGGCGACTTGCGACGTTTGCCGCAGCGGCTCGGGAATGAACTGTCCGCGCACGACGATTTCATCGACCGGCTCCTGCGCGGTCGCGAGCGTCGGCGCAATCAGCGCCGTCGAGAGGAGCAGCGCGCAGGCGCGCAACCGGGAAAGGCCCTTCATTGGATTGTACCCCACCTTGGAATGCATTTCTTGAGCAACAAGGGCGGCGCTTGCGCGCCGCCCCAGGTCCCGGTTGATGTCAGCAGGCGACCAGCGGCGCCGGACCGCAGGTCCAGCCCTGGTACCAAGTGTCGGAGCCGTTCTGGACCGCACCGATATAGTTGAGCGGCAGGAAGAACGAGCCGAGCGTCGTCGGATTGACCGCCGTCCGCGCGCTTTCCGTCGCACCGTTGATGACGACGCCGATGAGCGAATTGGCGACCGTCGTCGAATTGTTGCTGCCAGCGTCGATCAGCGCCTGCGTCGCCGCGTCAGGGAGCGTCGGGCAGTCGAAGAGGACAGACTGGAAGGTTGGCGCCGGCGAGGTCGCCGCCGCAGCCGCCGTCACACAGCGGGTCGGCCCGGTGACGACGCCGTTGTAATAGCGACCCGAGCTGCCCGGCGTGCCGCCGGTGTTGTTCATGTTGAGGCCGTTGGTCAGCGCCGAGGCCGAGCTGTTCTGGAGGAGCCCGAGGAACGTGAAGTTCACAACCTGCGGGTTGGTCGGAGTGTTCGGCCCGAGCACGGCCCCGGAGCGGCGGTTGCTCGATTCAACGAGCCGGTCCGGCGCGTTCGCCTCGCCCGCGGTCGACTGAATGACCAGTGCGCGCTGAACGTTGCCGTTCCAGCCGTCATCGAAGTCGAGCGAGTCGTCGATGGCGCCGGTGACGACGACGTTTCGCAGGTTCGTCGTGCCGCCGAAGATTTCGATCCCGTCATCGCCAGAATTGTGGATCTGAACGTTTTCGAAAATCGTGCCGCTGCCGACCCCGCCGAGCGTCAACCCGTTGAGGTCGTCGCCGGCGGCCGCGCCTGGAAGGAAGGCGCCGGGGAAGCGGATCGACAGATAGCGGATCGTCCCGCTGTTGTCGGTCGGCGTCGCGCCCCCGTAGAGCGCGTTGGCGCCCGTCGCGGCCAGAATGCCTTCGATCGGGTTCTGGCAGTCCACCGAGCCCGCGGTCACTGCCGCGTTGCAGTTGTTGAGCGGCGCACGGCCGGCGATAACGAGGCCCGCCCATTCGCGCGTCGCCTGCGCTTTGTTAGGCAATGTGCCGAGGATGTCGCGAGCCGCCGTCATGATGACGGGCCGGTTCTGCGTGCCTTCGACGAAGATCTGAGAGCCGCGATTGACGATGATGACGTCGCTGCCCGAGTCGGCGAACAGTCGCGTGCCGGATTCGATAGTGAGACTCGCCGCGACGCCACTCGTGCCGGCCCCGCCGCGGTCGACGCCGACGTCCACGCGTCCCTGGATTTCGTAAAGGTTATTGGACGTCAGCGTGAGGTTCGCCGGAACCGCGCCGACGCCGAGCGTGCCGGTGAGGATGCAGCGCCGCTGCCCATTGATCGGCAGGCCGGTGAGCGTGCCCGCCGGACACTCCGGATCAGGGAACAGGCGGAACGTCCAGCCTGTGGCCCAGCTATTCGTTTCGGTTTCAGTGTCGGCGAAGGCGCCGATGTAAGGCGCCGACTGGAAGAACGCGCCAAGCGAAGTCACGTTGAACGGCGTGCGCGCGGCCTCGTTCGGTCCGGGGAAGAGACCGGCGAGCGTGTTCGGAACCGTCGTCGAATTGTTCGTCCCGGCGTCGATGAGCGCCTGCGTCGCCGCGTCGGGAAGCGTCGGGCAGTCGAACAGGACCGAATTGAAAACGGGCGCCGGCGATGTCGCCGCCGCAGCCGCCGTCACGCAGCGGGTCGGACCCGTGACGACGCCGTTGTAATAGCGGCCCGAGCTGCCCGGCGTGCCGCCGGTGTTGTTCATGTTGAGACCGTTGGTCAGCGCCGAGGCCGAGCTGTTCTGCAGGAGCCCGAGGAAAGTGAAGTTTGCGATCGTAGGATTGGTCGGATTGTTCGGGCCGCCGACGGCGCCGGAGCGGCGGTTGCTCGACTCCACAAGACGATCGGGCGCGTTCGCCTCGCCCGCGGGCGTCTGACGCACGACCACGAACTGCGCGTTGCCGTTCCAGCCGTCGTCGAAGTCGAGCGAGTCGTCGATGGCGCCGGTGACGACAAAGTTGCGGATGTTCACCGTGCCGCCGAAAATCTCCATACCGTCATCGCCGGAATTGTGGATCTGCACGCGGTTGATGAGCGTCCCGGAACCGACCCCGGCGAGCGTCAGACCATTGAGGTCATCGCCGGCGGCTGCGCCCGGAAGGAAGGCGCCCGGATAACGGATCTGCACGAATTCAAGCTCGCCGCTATTGTCGTTCGGCGAAGCCCCGCCGTAGAGCGCGTTGCGGCCGGTCGATGCGAGGATGCCCTCGACCTGGTTCTGGCAATCTGCGCTGCCCGCGGTGACCGCCGTGTTGCAGTTGTTGAGCGGCGCGCGCCCCGCAATGACGACGCCGGCCCACAGGCGCGTCGCAGTGTCGGGATTGCTGATCGTGCCCTCGATATCCTGCCGTGCCGTGAAGATGATCGGCTGATTGACGTTGCCGCGGGCGATGAGGCGGCTGCCTCTATTGACGATCAGCACGTCGCCCGACGCGGCGCCAAAGAGGCGCACGCCCGGATTGATGCGCAGTTCCGCAGCCTGACCGCCTGGCGCCGTGCCGTTGCCGCCGACGTCGCGGCCCACGTCAACGCGGCCGTTAAGGCGATAGACGATGTTCGCAAGGTTCGGGATCGTCAGGTCGGCGAGAATTTCACCGGTGATGTTGCAGACCGTCAGGGATCCGAGCGCGCCGCCATTCGTGGTGCCGGCCGGGCAAGTCGCGCCGCCGCCGCCACCGCCGCCGCCACCCGGAGGCGGGGGCGGATTGGTGCCGCCCGGCGAAACGATGTCAGCCCCCGGCGAGCACGCCGCCAGCGCCGTCATGGCGCCGCAGACGAGAAGCGAGGCACGAACTTTCGAGAAAAAGCGCATGGTGGACGGACCCCCTGTTGGGATTTTCGAAACTGACGCTGCTGGAGAAGCGGAAAACCACACCCCTACCCGCGCCCGGCGAATAGAGAGGGGTTGTGTCAGGTCGATGATGCTAATGTTTCAGAATGATGACAGGCGCTTTTGTTGCTCGAACACCGCCTCGCGGATTCAACTATGCGAAACAGCGCTCTGGGAGTTGAATGCGCACCCGTCGCGCCTTACTGGCGTGCGGCCTGCTGAAGATTGAACCGATCACGATTGTTCCTGCGCAACATCGACGCCGCCTCTGTCGGGCGGATGTCACATTGACGACGTAGACGCGCGGCGGCCAGAGAAAGAACCGTGTTGATGAAAGAAAAGAGATTGAAAACGCCACCGGCGTCCTGCCTCGCCGGCGCCGTCGCTTTATCGCTTCTGGAGCTTGCCGGATGTAGTCGCGCCGTGACCGTCAAACAAGGAGCGCCCGTCGACAACGCGGAACCGCAGGCCTGGCGCTATTCCATCGTCGCGCGCTTTGACGGACCGTTTTCCGTCTTCGCCGACGGCGGCGGTTTGACCGAGGTCGAGGATCGCTTCGAGGTCGCGTTCGAAACCGATGCTGCGGGCGAGAAATTGATCGGCAAGCCTCAGATCGCAAATTTCGGATCGAGGCTCGTCGAGCCCAGCGAGGGCGCGGCGCCCTGCACGGCGCCGGAACGAACGAGTTATTTCGACCGCGCGGAAGTCGTGTCAGCCGCGCTTGCGGAGTCCTCGACGCTCGAGCTTGCGATCAACATCCATCTCGCCGGCGCGAAGGCGGCCGATGGCTGCGCCGGCGACGGACAGGTTCTCGAGCCGCGGGTCGACCGGTCCGTAATGACGGTCGCCTTGCCGCTGAATGAGCTGCGCGCCGCCGGCGGCACGCCCGTATCCATCAGCGCCGACGGCTGGTCCTTCAGCGTTACGCGCACGCCGGTTGACAGCGCGACGCAACAATCATCACGGTGAACCGGCAAGCAGCGGCATCGGGGCCTGGGCGGCTTTGGGCGACGGCCTGTTCCTTGGATTGGTGTTCCTCGCCGGACTGACGGTCGGGAGCTTTCTCAACGTCGTGATCCACCGCGGTCCCTCGATGTGGGGGCTCCTCGATGAAGCCCCGCGCGGCGATCTCGTGCGCCCGGGCTCCTATTGCCCCTCCTGCGGGACGCCGCTTCGCTTCCGCAATCTCATTCCGCTTGCGAGCTTTCTTTGGCAGCGCGGCACATGCGCCGCATGCGGCGCGATGATCTCGCGGCGTTATCCGCTGGTCGAACTTCTCGGCGGGGCCGGCGCAGTGCTGGCTGTAATTGTTTTCGGGTGGACAATGGCGGGGGCGTTCGCCGCCATCGCGGCGTTTGCCCTCATCACGCTCGCCTTCATCGATCTCGAGACGGGATATCTGCCGGACGCCCTCACCCTGCCGCTCGCCGCACTCGGCCTTGGCGCCAATGCGTTCGGCGCCTTCGTGCCGATCGTTGACGCCCTAATCGGCGCCGCCGCGGGGTTCCTTGTGTTCTGGGCGATCGGCGCCGTTTACCGCTCGATGCGAAAACGTGAGGGCCTCGGACTTGGCGACGCCAAGCTGCTCGCAGCCATCGGCGCCTGGACAGGCTGGGCCCTTCTGCCCATCGTCATTTTCGTCGCCGCTGCCTTGACGCTAGCTGTCGTCGCGCTGCGCGGACGCGCGAGCGCCGACGAGGCGCTCCCGTTCGGTCCGGGGCTATGCGCCGCCGGCGTCGTCTCTATCTTTGCTGGCGGGCGTCTACTTAGCGGCCTTTGAATTCAGGCTTGCGCTTCTGCATCAGGGCCATCACGCCTTCGCGGCAGTCTTCCGACGCGATCGCCGTTTTCTGCAGCATCGCCTCGAGCGCCATCGCGTTCCTCAGCCCCGCCTGCGCCGCAGCGCGGAAGGTGCGCTTTGTGAGGTTCATCGCGATCGGCGCGCGCATCGCGATTGACTTCGCCCAGTCGACAGCGTTCGCGACGACATCCGCCGTCGGCACGACGCGATTGACGAGGCCTAGCGCCAGCGAGCGTTCGGCCGAAATCTTCTCCGCCTCGATCGCAAGTTGGTACGCGCGCGCATAGCCGACTTCCTGCGTCAGGAGCCAGGAAAGGCCGCCGTCGGGGATGAGGCCGATATTCGCAAAGGCGCTCATCAAATAGGCGTCCGCCGCCATCACGCGAAGGTCACAGGTGAGCGCGAGAGTCATGCCGATGCCGGCGGCCGGTCCATTGATCGCGGCGATCACCGGCTTGTCGCAGCCCTGAATGACCGACAGGAAAGCGCCGTATTCGGCGTTCAGCACATCCTCGACGGTGCGGGCGCCGCCGACGTCGGTGACATCGGCGCCGGCTGAAAATCCACGCCCCTCACCGGTTATAATGAAGGCCCGCACGGCCCCGTCCGCCGAGGCTTTCGCCACTGCGTCAAGAAGGTCGCGCCGCATGTCGGTGTTGAAGGCGTTGAGGGCCTGCGGGCGGCTGAGGGTGATGAGCGCGACGGCGTCATCCTTCATCTCGTAACGAACGGTCATGGCTGCCGGACTTTTTTGCTTCCTCTCCATTGTCGGGCGTCGCGGCCCGACCGCCAAGAGCCGGCCGCAGTTCCATCGCCCGCGCATCGGGTCTATCAGGACCCCGACCAAAGGAGCCGCCGCCCGTGACCGTGAAACCCGACACCCGGTTTTTCCGCGAAGACTGCTACATCAATGGCCAATGGGTCGGCGGCGCAGACCACATAAAAGTGAACAACCCGGCGACCGGCGAAATCATCGGCTCGGTCCCGAAGTTCGGCCGCACGGAGACTGCGGCGGCGATTGACGCGGCCCATGCCGCGTTCCTGCACTGGCGCGAAAAACCCGCCGCGGAACGAGCGGACGTCTGCCGCAAGTTCTACCAGGCGCTGATGGACAATCAGGAGCCGCTCGCGCGAATCCTTACGATCGAGATGGGAAAATCGCTCAAGGAAGCAAAAGGCGAGGTCGCCTACGCCGCCGCCTTCTTCAAATGGTTCGGCGAGGAAGCCCGGCGCATCTATGGCGACGTCATCCCCTCGCCCTGGCCTGACAAGCGCATCATCGTCACGAAGGAGCCGGTCGGCGTCGTCGGCTCAATCACGCCTTGGAACTTCCCGACCGCTATGATCGCGCGCAAGGCCGCCGCAGCGCTTGCGAGCGGGTGCACCATAGTGGCCAAGCCCGCGAGCCAAACGCCGTTCTCGGCGACGGCCTATGGCGTCATCGCCGAGGAAGTCGGCGTGCCGAAGGGCGTTCTCAACATCATCACCGGTTCGGCGGCGCAGATCGCCGACGAGATGTGCGAAAATCCGAAAGTCCGAAAAATCACCTTCACAGGCTCGACGGAGATCGGCAAGGCGCTCGCGTCGAAGGCGATGTCGCATATGAAGCGCGTGTCGATGGAGCTCGGCGGCAACGCGCCCGTCATCATTTTCGATGACGCCGATCTCGACCGCGCGGTCGAGGGAGCGATGATTTCGAAATACCGGAATTCCGGGCAAACCTGCGTCTGCGCGAACCGCATCCTTGTTCAGGCCGGCATTTATGACCGCTTCGCGGAGAAATTCGCGGCCGCCGCGAAAAAACTGAAGGTCGGCGACGGCCTCGAGGACGGCGTCGATCAGGGCCCGCTCATCGACGACAGCGCGGTCCTCAAGGTCGAGCAGCATATTGATGACGCGACGTCGAAAGGAGCGCGCATCATCGCCGGCGGCAAGCGCCATCTGAAGGGGTTGACCTTCTTCGAGCCGACGGTCTTGCGCGACGTGACCCCGATGATGCTGATCGCGAGGGACGAAACCTTCGGTCCCGTCGCGCCGCTCTTCAAATTCGAAACGGAAGAAGAAGCGATCGCGATGGCGAACGACACCGAGTATGGTCTTGCGAGTTATTTCTTCACGAGGGACCTCGCGCGCGCGTTCCGGGTGATGGAAAAGCTCGAATACGGCATGGTCGCGATCAATGAGGGCGTTCTCTCGACCGAGGTCGCGCCGTTCGGCGGCGTCAAGGACTCAGGCCTCGGCCGGGAAGGTTCGAAATACGGCATCGAGGACTACATCCACACCAAATACGCGCTCTTCGGCGGGCTCAAAGGTTAAGCCGCGCCAGTACGTTAACCTTTCATTAAGGATTGCGAATCACCTTGGAGCGTGCGGGGGCGACGTCCCGCGCGCGAACCACGGGGCGGGGCATGAGTCGGGCGAAAAGCCTGTCAGTCGAAGAGCTTTTTCAGCAGTTGGGCGAGACGCCCATGCGCAGGAAAGCCCGTGCAGACAGCCTGTTCCGGCGCCTGCGGGAAACCGAAGAAGACGAGTTTCTCGGCGCTTTCATCCGTGCGCCCAAGCCCCGCGCCGGTCGGTCCACCCCCAAAAAGGCCGAGAATTAACCCACGTAACGCCAATTCTTGACCGGAGCGCGCCTCCGGGCGCACTCTTTGGCCTGTACGGCGTGAAGGGTGGGGTTATGTCCGGTATGCGTTTCGCGGCCCTTATGGGAGCGCTGACGCTTTGCGCGTGCGCTTCGCGATCAGGGCCCGATCTCATTGTCAGCGATCTTTCCCTGAGCGCCAACGCCGTCGCGCCTGGCGCGCCGGTGACGATGCGCTCGGAAGTGACCAACCAAGGCGATGAACCGGTCGCCGACGATTTTGGGGCGCCTGTTTCGGCTGGCGTCGCAATCGGCCTGTTTGCGCGGGAGGGCGACGCCGCGCCGTTCCGGGAGCTTTCGACCTGGTCCCTGCCGGGCGATTTTCCGCTGGCGCCCGGAGCAAGCGCCGGAGTGACGCAAACCGTGCTCGCCCCCTCCGGGATCAAGGCAGGACCCTATTTCCTTTGCGCGGACGCTGACGCCGAGGATCTCGTCAGGGAAAAGGACGAGGCGAACAATCGTCGCTGCGCCAGCCTTTCGATCCTCGCCGGGCCCGTCAGCCGGCCAGACCTCATCGTCGAAGAGGTCAAGACGCTTGGTTATGAGCTCGCGAGCGTCAAGGTCTCGATCCGTGTAAAGAATGTCGGCGAGGCGCCGGCGGGGGAATTTCCGGTGATGGCGTTCCTGCGCTGGCCGCGCCGGCCGGTGATGTTGACCGCGTGTCCGCTCACCGAAGCCCAGCGCATCGCCGGCTCACCGCCCGCTTGCGGCGGCTTGTGGACACGCCAGCAATTGCCGCCCGGCGGCGGCGTCGAGTGGATCGGTTACCTGACCTTCGGGTTCGGCGGCTCCAACATGCCGGTGACGCCGATCGGCCCGCAAAAGCCGCCGGTGACGAAGGAAATGGTCGACTTCATGGCGGACGGCTGTTTCGCACCGGCCGATCCCGAGCCCCTGCCCCGCTGGTGCCGCGTCGATGAAATCGACGAGATCAACAATTTCGCCGAAAAGGAAATTCGCGTGAAGTGAGGGCGCAGGAAGAAGAACTCGGGATCGCCGCGCCCGACAACCCAATCCTCGCCCCCATGCTGCAAGACACGCGCTTCCCGTCACCGCTTCGGCAGCAGGCAAACCTGACCGTTCCGCCATGGCGTTAAATAGGTCGCCGCGCCCATCTTCGCGATCGTCGCATGATAGAATTCGCGCTGCGCGTCGTGGATGATCATGAGGCCGCCGCGCTCGAGAAGGTCCCAGCCCGTCTCGATGCAAAAGTTTCGCGCGCGGCCGTCGACGAAGATGCAATCGAAATTCATGCCGAGGCTCGCTGGGTGCTCGACATAGTCCTTGAAGACGCTGCGGTCGGTCTCAGCGCGCCGGCGCCAGGCAGCGCGCTTCGCCGTATAGAGGCCGAAAAATTCCGGCTTCGGCTCTTCTGACGCGCCCTCCTTCAGGAAATAGGAAAGGCGCGGATCGGTCGCGGCGGCTTTCACCTTTTCGTACCAGAGCGGATGGTGCTCGATCGACACCATCTTCTCGATCGAGGCGTAGCGCTTCAGGAAATCAACGGTCGATCCGCCCGATCCCCATTCGAGAAGCCGCCTCGGCTGCAGCGCCGTCACCGCCGCCGTGATTTGCGAATATTCGACGGCGTCCATGTAAACGCGCATCGCGCCTTCTCCTTAAAAAAAACGCCCCGCGGCGGCGGGGCGTTTTCCGATGAATTGCGATGAAGTTCTAGCGCTTCGAGAACTGGAATGAGCGGCGGGCCTTCTTGCGGCCGTACTTCTTGCGCTCGACCGCACGGCTGTCGCGCGTCAGGAATCCGCCGGCCTTAAGGACGCTGCGCAGGCCCGGTTCGTAAAAAGTCAGCGCGCGCGCGATGCCGTGGCGAACGGCGCCCGCCTGTCCCGACGGGCCAGACCCTTCGACCGTGCAGAAGACGTCGAACTGGCCATTGCGGTCGGCGGCCACGAGCGGCTGCTTGATGATCATCTGCAGGACTGCGCGGCCGAAATATTCGGTGTGATCCTTGTCGTTGACGACGATCTTCCCGCGGCCCGGCTTGATCCAGACGCGCGCGACCGCAGTCTTGCGCTTGCCGGTCGCATAGGACCGCCCGTGCTTGTCGATCTTCGGCGCACGGATTATTTCCGGCTGCGCGGCGGAAAGACCCGCTTCGGCGGCGACGGACTTCAGGTCTTCAAATGACGTGGCGCTCATGGATTAGGCGTCCCTGTGATTTTTGGAATTCAAGGCTGCGACATCGAGCTTTTGCGGGTTTTGCGCCGCATGCGGATGCTCGGGGCCGGCGTAGATCTTCAGATTGGTCATCTGGCCGCGGGCGAGCGGGCTGTCTTTCGGCATCATCCGGCGGACGGCGTTTTCAAGAACGCGCTCCGGGAAGCGGCCATCGAGATATTCTTCCGCGCGGCGCTCCTTGATGCCGCCCGGAAAGCCCGTGTGCCAGAAGAACTTGTGCTGGCGGCGTTTGTCGCCGGTGAGGGCGACCTTGCCCGCATTGACGACGATGACGTTGTCGCCGCAGTCGACATGGGGCGTGTACATCGGCTTATGCTTGCCTCTGAGGCGCATCGCGATCACCGAGGCGAGCCGCCCGACAACAAGGCCGTCGGCGTCGATCAGCACCCATTTCTTGTCGACGTCCGCGGCCTTGGCGGAATAGGTCTTCATGGCCGGATTCCTTCGCTCAAATGAAGGCCGGGCGAGGCGGCAAGCGCCCCGGACCGGCCAATTCGGAGGGGGCGGATAGCCGCTCCCTGCCCGATCGTCAACTGCGACGGTAGAAAAATAACGGTGAAACCGGCAGAAAAGTGATGTGGTATCATGACACCACCCCTCTGGAGGCGAAAGCGATCATCGCAAAAACCTGCTATCAGCGGCGGGTCTCTCGAGGAGTTCCCATGCGTCTTGCGCCGTTAATGTTCGTCGCCATCCTCGTTGTCGCCTGCGGTCGCAAGGGCGCATCGCCAGAGCCCGAGCCGAACCTGCCGACCGCAGAGGTCGCCGCGGCGGATGCGTTCGGCGCAAGCGGCGAAATGGTGAGTGATGTCGCCTTCTGGTCCCACCCATCGGTCGCCTTCGAAAGCCTCCTCCTCTCTGCTGGCGAGGCTGGCCTTAGAGCCGACCGGATCGAAACCGGCGATGCGATTTTTGAGATTCCAGGCAGGTCTGACGCGATCGAAGTCGTTTATGCGGGCGTCGGCCCGAGCGCGACCGGCTATCTTCTTGTCTCCGGCGACGGCGCCATGCGCCTCTTCCGTATTCACCAGGATGGAGCCGGATTCGATCCGGTCGCGCTTGCGAACGCCGCTTTTTCGGCAAGCGCTTTTTGCGCCGGCGGCGGCGCCGCGCCGAAGGTCTACGAAATCGATGCCGGCAAATTGTCCGTCCGCGCTCTGACGATTGTCGCCGACGGCGCCGAGCTTGGCGCCGCGCGAGCGATCGCTGCAGCCGAGGGCGCGACCGCTTGCCATGTCGATCCGCTGACGCAGGCGGTGATCCTCGTCAGCCGCGACGGCGCGATAAGGCGCGTCGATCCTGCGAACGGCGCCAGCTTCGGGATCGCCCTGCCCGATCGTCTTGCGCCTGTCTCCTCCGCCCTCGCGATTGGACGCGACGAAACGGGCGCGCCCGTCATTCAGGTCGCGCTCCTCGATGGCCCCTCGGCGACGATCAGCTTATTCGACGCGAGCGACGGGCACGCGCTTGGCGCCGTGCGGATCAAGGCGACATTCGATCTCGGCGCCGTCGTGACAGCAAGCCGGATCGCCATCGGAGCGGCGAATTACGGCGGCGTCTACCGCGACGGCGCGCTTGCGGTCGTGACATCCGGCGATGGAGCGCCGGTAAGGCTCGTCCCCTGGAACGGCGTCATGGGCGCGTTGTCTCTCGCCGTGCCGGCCGTTCCCGATCCGCGCGCGCCGGCAGGCGACGCGCCCGAAGCGGACGTCATTTCAATCGACGTCATCGAGCCGTGAACGAGATAGATTGCCGCCGCGAGGACCAGGACCGCCATCGCCTGATGCGCGAGACCAAGCGCCAGAGGCGTCCCAGCAATCAAGGTCCAAATACCGAGGCCCGCTTGTGCGAGGACCATGGCGAACAGCATCCGCGCGCGGGGGGCGAGTGCAGTCTTCCATGCAACGATCATCATCACCGCCGCGGCCGCAAAGAGGACATAGGCGCCGATGCGATGGTTGAACTGCGCCGCCGCCATTGACTCAAAGAGATCCTGAAAGCGCGGCCCGCTGATGAAATAGGACTCGGGAACGAAACGCCCCTCCATCAGCGGCCAGGTGTTGTAGACGCGCCCTGCCCTGAGACCCGCAACAAAGGCCCCGAGCATCATCTGCGCGTAGACACAGACGAGAAGCGCGATCGCGAACGGCGCGAGGCGATGGCGGGCGCCGCGTCCGCGCGGCGCGAGGAGATCGAGCGCGAGCCATATCATCGCTGCGAAGAGCGCAAGCGCAAGACCGAGATGAGCGGCAAGCCGGTACTGGCTGACGTCGATCCGCTCGGAAAGCCCGCTCGACACCATCCACCAACCAAGCGCACCCTGAAGGCCGCCGAGAACAAACAGCGAGAAAAGTTTCACGCCGAGCGCGCGATCAATTCGGCGCTGAACGGCGAAAACGACCAGCGGAATCAGGAAGGCAAGACCTATCACGCGGCCAAGAAACCGGTGGCCCCATTCCCACCAGTAGATCGACTTGAACGCTGACAAGGGCATCCCGAGATTGACCTGATGATATTCGGGGATCGACTTGTATTTTTCGAACTCCGCCAGCCAGTCGGCCTCGCTGAGCGGCGGGATGACCCCGGTCACAGGGCGCCATTCGACGATCGAAAGCCCGGAGTCGGTAAGGCGCGTCGCCCCGCCGACGACGATCATCAGGGCGAGGAGCGCGCAGATCGCGAGAAGCCATATGGCGACTGTGCGGTTTTGCGGGTTGACGTCGGCGCTCATGACGCTTCTTTAGTCGCTCGCCATTCGGCGCGCATGCGGCGCGCCGTCGCGGAGCTTTCGCTATGACCCCGCGCGTGAAAAAGCTGGTTGGAACGGGCGTCCTGCTCGCGGGACTTGGGGCCTATGTCCTCGGCGCGGTCGCGCTCGCCGACTTCGTGCCGGGGCACTGGCTGGCGCAGCTTCTTTATTTTGCGCTCGCCGGGATCGGCTGGGCCTTGCCGGCGATGCCGCTCATCCAATGGATGAACGCGGACCCGAAGCAGCGCCCCTAGTTCGGAGGACCATTGCCTTGTTGCCCGCCGAGACCGCCGGCCGGAAGCTGGCCGACGTTGCCGAGAAGCTGCTCCCAGAAGCCAAGTTCCTTGCCGCGCGTCGGCGTTTCGCGCGAGGCCATCTTCACATCGACACCGTCAGCAAGACCGATCTCGTTCACGGCCGCGACCTTGCCAGCGTCATCGAACTGGAACTCGATGACGGTACGCGCGGTGATTCTCGGCTTGAAGAAGGCGCGCGACGCGTCGAGACTGTAGAGATAGTACCAGCGGTTGCGGTCGAAGGTTCCGATCATCGAGGGCTCGCCGTATTTCGCGAGCACGCTTTCCTTGGTGTCGACGCCGGTCTTCGCCGTAAGCTCGGTTTCGCCGCGCTCGAGGACGTAACCGTGGGCGCTTCGATAGGAAACGCAACCCGAAAGACTTGCGAGAATCGCCAGAGACGCCAGAACGCTACCAAACTTCATGCTTTTGTTCCTATGGGGCGCCGAAGAAATCGACCGCGGCGCGCCGGGGCGAAAGGACCCCACCCGTGATTACACGCTGGTTTAGAAAAGATCAGACCCAAAGCCAAGCGGAAACCCTGTTCGCAGCGCTCAACGACCAGGCCCGCCAGCCGGAACTCTATGCCGCAGCAGAGGCGCCCGACACTGTCGAGGGTCGCTTCGAGGTGCTCGCCCTCCATGTTTTCCTCGCGATCCGGCGGCTGAAACGCGACGCCCCGGCGAGCGACCGGCTGTCAGCGGCGCTCCAGGAAGCGTTTTTCCGGCGGCTCGATGACGCGCTGCGCGAACTTGGGGTCGGCGACCTCTCGATCGGCCGGAAGATCCGGGGCCTTGCCGAGGCCTTTTACGGCCGCGCTACCGCCTATGAGAAGGCGCTTGCCGCGGGCGGCGAGGCGCTCGCCGCCGCCGTTGCGCGCAACGTCTTCGAGAGCGCCGACGCAGGCCGTGGCAGGCGGCTTGCGGATTACATGGCGAAGGCCGATCTTGCTTTGGCAGGCGCCGCCGCCGATGACCTCGCCCGGGCGGTCGCCGGTCTTGCCGCGCTCAGCAGCGCGATCGAGGACGTTGCCGCCGATGACCGCTAGTTCGGCTTCAACCGTGATCGAGATTGCCGCGCTCAAGCGCGGCGAGAACCATTTTCATCTCTCCCCGGATGAAGCCGCGCGCCGTAAGATCGCTGAGCGTCTTGGCGAGCCTGGAATTGTGATGCTGATAGGCGACTTCGCCATTACGCCGTTGAGCCGCGGCGTCGACATGCGGTTGCATATCAAGGCGCGGATCGATCGTCTTTGCGTCGCAAGCCTTGAGCCGATGGTCGAAGACGTTGATGAGACTTACGCAATAAGGTTTGAGCGCGACTTCGACGATGAGGCCGGCGACGAGATCGACGGCGTGTCGGTCGAGCCACTCGAGGGCGACACGCTCGATCTCGACGAGCTTCTGGTCCAGCACCTCTCCTTGTCGCTTGACCCGCACCCCCGCAAGAAAGGGGCGAAAAGCCTCGCCGAGGGCTACCACGACCCTGTGAACCTGTCGGCTTTCTCGGGACTTAAGAGGATTGTTGACGGTGACGCCTGAACATACCCATAAGCCCGGCAGGAACGCACCGCGCCGGGAGCGCCGACCCCTTTGACCCGAACGTTTGACGATAAGAGCCCTGTCGCGCTCGGCGTCGACGCCATGGGCACGGACGCAGGCCCCGCCGCGCTCGTCGAAGGCGCCGCGCTTGCGCTTTCCGCAGGCGCCAGGGCGTCGATCACCTTTTTCGGCGACAAGTCCGAGCTTGCTCCGCTTGTTTCGCAACATCGCGCGCTCGCTGACGCGACAATCGAGCACTGCAAGGCGAGCGTGGCGATGACCGACAAGCCGATGCATGTGCTTCGTCGCGGCCGTGACACCTCGATGTGGAAGGCGATCGAAGCGCAGAAAGACGGCCGTGTGCGCGCGGTTGTTTCCGGCGGCAACACGGGCGCCTTGATGGCGGTCTCCCGCATGCAGCTCGGCATGATCGCCGGCGTCGATCGCCCCGCCGTAACTGCGCTGTGGCCGACCCCGCGGGGCCGTGTCGTCGTGCTAGACGTCGGGGCGAATGTCGAGGCGAGCGAGCAGGAACTCGTCACCTTCGCAATCATGGGCGAGGCGTTCTTCCGAGCCCTCACAGGCAAGGCGCGCCCGACCGTCGGCCTCCTCAACGTCGGATCTGAGGAGTTGAAGGGGCACGAGCTCATCCGCGGCGCGGCGAAAACCCTGCGAGAGGCTGACCCTGACATGGCCTTCATCGGCTTTGTCGAAGGCAATGACATTTCAGAGGGCGCCGCCGACGTCGTGGTGACCGACGGCTTCACCGGCAATATCGCGCTCAAGAGCGCGGAGGGGGCCGCCCGCCTTGTCGGCGGCTGGATCAAGGAGGCGCTGACAGGATCGCTGCTTGCAAAGCTCGGCGCCCTCCTGATGATCGGGGACCTGAAAAAGCTTAAGGCGAAGATCGACCCTTCGTCGGTCAACGGCGGCGTCTTTCTCGGCGTCAACGGCGTCGTCGTCAAAAGCCATGGCGGCGCCGACGCCAAGGGCGTAGCAAGCGCGATCGACATGGCGACGACGCTCGTCGGCCGCGGCTTCCGGCGCGAGGTGTCGGAAACTGTCGCCCTGGTGCGCGCCCGCGCTGCTTCGAACGCGGCGCCGGCGGCGGGCGATTCCATCAGGGCAGCTGAATGACGCTTCGCGCTGTCATTGCTGGTTGCGGGTCTTACCTGCCGAAGGACGTGATGACCAATCACGACCTCGCCGATCTTGTCGAGACGAGCGATGAATGGATCCGCGAGCGGACCGGCATTCGCGAGCGCCACATTGCTGACGACGACGAACGCACGTCCGATCTCGCCGTCGCCGCGGCGCGCGCCGCGCTTGATGACGCAGGCCGGACGTCCGCCGACATCGACCTCATCATCGTCGCGACGACCACGCCCGACCTCACCTTCCCTGCGACCGCCGCAATCGTGCAGGCGAAACTCGGTGCGCCGGCCGGAACCGCATTTGACATTCAGGCTGTCTGCACCGGCTTCATCTACGCGCTCGCGACCGCGGAGAAATTCCTTCGTTCCGGACAGCACCGCTGCGCGCTCGTGATCGGCGCAGAAACATTTTCCCGCATCCTTGACTGGAAGGACCGGTCGACATGCGTGCTTTTCGGCGACGGCGCCGGCGCTTTCGTCGTTGAGGCGGTGGACGAAAGGGACGCTGGCGGGCGGGGCTTGATGGGCTCATTCCTGCGCTGCGACGGGCGGCTCGTCGATCTTCTCTATGTTGATGGCGGCGTTTCGGCGACACAGACGACCGGCCATGTCCGGATGCAGGGCAACAAGGTCTTCCGTGAGGCGGTCGAGCGGATCTCGGCGGCGATGCTCGCGGTGTCGGAAGAGGCGGGCGTCGATCCGCGCACGATCGACTGGTTCGTGCCGCACCAGGCGAACGAACGAATCATCCAGGGCGTCGTGAAGAAACTCCATCTTCGACCTGACCAGGTAATTTCCACGATTGCGCGCCATGGCAACACGTCGGCCGCCTCCATCCCGCTCGCCTATTGCGAGGGCGTGCGGGACGGGCGGATTCGGCGCGGCGACCTCGTTATGCTGGAGGGCATGGGCGGCGGCCTCACCTGGGGCGCGGCTCTCTTTCGGGCGTGATCGCCGCTGCTCTGCGAACTAATCAGGAATTTCAACCGGTTATTGACCAAGCCTGTTTCGGGAGCCTAAGCTCGACGACGGATCCATTTACCCTGCGAGGCGATCATGGCTGACGGCACCTTGACCCGTGCAGATCTGACCGACGCCATTCACAATGCGCTCGGCATCTCGCGCAACGAATCGGCTGATTATATCGAAAGGATTCTTGAGGAACTGACCGGCGCGCTCGAACGCGGCGAAACCGTGAAGATCTCCTCGTTCGGGACTTTCGCCGTGCGGCAGAAAAAGCTCCGCATGGGCAGAAATCCGAAGACCGGCGAGGAAGTGCCGATCAAGCCACGCCGCGTCGTCACGTTTCGTGCGTCGCACGTGCTCAAGGATCAGATCAATGGCGCGCTCGCCGGCAAGAGCGCGGCCGCCGCGGAGTGATGTGACCAAACACAATGGCGCTCGCCAAGTCAGCAGAAGCCTTCCGGACCATCAGCGAAGCATCGCTTGAACTCGATGTGCCCCAGCACGTCCTGCGGCACTGGGAAGACGCCTTCGGCCAGATCAGGCCGATGCGGCGCGCGGGTGGGCGGCGCTATTACCGCCCGGTCGATCTCGACGTGCTGCGCGGCGTGCGCGCCTTGCTCTACGAGGCGCGCTATTCGACCAAGGGCGTTCAAAAGATTTTCCGCGACCGCGGCGTAAAATATGTCGCCGAACTCGGCCGTCTCGCCGCCGCAGGTCAGCCGCTTTCGATCGCGCCTGTCATCAATGATGACGCGGAGGACCATGAGCCCGCCGTCGTCGCGACGACTGGCGGAAACGACGCCGTGGAAATCGCCGCGCCAGTCGCCATCAACGAGCGCCTTGTCGCACTGCTGCAAAGGCTGGAGCGGGCGCAATCTGCGCTTGACGACGCGATCGTCGCCATTGAGTCGATCGATCTTGGCGGGCGGAACTGAGCTTTCGTAGCCCGCATTGCGGTTCGAAAAGCCTGCCCCTATAACGCCCACGCTTTTCGGGGGGTTCCTCCGATGAGAGGTCGGAGCGTGGCGCAGCCTGGTAGCGCACTTGACTGGGGGTCAAGGGGTCGCAGGTTCAAATCCTGTCGCTCCGACCATTTTTTCACCCCTTGAAATGATCGAAGCCGCGGCGCGGCGTGGCGATAAGCGCGCCGTCCTCGCCGACGAGGCGCACGCCCTCGCCGCGCACGACTGTTCCGATGCGCGCGACCGGCGTCCTCGTCACCTGCGCGGCCATCTCTATCGAGCGCCGGCGCGCCGTCGGCGCCGTGAAAAGCAGTTCATAGTCGTCGCCGCAGGAGGCAAGGTCAGCGATCGCAGCATCCCAGTCGTCCTGCGCGTCGCGCCACTCCGCCCCCGGCGTCGACAGAGGGATTTTCGCAGCGGCGATCTCGATTGCGACGCCGGACGCCGAAGCGACATGGCCGGCGTCGGCGAGGAGGCCGTCCGAGATGTCGATCGATGCGCTCGCCAGCCCTGAGAGCGCGCCGCCGATCGCAATGCGCGGCGACGGAAGACGAAAGCGCTCAATGAAATGCTTCTTCGCCGCGGCCGAAGGCTTGATCGAACCTTTTAGCGCGCGCAGGCCAAGACCGGCGTCGCCGATGAAGCCCGTCACATAGACGTCGTCGCCCGGGATTGCGCCCTTGCGGTGAATGACGCCGCCGCCGGCCGGCGTACCGAACATCGTGACGGAAACGGTGAAAGGCGCCGATTTATCGGCGTGCGCGGTGGTGTCGCCGCCAAAGAGCGAGATGCGGAACTGCTCCTGGTCTTCGGCGAGGCCGCGCGCGAAGTCGGCGATCGACTCCTCCTTAACGCCAGCAGGCCAGACGCAGCCTAGAAAATAGCCGGCGGGCTTTGCGCCCTTCGCAGCGAGATCGGAGAGGTTCACTCGCAGCGCCTTGCGCGCCACGAGTTCGCGCGGATCCTTCGGCAAAAAATGCACGCCCTCAACAAGCAAGTCCTTTGTAACGAGAAAGGGCCCTGCCAGCGCGGCGTCATCGGTCAGGGCGAACGCGCCCGCATCAATCGCCAGCGGCGAGAAATAGCGGGCGATGATGGCGAACTCGCCGCTCAAGCGCGGCGCGCTCCGGCCGCGCTCCCGTCGAACTCTTCAGGGCGGACGTCGCGCGCGACAGCGTCAAGCGCGCCGTTGACAAAGGCGCGCTCGTCGTCGCCGAAAAAGCTCGCTGCGATTTCGACATATTCGTCGATGATGACGATCGCCGGCGTCGAGGGATGCTGGATCAGCTCATAAGCGGCGCCCCGAAGGATCGCGCGCGCCGTCGCATCGAGCCGCGCCAGCGTCCATTTTGACGCAAGCCGACGTTCGATCGCCGGATCAATTTTCGTCTGCAAGCGGACGACGCCGCGAACGATATCGTCGAAGAACCCTGCGTCCGCCTCGGCGAACCGCTCGCCGTCGATCTCGGCGCCGATCCAATGGCCGCGAAAATCGGCGATCGCCTTTTCGACGCCGGCCTCGCTCGTCTCCATTTGATAAAGGGCCTGCACGGCGGCGAGGCGCGCGGTCCGGCGATGCTGCAGGGGATCGTTATTCACCAACTCGACCGGGCGGCGATCACGCGCCGTCCGCTCCTTCCTGATCTTCCAGTTCGCCGACGAATTCGCCGAAATCTCGCGCTTCGCGGAAATTCCGGTAGACCGACGCGTAGCGGACATAGGCGACGTCGTCGAGCCCGGCGAGCCCCTGCATGACGAGCTCGCCGACGACGTTCGAGGGAATTTCCGACTCCCCGAGCGACTCAAGCCGGCGGATGACGCCGGTCACCATCTGCTCGACGCGATCTTGCTCGACGTTGCGCTTGCGCAGCGAAATCTGCACCGACCGCATGAGCTTTTCCCGATCGAAAAGCTCGCGCCGGCCAGAGCTCTTGATGACGACGAGTTCGCGCAACTGCACGCGTTCGAAGGTGGTGAAGCGCCCGCCGCAGGCCGCACACTGGCGCCGGCGCCGGATCGACGATCCGTCCTCGGCCGACCGGGAGTCCTTCACCTGGGTGTCTTCGGAGCCGCAGAACGGGCAGCGCATCGTCGCCTTGTCCTCGCGTCAGACGTAAATCGGGAAGCGCGCCGTCAGCGCCTTGACTTTCGGACGGACGCCGGCGGCGATTTGCTCCGCGCTGGTTCCGGCGGCGAGGCCGTCCAGCGTTTCCGCCATCAAGAGCCCCACCTCGCGGAACTCCGCAACGCCGAAGCCTCGCGTCGTGCAGGCCGGCGAGCCGACGCGGACGCCGGAAGTGACGGTCGGCTTTTCAGGATCGAACGGGACCCCGTTCTTGTTGCAAGTGATGCCGGCGGCCTCGAGCGCTTCCTCCGCCGCATTCCCTTTTACGCCTTTCGGACGCAGGTCGATGAGCGCAAGATGCGTGTCCGTGCCGCCCGAAACGACGGCGTAGCCTGCCTCAACCAGCGCGCCTGCCAGCGCCTTGGCGTTCGCCATCACCGCGCGCTGATAGTCCTTGAAATCGGGCTGCAAGGCTTCGCCGAATGCGACCGCCTTGGCCGCGATCACATGCATCAGGGGGCCGCCCTGAATCCCGGGGAAGAGCGCCGAACGCACCTTCTTGGCGAGGTCCTCGTCGTTCGTCAGCACCATGCCGCCGCGCGGGCCGCGAAGGGTCTTGTGCGTCGTCGTCGTGACGACGTCGGCGACGCCGACGGGCGAAGGATAAAGCCCGGCCGCGACAAGTCCGGCGAAATGCGCCATGTCGACCATGAGCTTGGCGCCGACGCTGTCGGCGATCGCCTTGAAGCGCGGGAAGTCGATGAACCGCGAATAAGCGCTGCCGCCGGCGATAATGACCTTCGGCTTGTGCTCCTCCGCCTGGCGCGCGACTGCGTCGAAGTCGATGCGGTGATCGTCCGGCCGAACGCCGTAATGAACCGCTTTGAACCATTTGCCGGACTGGTTGGCGCGGCCGCCATGCGTCAAATGTCCGCCTGCGGAAAGATCCATGCCGAGAAAGCAGTCGCCCGGCTGCATCAACGCCATGAAGACCGCCTGGTTCGCCTGGCTGCCCGAATGCGGTTGCACGATCGCTTCAGAACAACTGAAAAGCGCTTTCGCTCGCTCGATCGCCAAGGTTTCCGCCTGATCGACGATCTCGCACCCGCCATAATAGCGCTTACCGGGATAGCCTTCCGCGTATTTGTTCGTCAGCACCGAGCCTTGCGCCTCGAGCACCGCGCGGCTGACGATGTTCTCCGACGCGATGAGTTCGATCTGCCCCTGCTGGCGCGCCAATTCGCGGCCGATGATCGCCGCGAGTTCGGGATCGCGCCCGGCCAGAGGCGCGGTGAAAAAGTCGTTTGCATTCAAGGCCTCGGCGCGGCGCATGGCGGCTCCTTCGATCGGCGGGTGAGAAAGCGGGGCTGATCCTGTTTCCGTATAGCGGCGCCCGCCATGAGCGGCAATCGGACGCGCTTCATGCAGCCGGCTGAAAGTCGAAATCCGGTCTTGACGCCGACGGGCGAATATCTGTCCCGACAGGCCTTCCCTTCGTCGCAATCGGTCTTTTGACTTGATTGTTTAAGCAGCGACTGTAGTTGCACGGTTGAACGCACAGGTCTAAACGCGCTTCTTCCTGGCGGTTGATTTGGGCGACTTACAGGAAACAGCAAGAAGGAAGCGAACATTTCGCTTCCGGCGGCGAGCGCTGCGAAAGCGTGGGTACGCCGCCTTTTGAAATGGAAGGACCCCCTTAAATGGCGGAAAAGGATACGACGCTCAGCCCCGGCGACACGCTGTCTCTCGCAACGGACATCGTCGCCGCCTTCGTCAGCAACAACACGGTCGCTGCAGACAAGCTGCCGGGATTGCTGCAGGACATTCACGATGCGGTGCGCGCGCTTGCGGCGGGCGGCACGGCGAGCGCCGGCAGCCAGGCGCCGGCGGTTCCCGTCAAGAAATCGATCACCGACGATTACATCATCTGCCTTGAAGACGGCAAAAAACTCAAAATGCTGAAGCGGTATCTGCGAACCCAATATGGTCTGTCGCCGGAAGACTACCGCCGCAAATGGGGCCTGCCCGCAGATTACCCGATGGTCGCGCCAAATTACTCCGTACGCAGATCCAACTTCGCCAAGCAGATCGGCCTCGGCCGCGCGGGCGGTAAAGCGGCGCCGAAGCGAACAAAGTCCGCCAAGGCCGCCAAGGGTCGCGGCCGTCCGAAAAAGGCCGCCTGATCTTGATTTCAGAATTGCGCCGCGGGTTGGGCGAAAGGTCCCTGCCCGCGGCGTGAAGTCTATGATCGAAAGCGCCCGAATAGGGCGACGAGTTCGTTGAATTTTTCCCGCTGCGCGGCCGTGTCGCCGTCGCTGATCGCCTCTTCGACGCAGTGCGAGGCGTGATTCTTCAAGAGCTCGTCCTCTACACCGCGAAGGGCCGCCTTGATCGCCTGCACCTGTGTCAGGATGTCGATGCAGTAACGCCCCTCCTCCACCATGGCGGAGACGCCGCGAACCTGCCCCTCGATCCGGCGAAGCCTTTTGACGATCGGTTTTTTTGCGTCGCAATGCATTTGACAAATACCCTAGGGGGGTATACTTAGCCCATCCAGACACGTTCGTCAACATAGGCGCGGCATCCGCGACCCGCCTAAAATGAGGTTCATCATGCGCATCGCCGTTCTTTTGGCCACCGCCCTTCTCGCCACGCCCGCCCTCGCCGATCACGGCCATGGCGGGGATCAGGCGTCCACCACCCAAATGCAGCACAAGGAGCATTGCGGTCATCCCGCCGGCGAGGGGACGGTCGTGGCGCTGGACGTTGCAAAGCGCCGCGTGACGATCGCGCATGAGGCGATCGACAACCTTGGCTGGCCGAAAGCGGAAACGGAAATCGTCGTCGACAAATCCGTCGACCTTGCCGCGTTCGCCGCCGGCGACCGCGTGCATTTCCTGATGGCCCAGGACAAGAAGAAGAAGCAGACCTTGATCGCCGCCATGTGTTCGACCGAAGCCGATGGCGCCGCGCACGAGGCCTGCATGACCGCCATGCACAAGACGGCGATGGAACGCGCCAGCGAGACCGGCCAAGAGTGCAAGGGCATGGACCATGACGCCCATGAAGGGCACGGCGCCAAGCCGAACGAAGATCACGGCGGCCATCATTAGGCTTTGAGACGGTGAACCATGTCGCGTAGGGGCGTCTTTCCGATCTCGCGTCGTGACCTCATTGCGGGCGGCGCCGGCATTGCCGCCGCAGGCCTTCTCCCTGCGTGGGCGAAAAACGCGGCCGCCGGAAACCGCGGCGTCTTCGAACTCGCCGCGCGCGACTTCGATCTCTCCGTCGGCCATGCGGAAGTGAAGATTGCGGGCCGGTCGGGCCATGCGATCACGGTCAACGGCACGCTGCCGGGTCCGCTGCTGCGCTTCCGCGAAGGCGAGACGGTGACGCTGCGCGTTCACAACACGCTCGATGAGGACACGTCGATCCACTGGCACGGGATCCTCCTGCCCTTCACCATGGACGGCGTGCCCGGCGTCTCGTTTCCCGGCATCGGGCCCGGCGAGACGTTCGAATACCGCTTCCCGGTTCGCCAACATGGCACCTATTGGTACCATTCGCATTCCGGCCTGCAGGAACAGATGGGCCATATGGGGCCGCTCATCATCGACCCCGCCGGCAGGGATCCGCTCGCGGGCGACCGCGAGCACGTGCTTGTTCTTTCGGACTGGATGTTCGAGCACCCGCACAAGGCGTTCGCACGGCTCAAGAAGTCGAGCGAGGTCTACAACTTCCAGCAGCGCACTGCCGCCGACTTCGTGCGCGACGTCCGCAAAGCCGGCCTCGGCGCGACTGTCGCCGACCGCGGAATGTGGGGCCGCATGCGAATGTCGGCGACCGACATCGCGGACGTCACCGGCGCCGTCTACACCTATCTCATCAACGGGCATGCGACGGCGGACAACTGGACAGCGCTGTTCGAGCCCGGCGAGCGCGTCCGCCTCAGGATCGTCAACGCATCGGCGATGACGATTTTCAATTTCCGCATCCCGGGCCTGCCGATGACGGTCGTCGCGGCGGACGGGCTTCCCGTGACGCCCGTCGAGACCGACGAGTTCCAGATCGGCGTCGCTGAAACCTACGACGTGATCGTCGAGCCGAAGCGGGCGCGCGCATTCGCGCTCGTCGCCGAATCGATCGACCGCTCCGGTCAGGTCGTCGCGAGCCTTTCTCCGGAGGCGGGCCTCCTCGCGACGGCGCCGCTCATCCGCGAGCGGCCGATCCTCACGCACCGCGACATGGCGATGAGCCACGGGATGATGGATCATGGCGGAATGGATAAAGCCTCCATGGATCATGGCGAGATGGATCACGCCCCGATGAATCATGGCGGCGCGATGCAACGGCATGACCACAGGCTCGGGGCGGCCGTCGACATGGTCGCGGAAACCCCGGCGTCGCGGCTCGGCGAACCGGGCCTCGGACTCGAGACCGTGCCGCACCGCGCCCTGCGCTATTCGCAGCTCAGGAGCCTTGTTCCCAATCCGGACGCACGTGAGCCCGAACGCGAGATCGAAATCCATCTCACCGGCAACATGGAACGCTACATGTGGTCGTTCGATGGCGTGAAGTTCAGCCAGGTCGACAAACCGATCATCCTCCAGGAGGGGGAGCGCGTGCGCTTCACGCTCGTCAACGACACCATGATGACCCATCCCATTCACTTGCACGGTATGTTCTTCGATCTCGTCGTCGATGACAGCGACCGCAAGCCGCGCAAACACACTGTCAATGTGAAGCCGGGCGACAAGCTTTCCTTCGACGTGACCGCCGACGCCGTCGGCGACTGGGCGTTCCACTGCCATCTGCTTTTTCACATGCATGCCGGCATGATGCAGGTCGTCTCCGTCATGCCGCGAACGCCCGGCGCCTTGAGCGAGGCGGCGAAGCCGCCGGCGCTGATCGCGGCTGACGCTCCGCATAAGGCGCATCATTGATGGTGCGCGCGCTCTTATCGGCATTGGCGATTGGATCGGCCATGATCGCGCCCGCGGCCGCCGAGCCCGGAGCGCAGGCCGACGCCTATTTCGACCGCGACGCGATGGCCGCGGCGCGCGCAGCGCTGAAGAAAGAGCATGGCGGCGCGCGCAATACGTTCCTGCTCGCCGACCGGCTCGAATATCAGTCGAATGACGGCGCGCCTGCGCTCCTCTTTGACGGCCAGGGATGGTGGGGAAGCGACCGCGACAAGTTGTGGGTGAAATCTGAAGTCCATCGCGACTTCGACGCAGGCCGCTTTGAGGAGGCGGAACTGCAGGCGCTCTGGTCGAGACCATTCTCGCGCTTTTTCGATTTTCAGGCCGGCGTCCGCCATGACTTCGTGAAGGGCGCCGATCGCACCTTCGGCGTGCTGGGCGTGCAAGGCCTTGCCCCCTACTGGTTCGAAATCGATGCGGCGGTGTTCGTCAGCGGAGAGGGCGACGTTTCGGCGCGTTTCGAGGCCGAATACGATCTCCTTCTGACGCAGCGCCTGATCCTGCAGCCGCGCACGGAGCTCAATTTCGCCGTGCAGTCGGTCGAGGAAGCCGGAGTCGGCTCGGGCCTGTCGACCGCCGAGGTCGGTCTTCGCCTGCGCTATGAATTCAGCCGCCAGTTCGCGCCCTATGTCGGCGTCAACTGGGAGCGCGCGGTCGGCGAGACGGCTGACTTCGCGCGCGCGGACGGCGAGAATGTCGGGGCGGTGTCGCTCGTCGCCGGCGTCAGGATGTGGTTCTGACATCGTCCTGGCCGCTATCGACGGCGACTTCGAAATGCTCGCGGCGCGCGAAGATCCAGATCAACCCGCCTGCTGCGCCGATGAGGATGCGCGTCAGCCCGAAGAGGATCGAGAGCGCGAGCGCAGCCGGCGCGGCGATGCCAGCGGCCCCTAGGAAATAGACGAAACTCGCCTCGCGCACGCCCCAGCCGCCGAACGAGACCGGGATCATCGCTGCAAGAAAGGCGGCGGGCGCAAGACCGAAAAGCACAAACGGATCAAAGGCGAGCCCGAGCGACAGCGCCAGCGCAAGCACGGTCGCCAATCTCAAGAGATGCTGGAGGAACAGCAGGAACCAGCCGCCCGGCGGCATCGCACGCAGCAGCGATCGCGCCTCGCCTGACAGCGCGGCGGCGAAATCGAGCGGGCCTCGCCGCAAGCGCGCCGGCGCCAGATGAAGGATGCGCTTCGCGAACAGCACGCCGGCGAACACGGCGAGCGCGATGGCGAGAACAGCAGCAAGCGCAATGCGGTCATGCGCGGTGTCCAGGACGCCAAGTGCGATGGGCGCGCCGGCCGCCATGAAAACGATAAGCGCGGCGAAGGACATGAAGCGCGCTGCCGCGACGAGCCTGATCGCGCGCGCCGCCGGTACGCCCGACGCCTTGAGCTGCGCCGCGCGGAAAATGTCGGCGCCGACCGTTGAGGGCGCGATATTGACGAAGAACCAGCCGACCACGCCGAAAAGGATCGCGCTGCGGAACGGCATCGAAAGTCCGGCGCGACGCATCGAGGTCGACCAGAAAAGGGCGTCCGCGACGATCATGAGGAGGCTCGCGCCGATCGCGGCGGCAAGCCAGAGCGGGTCGGCCGCGCGCATAAGGTCGATCGACGCGTCAAAGTCGACGCGGCCCGCGATAAGGGCGAGGATCGCCGCCGCCACGAGAAGCTTCAGGACGGTCATCAAAGACATGATCCGCCCCTGATGCCGGACATCCCTGACGCAGACGTCTCGTCCTTCTGCTTTTCTCGACGCAAGCGGCAATGAGCGGAGACGGCCGTGACGCCGCACGCATCGGGTCGGTATGGAATTCGCTGGCCACGGCGTGTCAAATACAAGACGGTTTCGGCTTCGGGGACGCGCCCATGGTTAAAACTGACCAATCGCGGGTAATCGCGATCTGCATCGACGCGATGAGCCTCGATTTCATCCGGCCCCATCTGGAGCGCCTGCCGGCGTTTCGACGGCTTCTTGAAACCGGCGCGCTCTCGACGCTCAAGACCCCATCCGATCCGTTGACGGCGAGCAACTGGGCGTCGTTCGCGACCGGCGAGAGCCCAGGCGTCCATGGTCATTATTTTCCCTTCCAATGGGACCCCGCAGCGATGCGCTTTGATCGCGTGGCGCGGCGGAGCTGGTGGTCGCGTCTCGGCTATGAACCGTTCTGGCACGACCTGGCGCGCAAAGGCGTCGCAACGGTGGCCTTCGATCCCGGCACGACGCATGCGGGCGACGGCCCGCTCACCGAAATTGTAAACTGGGCCTATCAATCGACCGGCGCGGCGAGCGCCACCGACCCTGCGCTCCTCGCCGAAATCCGCCGCCGCTTCGGCCGTCGACCGATCGGCAAGGAAGTGCCGGTGCCCAAGACGCTCGCGCAGAGCCGCCGGATGCGCGACGATCTCATCGTTTCGATCAATGCGAAGGCGGACGCCGCGCTTTGGCTGATGGAGCGTCAGGAGTGGCGATTCTTTTTTTGCGGCTTTTATGAAATTCACCGCGCCGGCCACAATCTTCTCCTCGTTGACGGCGATTACGGCTCCAAGACCGATCCCGACGCGCTTCTCGCCGTTTACGAAGCGCAGGACCGCGCGCTCGCCCGCCTTCTTGAGAAGGCCGGCGGCGCCGGCGCTACGATCATCGTCTTTTCGCTCCACGGCATGGTTCCCAACTGGTCGCAGGAACATTTCACCGGGCACATCATGGCGCGCCTCAGCGACGCCTGGACCGTCGCAAAGGGAGGGACGCCGCGTCCTCCGAAGCCGCCGGGCATGATGGCGCAGCTCCGCGAGAAGGTTCCGGCCCGCCTGCAGCTCACGCTCGCCTATCTGCTCGGCGAACATATTCAGGACTGGGTCGTGAACCGCACTCTTCTCGGCGGCGTCGACTGGGCGAAGACGCCTGTCTTCCGCCTTTCTTCCGGCGGCGAGGGCTATATTCGCCTCAATATCAAGGGCCGCGAGCGCGACGGCTGCCTCGAGCCCGGCGAGGTTAATGGCTTCGTCGCCTGGCTCAAGGAGCGGCTCGCCGAGATCAAGGTGGCCGAGACAGGCGCCCCGTTCTTCCGTGAGCTGATCGACGTCGGCGCTCTCATGCCCGGCGAACGCAGAGACTTCCTTCCGGACTATGTCGTCGTTTACGCGCCAGCCGAGCCGGTGAACGCGATCGAGTCCCCTGCGATCGGACGCCTTGAAGCGCGCCTGGGAACCGGTCGCGGCGGCAATCACGCGCCGCACGCGTTCATGGTCGTCGCCGGTCCTGGAAAAACTTCGCACGCGCGCGCCGCCGTGAAAGACATTCGCGACATGCGCGCCTTCATCGCATCCCTGTTGATCGAGACCGCCGCCGCAGAACGCCCCGGCGCGTTCGCCGAAGCCTGACCGATGCGTGCGGACGCGAGCCTGCCGATTGACGAGGCCCTGCCGCGAATCCGCGCCGCGCTCGTTTCCGGCAACCGCCTCGTGCTCGCCGCGCCGCCGGGCGCCGGCAAGACGACGCGCGTGCCGATCGCGCTTCTCGAAGAGCCCTGGCTCGCGGGCCGGCGCATCCTCCTCCTCGAACCGCGCCGCATCGCCGCGCGCATGGCCGCCGAGCGGATGGCGGCGATGCTCGGCGAGAAGCTCGGCGAGCAAATCGGCCTTTCGACCCGCGTCGACAGGCGCGTCAGCGCAAGAACGCGCATCGAGGTCGTGACGGACGGCCTTTTCACGCGCCGGATCCTGTCGGCGCCCGATCTCGACGGCGTCGGCGCCGTTCTCTTCGATGAATTTCACGAGCGTTCGCTCGCCGCCGATCTTGGCCTTGCGCTCGCTCGCGACGTGCAAGGCGCGCTGCGCGACGATCTGCGTCTCGTGCTGATGTCCGCAACACTCGATGTCGCGCGCATCGCCAGGGCTTTCGATGCGCGAATCGTCGAGAGCGAGGGCCGCAGCTTTCCCGTCGAGACGATCTATCTTGGGAAAAGCGCCGACAGGATCGAGGAATTTGCCGCGCGCGCCGTCCGCCGCGCGCTGCGCGACCAAGCGGGCTCGGTGCTCGTCTTCCTGCCTGGGATGCGCGAAATCCTTCGCGCCGACAGCGCACTCGCCGATCTCCCTGACGACGTGATCCTCGCCCCGCTTTATGGCGCGCTGCCGCCCGCCGCGCAGGACCGCGCGGTGTCTCCGGCCCCGCCTGGCAAGCGCAAGGTCGTCATCGCGACGGACATCGCCGAAAGCTCGCTGACGATCGAGGGCGTCAGCGCCGTCGTCGACGCCGGCCTCGCGCGCGTCGCCGAGTATGACTCGGACGGCGTCGGCGCCACGCTCGTCACCCGCCGCGCATCGCGCGCCAGCGTCGATCAGCGTCGCGGCCGCGCCGGACGATTGGGGCCCGGCGTCTGCTATCGCCTCTGGGATGAAGAGGGAACGCGCGGCCTTGCCGCCGAGCCAGTTCCGGAAATCCTCGCCGCCAATCTGGACGGGCTCGTGCTCGCGCTCGCCGAATGGGGCGAGACTGACCCCGCACGCCTTCCGTTTATCGACGCGCCGCCGCCGGGACGTCTCGTCGCGGCGCGCGCCGCGCTCGCCGCGCTCGGCGCCATCGACGCTGACGGCCGCCTGACGCCGC